>Ga0334882_1000016_pt1 | contig 333791 bp, 234 predicted proteins | sample GraSluR1_MG_5_FD_207226 | JGI IMG/M metagenome (GOLD analysis project Ga0334882, IMG submission 207226) | Sludge microbial communities from methane-producing bioreactor in Wageningen University, Netherlands - Granular Sludge_15_04-R1 | ecosystem: Engineered > Bioreactor > Anaerobic >...
TAATCGGCCCGCCCCTTCGGGGCCTGGTTTATTCGCACTCGAACTCGGACTCGCCTGCCTACCGGCAGGTAGGCGCTCGTGCTTTTTTTTAACCGCAGGGATCGCAAAGAAAACGCAGTGGGCGCAAAGGGGCTTCTCCTCATCCTCATCCTCATCCTCATCCTCATCCTCATCCTCATCCGGTTCCTGAGCCTGTCGAAGGGCAAACTCACTGCACCCTCCTTAGTTCCCAATCCTTGTCCCTCCCCCCCTTATGACTTCTTCCTTATGAATTCTGGCTTATTACTTAATCGGCCCGCCCCTTCGGGGCCTGGTTTATTCGCACTCGAACTCGGACTCGCGCTCGTGCTTTTTTTTTAACCGCAGGGATCGCAAAGAAAACGCAATGGGCGCAAAGGGGTTTCTCCTCATCCTCATCCTCATCCTCAAACTCATCCGGTTCCTGAGCCTGTCGAAGGGCAAACTCACTGCATCTTCCTTAGCTTCCAATCCTTGTCCCTCTCCCTCTCCCTCTCCCTCTCCCTCCCCCCTTATGACCTATTCCTTATGAATTCTGACTTCTGACTTCTGCCTTAAAAGGGCTGCCCCATTTCTTCCTCCGCTTTCGTACCTTTGCCAATCACATTTGTTTAAAAGGTAGAACGAAACCCGCTTTCCTATGTCAGCAAGCATATTCCCGGTACCCAAAGTAACCACCCACGTCCTTCAGGAAATGAAGCTCAAAGGCGAGAAAATCGCAATGCTCACGGCCTATGATTATTCAATGGCGCGCATCCTGGATGAAGCCGGGATCGATGTGATCCTGGTGGGCGACTCGGCCTCCAATGTAATGGCCGGCCACCGAACCACCCTGCCCATCACCCTCAACGAAATGATCTACCACGCCTCCTCCGTGATGCGTGCCGTAGATCGTGCCCTGGTCATCGTGGATCTTCCCTTCGGCAGCTACCAGGGAAACTCCAAGGAAGCCCTAAACACCGCCATCCGCATTATGAAAGAAAGCGGGGCCAATGCCGTGAAGCTGGAAGGCGGCCGGGAGATCATCGAATCCGTGGAGCGCATCCTCTCGGCCGGGATCCCGGTGATGGGGCACCTCGGACTCACCCCTCAGTCCATTAATAAGTTTGGAACCTATGTGGTCAGGGCGACCAAAGAAGAAGAAGCTTCCAAATTGAAAGAAGATGCCCGCCTGCTGGCACGCATCGGATGCTTCGGGATCGTACTGGAAAAAATCCCCGCAGCCCTGGCCGGCGTGGTCACCGGGGAAATCAAAATCCCGACCATCGGCATCGGGGCAGGTAGTGAGGTGGACGGACAAGTACTTGTCCTGCACGATATGCTGGGCATCACCCAGGATTTCTCGCCGCGCTTCCTTCGCCGCTACAGCAACCTCAAGGAGGAGATCAGCGGCTCAGTCAAAACCTATATCCACGATGTGAAAACCCTGGACTTCCCCAACGAAAGGGAACAATACTAAGTCCTGAGATGTACAGCGCTCCCTCCGACCTGCAAGCCGATATTCTGTATGAGGACAATCACCTCATTGCCGTAAACAAGCGGCCCGGAGATATTGTGCAGGGCGACAAAAGCGGCGATGTGGCGCTACTCGACGTGGTGAGGGAATACATCCGGGTGAAATACAACAAACCCGGGGAAGCGTATGCCGGCCTCATCCATCGCCTCGACCGTCCTGTCAGCGGAGTAGTGCTCTTTGCCCGGACCAGTAAGTCGCTGGCCCGTATGAACAAGCTGATCCGTGAGCGGAGCATTGAAAAAACCTATTGGGCCATCACCCAGCAACTTCCCGATCCACCCCTGGACCGGCTGCAGCATTGGATGGTCAAGGATGAGGCGAAGAATAAGTCTTTTGTCATCCGTTCCTCACGACCGGGCGCGAAGGAAGCCATCCTGGATTACCGCCTGCTTGGGGTAGGCGAACGCTATGCATTTGTGGAAGTGCTGCTGCACAGCGGCAGGCATCACCAGATCCGGGTGCAGCTCAGCCATATCGGCTGTCCCATCAAAGGCGATCTCAAATATGGGGCGGAGCGCTCCAATCCCGACGGATCCCTAAGTCTGCACGCCCGTTCACTGAAGTTCATTCATCCGGTGCATCAGAATGAAATGCATATCATTGCGCCACCGCCGGAGGATCGCCTCTGGAAAGCCTTTTCGGAGATTGCCAGCCAGGGTGGCCCGGCCTGAACAAGCGCCCCGGCAATGTGTTTTTGAAAGAATATGAAGCTGATCCCTGCCATAGCATTTTGCGTGCTTCTGCTTTCCGGTGCTGGCCTGAAGGCACAGTTTTACAGCTCCGGTCAGGACCCTGCCTCCATCCAATGGCGCCAGGTGAAGACGCCGCAAGCCCGCTTTGTTTTTCCCGCTGAATACGAAACCCAGGCATTGGAGCTGATCCAAAAAAGTCCGGAGATATTCAGCCGGATCGCTTCCAGTCTTCATCACACGCCCCGCAGGATTCCCATCCTGATGCACCACAGCGAAGTCATTTCTAATGGCTTCGTCACCTGGGCTCCCCGCCGGTCGGAACTCTACCTGACCCCACCCCAGGACCAGGAAGCCACCCCCTGGCTGTCGCATCTGCTGACCCACGAATACCGCCACGTGGTGCAGGTGGATATGCTGAACCAGGGTATGACAAAAGCATTAGGCTATGTTTTGGGTGAACAGGCAGCGGGAGCCGTTTTGGGGCTCTATATCCCTCTCTGGTTTCTGGAAGGGGATGCGGTGGTCACGGAAACCGCCCTGAGCCGCTCTGGACGCGGCCGCCTCCCTTCCTTCTCCGTTCCGCTGCGTGCCCAGTTGAAGGAAAGAGGAAGTTTTGACTATGAAAAGGCTGTCTTTGGATCTTATCGCGAATACGTCCCTGACCATTATATCCTTGGCTACCACCTTGTCGGGTTTGCCCGGGCACATTATGGCCCGGAGATCTGGCGCGATGCCCTGAACCGGGTGGCCCGCCGCCCCTGGAGCATTCGCCCCTTTTCTTCAGCACTGAAAAATCATAGCGGAATGCATCTTCAGGCACTTTACGACAGCACTATGGACGAAACCCTGGCCTTGTGGGCGGAGGACGATAGTGTGCTTCGTCCGGGACGGCCACTCCTCTCACAGAAACAAGGAAGCTATATGCATTATCGCCGGCCGGGCCTCACTTCTGGCGGGCGGGTGGTAGCGGCACGCTATGGCCTGGAGGACATCGATCGCATTGTCATTATCGATACCCTTGGGCAGGAGAAGATGTTGCATACCCCTGGCTTTTGGTTTAGGAATTCTTTGAATGTGGAAGGAAATCAGATTGCCTGGACAGAGCGTAGGCCCCATCCGCGCTGGGAAAACAAGTCCTGGTCGGAGATTCACCTGCTGGATATCGAAAGCGGCGCAAAAAAGATCCTGGGAAGCAAAGGGCGTTATTTCTCTCCTGCCATCCATCCGGATGGAAGCAAACTGGCTGCCATTTATATTACGGTGCAGGGGGATTTCGGGATAGATATCCTGGATATCGAAAGCGGAAACCTGCTTCAGCGCTTACCGGGGAGCCGGCCGCATATTCATTGGATGCAAGCTGCCTGGCATCCATCCGGGGATTTTCTGGTATTGGTTGTACAAGAGGATGACGGAAAGAAAGGCCTGGCGCTGCTCTATCCGGACTCAGGAGAAATGCAGGCTTTGTGGGAACCGACCTTTACTGAAATCAGCGATCCCGTACTTTCGGAACAATATGTATGGTTCAGCGGCGCCTTCTCGGGGGAAGATGGGATATATCGCATCGATCTGGCAGGGGGCGATCTGGAGAAGGTGGCGATCAGTCATTATGGGCTGGTGGATCCTTTTGTGGATGCCCCGGGACAGCGCGTGTGGTTTTCGGATTATACGGATCAGGGGTATCAGCTTCGGGTCATCGATGCAGATAGCCTGAGCATCGTCCCGGCCGCAGCGGACACCAATGCCTGGATGGGTTTGGCAGAAAAGCTCAGTATGCAGGAGGTGCCTTCCGGGATACCTCCAATGGATAGCCTTCCGGAAAGCAAGCCCTATTCCCGCCTGGCCTCCCTTTTCCACATTCACTCCTGGGCACCGCTGTCTTTAAGGGTGGATGACCGGGAGGTCTATCCGGGATTCTCCATTCTCTCGCAGAATTTGCTTAGTACTTCTTTTTTCGAGGCAGGTTATGCCTGGATCCCTTCTGAAGAGAGAGGGGAGTGGTACACCTCCTGGTCGTATCAGGGGTGGTTTCCCCGCCTGCAGGTGGAATACCGTACCACCCGCAGAGAGGCGATGGGGGAGACTGCCGACCAACAAATACTGCCATACGCCTTCAGGGAGGATCGCCTGCGCCTGGGAGGGGATGTTCCCCTTCGTTTTGTTTCCGGTCCCTGGACTTACGGCCTCCTGCCTTCCTTCTTCCTCAGCCGCACCAGTCTCAAGATGGAAGAAGGGAGCCCATTTCGGTTTCGCCGCGACCATCTCCTAAGCCTGGATTACCGCATTTATTCTTATCGCCTGAAAAAGAGGGCTTACCGCGATCTGCAGCCTTCCTGGGGGCAAACCTTTGATGTGCAGTACCGCCACGATCCCTGGTATCCTGAGGGAGGGGGCATTTTTGCTGCCGCCCTGCAGCTGTATTTTCCGGGGGCCTTTCGCCATCACGGCTTGCGGCTGTATCAGGCCTATCAGTACCGGGTGCAAGGGGATTACTTTTTTGGGGGGCTCGTCCGTACCCCTACAGGCTACGTAAGTCACGGCGGAGGTAACTTAGTGAGCTTTCTGGCGGATTATCGTTTTCCCTTAGCGCATCCGGATTGGAATCTGCCTGGGATCGTCTATGTCAAGCGCCTGAAAGCAGGCCTTTTTTACGATTATGGGTATGAAGTAGCGAAACCCCAAAGCTTTCACTACACCGCCTTTGGTGCTGAGCTCAGGGCCGATGCCCATTTCTTCCGATTCATAGCTCCCCTTGATATTGGCGGTCGACTGGCCTATCGTCCAGAGACCGGGGATTTTCACACCACCCTCTTCCTGGGCGTGGATTTCTCGGGATTCTGAGCGGGGCACCCCTATTATTTTGCTGTCGGCAAACAACTCTGTCCTGGACATCTGTGTCTGTGAAGCAATAAACAATGCCTGGTGACCGGTTTCCGCATCCTTTTACCCATCAATACCATACAAGATGAAAAAAGTGTTCTTTCTGATCCTCTTCTGTTTCACGATGAGTTTCTTGCCGGCCCCTCTTGCCGCTGCCCATTATAAAGGAGGGGAGATACGTTGGGAATGTCTTCCCAATGGAAACTTTCGCTTCATCGTGGAATTATACCGTGAGTGTAGCGGCCCGGATTACCCCCAGCCAACCCTTACATTGAAGTCCAATTTCTACCCCACTAACACCACACTTACCATCTTTCCTGATACTATTTCAGGCATCACCGATATTTCCCCCTGGTGCAATCCGGATACCGCTTTCCCCCACATCACTTGTGCAAGTGCGGTACAGCAATATCCTTTATCCGGCGCCATTGAGAAATGGGTATATACTTCTGATGCGGCCTATCCTAATGGGGTGCCCATTCCCTATGTACCCCCCGCTAATGGGATAATGTTTTATTATGAAGCCTGTTGCCGGGCTGTAAGTAATAATGTTCAGGGAAGTGCTGCATCGGATTTCAAATTGCGTGCGGTAATGCTGCCATATAAGAACCAGAGTTTGTTCCCTTGTTACGATCATTCCCCTGCCTCGGCAGAACCACCTGAGCCTTTCCTGTGTAACGGATACCCGACCAGTTTTTATCAGCATATTGAGGATAAAGACAGCGACAGTTTATCCTTTTCCTGGGCTCCACTTCTGGTGCCAGGCAATCCAAATTATGCTAGCGGGTATTCTTATGCATCCCCTTTTCCCGGACCAGTTCATAACCCTAATAACCAAGCAGCGGTGATGGATCCTCAAACCGGAGAAATTTCCCTGACTTCCTATACGCAAGGGGGCTTTTTTATGGTGCAGAAGGTCACTTCATACCGTGAGGGTATTCCGATCGCTGAGGTTTATCGCGAGAATTTAATGTTGATGTTTCCCTGTGGCGCCGCAAATACGCCACCTTCTATCAGTGTGAACGGAGGTGCCATCCCTTCCGGACAGGCTTTTCTGCACCTGAATGCTTCACCGGGAGATACGATGCTCTTTATGCTGGATGCTTTCGACACTATCCCTCAAACCCTTCTGAACGGAGATAAACAAACCCTGACAATAGAAGCCAAGGGGATACAATTTGGAGATCAGTTTCAATCAGAAACCAGTGGCTGCCCTAATCCGCCTTGTGCCATCCTTACCCCCCCTGTTCCGCTGGCAGATACGACTTCTGTTTTTACCACTTTGTATTGGCGGGTAACCTACGACCACTTCCTTAGCTATCCGGGTCCGGTATGGCTGGAGGAAACGCACCGTGATTTTACTTTCCGGGTTCAGGATGATGTTTGTCCCTTGCCAGGAGTGCAAAAAATTACGCTGAGAATTGCACTTTCAGCGCAAAAACCCTTTCAGATCCCTGAGCAGCATTGCATTAACCTCGACAGCAATGGGTTGGTCACTTTAAGTTGGGATACACTCTATGACTCACTTGGGTTCTTTCAGTCCTATTATCTATACAGAGCCGACAGTCTTACCGGGCCGCTGAATTTAATCGATTCCATTACCAGCCCCCTGACTACCAGCTACACAACGAATATTCCTGTGGGCAGTTCACACCCACAGTACTATCGCTTGATGGCCCGCTTCAGTGTGGGGAGTCATTTATTGGAAGAGGAGGTGTTTGCTTTGCCAACAATGGCTGTTGAGCATCCTGATACAGTCTGTGCCGATGAGCCATTCACTATGATTATTAAACCATACCGGACGGGATCTGATAGTTTTTATGTTGATCCCGGTCAGGCCAGCGTGCTGTCGATAGCTGACAGCGCTTTCAAACTTACATTTCCAACATCGGGCCTTCAAACCTTCTATGTGTTTCAGAAGAATGATTGTGGGATAAATGTACAGAAAAGAGATATCTATGTCCGGCCGGCACCCATCCCGGGGCTGATTGGCACAAGCTATGCCTGTCCGGGCCAGACAGTGGTGCTGACAGCCACAGGCGGGGTTTCCTATCAATGGAGCAATGGAATGGGATTACCGCAAATTTATCTCCCCCCCCTTACTCAGTCCACCCCAATTACCCTGACTGTCACGGATGAGCATCAATGCAGCAGTTCAGCCACTTTTCTTATCCAACTGGTGGAACCCTATGAAAATGAAGAGATATGCGCTGTGACCACCGATAACCAGAATGGCCAAAACCTCATCCTCTGGGAACCTACCAATGAAGCATACATCAAGGCCTACCACATCCGCGCGGCAAGTGAGAACAATCCACAGCAGTGGCAACAGCTCGGTCAGGTTTCTTTTTCACAGGCAGGTTCTTTTACAGACCTTATTCACAACCCGCTTTCAGGATCTTATCTCTATCAATTACAGGTAGTAGATTCCTGTAATAATAGCTCTTCGTATTCCTCAGGAATGCCCAGTATTCATCTTTCTGCCGGACTTTCCCTCGATCAGAAAGTGTATCTGGAGTGGAATTCTATCGGCAATTATGCATCGAACAACTTTTTCCTCTATCGCAGCATCGACTCAGGTGCATTCATCTTAATGGATAGTATTCCCGGTACGCAACACCAGTATATCGATGCGGGTGTACCACAAGGGGATTTGCAATATTATCTGGAAGTGCTGGATGTGCCTTGTGATCCAGGCGGTCAGGGAGTTTTGCAGCAGGTGCTTTCCAATATTGCTGATGCACTGCTCACATCCATTCCAAATAGGCTGCCCGCAAATTCCTGGCAGCTAGTTGCGGATGGCCGTGAAGGATTCTGGCTGGAAGGAGATGTTGCGGCTGGACAGGAAGTCACGCTTTTAGTAATGAATTCTGTTGGTGCCGTGGTTTACAGTGAACAATTGCTGCTATGGAGCAAGAAGAAACACTTCTCATTTCCTTTCCTTCGGACAGGGATATACTATTCCCATTTGCGCATCGGTAACAATACGCACCTGAGCGGAAAATTCATTATCCTTAGAGAATAAGTTTCAGATTATCTCACAAATCTCCGCTTATTCCTCCAGCCAGCTTTTCAAGGTATCCAGGACTTCTTTCAGTTCCTGCTCCGGGAGGTGTCTCAGGCGGGTTTGATGTGAACCGCGGGGTTTGTATAGCACCTTGAGCCCCGGGTTGCCCGACCATTGCACTGCCGTAGCCGACCAGGGATCCCATTCACCGTAAAGCAGCATAAAGCGTTCGGCACGGTGGCGGAGAAAAGAATCCACCTCCTGCATCAGGCTGGGGTCAAAGTGGCATCGGATGCCAGGGGGACAGGCAAAATGGAAGGTGCCTTTGTCCAGGGCGGTGATCAGCGCCCCGAAGTCTTCCAGGCGATAGCCATACATCCCGATCTGGGTCAGGGCCTGGTAGAAGAATGGGTGGTTTTCCACAAAGGATTTCGCCACCCAGTCGAGGCCTGCAATGTCATCCAGGTGACGGATGAGCTGACGGGGCTGGGAGGTATCGGTGGGAATGGCCTCGCAGGGCCAGTTGCCCCACTGCCAGAAAGCAAAAGCATATTCCAGCACGATGAGCTCATAGGCTGCCTCCATTCCCATTGTGTATTCCAGTTTTTTTCCCTGTGCCACCTTTTCAAAATGGGGAAGGAGCAAGGGCTTGTTGCGCAGCATCATCTCCTGAAAACGGCGTACTTTATTGCGGCATTCTTCTTCCCCCACCTGATCCAGAAAATCATATACCCGCAGGTCTTCCACCGAGAAATTCAGGGGGGCCACATAGGTCAGGGAAGCATCCACATCATCCGGATACAGGGCGCGGTGAAACATTGTGGCCTGCCCCCCTTTGCTGATGCCGGTGCTGATCCATTTCCCCTGGAAGCAGCTCTTCAAGGCGGTGATGATGCGGTGATGATCGGCGGCTGCGTTTTCTGCCGTCAGAAATTGCCAGGGGATCGTATCCCCTTCCGGCACGGAGGGGGCAAAGAAGCGGTGTTCTACCACCACCTGGTTGGCATCCAACAAGTCGGAGAGTTCGTGGGCATACTGTGGTCGCAAGGCATAATCAGCGGCATAACCTTCGGTCACGAAAACGACAGGCTTTTCCGGGCTACTGATGTAAACCATTACCCTTTGCGGATAGGTGCCAAGGGCGGGGTCTTCAGTATCCAAAGGCTGAGAGAAATACAGCAGATAGCGTTCCGGCCAACGGGCGGAGGAGGATAGTTTTTCAAGGCGGATATCCTGGCGGGAAGCGAGGCAGCTTTCCAGCGACTGGCCTTGCAGGGTGGCAAGCAGGAGCAGCCAGCCTAAGAGAAAGAGGGTGCTTTGTTTCATTTTCTTTTCTGATCCCCGCAAAAGTAGGATATAAAAGAAAAAGGGCCGCCATCAGGCGACCCCAAAGCCCTTTCCTCCTCCAAAGCAGGGCTTTAAAAAAACGGGTATCTTAAATCTCGTCGGTTTCTACCACCTTGGCCAGTAAGTCGGCATAAGGAATGAGCAGATATTTCTTACCCTCAAATTCCACTTCTGTGCCTGCAAATTTCTTAAAAAGAACCATATCTCCAACCGCAATCTCCGGATTTTCGATATTGCTCATTGATACCACCTTGGCCAAGTGTGGTTTTTCTTTTGCCGTGTCGGGAATGATGATGCCACCGGCAGTCTTTTGCTCTCCTGAAGCTGTGGTCAGATCCAGGAGGACGTTTTGGTTGATGGGAAGCATTTCTTTCATAGTCGTATTTTTTTGATGTTATGGATTATTAGATACCCAGTAAGTTGTTGATCTTGTTCTTGTCAAATCCAACCACCCATTCTCCGCCGATCTTGCTCTGGGGAACGCCCTGCTGCCCGGTTTCCCTCACCAGCTCTTCGGCCAGCTTCGGATCTCTGGAAATATCCACCTCACTGAAATGAACCCCTTTCTGACGCAGGTGATTCTTCAAAGTGGTACACCAGGTACAGGAAGGTGTGGTATAAACGGTCACGCTTTTCTGGGCGGTGCCATCCCCGGCTGTACTCACCAGGTGGTTAAATACCGCACTGAAGTAGTTTTTATCGTGGCAGCCTTTCACCACATTGATCAGCTTGCCTTCGCGGAAAACCAGGAGGGAAGGAGCAGAGGTGATATTGTACACAGGATGGATGTCGCGCACACGGCTCACATCTGCCGTCATTATCTCCAGGTCTTCCTTCCCGCCCTCGCGGATATTGTCTAAAGCGCAGAAGCTTTTGTCGCTGCCTTCTTTATAGAGAAGCACCCAGCCCCATTCTTTGCCTTCCAGCTGCTGCAGCATTTCTGCGTGGGAGGATATGGTATGGAATTTCATCTTCAAGATATTTTCCGCAGCTTTACATATTATGTGCCAGGCGGGGTTCAGGAAACAATCTGGCTTATTCTGTCACCATCCTTCCCTTTGCGTGACAATTTGTCGCGGCAGCAGAAAAATGCCTGATTGCCTTAACAAAGTATTAACAAGACTTGTTTAAGGCTTCATTACCTTTGCCTTATGCGAATTCCTCTCATCCTTCTGCTGTCCCTCCTGATGTCATTTCAAAAGATGTCAGGCCAGGCTCTCGTCAGTGAAGCGGCTTCCGGTGGAAATGTGGTGGGAGAGGTAGTGCTTACTGAATCGCTGCTTTCCCCGGCCTCGCGTTCTTCCGCTATGCTCAAAGAGATCCCTGGTTTGGAAAACCACTGGACGGTACTGTATTTCTCCTCTTTGCGCATTCCCGGAAGGGATACGCTTTTTGTACTTGATGAAGATGGGATGGTGCTGCGGCATTATGCTGCCGGGGAAACCCTGGAGGGTGGTGCTACTGCTGCTGGGCCCTTTGAGGCAGCCCGGATTCGACTTTTTTATAAAACTGATCCCCTGACACGGGACCTGCCCGCAATAATACTGGAAGGTGTCGGCCGGATTCCGGTAGATGCCTGGAAAAACAAAATGCAGACGGGAGGAGGCGCAGAAAGTGCCCTGCCCTGTAAGATCAATGTCAACTGCAGCCCGGAGGGAGATGCCTGGCAGGATGTCAAGAATGGCGTGGTAAAGATTCTCTTAAAGAAAGGGAGCAGCCTGCTGTTGGCCAGCGGTGCCCTGATGAACAATACGGCCCTCGACAATGCGCCTTATCTGCTCACCTCCGATGATTGTGCCAATGGTGCCACGGCCGCCGACCTGAACCAGTGGATCTTTTTCTTCGGCTACGAACTGGCGGGTTGCGACACTTCCTGGACCTCACCCCCGGAGCACAGCCTTACCGGAGCCACATTCATCGCACGGGGCGGCATCAGCTGCAATCTGTATTCGGATTTTTACCTTGTCCGGCTCAAGCAAATGATCCCGCAGTCTTACCAACCTTATCTATTGGGTTACGACCGCAGCGGCCTGGCGCCGGATAGCGTGGTGAGCATCCATCACCGGGGAGGTTTCTTCAAACAGATTGCGACATCATACACCGGCGCGGTGAGCAGCACCTTTTTTGGAGGGCTGGTCGAATCGCACTGGAAGGTACATTGGTCGGCAAGCGCTTCCGGTCACGCGGTCACCGCAAACGGTACTCAGGGTGCCCCCCTGCTCGATGAAGCCGGGCGGGTGATCGGGGTCTGGAGCTATGGCAGTTCTTCCTGTGCACAACCCACACAGCCTGATTATTTCGGAAAGCTTTCCCTCTCGTGGCAACAATACCTGAGCACCCCGGCCACCCGCCTGAAAGAATGGCTCGATCCGCTCAATACCGGCCAGATCACACTCGATGGAATGTATCCCACGGCCTATCCGCCTGAAGCAGGCTTCACACAGTCGGCCACTGGCATCAGCGAAGGCGACAGCGTTTTTTTCTGGGATGTGAGCTATGGCAATCCCGACCAATGGCAGTGGGAGTTTCCAGGAGGACAGCCTTCCACCTGGAGCGGAAGTCAACCCCCTGCCATTTATTATGCCCAACCGGGTGCCTACGATGTGCGCTTGTTTGTAAATAATGTGTATGGGCACGACAGCCTCTTCCTGACGGGTCTCATCCGGGTGTATCCGGATTCAAGCCGCATCCATACCTGGCTTGAAAACCAACCGCTGTGTGCGGATACTGCTGAGATAGCCATACTGGTAGAGAATCTGTATTATGTCCGCAATGCTTCGCTCACCCTGAATATCGATACCGCTTCTGTGCGCTTCCTCGGCTATTCCCGGCTGCACCCGGCCCTGGATGCTGCCAATGTGCAGGTGTATCTCAGCGGACAGAATATCTGGTTGCAGTGGAATACGCCTACGATGGATATTCATATTGGCACTGATACGCTGGCTGTGCTGAGGCTGGTGCTGGACACGGGAACGCACTCCTTTCACTGGAACACTTCCCGTCCGTGGATGAATCGCTATTATGATGCCGGTGGCCAGGCCTTTCCGGTTTCTTTTGGCGATGCAGATATTGATGGTGTTTCTTGTGGCAGCCTGGGCGGACAGCTTCGCTATGTCAACGGGGCCCCGGTTCCTGCGGCCAGGATTATACTGCAACCCGATTCGGCTTCTGCACCTTTGCAGGCGATGGTGAATGACAGCGGTTATTATTTTTTTCCCCGTGTGCTGCCGGGTGCTTATACCCTGGAACCACGGGTGCTATCTCCCTGGGGTGGGGCCAATGCTACAGATGCCCTTCGCATTATGCGGCATTTTGTCCGTATGGATACGCTGGATCAGGCTTATCTGAAGGCGGCGGATGTGAATGTCTCCGGGGCGGTGAATGCTACGGATGCCCTGATGACGGCGCAGCGCTTTTCGCAGCTCATTCCTGCTTTTCCGGGCAGCGACTGGATCTCGGATAATATTCCCATTCAGATGGGGACAGCGCACCTGGAGGAAGACCTTGAGGTGATCTGCCGGGGGGATGTGGACGGGAGTTATGTGCCGGTGAAAAGCCAGCAGCCGTGATGGGCAGCAGATCACATCCTTTTTGCGCTTGCTGTTCTGTTGTCCGAAGTCTGTAGGAAATAGCAATGTTAAGCGCGAGCCCGAGTTCGAGTTCGAAGTATTGGAATTGCCGGGATATTATCTGTGGTGATAATATCCGCAAGCTACTGCCGCACCAGGCCGAAGCATTTTTATTTTACCACGGATTATCACAGATTTTCACAGATTTTGATCTCTATGGCAATCTGCGTTAATCTGAGTTATCTGTGGTGAATAATCCAGCAGGCTACTGCCTTACCAGGCCGAAGCATTTTTATTTTACCACGGATTATCACAGATTTTCACAGATTTTGATCTCTATGGCAATCTGTGTTAATCTGAGTTATCTGTGGTGAATAATCCAGTAAGCTATTGCCGTACCAGGCGCGAAGCACTCGCGCTCGCGCTCGCCCTCGCACTCGTGCTTTCTTTGTGTTCATTGTGGTTCGTTTTTTTACTACAAAGGCACGAGGGATTCACAAAGCACACAAGGGCGGCAGGAGATTTCTGGAGGCCTGGCCTGTCTGCTATTCTTATGGTTCATCAAGGCATAACCTCCCCTATGCATTAGAAATACAGGCTTGATTCTCCTCCCTGGATGCTCTGATATACTTGAATTCAACTGTTGATCGTATTTTTTGCTCATTGCCAAAGAATGTATTATTACATATCGGGAAAACAGAGGATCAAGCCTGCCCGGCAATGTTATGGAGCAACAAGGAACAATATTATGCAATATAGAACTTGTACTTCTGATATACATACGTTATTTTTGATTCATGATAAGAAGAAAAATTGAATCACAGTTAATGGCCGTAGAAGGGAAGTATCCTGTTCTTTCTATTACCGGTCCACGGCAATCAGGAAAGACGACCCTGGTCAGGACAGTATTTCCCGGATACCATTATACCAACCTTGAAAGCATTGATACACGCCAGTTTGCTACTGAAGATCCACGGGGTTTTCTTCAGTCTTTTGGTAATCAGCTGATCATTGATGAGGCACAGCATGTTCCAGAACTATTCTCCTATATTCAGGTGCTGGTTGATGCTGACCCGAACAAACGCTTCATCCTCACCGGTTCCCAGAACTTTCTTCTTCTTGAGAGGATATCCCAAAGCCTGGCCGGCCGTGTGGCATTGTTTTACTTATTGCCATTTTCCATTCAAGAACTTAATGAACAGGGCTTAACTCCTGAAACCTATGGCACATACCTGCTCAAGGGATCTTACCCAGCCATTTATGACAGAAACCTTGATCCTTCGGTATGGCTGCAAAATTACATCACCACATACATCGAAAGGGATGTGCGTACGGTGTTGAATGTGATCAATTTAACCGATTTTCAGCGCTTTGTGGGTATGTGCGCTGGTCGTATCGGGCAGCTTATCAACTTCAGTTCGATCGCGACTGAATTATCTGTCTCATACCATACGGTACAAAGCTGGCTCTCTATACTGGAGGCCGGTTTCCTCACGTTCAGGCTTCTCCCATACCACAGCAATTACAACAAGCGCCTGGTGAAGTCCTCCAAACTCTATTTCAACGATACTGGCCTTGCCTGCGCGATGCTTGGGATCAGGAATGAAGAGCAGTTAATGACCCATTATTTAAAAGGTGGCTTGTTCGAGAATATGGTGATTTCTGAACTTAGGAAATATCAGTTGAACCACGACCCTATGGGCAGGTTGTATTACTGGAGGGACAGCAATGGGAATGAGATAGATTGTATTGCGGAAAGTGGCAACTCCATACGCTCCATTGAGATCAAGTCGGGTTCCACGGTGCATCCGGATTTTATAAAAACGCTGGAATGGTTCCGGCAATTATCCGGAATGAAAGACGCATTTCTGATTTATGGCGGAGCGGAGTGCTATCATCGATCAGGGGTCAGGGTATTGAGTTGGAAGCAGGGGCACCTTGCGCTGGGGTGATTATTCCAGCAGGCTACTGCCTTACCAGGCCGGAGCAATTTTATTTTACCACGGATTTACACAGATTTTCACAGATAAAAATTGGGAGAATCATCTCAGAAAAACTGAGGTAAATGATGATTCTTTCGCGAATCAATTTTTTGTGTGGCTGGTATTTTGGGGTGATTGAAAGAAAAACCACTTAGTCACATAGGGCACTAAGTAACACTAAGTTGGAGGGACAGACCCTCTTAGTGTTTCTGCGTGTTCTTAGTATCTGAGTGGTAAATTTGTCCAATAAGGACAAACCATTAGCAAAGTATCCGACCGAAACAGTCCTGCAACATTGCCTCACCAAGGACATAAATCGATTACTTCTACCTCCCCACTTTATGACTTCTTACTTATGAATTTTGCCTTCTGACTTAATAGGCCCGCCCCTTCGGGACCTTCGGAATTCGCACTCGCACTCGCACTCGTGCTTTCTTTGTGTTCATTGTGGTTTGTTTTTTTACCACAAAGGCACGGAGAAAACTCATTTAAGCGCGAGCGCGATTTCGAGTACGAGTTCGAAGTATTGGAATTGCCGGGATATTATCTGTGGTGGTTATTCCCGCAAGCTATTGCCGCACCAGGCCGGCAGGAGTTGAGAAGAATGAAAGCCTATTTCCTGCCACAACCCAGGATGCCGAGAAAGGTCTTCCAGAGGATGTGCAGATCCCGGCCCAGGCTGCGGGTTTCCACATACGTAAGCGAAAGCGCCAGCTTATGCGGCAGGATATCTTCCAGATAGGTCTTTTCAGGATCATCACTGGCTGCCAGTAGCGCCCCTTCATCAATATATTCAAGAGAAGCAGGATCTGTGAGACCTGGCCGGACAGAGAGCACCTGCCATTGTTCTTCAGAATAATGTGCCACATAGCGCATCACCTCCGGGCGCGGACCCACAAGACTCATATCCCCCTTCAATACATTCCAGAGCTGAGGCAACTCATCCAGCTTATACTTCCTTAAAAACCTGCCCGCTTTCGTAATCCTGGGATCTTCTTCCCCCAGACTGAGCAAACCGGCCTTTTCCGCCGCCGGACGCATCGTCCTGAATTTGATCAGCCAAAAGGGAAGGCCGCCCTTTCCGGCCCTTTCCTGAAAATAAAAAGCCCCACCCGGAGAACTGCGCCAAACCCAGAAAGCCAGGATAAGCAGCAAAGGGCTCAGCAGGATGAGTGCCGAAAAGCTGATAAGCATATCGAGCAGGCGCTTCATTCCGCAGGAAGGTGTTTATCCACCGCCTTCCGCACACTCTCAATTACGAGGCCCTGCATCTCTTCCGTAAGATCAAAATAAACGGGAAGACTGATTTCACGGCGAAAATTGCACCAGGCCAGCGGATAATCTTCGATCTTATAATCCATTTTTTGATACAGACTCATCAGCGGCAGCGGCACAAAATGCACATTCACCGCCACTTCTTCTTCAAATATGGATTGGATAATGGTATCCCTTTGGGCTTCCGTCGCCTTATTCAGGCGGAGCATATAGAGATGATAGGAGGAATGGCTTTCATTGTTTTGCCACAAAGGCAGTTCAAAGCGGGCATCCTGGCCGAAGGCTGCATCATATTTCTCCATTATCTTTTTACGATGCGGCAAATGGCTGTCTTCGTATCGGGCCAGTTCCACCAGGCCCAGCGCAGCCTGAATATCGGTCATATTGCATTTGTATCCCGGCTCGATGATGTCGTAGCGCCACTGCGGACTGTTCATTTTGCTCAGTGCATCGCGGGATTGTCCGTGGAGGGACTTGATCCGCAAGGTGCGGGCGATTTCATTGGCATCAAAGGCGGGGGGGAGCTGAAGGCATATCGCCCCCCCTTCTGCCGTGGTCAGGTTTTTGACGGCGTGAAAAGAGAAAATCGTAATGTCGGCCAGGCTCCCGGTGATTTTCCCTTTGTAGGAAGCGCCCAGGGAGTGAGCGGCATCGGCCAGGAGCAGGATGCGCCCGAGCTTCTCCTGTGCCTCCGTTTTCGGCTGGAAAAGCCTGCGGATTTCGGAATCTTCCACCACGGCATACAAAGCATCGTAATCGCAGGGCCAGCCCCCGATGTCCACCGACATAATGACTTTAGTGGCCGGCGTAATGGCCTGTCGCACCTTCTCAGGATCAAGATTGAAATCTTCCCTGCTATCTACAAAAACCACTTTTGCACCGCAATGCAGCACCACATTGGCAGAGGCAGCGTAGGTATAGGCCGGCACAATCACCTCATCTCCAGGGCCTACGCCATACCAGCGCAAGGCCAGCTCCAGGCCGGCACTGGCGGAATTTACACAAACCGTTTCCTGTACTTTGGTGTAAGCAGTAAGAGCTTGCTCAAAGGCCCGCGTCTGCGGACCGGTAGTGATCCATCCGGAGCGCAGGACCGCACTGACCGCTGCGATGCTCTCTTCATCGATGCGGGGGGGAGAGAAGGGGACGCGCAAAGGCATATAGATATCAGATCATTTCCGGTGCTCCAACCAGGCAGCGATGTTTTTCTCCACCCGTTGGTTTACCCGGCTAGCTTCTTCTTTCACAAAAGGAAGCCCGGTAATTTGTTCGTAGAGTTCGATATAGCGTTCGGAAACGGAAGTGATGAAGGCTTCATCCATTTCGGGAACCGTCTGCCCTTCTTTCCCCTGGAATCCTTTTTCCATCAGCCACTCTCTGACGAATTCCTTGCTCAGTTGTTTCTGCGGCTCGTCTTTGTGCTGGCGTTCTTCATAACCTTCGAGATAGAAGTAGCGACTGGAATCAGGGGTGTGGATCTCATCGATCAGATATATCTGACCGTCCGCTTTGCCGAATTCATACTTGGTATCCACCAGAATGAGTCCTCTTTCCCGGGCGATCTCTGTGCCCCGTGCAAAGAGGGCGCGGGTATATTCTTCCAGTTTCAGGTAATCTTCTTCGGATACAAGGCCCTGTGCGAGAATATCCTCCCTTGAGATATCCTCATCGTGGCCCACGGTGGCTTTGGTGGTGGGCGTGATCAGGGGTTGGGGGAAGCGGTCGTTTTCTTTCATCCCTTCCGGCATCGGCAAGCCGCAGATGCTGCGTTTCCCTGCACGGTACTCCCGCCAGGCGTGACCGGAGAGATAGCCGCGAATGACCATCTCCACCTTAAAAGGTTCGCACCTGATCCCGGCGGTAACCATCGGATCAGGCACGTCCATCTTCCAGTTGGGCACGATATCGCGGGTGGCATCCAGAAAGCGGGCGGCAATCTGGTTTAATACCTGTCCTTTATAAGGAATGCCACGCGGAAGCACCACATCGAAAGCAGAAATGCGATCGGTGGTGACCATCAGGAGGTACTGGTCGTCAATGTTGTACACATCTCTCACCTTGCCGTGATAGACGTCTTTTTGTCCAGGGAAACGGAAGTCGGTGTTCACAAGGGCTTCGTTCATCTTTTATGTATTATTGGGGTTTTCTGTGTTTTCTTTTTCCCGGGTGTAGGCACGGATCACACGGCTCACCAGCGGGTGCCGGATGATGTCCTTTTCATCGAGAAATACGATTTCAATGCCTGGAATGTCTTTCAGGATATCCATTGCGTGCACCAGTCCGGAGCGTTGTTTGCCGGGCAGGTCGATCTGAGTAATATCTCCGGTGACGACGAATTTCGCGGAATTGCCCATCCTGGTGAGAAACATTTTCAACTGGGGGATGGTGGCGTTCTGGGCTTCGTCGAGGATGACAAAAGCATTGTCGAGGGTGCGGCCTCGCATAAAGGCCAGGGGCGCAATCTCGATGGTACCGTCTTCGAGATAGGTCAGCAGTTTCTGGGTGGGCAGCATATCACGCAGGGCATCATAAAGGGGTTGGAGATAGGGATCCAGTTTATCCCGCAGGTCGCCGGGAAGAAATCCGAGATTCTCTCCCGCTTCCACGGCCGGGCGGGTGAGGATGATGCGTTTTACGGTTCGGGCTTTCAATGCCCTGACGGCCAGGGCCACGGCGGTATAGGTTTTTCCGGTCCCTGCCGGTCCTATGGCCAGGACCAGGTCGTGGGAGGTACTGCTGTCCACCAGGCGGCGCTGGTTGGCCGTGCGGGCCTTCACCATCAGGCCGTGGCGGCCGTGCACCAGCACTTCCCCATTGCCGGGGGAAGCGGGCCGCTGATAAAAGGCATCCTCCGATTCCAGCAATTGCTTCAGATCTGCCTCCGTCAATTTGCCAAATTCATCCAGGTGCATCAGCATCAGATCCAGTTTGCGCTCAAACTCTTTGATCTCTTTCGGCTCGCCTTCCAGGCGGATCATCTCTCCCCGGGCTATAATACGGAGTTTGGGAAAGACCGCCCTGAGCATATCCAGTTTGTGGTCGTTGACACCGTAAACATCTAATGGATTGTAGGATTCCAGACTAATGGTTTTTTCTGTCATAAAGGCCCTCAAGGGTGGATGGATCAAGCTCCAAAATTAAGAAAAAGCCCGGGGTTTGGTTAAACTTCGTACATTTGATCATTCACCCTACGCTTAAACAAGCCAAGAATGCACGTGTTCACACTCACCACCGATTGGGGAAGCAAGGACCACTACCTGGCTGCCGTCAAAGCCAGATTGTTGGCCCTGATGCCGGAAGCCCGCCTGGTGGATATCACACACCATATTCCACCCTTTGACATTACCCAGGCTGCCTTTGTTTTGAAGAATACGCTGAATGTATTCCCCAGTGGTACCATCCACCTGATCGGCGTGAATACAGATGCTTCCATTGAAACACCCCATATTGTGGCCGGGTATAGAGGCCAGTTTTTTATCGGAGCCGACAATGGCGTTTTCTCTCTGATGTTTGAAGAAAAGCCGGATCTGATTTATGAAATTGATATTCACCAGGATTCCGATTATTTCACTTTTTCCACCCGCGATGTCTTCGTAAAGGCAGCCGTCCATATCGCGGAAGGAAAACCACTGGAAGAACTGGGTGGCAAAAGGGAAACACTGAATCAGAAGCTGAGCTTTCACCCGGTCGTTGAAAAGGAGGTCATCAAGGCCAAGGTAATTTATGTGGACAGGTACGAAAATGTTTTCGTCAATGTGACCCAGGAGCTTTTCCGTAAGGTGGTCGGGAAGAAGGCCTTTCAGATTGAATTCAGGAACAGTCGCTACAAGATCAACCGGATATCCCAATCGTACAGCGATGTGGCGGAAGGGGAGATGCTTGCTCTGTTTAGCTCCAATGCCTATCTGGAGATTGCGATGAACCGCGGAAAAGCCAGCAGTCTGCTGGGCCTGCATCAGGATGATCCGGTAAGGATACAGTTGTTATAGTCGCTCAGCCCCTGCGTTATTTTTGGTATTTTTGTCGGCACCCAATTGCAGGAGTGAGCCTATGTTGACCTTGTTTCGTCGTGAACTCAGCAGTTTTCTTTTCTCCCTGACCGGATTCATTGTGATGGCGGTCTTTCTGAGCGTAATCGGTTTGTACCTCTGGGTTTTTCCTGTTGACCTGAACATCCTGGATTATGGCTATGCCAATATCAACGGCCTTTTTATTATGGCTCCCTGGGTTTTTCTCTTTCTGATCCCGGCCATTACGATGCGCAGCCTGGCTGAGGAGAAGAGGAGCGGAACCATAGAGATGCTGCTGACCAAGCCCTTGTCGGATTATCAGATCATATTTGCCAAATTTTTTGCCGGTCTTTCTCTGGTGTTGCTCAGCCTGATCCCCACATTGCTCTTCTATCTCTCCGTGCATCAGTTGGGATTACCCAGGGGGAACATTGATGCCGGCGGTATGTGGGGGTCATACATCGGGCTGCTCTTTCTGGCCGGGGCCTTCGTGTCGATCGGACTTTTTGCTTCATCTCTGACAGACAACCAGATTATTTCCTTTCTGCTTGCGGCCATCCTGAGTGCCTTTGCCTATACCGGATTTGAAATCCTGGCTTCCTTTGCTTTTCTCGGACAGGTGGACCTGTGGGTGCAGTCTCTGGGAATCCGCCATCATTATGTCAGTATGAGCCGGGGGGTCATCGACAGCCGCGATGTGATTTATTTTCTGGGTCTGATCGCCTTGTTCCTGGTGTTAACCAAACTGAGTCTGGAAAGCAGAAAATGGTAGAAAAAGAGCAACATAAGGCTTCCGCCCGCAGACAGATACGCAAGCAAAGTCTGCTGTCCTTTGCCCTGGCATTGGCTGCCATTGTATTGCTGAATATCATTGCCTCTTTCTATTTTGTTCGTCTTGACCTTACTGCAGAAAAGCGGCATACCCTCTCAACAGTGACCCGCGATATGCTACGCGGGCTGGACGATGTAGTATATTTCAGGGTATATCTTGAAGGAGAATTTCCTTCCGGCTTCAAGCGCCTGAGCCGCAGTACACAGGAAACCCTGGATGAGTTCAGGGCCTGGAGCGATAAGATTGAATATGAGTTCATCAATCCCTCCGCATCAGAAGATCCCAAGGTTCGCAACGACATTTACCGCCAGCTCGCAGAAAAAGGCCTGGAGCCTACGAGCTTGCAGGTCAGGCAGAAAGACGGATCAGAGCAAAAGGTGATCTTTCCCGGGGCCCTCCTGAGTTATAAAGGAAGGGAAATACCCTTGCAGCTGCTGCAATCCCAGACCGGAAAAGCACCGGAGCAGGTGCTCAACAGCTCTATACAGGACCTGGAATACAACCTGGCCAGCGGTATTCGCAAACTGGTTAGCAGCCAGCGACAGCGTGTGGCTGTACTCGATGCCTATGGTACACCCTCGGATCTCCTGCTCTGGGATGCCCTTAGCGCACTGAATGAGTTTTACCAGGTCGAGCGGATCAACCTGAATGAGAAACTATCCAGTCTGACAGAAAGGACGTTCAATGAAGACTCTACCCGGATTCTCTTCAAAAATAAATATGATGCGGTATTGATCATTAAGCCCAGCCAGGCTTTCAGCGAACGGGATAAGTTCATTCTGGATCAGTATCTGATGCGTGGAGGCAAATTGCTCTGGGCCCTCGACCGAACCAATGCGGATATGGACAGCCTGCGTGCAAGCCCTGAAACAGTTGGCATTGCCCGTGATCTCAATCTGGAGGATATGCTTTTCCGCTACGGAGCCAGGATCAACCCTGATTTGCTGATGGACATTCGCTCTATGCCTATTCCTGTCAGGACAGGCGAAATGGGAGGTCAACCCCAGTTCGAATTCTACCCCTGGTATTATATGCCCCTGCTGAGCGCGTCCGGGAACCATCCGGTGGTGAATAACCTCAATATGATCCACAGTGCCTTTGTGAGCAGTGTGGATAGCATTGAAGTGGCCGGTATTCGAAAAACTGCCCTCTTGCTGACCTCGCAGTACACCCGCAAAGTGGCCACACCGGCCTATATCAGCCTCGAAATACTGAGGAGCGAACCGGATCAGCGGATGTTTGCCGATGGGGTTCATACGGCGGCCCTCTTGCTTGAAGGCCGTTTCCCTTCCCTGTTCGCCAACCGAATACCTCCTGAGATATTGGAAAGTAAAGAGATGGGTTTTCTTGAGGAAAGCGAGCCCTCCAGGATGATTGTGATCGGGGATGGAGACCTTTTCCTCAATCAGATCAGTGCAGGTACACGTAACCCCCTTCCCCTGGGATATGACCAGTACACCGGAGAGTCTTTCGGCAACCGTGATTTCCTTGTGAATGCGGTCAACTATCTGACAGATGAAAGCGGGCTTATTCAGATCCGAAGCCGGGAGATACGCCTGCGGATGCTGGATCGTACACGGGTGGCCGCGGAGAAGCCACGCTGGCAGCTGCTGAATACCGCAGGCCCCGTGCTGCTCGTCCTTTTACTCAGTGCTGCCGGTGCTTTCCTGAGGAAGCGCAGATATGGCACCAAATCGTAGATCAGAAAAAGCGCAATAATGAAGAAAAAAAGATACCTCTTTTGGTTGATTCTCCTTTTGGCAATGGTGGCCACCTTTCTGTTGCTTAATCGCAGCCGTTCCACCCTCTCATCCGGAGACAGCGATTTTGCCATTCGCGATACTGCTTCTGTGACCCGCATCTTCCTGGCCGACCGCGCCGGAAGTCAGATTGAGCTGACCCGGCCGAAAGGGGTTTGGAAGGTGAATGGAGAGATCAAAGCGCGGAAGGATGCCGTCGATCAGCTGCTTACCACAATGATGCGGATGGCCGTAAAATCACCGGTGGCCCAATCAGCCCACAATAGCGTGGTGAAGCGCCTGGCCTCAACCGGCATCAAAGTGGAGGTGTATCAGGAAATTTACCGGATTGACCTGCCCGGTGGATGGCGTTTTTTTCCCAGGGAAAAACGAACCCGTACCATCTATGTGGGTGACCATACCGCAGATAACCTGGGTACTTTTATGCTATTGGAAGGAGCGGAACGGCCTTACATTGTCTATCTGCCAGGATTTCGCGGCTTTGTCGCCACCCGTTTTTCACCGCGTCTGAACGACTGGCGTGATCACACCCTTTTCAGCACCAGGCTGAATGATATCGCCCGGGCCAGCCTCGAGATTGTCGATGAGCCGGAAAAGTCTTATTCGGTAGAGGTGCAGAACAATCATTACGAACTGATCCCGCGGGTAGGAGACCCGCTCCCACTTGCGGATACGATGAAGCTGATCAGCTACCTGGCTGCTTTTGATGACATCCGTTATGAATCTTTGCTCAGCGGAGACCTGCCCCAGGCTTTCATTGACTCGGTCAGAAAGAGCCCTGTTTACCAGATCATCAGCCTGACCGATGTTGACGGCAGGGAGACCAGGGTAATCACCCACAGGCGATGGTTTGAGGAACCGGAGGCCGACCTGTTGGGGAATCCACAGCCGTGGGACCGTGACAGAATGTACGCCTTCGTGGAAGGGCAGGAGGAAATGCTGCTGGTGCAATATTTCGTCTTTTCCAGAATCACCCGTCCGCTGGATTGGTTCCTGCCGGACGAATACAGGACGCAGCTACCCGAACCGCAAAACTAAGCCGATGCCAAAAGCAAAAGTGCTCGTAACCGGCGGGGCCGGTTTTATCGGAAGCCACCTCTGCCACCAGTTGCTGCAGGAAGATTGGGCAGTGGATGTCCTGGATAATTTCGACCCTTATTACGACCCGGAAATCAAGCGAGCGCAGATTCAAAAGCTACTGGATCAACCGCACTTTTCTCTTAGCGAGGGAGATATCAGGGATATGGATGCCCTGGATAAGCTCGCGGGCGATTACGATGTGATTGTGCACCTGGCCGCCAAAGCTGGAGTCAGGCCTTCGATTGTGGATCCGCGCGGATACCAGGATGTGAATGTCAGAGGTACGCAAAATGTCCTGGAGATGGCCCGCAAATGGAAGGTGCCCCAATTCGTCTTTGCCTCTTCTTCCAGTGTCTACGGACTCAATCCTGATCTGCCCTGGCGGGAAGAAAGTATGGTGCTCAAACCCATCAGCCCTTACGCCAGCACCAAAGTCAGCGGTGAACTCCTGGGTCACGTTTACAGCCATCTTTTTAATATCCGGTTTATCGCCCTGCGCTTTTTTACCGTCTATGGTCCCGGGCAGCGTCCTGACCTGGCCATCCATAATTTTGGACGAAAAATGATGGAAGGGAAAGTATTGCCCTTCTTTGGCGATGGCAGCACACGCAGAGATTATACCTATATAGCGGATATCGTGCAGGGGATTATGGGTGCGATGCGCTATGAGGAAAGTATGTACGAAGTCATTAACCTGGGAAATGACCGGACCATCAGCCTGTCGGAAATGGTCAATGCCCTGGAGAAGGTACTGGAGAAGACAGCGGTGCTGGATGTTTTACCCGAAATGAAGGGGGACCTGCCCCATACCTGGGCCGACATCAGCAAGGCCAGAAGCCTGCTGGGCTATGCCCCGGCCACTTCGTTTGAGCTGGGCATAGAGGCCTTTGCCCATTGGCTCAGGCAGGAGCTAAGACAAAGCAATGATCAGAAAGGCATTTCGTAAAGCAAAAGAACGCCCATTCCTTTTGCACGTCCTCACCCTGATGACAGGCACCGCCCTGGCACAGGCCATCCTCTTTCTGTTTACCCCCCTTCTTACCCGTTTGTTCGATCCCTCGGCCTTCGGGGTGTTCGCCCTTTATACCGCCATTGTCAGTACCCTGGGCGTGGTGGCAGCCTGGAAGTATGAACTGGCGATAATGCTTCCTGCCAAAGATGAAGATGCCCGCGGCCTGGTGTGGCTTTCATTCTGGGCTACCACCCTTTCGTCCGGATTGATCCTTCTGATTTCCCTTGTCCTCAGGGAGCCACTGATTTCCTGGTTTGGAGAAGAGCTTCGCGCCATCCTTTTCATCATCCCGCTGGGGATCTTTTTCAGCAGTTTATACCAGATAATGCTCAGTTATGGCAGCCGATACAAGGAATTCCCCGCCGTGTCGGCCTCCCGTGTCGTGCAGGCCTCGGCAGCCGTGGGCAGTCAGAGTGCCATCCAGATTTTCAGGCTCTTTCCCCTGGGCCTGGTGTGGGGGAAAGTTTTTGCCGATGTGGCAGCAGCCGTGATGTTGGGCTGGAGACATTGGCGCAAAGGCCGTTTCAAAGGAAAGGCGATTGGCTTGGCTATAATGAAGCGACTGGGCCGGGAGCATCATCAATTCCCCCGCTATCAAAGCTTTGCTTCCCTGATGAACAGCCTCTCCCAGAATCTTCCTGCCATCCTGCTGACCTTCTATTACAGCCCGGCAATCGCCGGACTCTATGCCCTCACCGCCCGCGTGTTGAGTGCTCCCACCCGCCTGATCGGGCACTCTACCCGGGAGGTGTATTACCAGGAAGCCTCCCGGCAATATGCCGATGGAAAACCCATCCTGCGGCTTTTTAAAAATACCCTGGGCGGATTGATACGGGTGGGTATCCTCCCTTTCCTGATCCTTTTCTTTCTTGCTCCATTCTTGTTTTCTGTGCTTTTTGGCGAAGAATGGCAGGAAGCAGGGCACTATGCACAGCTCGTCATTCCCTGGTCCTTCCTGGGTTTCATTAACTCCCCGGCCACAATGAGCCTCTATGTGCTGGGCCTGCAGCGCTTTAGTATGCGCTACGAAACCGCCCTCTTTATTGCCCGCTTCCTCAGCCTGTGGATCAGCTGGGTGATCCTGGAAGACCCTTATCTCAGTATCGCCGTCTATGCAGCCACCGGGCTTCTTTTTAATGTATATTTGATTCTGTATGCCTACCGAAAAGTTAGCCTTGATGCCCGCCGGCGCCGCCAGCCTTAAACTGGGGATACTTACCGCTTTTCACGATGAACACCTCAATTATGTGAAAGCCTGTGAGGAAATGGGGCTTGCATATTCTCTGATCGATATCCTTGCGCCTGACTGGATCAGGCGGGTGCAGGAAAGCCAGTGCGATGGTTTTCTTTTACACCCTCCCAACGATATCCAGGAACGCAAGTCGATGCTGGATGAAATCGCCTGGGTCATCAGCGATTTGTTGCAAAAGCCCATTTATCCCAGTTTCAAGGAGCTGTATATTTATGAGAATAAGCGGAATATGGCCTGGTGGTTGAAAAGCCAGGGCTTTCCGCATCCCCCGACCCAGATTTTTGCACGCAAAACCGACGCCCTGGATTACCTGCGCCAGGCTTCCTACCCGCTGGTTTTCAAAACCAATATCGGGGCCGGGGCCAGTGGGGTGAGGATCATTCAATCCCGTGCCCGTGCCCTCCACATCGCCCGCGCCATATTCGGATTCAGCCACCCTGCACTAACCCTGGGGGAGATTCGCTTCTCCAGCAAATACAAAGGGATCCCGCTACCCTTGCTGGGCCGTATCCAGAAACATTATCTGATTGTGCAGGAATTTATCCCCATCCGTTGGGAGTGGCGGATGATCAGGATAGGGGAGTCGTATTTCGGCCATAAGAAACTGCTGCGGGATGGCTTTGCCAGCGGCAGTGGAAAGGCCGCCCTGGAACAACCTCCGCAGGAACTTCTGGAACTTACACGGCAGATTTGTGAAAGGGGCGGCTTCCGTTCAATGAATGTGGATATTTTTGAGTCGGAAAAAGGAGCATTCCTTGTGAATGAGCTGCAAACCATTTTTGGATCTTACAGCCCGATTCAAATGCGTGTGGATGGAAAACCGGGGCGCTACCTCTTTCGTGATCAGGCTTTTCATTTTGAAGAAGGGGTATTCAACCAGCACGGGAGCCACCTGCTGCGTGTGATGGATTTTGTGGATTTGCTGTTAGACAGAAAGAAAGAAAGATGAAGCTCAAGATCGCCTATGTCGTTTCAACCCTCCGGCGCAGCGGGCCTACCAATCAATTGAGGAACATCATACGAAACCTGAATGGCGAGGAATTTGAATCGGTGGTGATCACCCTTTCCCCTGAACCTGCAGATTCGATGGGTTCATTGTTCCTCGAGGATGGTATTCCTGTATTATCTCTGAAGAAATCCAGGATCAATGGATTACTCAGTGGCTTGTCTGCTTTGCGAAAAATGCTGCGGGACATAAAAGCCGATGTGATCCATACCCAGGGCATCAGGGCAGATTTGATGGCACTCCGTCTGAAGGAATGGAAATCTGTATCTACCCAGAGGAATGATCCTTTTGTGGATTATCTGGATAAATATGGAAGGATACAGGGAGGATTGATGGGGTGGATGCAGATGAAGGTGATGATCAAAGGCCGGAATATTTATGCCTGTTCTGCCAGCTTATCCTCCATCTACAAAAAGAAGTACAGACTGGACATCCCTTATGTCCAAAATGGAGTTGATACGGATCACTTTTCCCTTCCGGATGCTGAAAACAAGAAGGCCGCCAGGCAAAGGCTGGGGCTGGATCCGGATCGATTCACCATTGTGACAGTGGGGAGCCATCTCCCCCGAAAGAACCACGAAGCAAGCATTATCGGAGCAAATCACTGCGGATTTCCCCTCACGCTGATCATCCTTGGCAGAGTGCCTCGGCCTGAAACGCTGCTAGCACTGGCAGCGGAGCAGGTTGAGGTTCTTATTCCGGGGCTTGTCTCAGACGTCAGGCCGTTTTTCGCCGCCTCCGATATCTTCGTATCTTCGTCACGAAGTGAAGGACTCCCCAATGCAGTACTGGAGGCAATGGCTTGCGGATTGCCACCTGTATTGTCAGATATTGAACAGCATCGGGAGATTTTTACCGGCCTGGACTGGCCCTATTTCTTTGATGTCGACAAAACTGCTCAGCTCGGGGAAAAAATGGGTGAATTTAGGGCAAAGGATACGAAGGGCCTTTCAGATGAGGTGAGGGAGATTGTGTTGGACCGCTTTTCTGCGGCCGGTATGTCCGCAAAATATCAAAAAATATACAAGGCCCTCTGGAATGGAAATCAATAAGACAGGAGGCTTTTATCTTAATTCTTGAAACAGATACGTGGGATTACGCAGACTTTTCAGGAAACTGTTTTTTCCAGGGGTCCCTACCAGGGGATGCTGGGAATCTTCTTATGTTATAAGGAGTTTTACATTTCAGGATAAGGAAACATTCTTCGGCTGTTACGATAAATCCCCTGAATCCGCCGATGGGCGATATGTTCTGTATCACGCAGTGAATCCTCCTTCCTTTCAGCTCCCCCTGCCGGAGGAAATTGCCCATATTGTCGTTTTTGACCAGTGGGATGATCAGGTGGTGATGGATGTCTCCACCACTTCTTTCAACTGGCAGCAGGGGGCCAGGGCAATGTGGGTTTCCGCAGATCGCTTTCTCTTCAATGATTATAATGCCAGCGATGACCGCTATGTTTCCCGCCTCTTTTCTGTTAAGGAAAAAAAATTGATCCGTACTTATGACAGACCGGTCTATGATGTATGTGGAAAGCTGGCCGTCAGCCTGAGCTTCGAACGCTTGCAGCAAATGCGTCCTGAGTACGGCTATCGCGACCGCGAAGGGAAGGTGAGCGGGCTGGAAGAGGAGTATAAGGACGGCATATTCCTGATGGATATGCAAAATGGAGCCTCACACCTGTTCCTGAGCCTGGCCCGGATCAAAGAGGTTTTGCCCTTGCCCACAATGGAAGGGGCAAGGCACTGGGTCAATCATCTGATGATGAGTCCGGGTGGCGACCAGCTCATCTTTCTGCACCGGTGGAAAAAAAGCGGGAAGGTATTTCATCGCCTGCTGCATTCCACTTTGCCGGAAGCCGCCCCCCGCGTGCTGGCAGATGGCATCATCAGCCACGCCTGCTGGGATGGAGATCATCACATTATTTGTTATTGCACTTTTGAAGGGATGCCGGGCAGTTATTATCGCTTCGACCTGCGCGACGGTAGCCGGAAGGTGCCCGGTGATGTTATCCCGGAGCCTTATGGAGATGGACACCCCTCGGTGCTCGGGGAGTGGATGTTGATGGATTCCTACCCCGACAGAAGAAGGGTGAAGCACCTGCTGATGCGCAACCTGCAGACAGGAGAGGAGCGTGTATTGGGCCGCTTCTTCGATCCACGGAAGTTTTTTGGCCCTTCCCGCTGCGATCTCCACCCCCGTTGGAGCCCGGATGGAAGACGCGTATATTTTGACAGTGTACACCAAGGCCGACGCCGCCTATATTCCATTTGCCTGGATGAATCCTGAGCTTGCCGTCATATTGCCTGTCTATGCCGGCGATCACCCCGATTATCTCCGCGAAGCCCTGGAGAGTATTGTTCGGCAAAGCCTTCAAAATTTTATCCTGGTGGTGGTTGAAGATGGGCCGCTTCCGGAAGCGATTACACAAGTGCTGAATGAATACAAAGATGAAATGCAGCTGTTGCAACATTCGCAGAACCAGGGTCTTGCCACGGCACTCAATACCGCCCTCGATTGGTGTGAACAGTACAAGATATCGTTTCTTGCAAGAATGGATGCCGATGACAGGATGCGGCCTGAACGGCTGGAAATGCAATTGGACTTCTTAAACCTTCACGAGGAAGTGGATGTGGTAGGTTGTGCACTGGAAGAAATGGATACACAGGGACGGCCAAGAGGGAAACAGGTTTTCTATCCCGAAAATCACCACGAATGCCTGCGCTTTTTCCGTTTCAGGGATCCACTTCCCCATCCCGGAGTGATGTTCCGGATGCGATTCTTTCAGAAAGCAGGTCGCTATGACCCTGGCCTGCGCTACAATCAGGATACAGAACTATGGTATCGGGGGTTTTTGAATGGAGCCGTCTTTGCCAACCTTCCTGCCGTGCTACTGGAATTCAGAATGACAGAAGCGTTTTTTGCCACCCGGCGCGCCGGGAAGGCAAGGGCCAGGCAGCTACTAGCCCTGAGGAAGGAGATCAACAAGGGCCTGGGATTTGGTCCTGAAGCCCGGCTGTTCGCCCGGGGGATGTTTCTCCTTGCGCTGCTTCCGGCAGGAATCCGAAAACTGGCCTATCGAATTTTCCGTTAATTTGCAGCGATGAGCAAACTCCCCTGGCGAAAATTAATCGACGATTTTGACCGATATGCCTTCGTGCTCTTGGCTTTTATGTTGCCGCTGGAAAAAAAACTGCTTCCCTGGCTGATTGCTTTAATTATCCTGGACTGGTTTCGCAGGGGGGATTTCCTGCAAATCAGGAGGACCCTGAAAGCAAAGCGGGGACGCGCTTTTCTTCTCTTTTTTGCCCTATTCTACCTTTTGCACCTGGTGGGAATGTTGCACACCCATTACCTTGAGCAGGGTTGGTTTGACCTGGAAGTGAAGATGTCCCTCTTCATCTTTCCCATAATGTTTCTTACGGTGGATCTTGGCCGCTGGACCCTCCAATGGCGTCACCGCCTGCTGGGTGCTTTCGTTGCAGGTGTCACCCTGAGTATGCTGATTTCTTTTGGAATTGCGTCGTGGAATATGGCCGCAGATGGCGGTAGCGCCTGGTTTTTCTACACCCGCCTATCCGCCTTCCATCATCCTGCCTATATGGCGATGTACCTGAACTTCGCAACAGTTATCTGCCTGGGGTTTATCTTTCACAAAGATATCCCCTTATCACCCGGCAAGCAGTGGTTGCTCTACTTGCTGATTGTGTTTTTTATGCTTAGTGTGGTGTTGCTCAGCAGCAAGGCAGGGATACTTGGCCTGATCGTGGTCTTGTTCTTCACAATGATCTATCTGGTTTTTCGACAGCGGAGGGTTTTGTATGGTATTTTGAGTTTCGGAGTGGCGCTCACCCTGCTTTATACACTTATCCTGCTCTTCCCTTTCTCCCGTGACCGCATCGACCGGGCTGCGCAGAGCATTGAGTCTGCCGATGCGCTCGACCCATCCAGCCGGGAAAGCACCGCTGAAAGGGTTCTGGTTTGGGAGGCGGCTTTGGAGCTTAGTACAGAACACTTTTTTACAGGAGTGGGCACAGGAGATGTGGTGGAGGAATTGATCCTGATTTACAAAGAAAAGGGGATATCTGCTGCTGCCCAGGGAAGGCTGAATGCCCATAATCAGTTTTTGCAAACCCATCTTGGCCTCGGGTTGATCGGAAGCCTGGTACTCCTGCTGATGATACTGCTTCCCCTGGTGGAAGCCCTGCGCAAAGACGATTATCTCTACGCAATCTTTCTGCTCTTATTCGGGTTTAATTTGCTTTTCGAGTCGATGCTGCAAACCCAGGCCGGGGTCATCTATTATGCCTTTTTCAATGCCTGGTTTTATGTCTGCAAGCAAGGATAAATAGTGTTGGCGAATAAGATAGTATCAAAGCATAAGGAAGAATATGGATATGGAAATGAAAAGGGGCTGCTCCGCTAAGAGACAGCCCCTTCTTTTTTGATTCTTCAGAATGAATTATACCACGCCCTGGGCCATCATTGCATCGGCTACTTTCACGAAGCCTCCAATATTGGCTCCTTTAACGTAATCGATGGTGCCGTCTTCGCGGCGGCCAAATTTCACGCAAGTGCTGTGGATGTCTTTCATAATCTGGTGCAGGCGGGCATCTACCTCTTCCCTGGTCCAGTTGAGGCGGAGGGAGTTCTGCGACATTTCCAGTCCGGAAACAGCCACACCACCGGCATTGGCCGCTTTTCCGGGGCCGTAGAGGATCTTATGGGCTTGATATACCTCGATGGCTTCCGGTGTACTGGGCATATTGGCCCCTTCTGAAATCACGAAGCAACCATTGGCCATAAGGGTTTTGGCTTCCTCTTCGTTGACCTCATTCTGGGTGGCATTGGGCATAGCCACATCGCATTTGATGCCCCAGGGACGTTTCCCTTCGAAGTACTCCACGCCATATTTATCAGCATATTCCGAGATGCGGCCACGCTTTACATTCTTGAGGTGCATTACATAGGCCAGCTTTTCGGCATCAATCCCATTGGGATCATAAATGAAACCGGCGCTGTCGGAGAGGGTGACTACTTTACCGCCCATATCGGTCACTTTTTCAGTGGCATACTGGGCGACATTCCCTGAACCGGAAATGACCACAGTTTTGCCTTTCAGGCTGTCGCCGCGGGTTTTGAGCATCTCTTCGGCAAAATACGTTGCTCCGTAACCGGTCGCTTCCGGACGGATGAGGGAGCCTCCCCATTCTCTTCCTTTTCCGGTGAGGACGCCGGTAAACTCATTCTTCAGGCGCTTGTATTGTCCGAACATAAAGCCGATCTCACGGCCGCCTACGCCAATGTCACCGGCGGGAACATCCGTGTTCGGGCCAATATGGCGGAACAATTCACTCATAAAGCTCTGGCAGAAGCGCATCACCTCATTGTCGGATTTTCCTTTGGGATCGAAATCCGATCCGCCCTTGCCTCCGCCCATCGGGAGGGTGGTCAGGCTGTTCTTAAAGACTTGCTCGAAAGCAAGGAATTTCAGAATGCCCAGATTCACGGTGGGATGGAAGCGGAGCCCCCCCTTGTAAGGACCAATGGCACTGTTCATCTCAATCCGGAATCCCCGGTTGACCTGTACATTCCCCTGATCATCCAGCCAGGGCACACGGAACAGAATCACGCGCTCGGGCTCTGCAATTCTTTCAAGGATTTTAGCTTCCTTGTACTTGGGGTTCTCTTCAAGGTAAGGAATCAAAGATTCGGCTACTTCCCTTACTGCCTGGTGAAACTCCAGTTCACCCGCATTTCTGGCAGCGATCTTCGCCATAAACTCATCAACCAGTTGCTGATACACGTTGCTTAACATCTTTTTACAGTTTTAATGGATTGGGGTTAAAAGGTGTTCGCAATAATAAGAAATATGCAGCCTGTGCAATATTATTTTTTTCTGCTCCTGGAGTATCTGAAATGTGTATTATGAAGATAAGTTGCACAAAAACAGGGTTTAATGTGTTCAGTGCAACCTATTTCTCCTCCTTGCGTTTCCGCAATTCGAAATTGATCTAAATAAATGCCCCCTTCCTGCGCAGTGCAAGCGCATTTTATTTATAATCATTCTGAATTTCTGCATCAATCAAAATCTATTTGCATATCATTTGTTCGTCTGCCGTATTGATTGTTATTTCGCTCACAGCTGATGACGGAAAACCGCACCAGTCAAGAAAATCCATTTACGGGGGATGCCGAAAACCCTTTCAGAGTAGGCATTAAAAAACCACCACCTTATGAAGCGTTTTGCGCTCTTTCTGGCCCTTGCTTTTGTAATCGGGCTTTCTTCCTGTAACAAGGAAAAAGATTGTAAATGTACCACCTCCTATTCCGGACCTGGTTCAGAAATGATGGACGATGTGGTAACCAACATCACCACAAAGGAAAAATGCAGTGATGGCGATTCAGAAGTAAGCCAGGCAGGAATGACTGTCAAAACAAGCTGCGTTGAGGAATAAGCTTTGCGGGTTTATGATGCTAAGGCTGTCTGTACACTAGGACAGCCTTTTTTTATGCAGCCGGGCGATTTTAGATTAGTTTTGAATATGCGTATGAAGACCCTTTTCCAACACACTTGCTTACCCTTTGTCTTGCGTGTTCTTACGGCAGTCATTTTCCTGCTCAGTGGCGTCAGCAAACTGAGCGGGATAGATGATTTTGAGATATACGTTTACAGCCTCGGCCTCTTTTCCCTGGATATGAGTTTTCTGCTTGCCCGATTGCTGATCTCCCTGGAGTTTTTTCTGGCCGGGATGCTGGTGAGCGGGCTATGGCTACGCAGGATCAGCCTCTTCTCCATACTGCTCCTGGCGGCCTTCTCTGCCTTCCTGCTTTATTTGATTTGGGTAGGAGACAAAGAGCATTGCCATTGTTTCGGGGAGATACTCCAGATGTCTCACCCGCTCTCCCTCCTGAAAAATGGCGTTTTTATTCTGCTGCTTCTTCCATTGCTAAAACAGGGAGGTAGCCGCTCTCCCTATTCCGGAGCCCTGGCTGCCTTCATTTTTCTTACCAGCCTTGCCCTTCCACTCATTCTTTCTCCCCCGGATCATTTTCGCTATGCGCATTATGCCCGCAAAACCACCTACGACCAGGAGGCCCTGCAGCATTTTCTGGAGGCCAACCCGGGTGCAGACACCCGGCGTGTACTGTGTTTTTACGGAGTGAGTTGTCGTTTTTGTAAGCTGGCTGCCCGCAAAGTCAGGGTAGTGGCCGAAAAGACCGGAAAGCAGGAGCATATTGAACTGATCTTTTGGGGCGATGAGGCCGGCATTCAGTCGTTTCTGAATGAAACACAATTCAGTCCCGGACGCTATGCATCACTGGAAGGACCTGCTTTTCTCAGGATTACCGAAGGAAGGATGCCACTGATGCTTTTGCTCCAGGGGGACAGTGTGGTAGCCAAATACCGTTACCGGGATTTTCGCGAGCAGGATTTGCGCGAATTCCTGACAAAGATGTAATTTGGTCACCGGCAACAGGACAGCCCTGGACGCCTCATTCTTAAATGCGGATTTCCGATGGCAAAATCTCATCCCAAGACAGCACCGAGTACTGAAAGTGCCCTGCACCGGCTAAGGGCAGAGAATAAAGAAAGGCTCAAAGAACTCAATGCGATCAATCAGACCACATCCATCATCAGGGAAGGGAAGAGCATCGACGAGACACTGCGTCAGATTATCCCTATCCTGCCGGAAGCCTGGCAGTATCCCGCCTACACTGTAGCCCGCATACGCTTCGGAAACAAGGAATACACCAGCCCTGACTTTGTGCAGTCGAAATGGGTACAGAAGGAAGAATTTGAAACCATCGACCGCAAAAAGGGCAGCATCGAGATTTTTTATACCCGTGAATTTGTTCCCCTGGATGAAGGCCCCTTCCTGAAAGAGGAGCGGTATCTGATCCATAACCTGGCCGGCATCCTTGCAGGTTACCTGAACAGTATGGCCGCCCTCACTTTGATGCGTGAAGATAAGGGTCCGGTGCAATCTGTCCACATAGAAAAAGAAGAAAGGGGAACCCATATCGCCAGCAAGAAGCTGTTGCAGAAGTTTCTGAATAAGAACAACTTTGATCGGGATATCTATCACGACCTGATGCCGTTCAAGGTGAAGGAGATCCTGCTCGTGGCCAACCTTTACGATGCTTACAGCATAGAGCGGGAGGGACGTTTTTCGGAGTATGTGCTGGGAGAGTATAGTCAGATGAACCTTACCTCCGTGCCGCGCATCACCGGTGTTTCTTCTCCGGAGGAGGCGATGGAGGAATTGAATGTCAAGCATTTTGATCTGGTCATATTGATGGTGGGTGCCGATAAGAAGTCTCCCCTTGACCTGAGTGCCCGCATCAAGGTAGCCTATCCTTATATTCCTATCTTTCTGTTGCTTAACAACAACCGCGACGTGGCTTTCTTCAGCGAAGAGCCTGGCACTTTAAAGTATATCGATAAGCTTTTTGTTTGGAACGGGGAATCCAAGGTGTTTTTTGCGATGATCAAGAATGTGGAGGACCGCATCAATGTGGCCAACGACACCCGCATTGGTCTGGTACGCGTGATCCTGCTGGTGGAGGATTCTCCGATCTATTATTCACGCTACCTCCCGATGTTGTATCATATTGTACTGGAGCAAACCAAACGCATCATTGACGATGTGAGCAGCGACGAGCTGTACAAGGTGCTCCGCCTGCGTGCCCGCCCGAAGATCCTGCACGTGCAGAGTTATGAGGATGCGATGGAAATTGTCAGCCGCTACCAGGATTACCTCTTGTGCCTGATCACCGATGTGAAGTTTTTCAGGGATGGGGTCCTGGACGAGGATGCCGGCGTGGAACTGGTCAGGGATATCAAAGCGAGGATACCCGATCTGCCTACCGTGATGCAGTCTTCCAATACAGAAAATGCCAACAAGGCCTACCAGTTGAAAGCCAGTTTTATCAATAAGAATTCGGATAGCCTTATTCAGGATTTCAACAGTTTCATCACACATTACCTTGGCTTCGGCAATTTTATCTATCGCAACAGGGAGGGGGTGCAGATTGCCCAGGCCCGCAGCCTGAAAGAGTTTGAGAGCCATCTTCGGACCATTCCCGATGAATCCCTGCTTTATCACGCACGCAAAGATCATTTCTCCTTATGGCTGATGGCCCGGGGAGAGATTCAGGCTGCCAAGGTACTGAATCCGCAAAAAGTGACAGACTTTGAAAACCCCAGGCAAATGAGGGAGTATCTGCTGGAGGTCATCAGCCGTTTCCGGAATGAGCAGAACCGGGGAAAGATCATTCCCTTCGAGGAGTCGGCCCTGATGGATGAAAGCAATATCGTCAGCCTGACCCCTGGCAGCCTGGGCGGCAAGGGGAGAGGCGTGGCCTTCATCAATACCCTGCTGAATAATTACGATTTCAGCCAGCACGTGCCCGACATTCATATCCGGGCCCCGAAAACCTCGGTGATCGGAACAGATGAATTTGAGTATTTTATGGAGCGCAATAAGCTCTATGATGTGGTCTTTCAAGACCTGGAGTATCCCGAAATGCGGAGGCTTTTTATGGAAGCCCAGCTGACCGATACCCTGGTGCGCAAACTCAAGGTATTGCTGAAAAAGATCAGCCGTCCTCTGGCCATCCGCTCTTCCGGCCTGTTTGAAGACAGCCTGATGCAACCTTTCGCCGGGATTTTCGAAACCTATCTGCTCCCTAACAATCACCCAGACCCCAATATCCGCCTCCGCCAGACGATGGATGCCATCAAGCTGGTATATGCCTCTGTCTTTTCGAGGCAGGCCCGGGGATATATCGAAGCGGTGAACTATAAGCTGGAGGAGGAGAAAATGGCCGTGGTGATCCAGGAGGTGGTCGGAAACCAATATGAAAACTATTTCTATCCCCATATCAGCGGAGTGGCCCAGTCGTATAATTATTATCCCTTCGCCCATATGAAGCCGGAAGAGGGCTTCGCCGTGTCGGCCCTGGGGCTGGGAAAATATGTGGTGGAGGGAGAGAAAGCCTATCGATTTTCGCCGGCCTATCCGAACCTGGATATCAACAGCCCGAAAGATCAATACAAAAATTCTCAGGTGGAATTCTTTGCTGTGGATTTATCCCGTCAGGATGTAAACCTGCTTGAAGGAGAAGATGCCGGACTGGCACGCCTCGACCTGGATGATGCCGAAATGCATACCACCCTGAGGCATCTGGCCTCTGTTTATGATATGGAGAATCACCGCATCATTCCCGGCCTGAATGCGGCCGGCCCGCGGATTGTCAACTTTGCCAACATTCTGAAATATAACTACATCCCTTTCTCTAAGACCATCCAGGTAGTGTTGGATGTGGTTCAGGAAGCGATGGGTGCCCCGGTGGAGATAGAATTTGCAGTGGATCTCAATAAGGACAGCCAGATGAAAGCTTCCTTTTATGTCCTGCAAATCAAACCCTTGCTGGGTGCAGCCCAGGACTATGAAGTAGAGATGGATGCCATTGAAAAAGAACGCATTGTACTCTATTCCGAAAAAGCAATGGGGAATGGTCTGGTGGAAGGAGTTCAGGATGTGATATTTATTTGTCGCGAGAAGTTTGATAAAAGCAAAACCCAGGTGATGGCAGAAGAGATAGACCGGCTTAATGCAAAAATGGGGCTGGAGGGCAGGAAGTATCTCCTGATTGGTCCCGGCCGCTGGGGCACCCGTGACCCCTGGATAGGGGTGCCGGTAAACTGGCCGCAAATCAGCAATGCCAAGGTGGTTGTGGAAACCAGCCTGAAAGATTTCCCCCTGGATGCTTCATCCGGCTCTCACTTTTTTCATAATGTGGTTTCGATGAACGTCGGCTATTTTAGTGTTCAGCCTGAAATTTCGGGCAGTTATGTGGACTATGATGTGCTGAATCAGCAGGAAGTGGTGGAAGAAACAGACTTTTTCCGGCATATCCGTTTTGCAGATCCGCTTGAAATAAGAATGGACGGGAAGAAACGCATTGCAGTGGTGACCCGCCGCTGACAGGAACAGCTCAATTGCTTGCCTTTCTTATCACTTGCTTACCTTTACGCCCTCGATGAATCCGCCTGCGCATATCCTTGTTTATACAGAAGCTCCCTCAGCAAGGGTGGATTATGTATTCCGCTATATACTGAAGCAAAGGCTGGGGTGCAGCTTGACTATGACGCATTGCTGGGAGGATTATGCCGGATTTACCGGCCCCGGGATATGCTATACAGCGAAGGACAAGGGTTGTGGACTTTGGCTTCCGGCCTCGGACTGGATGTTCTCAGACCGCCTTGAATCTCTTGATCTCAGCCTGAAAGCCACTTCAATGGGCTTGCTCCCTTTTGCGCACGGAGAGAATGAGGCGGCCTTACCCTTTGATGTCATTGGCGCTGCCTTCTTTTTCTTATCCCGTTACGAGGAATACCTTCCCTTCACTCCGGATACCCTGTCCCGTTTTCCTGCCGCTGCTTCAATGCAATATCAAATGAATGCCCTGGAAAGGCCCCTGGTGGATGAATGGATAGCGAAGCTCGGCATTCTGATACAAGATCGCTTTCCAGGCCTGCCTTTGCGCAGGGAAGCCTACCGCTTTCAGCCCACCTACGACATTGATGTGGCTTATGCTTTCCTGGGGCGCCCTGTATGGCGCAGCAGCGGAGCCCTCTTCCGCGAAATAGGCCGGGGGCGTTTTGCCCTCGCCCGACACCGTGTCAGCGTGACCAGAGGAAAAGCACAGGATCCTTTCGATCATTTCGATCTCTTTGCTCGGTGGCACGAAAGCCTGAAGCTGGAACCTGTTTATTTTTTCCTCCTGGGCCGTCCAGGGCCCCGCGACCGCAACCTGAATCCCAGTCATCCGCGCCTGAGAAAACTGATACGACGGCTGGCCGCTTCCCACACCATCGGCATCCATCCTTCCTTTGCCTCCAACGATATTCCCGGCAGGATGGAAGAAGAGAAGCAGGTGCTGGAGTCAATCCTGGGAAAAACAGTAAGCCACAGTCGGCAGCACTACCTGCGCCTTCATCTGCCGGAAACCTATCGTCAGCTGATCCGTGCCGGGATCACCCACGACTATACTATGGGCTTTCCCGACCATCCTGGATTCCGTGCAGGAACTTCCTGTCCTTTTCCGTTTTTCGACCTCAGCGCTCAGGCTGAAACGCCATTGACCATTCATCCCCTGGCTGTGATGGATGGTAGTCTTCGCGACTACCTTCATCTTAACCCGGAGGAGGCCCTGGCCCGTATGATGGAGATTTTGGAGCGGGTCAAAAAGAATGGAGGAGTGATGACCACTCTCTGGCATAATACTTCTCTGTCGCCGGAAACAGGATGGCAGGGTTGGAAAGAAATGTACGAACAGTTTTTACACCTGGCAGCAGAATGAAGAATGATATCCGCTATATCTCGCATCGTGAAATTGATGATAAGAAATGGGATCGTTGTATTGCGGCCTCGGTCAACGGGAATCTATATGCCTACTCCTGGTATCTGAATCTGGTTTGTGAGCGATGGGGCGCCCTGGTGGAGGGGGATTATGCCCGCGTTTTTCCCTTGCCTATACGTCGCAAGGCCTTCACAAACTATGTATATATGCCTGCCTTTACCCAGCAGTTGGGCCTTTTTTCCATTCCTCACCTGGGTGTGGAGCATACTACTGCCTTTCTGCAAGCCCTGCCCGCTTCCATATCTTACCTCGATCTCAACCTCAATACCTTGAACAAGGTGGAAGGGCATTATGAGACCAGGGTGAACACAAATTACGAGCTCGAATTGATCTCTACTTACGAGAAAATCCGTGCGGCTTATGCAGAGAACACCCGGCGAAACATCGCCGCGGCTGAGAAAGCCCGCCTGGAGTGGGTAAACCACGTTTCTCCGGCTGAAGTGATTGATCTCTTCCGCTGGAACAGGGGTAAGCAGCTTGGCGCTTTTGGAAAGAAGGAGTATGCTCTCCTGGAGCGTCTTTTGCATCGCCTGATGCACCAGCGCAGGCTGAGCATAAGCGGAGCCATTGGCGGGCCCAACCAATTGCTGGCGGGTCTGGTGATCGCTGAAACAGATAACCGCTCTGTGCTGATCTTCTCCGCTACCGAGCGCCGGAGTGAGAATTACGGTGCGCTTCCCTGGTTGATTGACCGCTATATCCGGGCCCAAAGTGAGACGCATCGTATCCTGGACTTCGAAGGCTCCAATGATCCCGGGCTGGCCCGGTTTTATAAGGGGTTCGGGGCCAGGGAGACCAGCTACCTGCGCCTGATCATCGACCGGCTGAACCCCTTGCAGAGGGCAGGTTTGCAACTATCGCGAAAACTTAAGGGGAAGACCGGCCTGTAGTTGTAAAGGCTGCATTGCTGGCCCTGGTGCTAATGCTTAGTGTCAACAAAAAGTGTATCTTCATCCCCTTAAAAGTCCAAAGGAAAAGGAGCAGCATTATGATACGGAATCTGGGTAAAAAGAACAGCTTGCTCAATCAGTATATCGCCGAACTGCGCGATGAGCAAATCCAGTTGGATGCAATGCGTTTCCGCCGCAATCTGGAGCGGATCGGGGAAATTTTCGCTTATGAGATCAGCAAGGAACTGGAATACGAGAACCGTGAAGTAACTACATCCCTCGGGGCGGCTGTGGTGCCTGTGCTGCGCGAAAACCCGGTAATCGGCTGCATCCTCAGGGCCGGGATACCCCTTCATATGGGCTTTTTAAATTATTTTGACCGTTCTGAGAATGCTTTTATTTCCGCCTACCGGAAGTATCAGAAGGATGGCGGCTTTACCATCCAGATCGAATACCTTTCCAGCCCTGCCCTTGAAGGGCGTACCCTTATTCTTACCGATCCAATGCTTGCCACCGGTGCCTCTATGGTACTGACTTACCGCGAACTCCTGGATAAAGGACGTCCGGCCCATACCCACCTGGTTACTATACTGGCCAGCGTAGAAGGGGTAGAATATGTCAAGCGCAACCTTTCAAGCAGCGAGGTAACGCTGTGGGTGGGGGCAATTGACGATGAACTGACAGCTCAGGCATACATCGTACCCGGATTAGGCGATGCAGGCGACCTGGCATTCGGAAGCAAGGATTCCTGATTGGATTGACGATGCGACTCCTTCTGATCGAGAATATCAGCATCTCCCTCACCAACATCCGCACTCATTTTTTGCGCACCGTGCTTACTGTGCTCATCATTGCTTTTGGGATTATGGCGCTGGTGGGGATCCTCACAGCCATTGATTCCATCAAATACTACCTGAACAGCAATTTCGCAATGATGGGGGCTAACACCTTCACCATTCGCAACCGAACACTCAGGGTGCATATCGGAGGTCAGGCTACCCGTGAACGGCACTTCAGCCGCATTACCTATGATCAGGCCCTGGAGTTTCAGGATAGATTCAGCTTTCCGGCTGAGGTATCTGTTTTCGCCTGGGCAACGGGAGCAGCCACGGTGAAGTACAAAGGGGAGAAGACAGATCCCAATGTAGGCATACTGGGTGTGGACGCAGCCTACCTCACCACGGCCGGAATGGAATTGGCGGAAGGAAGAAACTTCATTCAACAGGAAATCCAGTATGGGAGCAATGTGGTGATCATTGGCCAGGAGATCCGAAAGAAACTTTTTTCCAGCCGGGATGACCCGATCGGGCAAGTCATCTCAATAGGCCCGGGAAGATACAGGATCGTCGGGGTGATCGAAAGCAAAGGCAGTAGCTTTGGCTTCAGCGGCGACCGGCGCTGTCTGGTCCCCCTGAGCAATGTCCGCTCAAATCTGCCCTCTTCCAGGCGGAGTTTTAACATCAACGTAAAGGCCAGGGATATTCAAAAACTGGAAGCGGCTATTGGCGAGGCCACTGGTCTGTTCCGCATCATCAGAAGGCTGAATCCCGGGGATGAAGATGATTTTGAAATTGCCAAGAGCGACAATGTGGCTAAAATGCTCATCGACAATATCCGCTACGTGACTATGGCCGCCACCCTTATCGGCTTGATTACCCTGATGGGAGCAGCCATCGGATTGATGAATATTATGCTGGTCAGCGTGGCCGAACGTACGCGCGAAATCGGCATTCGAAAGGCCACAGGGGCTACCCGCCGCGACATACGAAACCAGTTCCTCATCGAGGCGGTGGTGATCGGTCAGATCGGGGGGGTTGTGGGGATTATTCTGGGCATCATCATAGGAAATGTGCTTTCCCTGGCCATTGGCAGTGCATTTATCGTACCCTGGGTGTGGATTGTCAGTGGGGTATTGCTGTGCGCCGGGGTGGCCCTGGCCAGTGGAATCCTTCCCGCCATCAAAGCCAGCCGGCTCGACCCGATAGAATCCCTGCGCTACGAATAATCAGCGATCCTGCAGGGAGTTCAGTTGTGTTAAGCCTACCAGCCGATCATAACGGCTGCCAATCTCCCGGTAATATACCAGAATGGTGTAGTCGTTTTCGGTTTCCTCGTGGGTTCCCTCTATAAAAGAAACATCGGCGGCCTGTTGCCCATCCTCCAGAAATGCATATACATAATTATAATAGCCCTGTTTCAGCAAAAGACGGGTTCTGTAAGTCTTGCTGCGCACATCATAGGCCATCCTTGATGCATCATTCAGTTGCCAGTAAGTTAAGCCCCCCAACACATATATATTCCCGTGGACCAGGGGGGCATCATAAGCCAGTTGAAAATCCACCAGCACATACTCCGCTTCAATCCTGCTGTCATTCGCTTCGTTCGATTTGATATACCGCTTGCCGTTCAGGTCCCTGTCAAGGCTATACTGCTGAAAAGGACGGCGATAGTCTTTCTTCAATGCAACCACATATTCTGAATTCTCTTCGCGGATCCCGGCGATGTGTTCACCTGCATAACGCAGCGATTTCAGATCAAATCGCCTGAATTCATTCAGGCCATCGAACACATTATCGAAGTCGTGATTGTAATCCAGAATATTGCCTTTCACCATCCTCGGCTTCAGATCAGTGATGGCATTGTCCCAACGGCCGTTTTGTTGGATGACGACCCGCAGCTGCCGGTATGGCTGATCCATAGGATAAGTGCTCTGGTCTATCTGGAAATCTACCTCCTGGCGGTAAGCGCGTTCCTGAATATCGGTGGCTGCGTGAATCCGCCCGTCAATGCGTAAGCGGTTTTCAAAAATCATAAACCGCATCGAAATCAATACCTGGTCAGGGTTCTTAGCTTCAAATACCTTGAGAAGGTAATTCCCGGAAAGCAAGGGCCGCATATCGGCAGTTGGGAATACAAGCTGATAATGCGTATAGGACTGCAGGGTATTGTAACTGGGGAAATAATCCGTGATAAAATCCTCATAAAACCCTTCCAGGTAATCGGAAGGGCGCAGCTCAGATGTCTGCCAACCCGCATCGCAATGAATGAAGGTGTATTTATACTCCTTAAAGCCGCCTTCCAGGTCATCGAAGCTGAAAAGCAGTTTCTCTTCCGTGCCCAGTTCTATGTAGGGATAGGAAAGCTCCCATCCCATTCTGTGCAGCTGGGCCGTTTTGATATGAGAGACATAGATGTGGTCCTGATTGCGTAGGTAATCCTGTTGGAAATAGTCAGGGGCCTCACCCGTCTGGTTCCCAACCTGTCCTGCCACTGGAATGGCCACCAGCAAAGCAGCGCTGAATATTGCAAGCATTACGAAAATGCGTGGGATGCCGTTGAAGATCATTCTGGTTTGATTACTTGGTTTTCCGCCAAAGGTACGCAAGCGGGATCAATGATTCAGACTTCTTTCGTTACGAGCATTCCCCCGACCTAATAATTTTTTTACATTTGATCCGGGGCAGATACTTGCTCATTGCCGCATTGCTTTTCAGGGTGCCGAATGACCCGGGTCATCGGATTCTTGATACAGGTCATACTTTACAATGATTTTTTTACAGCCAACCAGCTGAGATATTTAAATGAATCTATATATTTTTGCCCGACGATTACCCTATCCCTCAGCAGAGGAGCATATATAAAATTATGAAGGTAAGCAAACTCAAGAAAGGCCTCGATATTCCATTGATCGGGGAAGCCGGAAAGGCGGTAAGAGACTACAAGACAGCTAACTACGCGGTAAAGCCCACGGATTTCAGGGGAGTGTTTCCCAAGCTGCTTGTCAGGGAGGGAGACCAGGTTAAAGCGGGTACTCCCTTATTTTTTGACAAGTATCGGGAAAGGATTAAGGTGGTGGCGCCGGTGAGTGGGACCATCACAGAGATCAAGCGCGGCAAGAAGCGGGTGATCGAGGAAATCTGCATAGCAGCGGATGGCCGGATGGATTATGAAAGCTTTGGTTCAGCCGATCCCGGCGGGATGTCGAGGGAGGAGGTATTGGATTATATGCTGAAGAGCGGCACTTTTGCCCTGATCCATCAGCTGCCTTATGCCATTATCGCCGATCCTGCGATACCGGCCCGCGATGTCTTCATTTCCACTTTCGATACCGCACCCCTTGCCCCTGATCTGAATCTGGTGGTGGGCGATGAAGCCCTCCCGGAGTTTCAGGCCGGCATTGATGCGCTGGGCAAGCTGACCGATGGCAAAGTGTATCTTGGAATGCATCCGGAGAAATCCACCAGCCGGGCCTTTACCCAGGTGAAAGGGGTGGAAAGGGTTTTCTTCAGTGGTCCACATCCGGCAGGCAATCCCGGGATACAAATCCATCATACCGCTCCGGTAAACAAGGGAGAGAATGTCTGGTATCTCAGGCCGGCCGATGTACAGCTGATTGGCCGTACTTTCCTCAAAGGCATACACGATGCCACAACCCTGGTAGCCCTCACCGGAAGTGAGATTGATGAGCCACAATACATAACAGTGCTGCGTGGATTCGGGGTGGAGGAGTTGATGAAGGCCAGGGTAAAAAAAGAGAATGTGCGCTATATTTCCGGTAATGTGCTCAGCGGAACCCGCCTCGACCGCAAGGGCTATGGGGGCTATTTCCACAATCAGCTCAGCATTATCCCCGAGGGCAATTACTATGAAATGTTCGGATGGGCTTTGCCCGGTTTCGGAAAATTCAGTGTTTCACGCAGCTACTTCTCCTGGCTGATGCCTGCCAAAAAGTATCGCCTTGATACGAATTATCACGGAGGTGAACGAGCCTATGTGATGAGTGGGGAATATGAGGCGGTGCTCCCGATGGACATCCTGCCGGTGCACCTCATCAAAGCGATTATGATAGAAGACATCGACCTGATGGAAAACCTGGGAATATATGAGGTGGCGGAAGAGGATTTCGCCCTTTGTGAATTCGTCTGTACTTCCAAGGTTCCCGTGCAGGAGGTCCTCAGAAAGGGACTGGATCTGATGCGAAAGGAAATGAGTTAAACGATTAAACTATAAGCAATGAAGGCTTTACGCAGATATGTTGACAAGATCAAACCTCATTTCGAGAAAGGAGGGCGCTTTGAGAAGTTGCATTCTACCTTTGACGCATTTGAGACCTTTCTGTTTGTGCCTAACCTCGTAACCCGTTCCGGTGCGCACATCCGCGATGCAATGGATATGAAGCGCACGATGAGCGTGGTGGTGATGGCGATGATCCCGGCCCTGCTTTTTGGAATGTGGAATGTGGGTTACCAGCACTTCCTTTCTATTGGTGAGACGAAAGAATTCTGGGATGTTTTCCTTTTTGGTTTTATCAAGGTGATGCCCATCGTGATTGTGTCCTATGCTGTAGGTCTGGGCATTGAATTTGCCTTTGCCCAGGTCCGGCATCACGAGGTGAATGAAGGTTTCCTGGTGAGCGGGATGCTCATTCCCCTGGTGCTCCCGCCAGATATTCCCCTGTGGATGGTCGCTGTAGCTACGGCTTTTGCCGTCATTATCGGGAAGGAAGTCTTTGGTGGTACCGGAATGAATATTCTGAACCCGGCCCTGACTGCCCGTGCCTTTCTCTTCTTTGCTTATCCCCAGGATATGTCAGGGGATAAGGTATGGATTGCAGAAAAGGCAGATGCTTTCTCCGGGGCTACCCCCCTGGCACAGGCTGCCGCAGGCAATTTGCAGGATATGCCCAGCGCAATGGACCGCTTTATCGGTATTATTCCCGGCTCCATCGGGGAAACCTCAACCCTGCTGATCCTGGTGGGCGCCCTGATATTGCTCTATACCGGTGTGGGAAGCTGGCGAATTATGCTCAGCGGTTTTGCCGGCGGATACCTGATGGGCTTGCTTTTTAACCTATGGGGCGCCAATGCCTTTATGCAGGTCCCGGCTCACGAACAGCTGATTATGGGTGGCTTTGCCTTCGGAGTGGTCTTTATGGCCACCGATCCGGTCAGTGCAGCACAGACTACCCGTGGCAAATGGATTTATGGATTTCTGATCGGCGTATTCGGTATACTGATCCGCGTCTTCAACCCGGCCTATCCCGAAGGGATAATGCTGGCGATCCTTTTTATGAATGTGATGGCTCCGCTGATCGATCATTATGTGGTGCAAGCCAATATCAAACGCCGGCTTAAACGAATCAAAGTGAAAGCAGCATAAGCGAACCCTGAAAAATATGTGCTATGTATAGTAATGCTTATATATTCCGATTCGCTTCCATAATGGTGATTCTGGTGGCAGCCGTACTCACCACCGTGGCGCTCTTCCTGAAACCGCTTCAGGAACATAACCGGAAAGTGGAGAAAATCACCGACATTCTCCTGGCTGCCGGCATCCCAGCCGACGCTTCCAATGCAGCCGCCATCTATGAGGAACAACTCATTAAAGAAATAGGAATCAGCCTCGAAGGCGAAGTTAAGAGCCTGTTTCAGGACGGAGAAATGCTGGAAGGCGATGCACGGCCCTTTGAAGTGGATATAAAAGCCCTTTTGAAGCAGATTGCCGACTATAGGGCAGGCAAGGGAGAGGCCCCGCTCCTCCCATTGTTTCATCTGAATACCGACAATGGTGAGGTCTTCGTCATTCCCGTTCTTGGAAAAGGACTGTGGGGCCCCATCTGGGGAAATGTCGCCCTGAAACCTGACCTGAATACCGTCGCGGGTGTCAGTTTCGACCATAAGGCCGAAACACCCGGTCTGGGTGCTGAAATCAACCAGGATTTCTTCGAAAAACAGTTTATCGGGAAGAAAATCCTGGACGAGGATGGGAATCTATACAGCGTCAAGGTAGTCAAAGGCGGAGTGGCCAACAGCACCACCGTACCGATGCAACACGGCGTGGATGGTATCTCCGGAGGGACGATCACCAGCAATGGGGTCACCTATATGCTGGAAGACTGTCTGAAGAATTATGAACCTTACATCAAAAAACAATTAGCCTTATGAGTTCAGAGAAAGCCAAGAAGGAGCCTTTGTTCTCCGCCAAGAACCGTAAGCTGCTGACCATTCCCCTGAACAAGGAGAACCCGATCACCGTGCAGGTACTGGGTATCTGTTCAGCCCTGGCTATCACCGTTAAACTGGAGCCCAGTGTAGTTATGGCCATCTCAGTGGTGGCCGTAATGGGGATTGCCAATGTAGTGATCTCGCTGCTGCGCAATATGATCCCGCCCCGCATCAGGATCATCGTTATGCTAACCGTGATCGCATCCCTTGTTATTCTGGTGGATGAGGTGCTGGAAGCCTTCCTTTATGATGTCAGCAAGCAATTATCCGTCTTCGTCGGGCTCATTATCACCAACTGTATCATTATGGGCCGCCTGGAAGCTTTTGCGATGAGCAATAAACCCTGGCCTTCCTTCCTGGATGGGATTGGAAACGCTTTCGGATATGCCTGGATACTGGTAGCCGTCGGCTTCGTTCGCGAGTTTCTCGGTGCCGGCACCATCTGGAATTATCCCGTGATGGAGAAACTGGGCGTGTATGATTTCGGCTATAAAGACAACGGACTGATGATCCTTCCGCCAATGGCCCTCATCGTCGTGGGTGTCATTATCTGGATGCAGCGATCCAAGAATCCTGATCTGATAGAAGAAGCCAAGTAAAAACGGTATAAAAGACACGACAATGCAGGAATTAGTTAACATATTCGTCAAGGGGATCTTTATCGAGAATATGATTTTCGCATACTTTCTCGGTATGTGCTCCTATCTCGCGGTGTCCAAAACCGTAAATACCTCAATGGGCTTGGGCCTTGCGGTGATCTTTGTACTGGGCATTACCGTGCCCATCGATTTTCTGATCAACCGCTACCTGCTTGCCCCGGGCGCCCTGACCTGGATATCTCAGGATCTGGCAGGCATCGACCTGAGCTTCCTCAGCTTTATTATGTTCATCGCGGTGATCGCTTCAATGGTGCAGCTGGTAGAGATGGTGATTGAGAAGTTTTCCCCTGCCCTGTACAACAGCCTCGGAATCTTTTTGCCCCTGATCGCCGTGAACTGTGCCATCCTGGGAGGATCTCTTTTTATGCAGGAAAGGGAGTATCAGACGATAGCCGAAGCGACTTCCTTTGGACTGGGATCGGGTGTGGGCTGGTTGCTGGCTATTGTGGCCATCGCCGCCATTCGCGAGAAGATTCGCTATTCCAATGTGCCTGCTCCCCTGCGTGGTCTTGGAATAACCTACATCATCACCGGCCTGATGGGCATCGCCTTTATGGCATTTATGGGAATTGAGCTTTAATGTGAACCGAAAAAAGCAAGAACAATGCTGCTACTGAAAATAGGCATCGGAATAACGGTAATTATCAGCGTAGGGGTTTTCCTCTTTGTCATCCTTTCCCTGGTGATGCTTTTGCTTTACGCCAGAAAAAAACTCACCCCCCAGGGCGAAGTATCCCTGACGATCAATGAAGAGAAAGAAGTAAAGGTGCAACCGGGAAGCAATCTGCTGGCAACACTCAGTGCCAACAAGATATTCCTGCCCTCGGCCTGTGGTGGGGGGGGTACCTGCGGCACCTGCGAATGCCAGGTGCACGAAGGCGGAGGATCAATCCTGCCCACAGAGACAGGTTTCTTCAGCAGAAAGGAAATCCAGCATAACTGGCGTCTGGGTTGCCAGGTGAAGGTGAAAGAGGATATGAAGATCGAAATTCCTCCCGAGGTGTTCGGCATCAAAAAATGGGAGTGTGAGGTGGTATCCAATCATAATGTAGCCACATTTATTAAGGAATTTGTGGTCAGACTGCCGGAAGGTGAACGCCTCGACTTCAAATCCGGGGGCTATATCCAGATCGATGTGCCCCCCTGCGAAGTGGAGTACAAGAATATCGACGTGGAGGAAGAGTACCGCTCTGAATGGGACAAGTTTAATATGTGGGACCTCAAAATGAAGAATTCTGAAGAGGTCGTCAGGGCTTATTCGATGGCAAACCACCCTGCCGAGGATAATATTATTATGCTTAATATCCGTATCGCCACACCACCCTGGGATCGCAAGGCCAATGCTTTTATGAATGTGAACCCGGGAATCTGTTCCTCCTACATTTTCTCCCTGAAGCCGGGTGATAAGGTCATCATTTCCGGTCCCTACGGCGAATTCTTCCTCAAGGAGACACAGCGAGAAATGATGTTTATTGGCGGCGGAGCCGGAATGGCCCCGATGCGCAGCCACCTTTTCCACCTTTTCCATACCCTGAAGACAAATAGAAAAGTGACCTTCTGGTATGGCGGCCGTTCCCTGCGCGAGCTTTTCTATATGGACGAATTTGAAGCCATCGCCAAAGAATTCCCGAATTTCAGCTTCAATGTGGCGCTTTCTGAACCGCTGCCTGAAGATAACTGGACCGGCTATACCGGCTTTATCCATCAGGTTCTGATGGATAATTACCTGAAAAAGCACGATGAACCGGAGGATATAGAATATTATATCTGCGGACCTCCTATGATGAATGATGCCGTAATGAATATGCTGGATGATTATGGTGTTCCGGAAGAAATGATCGCATTTGACGATTTTGGTTGATTGCTTTGTTACACTTTGCGTCTGCCGGCCTCCTCAAGGCCGGCAGATTCTTTTCAGAGCCTCGGGAAATTCCAACATCTTTGTAAAAAACACTGCAATGAAAATGCTGATCAGGCTCTCTTTCGCCGTCTTATGCTTGCTTTTCCTGGCCTCCTGCCAAAGGGAGGTGCCGCGCACCCACTTCCAGGGTGAGGCCCAGGGAACCTATTATGCCATCACTTATTATGATGCGGAAAACCGGCAGATGCAAACGCAGATTGATTCTGTTTTGCGGGCTTTTGACCAGGTGGCTTCGCTTTGGGTTGATCATTCGGAGATTTCCCGCATCAACCGGAACGAAGCAAAGGAGCCCCTGTCTGAAATGATGCTGGAAATGCTGGAGGCTTCAGCCGGGGTGTATGCTGCAAGCGGAGGCGCTTTTGATATCACAGTCGGACCACTGGTGAATGCCTGGGGCTTTGGTTTCCGGCATCAGCAAATGCCGGATTCTGCAATGGTGGACAGCCTCCTGCTTTTTGTGGGATTTGAAAAGCTGAATTGGACATCAGAGCGCCTGACGAAGGCTGTTCCCGAAGTGGAAATAGACCTCAATGCCATTGCCCAGGGTTTTTCTGTGGATGTCATTGGGGAGTACTTGAAATCAAAAGGAATTAGCGATTTTTTAGTGGATGTGGGAGGGGAAGTGCTGGCCAGCGGAAACAAACCGGATGGAAAACTGTGGCGGGTTGGCATCGAGAAACCAACGGAGTCGGCCTCGGCGGAACGTTCCCTGGAAAGCATTGTAAGCTTTACCGACAAAGCCCTGGCCACCTCCGGATCTTACCGGAAGTTTTATGAAAAGGACGGGATGAAATACTCCCATACCATCGATCCCCGTACAGGTTATCCGGTACAGCATTCCCTCCTGAGCGCATCGGTACTGGCTGAAAACGCTACCCTGGCGGATGCCTGGGCTACGGCTTTTATGGTGATGGGGCTGGAGGCAACCAAAGCACTCCTGCCCTCCTTTCCCGGACTGGAAGTCTTTCTGATCTATGCAGATGAAGATGGGGCTTATCAGCAATGGGCCAGCGAAGGAATGCAGGCCCTGATCACAGAAGAATCGAATTAAGCAGGATTTTCACAGCTACCCCCTCCGCAGGAGCAACCGATGGAATCCCCGGTGGTGGGGTCGGTAGTGCCGCAGGATTTCTTGAACTCTCCGTCTTTCTTCACAAACATCTTAATGGCGATGCCGGCAATGGACAATCCGACAATCAATATGGCGATCAATAATACGGTCAATGCAGGACTCATAATGCTTATATCTTGATTTGCAAATATAACAAGAATACTCCGGAGGGTGTTCAGTGCCTGGATTTTCTCCTGAATTCAGCACAAAAAATGGCCGCGGCAATAGCAGCATTCAACGATTCGGCCCTGGGGCCGTTCGGCTCGGTTGGATAAGACGGTATCCGGAGCTTATGCTTAAGCAGACCCTGCATCTCTTCCCTAATGCCCCTGGCCTCGTTGCCGATCACCAGGATTACATTTTCATCCCGAGGCGGGGAGTAGCTGTACATATCTGCTCCTTCCATATCGCTTCCCAGTATGGGCCTTCCCCCGGCGAGCTCCTGAAGCATCGCAGCCGGCACAGGTCTGAAGCTGACCCGGGCCAGGCTGCCCATACTGGCCTGTACAACCTTGGGGTTGTAAATGTCCACACAGTCTCCGGAACCCAGGATCTGCCTCATTCCAAACCAATCCGCAAGTCGTAAGATGGTTCCCATATTGCCCGGATCACGGATCCCATCCAGGTAGAGTAAAAAGTCGTCCGGAAGCGGAGCATCCGTGGAAGGGGGATCAGCCTGCCTGAATACGGCCAACAATTGGTTGGCAGTCTGCAGGGTGGACAGTTTCTGAAGCTGTGCTTCCTCCACAATGCGCAAATGCCTGAAAGAAGGAGGAAGCAGCTCGATATAGTGTGCTGCCCTGCTTTCCAGGCAAAGCAGCAGGATGGGTTCCATTCCGGATTTCAGGAGGTCATCCACCAGTTTACTGCCTTCGGCAAGAAAGGCGGCCTGCTCCTGCCGTATCTTCTGGCGCTGCAGTCCGCGGATCAGCTTTTCCTCCTTTTTTGTGAGCATACCCCAAAGGTCGGAAAAAGTTTGAGTGGGAAGCGCTATGTCTATTGATCAGTTTTTAATCCCGGGCGTTCAGGACCTCTTTCCATCCATTTTCCTGGCCCTAATATTTGCTCCATTGCCAGAGCCGGCGGGAATCATAAGTATTGAAGGCATCGTTTTTCTCATTAGAAGGAGTGCCACCCTGTTTCCGCTTTCTCTGCGGCATCACTCTGCTGTCCAAACCCCCACATATCATACGGAATACCTAATTTCGTGCATTCAAGAAATCAGAATGTCGGGGAAAGAACTGTATAATGGCATCGTGGTACGCAGCACCGGTAGCTGGGCCAGCGTCAGGAATGAAGAGGGAACCCGGATCTCCTGCCGCATCAAAGGCAGCTTTCGTATGCAGGGCATCGACTCCACCAATCCCGTGGCCGTGGGCGATAAGGTGCGCTACCATCTCGAAAAAGATGAGAGCGGCATCATCAGTGAAATCCTTCCCCGCGAAAACTACATCATCCGCAAATCCACCAAGCTCTCAAAAAGAGGACATATCCTGGCAGCCAACATCGACCAGGCCGTTCTAATGGCCACTTTGGCCTTCCCCCGCACCTCCACTGGTTTCATCGACCGCTTCCTGGTCACCGCAGAAGCCTACCATATCCCGGTGGTGATCGTCTTCAACAAACTGGACCTCTATGATGCGGCCCTCGCGGAACGCTACCATTTCTTAAAAGAAGTGTACGAAAAGGCAGGCTATCAATGTCTAGGAACCTCCGCACTGAAGGGAACGAAGCTGGAGGACTTTGCCCGGGTGCTCAAAGATAAAACCAGTCTGCTCGCCGGGCATAGCGGGGTGGGCAAGTCGGCCCTGATTAATGCCATTCAGCCGGACTTAAAGCTGAAAACAGGTCTTATCTCAGCCGCACACCAGAAAGGGAAACATACCACCACTTTTGCGGAAATGTTCCATTTGCACTTTGGTGGGTTTATCATCGATAGTCCGGGAATAAAGGAATTCGGGTTGATCGACTTTGACCGTCAGGAAGTGGGCGAGCGCTTTCCGGAGATGCGGGCCCTGCTGCCCCAATGCCGCTTTAACAACTGCACCCACGTCCACGAACCCGATTGTGCTGTCAGGCTTGCCGTGGAGGCCGGGGAGATTGCCCTCTTCCGTTATGAAAACTACCTGGGCATCCTGAACGACGATTACTGGGAAGAAACCGAAAACTACGAATGAGATGCGCGTCATAATTCAGAGAGTGAAACAGGCTGAAGTGAGCATTGATGATGGGAGCAGCGCTTCCATTGGCCCGGGACTGCTTGTCCTGCTGGGCATAGAAACAGAAGACAGGCCGGAAGATGCGGAATGGCTGGTGAAAAAAATTCTGGCATTGCGCATATTCCCCGATGCTGAAGGGGTGATGAACCTGTCGGTGATGGATGCAAAAGGGGAGCTGATGATCGTCAGCCAGTTCACCCTCCACGCCCTCACCAAGAAAGGCAATCGTCCTTCCTACATCCGGGCAGCCCGGCCTGAAATAGCCATCCCCCTTTATGCGCACTTCCTGGAATGCATTGCGCAGGAAAGCGGAAAGCCCCCGGCCAGTGGAAAATTCGGGGCGATGATGGACATCACCTTGACAAACAGTGGGCCGGTCACCATTTTTATCGACAGCAAAAACCGAGCGTAATGAGTACGATGAGCATACGCGAAGCCCAGGAAAGGGTGGATGCGTGGATCCAAAGCACCGGCGTCCGCTATTTTGATGAGATGACCAACCTGGCCATCCTGATGGAAGAAGTGGGTGAAGTGGCCCGGCTGATGGCCCGCATATATGGAGAACAGAGTTTTAAGGAATCGGATAAGGAGAAAAACCTGGACGATGAATTTGCCGATGTACTTTGGGTACTGATATGTCTTGCCAATCAATGCAACATTGATCTGAGTGCGGCACTGGAAGCCAATTTCCGAAAGAAAACAGAGCGAGATGCCAGGCGTCACAAAGACAATCCCAAGCTAAAAGAATAAATTTGCAGCAGAAAGAGCAGCACTATGAACGATTTTTATACCGCCATCCTGGAAGGCATTCCTGAAATCCTTCCGCCAAAGAGAGACTTTGACCCTTCGGTAAATCACGCCCCGAAACGCAAGGATATCCTGAGCAGGGAAGAGAAGAAACTGGCATTGAAAAATGCCCTGCGTTACTTCCATCCCCGCCACCACGCTGTGCTGGCCCCTGAATTTGCCGAAGAGTTGAAAGCCTATGGCCGCATTTATATGTACCGCTTCCGCCCCGATTATCCGATCACCGCCAGGAACATCGAGGCATTTCCCCATCAGTCCATCCAGGCTGCCGCCATTATGCTGATGCTGAGCAACAACCTCGACTATGCTGTGGCACAGCACCCGCACGAGCTCATCACCTACGGCGGCAACGGAGCCGTTTTCCAGAACTGGGCCCAGTATCGCCTCACAATGAAGTACCTGGCGGAAATGAATGATGAACAAACGCTGGTGCTCTATTCAGGCCATCCGATGGGCCTTTTCCCTTCCCATAAAGATGCCCCTCGAGTGGTTGTTACCAACGGAATGGTCATCCCCAATTATTCTTCCCCGGATCACTGGGAGAAATTCAATGCACTGGGTGTTTCGCAGTATGGACAGATGACGGCGGGCTCATTTATGTACATTGGTCCGCAAGGCATCGTGCACGGCACCACCATCACCGTGTTGAATGCCGGCAGGATGTTTCAGAAGGGTGGAGACGGATTGGCAGGAAAGATATTTGTGACCTCTGGATTAGGCGGGATGTCGGGCGCCCAGGCCAAAGCTGCGGTGATCGCCGGTGCGGTGGGGATACTGGCGGAAGTGAACCCCAAAGTCACCCACATCCGCCATAGCCAGGGCTGGGTGGATGAAGTGTATGAAAACCTGGATGACTTGCTGGAAAGAGCCCGGAAAGCCCGCGAGACGAAGGAGGCTGTTTCCCTGGCTTACCTGGGGAATATTGTGGACTTATGGGAGAGGATGGTAGAAACAAACTTCCCGGTGGAGCTGGGGAGCGACCAGACCTCCCTGCATAATCCCTGGGCTGGGGGATATTACCCTGTGGGCTATTCCTTCGAAGAAGCCAACGAAATGATGGCCAGGGATCCCGAGCAGTTTAAGAAAGCGGTACGGGCCTCTCTTCACCGACAGGTGAAAGCCATCAATACGATGTCGGAAAGGGGAATGTACTTCTGGGATTATGGGAATGCCTTCCTCCTGGAAGCCTCCAGGGCCGGTGCCGATGTAATGAAAGCGGATGGCAACTTCCGCTATCCGTCCTATGTACAGGATATTATGGGCCCCCTTTGTTTTGATTACGGCTTCGGGCCTTTCCGATGGGTTTGCGCCTCATCCAAAGAAGATGACCTGCGGACCACGGATAAGATTGCCGGAGATATTCTGGAAGAAATGGCGAAAACCGCCCCTGCCGAGATCCGTCAGCAGTTGGAAGACAACCTGCGCTGGATCAGGGCAGCAGAAGAGAATAAACTGGTGGTTGGTTCGCAGGCACGTATTCTCTATGCCGATGCCGAAGGCCGTATCCGGATTGCGGAAGCCTTCAATCAGGCCATCCGGGAAGGGAAGATATCGGGGCCGGTCATTCTGGGGCGCGACCACCACGATGTGTCGGGAACGGATTCGCCCTACCGCGAGACGAGCAATATATACGATGGGTCTCAATTCACAGCCGATATGGCCATCCACAATGTGATCGGGGATAGTTTCCGGGGAGCTACCTGGGTTTCCATTCATAATGGGGGTGGTGTTGGTTGGGGAGAAGTGATCAATGGCGGCTTTGGAATGGTACTGGATGGATCGGAAGATGCAGACCGAAGGCTCAGATCGATGCTCTTCTGGGATGTCAATAACGGCATTGCCCGACGCAGCTGGGCCCGCAATCCGGAAGCCATTTTTGCCATCCGGCGGGCGATGGAAGCCGAACCAGGCCTGAAGGTGACCCTGCCGCATATTGCTGAGGATGCTTTGCTTGATGGGCTCTTTGATTAGGTCCGACCAGCTTGTGTGATCCTGAATGCAAAGAGGGGGACACGATGATTAGCGCCCCCCTCTGGATGATTTCGTTCAGCTTTTGCGCTGGTTTACAAGACCTGGAATTTCTTCGTCACCACTTCTCCATCCCCTTCCAGGCGAAGGAGATACAATCCTGAACTGAGGCCGTTGAGCGGCAGAGTCAGCATTTGTTCTCCGGCAGACAGAGATGGATAGTCACGGGTAAAGACTTCCCTGCCGGCTGCATCCATAATGCGCAGGTTTACATCTTGTGGGCGCAAGAGGGTAAAGGAAACACTTGTTTGCAATGCGGCGGGATTCGGGAATACTTCAGGTGCCCGGAGAAAGATCGGATCCATCATTCCGGCATATCCTCCCACCATAAAAGAATGCACTACCTCACGGCCAAACATATCTCCCTCTCCCAGAATCTGTCCGGAGATATCAGAAGTGAGCTGATACACGCCAAAACCGCTGCCACAGCATATCCCGTCGCCACCTGCATCCATCAGCCGGAAAGAATAGCAGCCATCAGGAAGGGTGAAAGTCTGCTGAATAATCTGTCCATTTTGAGAATAAGGCCCTCCGGAATAGACAACACTTCCCTGGGCGTCCAATACCTCCCAGCTGATTTCACCGGGTTTGTTATCCGTACGCAGGAAGAAGTAAACCTTTTCAGAAGTTCCGGGCGCCCTGACAAAATTATTTCTGAGGGTGTCATTGGCCGGATAGTCGTCCGCGGATCCGTTCAGGCTGTGAATGAATGCTTTTAGTTGGTTTTGATCGCCCAGCGTGAAGGATGCGGCAGGGAGGTCGATGACCGCCTCTTCCAGAAAGTTCAGCGAGCCGGTCCATTGGAACACCTGATCCTGGCCGTCGTTTACCTGGTAGCGGATCTCGGCCGCGGTCAGGGTTTGACTGCCCTGGTTGCGCAAGACCACTGATGGCTGCACCTGGTCGCTGCACCAGTTATCTCCAATTGTAAGCAGCTCCATCACAGCGGCATCCGTATTGTATACCGGCACGATGGCACTGCTGCTGCTGTTGGCAGCCTGATACACCTCTTTGCTGCCTTTATCCTGTACCCAGGCAACCACACCCAGTTCGCTGACATTATATACATTGGCCAGCTCCCAGGATGCCTGGATGATGAAATAGTCGCCGGCCTGCATTGAAGAGGGCAGGCTCGTACCCGCACTGTTGGGGAGCAGTTTTTTCATCACATTGTAAAAATCCTTTTCACCATTGCTTCCCGGAGATGTGGTAAAACCGATATGCTTTTCAATCACCCCGATGTAAGCGGCAAAATTGCCGCTGATGGAACCGGTGGTTTTGACCAGCATTGTGACAAATATGCTGTCTTGTGTTGCATTAAGCTGGTGTTGTACCTGTATTTCGACCGGAGTGCTCACCGCATATCGGGTGTTTACAGTATTGATGTTCCAGGAGGAAGCAGATCCATTGTAGTAATTGCCATCCAGCACCGAGCGGGGCACCCCGGTCACCCCGTACAGATTCACCCTTGCAGCCACATCAGAGGGGTTGTGGAGATTCATCGGATCGAAACCGGGCCAGCTAGTCTGGTATTTTATGGAAGTAATTTTTGTCGGATTGGCATTCAGGATGGCCATTACCCCGGGATTGGCAGCGGCACAGGGACCGCAGGAAGCCTGGGTAAAATGTTCCAGCAGAACCAGTCGCTGGCTTTGTGCGCTGAGCATCAGCGGCAATCCCAGGATGAAACTGGCGAAAAAGAGGGTTCGAAAAGTATTACGCATATTTTTAAGGATTTAACGGATGATATGAATTTTTTCCTGATGACGGAATCCTTCTCCCATCACTTGCAAGAGGTACATCCCGGGAGCAAGGCCTCGCCCATCGAGGGTCAATTCCTGCACTCCGGCAGGCAGCACCCGGTATGGAAGAAGCATCATTTGCTTTCCACTCAGGTCGAATACTTCCATCTGTACCTCCATTGGATGTGGCAGGGAAAGACGAAGGATGGCTTCATTGCTGAATGGGTTGGGCAAGAACTCAATGAATTGGGCGCTTATAGCTCTTTCCAGGCCAACCGTCAATACTTCCAGTTCATTCCTTTCCTCTGAGGTGAAGGTGCCTCCGGTGATAAAATTCGGGCTGGAGGCGGCACTGAGACGGTAAAATCCCACCCCGTTGCTGCAGCAGATGCCATCACCGCCGGCATCATACATCACAAAAGTATAGCATCCGGTTGCGGGAAGGCTGAAGCTGTGGTTATAGACCGTTTGGTTCTGAGTATAAGGCCCTCCGCTGTAGAGTACATTGCCCAGGTCGTCCAAGAGCTCCCAGGTAATTTCTCCCGGACTGTTATCCGTACGCAGCACCAGATCAATATTGTTGGCTACCGCAGTGGCTTGGGAAATGCCGGCCGTGACGGTATCATTTATTCCGTTCTGATCACTTTGTCCGTTCGGATTGCTTACCCAGACCTTCAGTTCATTCGCAGTTTGTACGGCAAAGGTGATCCCCGGGATATTGATGCTGGTTTCGCTGTAAAAGGGCAGGTTACCGGTCCAACTGTATGTTCCTACTGTTCCATTGTTTACCTGGTATTTGATATCCAGGCTGGTCAGATCGAAAGCACCCATATTTTTGATTTTGAGATCGGGAGAAATATTGCCGGTGCAGCTTGCCCCGGGGAGTCCACTCAATTCGAGGGAAGCCACATCATAATCAAAGAATGGACTTGGGGGCAAGGGAGGACTGTATTCAGCCTGATGCACCCATTTGGTGACAGGATCCTGGATAAAGGCCGCTACGGCGATCTCTTCCACGTTGTACACATTGGCAAAAGCCCAGTGCGCCTGAAGAACCATAGAGTCGCCGGCAGCCCAGGTAGACGGCAGGGCTGTCCCGGCATTGGTAGGCAACATTTTTTTCATCACATTGTGAAAATCGGTTTCTCCGTTTGAACCGGGAGAGCTGGTGAAATGAATATGCTCTTCTTCTACCACGATGTGCTCAATGGCACTGCCGGTCCAGGCCTGCGGACTGCGGATGACCATTGTCACATATACACTGTCCTGAGTAGCCGGAATGGAATGTGAAATTTCAATCTCGAAAGGAGAAGTGATGGCGTAGCGCTGATTGATGGTTGCGATTGTCCAATTGGCCGGATGCCCACCCCACCAGGCACCGTCAATCTGAGAATGCGGCACCCCGAAAGAAGGAGGGTAATAGGCTACCCTTGCCTGCACATCTGCCGTATTGTGGTTGTACATCGGATCGCTTCCCGGCCACCACACCTGATACTTTACAGGAACGATGCGATCAGGATAAGCATTCACAATACTCTGCATCCCGGGATTATACAAAGCACAGGGGCCACAGGATGCCTGAGTAAAATGCTCCAGCAGAACTTTGCGCTGTACCTGGGCATTGATTGAAAAAACGGCCCCTAAAAGCAAGGCAATCGAAAGGGTAAGGATTCTTCGCATTGGTATGTATTTAACAGATATCTTGGATTTGATTGACCGCCAAATATATAAAATCTTATATAGCTATGATTCGCTTTCGCTCTCTATTTCCTGAAGCATCCACACAATGTTGCACTTTATAACTGGATGTCGTGAATTGTGCCGGGAAATATTTATTTTTGTGAGTATGAAAAGCAGGCTGTTTCAGTCTTAACAACAGTAGTCGATGATGATAAAAAATTTACTCCCCTTGTTTCTGGCCTTCGGATTGACGATGGTGCTCTCTGCTCAATCTATTGCAGTGTATGATGCCCAGGGCAATGCTTTGAGCAACGATATGGTGATCACCTTGCAGGAGGAGCCCGGGCATACCGATATTTTTGCAGATCTGGATGTGGAAAATACCGCTTCATCCGCGTTGCCCATTCTTTGCAAAAAGACGGAAATGAATCTGGTAAGTGGTACGAACAATACCTTTTGCTGGGGTCTTTGCTTCCCTCCCCACGTTTATGTTTCGCCCACTGCGATCACTCTGGCTGCCGGAGAAACAGACACCCTGAACTTTCTGGGTGAGTATTACTCTCAGGGCATCACAGGCACTTCACGCATAGCCTATACCTTTTACGACGAAAACAATCCTTCGGACAGCATCCGCATTATTGTGGACTATGCCTATAATGTTTCCGGTCTGGCTGAGAGCTTTGCACGGGGTGAATTTCGCTTTTCAAATGCTTATCCGAACCCGGCCCAAAGCATCATTACTTTCGATTACATCCTGCCCTATGGCAAGCAGGCTGAATTGCGTCTGCTGAATTTGTTGGGCTCAGCGGTCAGGTCGATTCCTGTGGAAGGTGGCAATGGCAGCCTGCAGCTGAATGTCAGTGATCTGAATGAGGGGGTTTATTTCTATTCCCTCTGGGTGAGGGGAGAAGCCATCAGCACCCGCAAGCTGATTGTCCGCAGATAAATCAGCCTGGCCTTCCCTTCCTTTCCTCTCCCTTCAGAGCCGCAATATTGCGTTGCAGCCCTTTCCAGCCACTGCGCATTAAGGCTGATTTTTTGAAGATGTTGCGAAACTGGCCTTCATCCATCTCCTCCCAATCCTGCTTCCGTAAATCCATCAATCGGAAAGTGGGTTGAAAACGTGCTTCTGAATTCGGTTTGACTTCTCTGTTCCAGGGGCATACTTCCTGACAGATGTCGCATCCAAAAATCCAGTCCTGATACTGCCCGGCCAGGTCTGCAGGGATGGGTTTTTCTTTATTGAGTTCAATGGTCAGATAGGAAATGCAACGCCTTGCATCCAGCACCCGGGCTTCTGTAATTGCCTGGGTGGGGCAGGCGGTAATGCATTGGACGCACCCCCCGCAGTAGTCACGCATCCCTCCTTCATCAGGGGGAATGTCGAGGTCGGTGAGGATCTCGGCCAGAAAGAACCAGGATCCTCCATCCCTGTTCAACAGCAGGCTGTTTTTTCCAATCCATCCCAGACCGGCCCGGGCAGCCAGTGCTCTTTCCATCAGGGGTGCCGAATCGGTGAAAGCACGGTGGATTGTTGAGCCTTGTTTTTCAAGCCATTGTAGGATGGGGCGCATTTTTTCTTTGAGCACAAAATGATAGTCCTCTCCGTAAGCGTATCGGGCAATTTTATAGCCTGTGTGGATTTCTTGTTCAGCTTGATAGTTGTGAATGAGACAGATGACAGACCTGGCTCCGGGCATCAGTTTACCTGGATCCAATCGCTTCCCGGTATTCCTCTCCAGCCATTGCATCTCCCCCTGTCGCCCTTCGGCCAGCCACTGCCTGTACCTTTCTTCCTCTTCCAACAGTGGGGCTGTGGTTGTAATGCCGCAGGCATCAAAGCCGCATTGCCGGGCCAGTATCCTCAATGATTCCTTCTGATCAAGGGAGAGAGGAGCTGCTTTCATTCTCAGAACAAGGTGTTTTGATTATCCCTGAGGCGGCTGTGCCCCAAATGCTGGTATGCCCTATCAGTAACTTCCCTTCCGCGCGGGGTTCGCATCAGAAAGCCTTCCTGTATCAGAAATGGTTCATATACTTCCTCTATGGTGCCGGGATCTTCCCCTACTGCTGTAGCGATGGTATTTAAACCAACCGGACCGCCCTTGAATTTCACGATAATGGCATCCAGGATGCGGTTGTCCATCTCATCCAGGCCAAACTGATCCACGTTCAGGGCTTCCAGTGCATAGCGGGAAATCTCCAGATCGATGCTGCCATTGCCCTTTACCTGTGCAAAATCGCGCACCCTGCGCAGCAGCAGGTTGGCGATACGCGGCGTACCCCGGCTCCGGCCAGAAATCTCTTTGGCTGCGGCATCACTGATCGCTACCTTCAATATCCCGGCGGAGCGACGCACAATACCGGTGAGGGTATGGCTGTCGTAGTATGCCAGTCGTGCATTGATGCCAAAACGGGATCGCAAGGGTGCAGTCAGCAAGCCGGAGCGGGTGGTAGCTCCGATCAGTGTGAATGGACTGAGGCTGATCTGAACCGAACGGGCATTGGGGCCGCTATCAATCATAATATCAATCCGGTAGTCCTCCATCGCCGAATAGAGATATTCTTCCACCACAGGACTCAGGCGATGGATCTCATCGATAAACAAGACATCATTATCCTCCAGGTTTGTAAGCAGGCCCGCCAGCTCTCCGGGCTTATCCAGCACAGGCCCTGAGGTGATGCGGATGTTTACCCCCAGCTCATTGGCAATGATATGGGATAAGGTAGTCTTGCCCAGGCCCGGAGGACCGTGGAGCAGTACGTGATCCAGGGCTTCCCCTCTTTGCCTGGCAGCAGCCACGAAGATTTTGAGGTTTTCCACCACCTTGTCCTGTCCGGCAAAGTCCCCAAATGCCACCGGCCGCAATACATTCTCCACTTCCCGCTCTGCGGGGGTCATTCCTGCCCCACTGGCATCCAGATGCTCATTCATAGAATCGCACTTTAAAGCAAAAATAGGCAAAGCCGGCCTGACTGGCTTAATGTCTTCTCGCAGATTTGGGAAAATAGGAAAAATAGCCATAATTTAGCCTTGTTTAGCAAAAGACCAGCCAGGATGAAAAAGATTCTTTGCGCAGTAGACTTTTCCACAGGATCATTGCACGCCCTTGACTATGCCGTGAAGATGGCCTGCAGGCTGGAAGCAGAAGTTGAAATGGTATGGGTGGACAACACCGCAGAGGCATCCAGCCTTACAGCCATATCCAAGGACCTCCGCCTGGAAGTCAAGAAACAATTTGAAGAACTGATGAGCGAGCGGCAGCAGGCCTGCAGCAGCATCAAAATCGAATACAAGCTGAAGAAAGGCAAGGTGTACCGTGAAGTATCCGCACTGGCTTCTGCCGGGAAGGCCGACCTGATCGTGGCAGGTAGCCACGGTGTTTCCGGGTTTGAGCAGCACTGGATCGGCAGCAACGCCTTTCGAATTGTCAGTCGCGCCCCGGTTCCGGTCATTACGGTTCCTTTGAACTACGACATCCAGCGCCCGGTCAATAAAATCGTTTTGCCTATGGACAGCACTGCAGATACCCGACTGAAGGTGCCCGTGGTCATTCGCTTCGCCAAGGCCTTTGGGGCTGAGATGATCGTTTTGGCTTTATCTTCCACTGATTTGCTCTCCCTGCAAAAGAAGGTGGAATCGAATGCGGCCTGGGCCTGCAATGAGATTGAAAAGGCCGGCCAGAAAGCCAGCTGCGAGCGGCGAAAAGGAAAAAACATCACGCAGACAACCATTGAATTCGCCACCGAGACGGATGCGGATCTGATTGCCATTATGACAGAAAAAGACAGCAGCACTTCCAGCCTGATGCTTGGGCAATATGCCCGCCAGATGGTGAACAATGCTTCTGTTCCAGTGCTTTCGGTAAATGCCGACACCTACTAACTCCAGATTGAATGAGCAGATTACTGAACAAAAATGCCATCTTTTGCTGTATCCTTTTGGCCGGAATCTCGTTGAATCCGATTGCCCAGGAACACCCTCAGGTGAGCGTAAAGCAAGCTGACGAAATCAGACTGCTGTTGGAAAAACATAGAGACATTTGTAAGCTTTTTCCGGAAATAGATGGATTTCGCATTCAGATTTATTTTAACTCCGGGCACAATTCTAAAAGCCAGGCATTTGAAGTGTACAAACAGTTTATAGCAAATTACCCGGGAGTAGAAGCGTATGTGTCCTACCAGGAGCCCAATTATAAGGTAAGGGCAGGCGATTTCCGCACCCGTCTGGAAGCGGAAGGTTTTTTAAGAAAGATACAGGCTGATTATCCCAGCGCCTTTGTGATCAAAGATCAGGTGTTGTTTCCACCCCTTCATTAAACCCATCATTAATCCGAACAATATTCATCATTATGAAAAAAAGAGAAATACTGGTAGCCATTGACTTTTCCGACTGCTCCATCAATGCACTGGAGCACGCCCTTTCCATTGCACAGAAAGCCAATGCCAACATCCAGATGATCTGGGTAGCCCGTGCCGAAAGCGAAGGAAAGCTTGGAGAAGGGGAAGGAGAGGAACAGGTGGAAGAGGCCGAAAAGCTGTTTGAAGGACTGATCAAGAAGTATGCCTGGCGTCTGAAAGAAGGAGAGATTCGCTATAAGATCCGCTTTGGAAAGGTTTACCGTGAAATCGTAGATGAGGCCATTAAGCTCAAAGCCTGGCTGCTCGTTTGCGGAACGCACGGAACCAGCGGTTTTGAAGAGTTCTGGATCGGGAGTAACGCTTTCCGGCTGGTTACCGCAGCCCCCTGCCCAACCATCACCATCCGGGAAGGCACACCCATCAAACGCACTTTGCGCAATGTCGTGATGCCCATCGACAGCTCACCGGACACCCGCCAGAAAGTGCCCTTCACCGCAGCGATCGCTAAGTTGTTTAATGCACGGATACACATCCTCGGCCTTTACACCACCCAGATTTATGCAGTCCGTGATAAGGTGGATCGATACATAGATCAGATCAAAAAATACCTGGATGAACACGAAATCCGATATACTGCGGTCACACTGGAGGTGGATAATATTACTGAGGATACCCTGCGGTACGCAGAAGAAATTGATTGCAATCTGATCAGTATTATGACAGAACAGGAGAAAACAACAGCCAACCTATGGCTGGGCCCCTATGCACAGCAGATGGTAAACCATTCTCCTTATCCGGTACTCTGTACTCAACCCAAGGAATTGAGCATCTGACGCGAGAGAGCGATAGGAAAAGAAAGGCGGCTGAATCCATTCTCAGGAATCAGCCGCCTTGTTTTTGACGGAGACAAAGCGGAAAAGTCAGGAATAGCGTCCTACCGAATTAAGATCCTCAAAGGCCATCTGCAGACGGGCTGCCATTGCTTTCTCACCTTCCCTCACCCATTTGCGCGGATCATAGAATTTTTTGTTGGGAACATCCTCTCCTTCCGGATTGCCAATCTGGCCCTGCAGGAAATCGTGGTATTTGGCTTCATAACTTCTGACGCCATCCCAGAAAGCCCATTGTGTATCCGTATCAATGTTCATTTTTACCACCCCATAAGAGATGGCTTCACGGATCTTTTCCTGAGAAGAACCTGATCCACCGTGGAAGACAAAGTCCACCGGATTATCGTCCGTACCAAAATGCTCTTTGATATACTGCTGTGAATTGCGCAGGATGACCGGCTCCAACCTCACATTGCCCGGTTTATACACCCCGTGCACATTCCCGAAGGAAGCGGCAATGGTGAAACGCGGGCTCACCTTGCTCAGCTCCGCATAAGCATAGGCCACGTGTTCCGGCTGGGTGTACAGCTTAGTGCTGTCGATTCCGGTATTGTCCACCCCGTCTTCCTCCCCGCCGGTGATCCCGAGTTCAATTTCCAGGGTCATCCCGATTTTATGCATTCTCTCCAGATAGGCTTTGCAAGTGGCAATATTCTCTTCCAGCTCTTCTTCCGAAAGATCCAACATATGACTGGAAAACAAGGGTTTCCCGTGCTTTTGGTAGAATTCCTCCCCGGCCTCCAGCAAACCATCGATCCACGGAAGCAACTTCCTTGCTGCGTGGTCTGTATGTATGATGACCGGAACCCCATACAGTGGTGCAATCCGGTGAATATACTCAGCACCTGCCACCGCCCCTGCGATGGCAGCCTGCTCATTGTCGTTCTTCAGGCCTTTTCCGGCATAGAAAGCAGCGCCTCCATTGGAAAACTGGATGATGATGGGTGCTTTCACTATCGCTGCAGCCTCGAGGGCGGCATTCAGGGAATGCGACCCTACCACATTGACCGCGGGAATGGCATAATGATGTGCCCTTGCATCCTTGAATATTTCCTGTACCTGGTCACCGGTAGCTACACCCGGACCCACTTTTTCACGTAAACTCATTGTCTGCTTTTTTGGGTTGTTGATATCTTGAAAATAACATACAAAATTAAGGAAAAACAAGGGGAATCATCATCGGATCAAAATCAACTTACCTGTCCTTCGTCCTTCTCCCTCCAGGCTTACCTGGGCTTCCCGCTCAAAGTACAATACCCAGGTATAAGCATCTTGGGGACAAGGATTTCCATTTTTGCTGCCATCCCATCCGGGGTGTAATACGGAGGACTCGTAGACGGTCTGTCCCCAGCGATTCACAATGAGCAGGCGCACATTGCTGAGGGGTTCTGATGATTTGATCTCAAAGAAGTCATTCTTGCCGTCTCCGTTTGGGGTGAACGCATTGGGCGCCCAGATGATCGCACAAGGCAAAATGCGCACCGAATCTTCATCGCGACAAGCACCATTGTCCACGGTCACAGAATAAAGCCCGCTTTCCGAAATCTCCCTCCTTGGCACATTCCATCCATCATTCCACAGATAGGTATGCAAATGGCCCTCCTGGCCTACATCCAGTACAATCTGATCAGCACTGCATAAATAAAGAGAATCGGGAAGGTTGAGTTGTGGCACAGGCAGGATCGACAGGAAGAGGGAGTCTCTGCCCTTGCAACCATTGAAATCCACCACCTCAATCCAGTAACTTCCTGCGTTTGTCAGAAGGATATCCGGCCCACTTTGTCCGCTGCTCCAGGAATAGGAGGCATACTGGCCAGGGAGCCGTACTTCAAGCACCTCATTCCGGCAGATGGCCGTGTCTTCAGGCAGGGCCGGCTGGGGGGCAGGCAGCACGCTTACGTTCACACTATCCGGATCGGAAGCGCATTGATACTGATCGCTGACAATCAACCAGTAAATCCCGGCGGTATTCACCTGTATGGTCGGGGTGGTGCTGCCATCCGACCATTCCCAGGACTGATAAGGGCCACTTCCGTCCAGTACAATCGTGGTGCCCTCACACAGAACCGTATCCCCGGGCAGGTTCGGATCGGGGACAGGATGCACCAGGATGCTGGTCTGGGCACTGTCGGCACAGCCGGTGAGGCTGTCTTCAAAAACATAGTGCAAGGGAAAGGTTCCGCTCTGCATCGTTTCGAAATAAGGATGTACTACTCCCGGCCCTGTCCATATCCCGCCGGAAGGAGTCCCGTTGGGCAGGAGGAAGGGAAGTTCATTCAAACACAGGGCGGGCAGGGTGGGCAAAGTGATTTGTGGCAAAGGATGTACATAAAGGGTATCGCCCAGGGAATCACTGCAGCCGCTAAGGGGATCCGTATAATGGTAAGAAAACGGATAACTCCCGGCCCCTATGCCCGGATCAAAGTTATTTCCGCTGACCCCTGTTCCCGAATACCAGCCCCCTGCGGGGCCTCCGCCATTGAGGTTCACCGGGGGATCATTTTCGCAAAAAGGACCCGGAACCCCCAGGCTGAGCTGGGGCAAAGGCTGCACCCGTATGCTGTCATAAGCCGTATCGCTGCATTGGGTGAGGGGATCTGTATATGCATACCAGATGGGGTAAGTCCCACTCCCAGTGGCTGGGTCAAAGTTGTTTCCGCTCACGCCTGTCCCTCCCCATATCCCCCCGGCAGGCAGGGCATTCAGAAGCACAAGACTATCATTTTCGCACACATCCGCAGGGGAGCTAATGGAAACAAGCGGAAGGGCAAATACCTCAACTGTATCCGGGGCAGAATCGCTGCATTGGGTGAGTGGGTCGGTGAAGTGATAAAAGAGGGTATAGGTTCCGGCCCCAGTACCGGGATCAAAGCTCCCTCCGCTGATTCCCGCGCCGGTCCACCATCCCCCGGGCGGAGTACCGCTTCCCAGGTTGATGGGAGGATCATTCAGGCAGAAATCGCCCAGGGGCGTCAGGCTCACATTTGGTAAAGCGTGGACCGTGATCGTTCCCCAGGCGGTATCGGAACATCCTGTAGCAGGTGTTTGATAGGCATACCAGCAGGAGTGCATACCCCCAGCCTGGGTATTGGTAAAGGAAGCGGCAATCACACCCGCTCCCCCATAGGTTCCCCCTGCCGGGCTCCCACCCTGAAGCTGAACCGCCGGAGCCCCGGCACAGATGTGGCTATCGAGCTGCCATAGCAGCTGCGGAACCGGAAAAACCTCCAGGCTGTCGGCAATGCTGTCGGTACAGCCTGTGAGCGGATCGGTGTAAGTGTAAGTCAGGATATGCAGACCTGTACCTGACAGGGATGGATCAAACTGTCCGGCTGCTACCGCGGCACCTGTCCAGAGGCCCCCTGCCGGACTTCCAAAGTTCAGATTGAGCATTCCTTCATTCTCACAAATATCCGGAAGGCCATTGATTTGGACCTGGGGAAGGGGATAGACCGAAATATTGCCAAAAGCGGTATCTCTGCATCCCGTCAGGCTGTCTTCATAATAATAGAAAATGGCATAAGCTCCAGGCCCCAGGCCCGGTTGAAAGGTGTCGCCTGCCAGTCCCTGCCCTCCATATATCCCTCCGGCCGGAGAACCGCCATCCAGGATGGTATCCGCTGCATTGGCGCAGAATGGACCCGGAAGGTTCAGGCTTAGTACAGGCAATGGAAGTACCGTTAAGGTATCCGGCAAGGAATCCACACAGCCGGTCAGGGGATCCTGGAAGATATAGTGGTAAGGATAAGCGCCCGGCCCGATGGAGGGATCGAAAACTCCATTGAAAATTCCTGCGCCCTGATAAGTTCCCCCCGCAGGAAATCCCCCGGAAAGGGAAACAGCCTGGGCATTGGCACAAAGCGCCGGCGGGGACACCAGATTCATAATCGGCTGGGGATGAAGCACGATTTGCAGCGGAATACTGTCAATACATCCATTGCTGTCAGCATACACATAATGGATGGTATAACTTCCGGGGGCCGGTGGATCAAATTGATTGTTGCTCACCGATGATCCGGTATAGGTCCCGCCCGCCGGACTCCCTCCGCTCAGGGTAAAAGGCAGATCGGCCAGGCAGAGATCCGGCAATGCAGTATGACTTATTTGCGGCAGCGGATGCACATTGACCGTGACTGAGTCTATATCCTGGCATCCTGTAATTCCATCAGTATATTGGTAGATAATGTTATGTGCGCCGGGGCCTGCCACTGCCGGGTTGAACCATCCTGCAATAGCTCCGCTGCCGGAATAGAGGCCACCCGCCGGACTGGCATATACCAGTTCATAAGCAGTATCACTTTCACAAACATCCGGGGGCGAGAGGAAAACAATCTGGGGGTTGGCAAAAACCTGAAAAGTATCGTAAGCCGCTGCTGTACAGCCTGTCGCGGGATCGGTATACGTATAGGTGAGCGGATAGTTCCCGGCATATAAAGGGACGAAGTTCCCGGCGCTGACCAGCGGGCCGGAGAAGGTTCCGCCGGAGGGGTTTCCTCCGCTAAGCGGAATGGGAGGGCCGCCTTCGCAGGCAGTGCCCGGTAAAGAGAAAGAGAGGGTAGGAAGCGGATGCACCGTCAGGTTTGTCATTGCTGAATCCCGGCACAGGCTCAGGCTGTCCTGGTAATGATACCAAAGGGTATAATTTCCAGCCCCCTGGACGGGAGAAAACTGATTCCCACTCACACCTGTGCCACTCCAGCTTCCTCCTGCCGGATTCCCCTGGGGTAAGGTGATGCCGGGGTTGTTGACACAAATAGCAGGCAGGGCGGGCGCTGTGACTACCGGAAGGGGATGCACCAGCATCGTTTGCTGTGTATCCTTGCTGCATTGCGTAGCCGGATCAGTATAGGCATAGTTCAGGATATGGCTTCCTGCGCCAATGGCCGGGTCAAACCATCCGGCACTGACACCCGGGCCGGAATACGTACCCCCGGCAGGCGTGCCCCCGCTGAGGGGGAAGTGAGGATCTGAAACGCAAAGCGGGGCAAGCGGGGCAAAGCCCGGATCAGGGAGGGAATGGACCTGAATAGAGGTGGAAATATCAGCCAAACAAGCCGTAAGGCTGTCTGCATAAGCATAATTAAGGATGAAAGTTCCCGGACCCGTTTGGGCGGGATCAAAATAAGAAGCGCTCACTCCGGGGCCGCTGTATGTTCCTCCGGGAGGCGTGGCATTTGCCAGCAGCAAAGGGGGCTGATCTATGCAAAGCGCTGCCAGAGGCGGGAAGGTCAAGACAGGGAGGGAGTCCATTGAGACGATCATCGTATCGGCCGCTGCGCAGGTATTGCTATTGGTGACGGTCAGGGAATACTGTCCTGCCTGCTGAATGATGCGGGTTTGCTGGGTGCTGCCATCATCCCAGAGGTAGGTGACAAAAGGCTGAGAGGCAGAAAGACTCAGGCTGTCCCCCTGGCAAAAAGCCGTATCCGGGCCGAGGTCCGGATTGGGAAGGGCAAAAACAGTATAGCTTACGGCGGCACTGTTCTGGCATCCTGTGGCGGGATCTTCATAAACATACTGCAAGAGCCGGTTCCCCGGCGTATGGGTATCTGTCAGGCTGTCCCCCTGCACCCCGAATCCGCTATAGGTTCCCCCGGCCGGACTACCGGTTTGAAGAAGCAAAGGGCTTGCCCCGGAACAAAAGTTCCCGGGAGTGGTAAGGCTGACGGCAGGCAGGGGATTAATGTTGATCGAGGCAGATCCCAACATATCATCACCACACCCAGTGACAGGATTGAGGGCAGAGACTGTATAAACACCTATCGATTGCTGATTGGGAAACCAAAGAGGACCACCGGCACCAATGATGCTATCTACAATACTTTGGCCATTCAGGAATAAGTAATATTTCATCCCGACCTCACTCCCATCCAGGCCTACAGGTAAGCCTCCACCAAATTCGCAATAGAATCCACCTCCGGTCACATTAAACTGAAGCGGAAGGGAATCAATCACCACCGTGATGGCCCCTGCCATCGGCAGTGTGCAACCGGTCAGGCTGTCGTGCCCGATAACAGTATAAGTGCCTGAGTAAGGCTGCAAGCCAAAGCTAAAGCCACTGCCATTGCCGGAAACATCCGGCCAGAGGAGGTTTCCATCGAGATAAAGATCATAGAGCACAGAGGATTGTGAATTGTCCAAAGTAATGTCCACACCGAGCCCGCCTTTGCAATAAGAACTGTCTCCACCAACATTGTACACCTGTGGCAAAGGGTTCACATTCACCTGTATTTGCGTACTGACCAGGCTGCCGGTGGTATCGGTATAAGTGACCGTATATAGCGTGGATACCAGAGGAAACATCATCTGATTCTGAAGATTGGTGCCTGCGAGGCCGCTGGCCGGGCTCCAATTGAAATTGCTTCCATTGGGAAGGATCACATTCAGGGTGTCTCCATAACAAACTTCTACTGTGGAAAGGAGGGCCGAAGAAGGCGTTTCCAGCAAACAGACCTGCTGCTGGTTCCCGGAAGCGCCGGTCGCAGCCGTGATGCCCCACCACACCAGGCTGTTTCCCGCAAAAACCGTATTGATGATATTCTGGTTCAGATTTAGTCGCAGCGCATTATTGTAGAACACCCTCAACATTGTGGAAGCCGGATTCCAGACAATCCGGATTTCCCGCCAAACCCCGTCTTCAATATTGGGAGATTGCAGATAAGCCTGCACCGGGCCGGCCAGGTTGTTGGCGGTGAAGTGCATATTGGAGCCATTTTTCAGGATGGCGGTATGATCCGAAGTAATATCTCCCAGCAAAGGATGATAATAGGTATCAAACTCAACCGCCAGGGATGGGCTCAGCGTGCTGTATCCCAAACCATTCCCCGGTCCACCCAGGGCTGTCACCCCTTCTCCCTGCAATACGAAGGCGATGCCATCCCCGGCCCCATCGATATTGCCAAAATTGGCCAGAAAACGAATATCAAAAGATTGGGTAAGATCAATCTGACTCAATTGCCAAAGAGAGGCCGTCTGGGTAGGCTGGGCCGGGGTAAGTTCAAAGCAACCGTTGCCGCTGAAACTGGTGCTGCCGTTCATAAAAAAGGCCTGGCCGGAAAGCATATAAAACGGAAGCAGGAAGATAAGCAGCAGGCTAATCCTTTGCTTTCTGTACAGCTTCGCGGCGATATGAAATCTGGCTTGCAGCAGCTTCAGGTGCATTTTTCCTATGATCAAAGATAAGACACTTCAAAACGGCCGAAAGTGATTGCCGGGCTGAAGTGAGATGCATCTCTCACAAAGTAAGATAAAAAATGGCGGTAAAGTCCCGGGGCACTTGTTAATTTTCTGTTATTGCAAGAGATTCTGTTTCTTTGGATTCCGAAAGAGATACCAATGAATTCCGTCTATCATATAAGCAAAACCCATTTCAGGCTATGGCTACTGCCTTTGCTCTTGTCAGTATCCTTTCCTGCGCTCTCCCAACCCCAGATCCAACAGCTGCTTGGCCCTGGGAATAGTGTGCAGCAATACGATATTGCAGAATGGGAAATCAGCCTGCAGGCGGCTTATACCAATCCTTACGACCCCGATCAGGTGAAGCTTTGGGGAAGTTTTATTTCTCCGGATGGAGACAGTGCCAGTCTTCCGGGCTTTCAGATGCAGCCTTTTCTTTTTCCTGCGCCCGATCAGCTCACCCCCCAGGGTAATCCGGTGTGGAAGATGCGCTTTTGCTTCGACGAGCCAGGGAAATGGTTTTACCGCATCCATCTGCAGGACAGCAGTGGAATCACACATAGCAATCCGGACAGCATAACGATTCTGCCATCCAGCTTCCCTGGTTTTGTGAGGGGGACAGCAGGGAATTATTTTGTAATGGATAATGGGGAGGTATTTCTCACCCTCGGGATGAACCTGGCCTGGGGAATACCGGAAGGAAGCTATGCGATGTATGAGGTATGGATGGACAGCCTGGCAGCCAATGGCGCCAATTTCATCAAGATAATGCTGGTGCCCTGGTCGCTGAGTGTGGAATGGGATGATACCGGCCTGGGCAATTATGATGCACGGCAGGCCCGGGCGCGCCACCTCGACTGGATCCTGGCACTGGCCAGGCAGCGTGGAATCCGCATCCAACTGGCTTTTGCCATCCACGACGTACTCTCCTCTCAGTGGAACAACCATTGGGCGCAAAGTCCTTACAACCTGGCCAATGGAGGCCCTTGTCCCACAGTCCAGGACTTCTTCACCCTTCCGGAAGCCAAATCTCTGTTTAAGCGAAAACTACGCTATATCCTGGCGCGCTGGAGTGCTTACCCTGAGATCATCGCCTGGGAGATCCTGTCGGAAGCAGACAATGTAGAGGGTTATAACCAATTTGCTGGTGCGGTAAGCCTTTGGTTGCAGGAAATGAATGTTTTTGTGAATCAGTCCGATCCCTGGAAACGCCCCCTCAGTGCTGGCTTTGCCGTTACTGCCAACGACGCCTCGTATTGGAATCATCCACTGACCGCTTTCACCCAGATACACTCCTACGATGATTTCCCGGATTTTGAGAAGGAGATGTACAATGCCACCCGGCGCTACCAAACGCTCTACCCTAAGCCCAGCATCGTCGGGGAGATGGGAATGGCCTACAACCCTGACAGCATCATCCAGGATGATCCGGAAGGCATCGCCAACCGGAATGCGCTATGGACTACTTTGCTATCCGGGGCACTTGGCTCCGGAATGAGCTGGTGGTGGGACAATTACATCCATCCCCAGAGCCTGTACCGGCATTTTCGCGGACCGGGAGAGTTGTTGCACTTGAGCTTCCCCGACAGCAGTTGGATGCCGGTGAGGCCCCAGGTACGGAACACTCCTGCCGACAGCCTGGAGATTGAGCCTGCTTTCGATCAGCTCTTCAGCAAAGCTCCCGCCAATGATTTCCTGGTGGAGAACGGGGGCATTCTTGATCCGCCCGAGCGGATGCTGGGCAGCGTGCTATACGGCAACGGCTTTCTTGTGAACGCCTTCCGCAATCCCCCCACCTTCCGGGTGGATTTCCCGGAAGACGGCCAGCTGATCATTCGTACCGGGAACTACGTGGTTAGTTCGGTACTTCAAATCAGCCTGAATGGCATCCCCATTTTCTCACAGGCGGTATCGGCAAATAATGAATATGAAATATTCATCCCTGAAGGGAAGCATTTGATTCTGGTAGAGAACAGCAGTCCGGATAATGCGGCTTGTGAAATCAGGGCATACGGTTTCTTTCCTTACCGCTCCCGGGCCAGGGCATTTGCTTTACAGGGTCAGGGGGGCGCAATGGGATGGATTCAGCATCAGGATTTTCACTGGAAAGAATGGTATCTCCAGGGAGCCCCTGCCCTGGTAAACGGCGCTGAACTTGTTTTCACGGGCTTTCCCGACACACTGCACAGCGTGCACTGGATGGATGCCTGGACGGGCAAAGCATTGAGCAGTAGCTTGGTCAATCCCTCCTCCGACACCCTGATTCTCAGTATCCCTGCTTTCACCACCGATATTGCTTTTCGGGTGGACAAAGGGAACACCGCCGGCTTGTCTGAACAGGAGGCCGAGGAGGTTGGGGCCTTTTCCGTCTTCCCCAATCCATCCATCGGGTTTCTCCAGTTTGATGTGGACCTGCCGCGGGCCGGCCGTGCGGAGATTCTGGTGTTTGACAGTTTAGGCAAGCTGATAGCGAAGCCTTTCAGTGGTTTCCTTCCTATGGGAAGGCACCGTATCCCCTGGGCGGAGGCCGGCGTTATGCTCCGGCCTGGCTTGTATATTGGGGAAATCCGTGCAGGGAATTGGAAGCGCAGCGTGAAGATCATCCGGCAATAGACAGAAGGATACTTTCAAAGGATTATCCGCAATTTCGCCCTCAGGCCGGGCGGGCCCCTGTCCTTTTGCCTTGATGCAAAAGGACCAAAAAATCAAGGCTGCATTGCCTTTCCTTGAAAACCACGGAAATTCGATACGGTCTTATTGATGAAAGGCAAAAACCTGTATTTTTGCCCCACGAATCCGGCCCCGTAGTTCAGCTGAATAGAACGTCAGATTCCGGTTCTGAAGGTCGTGGGTTTGAATCCCGCCGGGGTCACTTGATGATAAAATCCCGCACCAAAGGTGCCGGGATTTTTCATTCGACGGCATTGCGAACTTGTTCGCAAATGCAGGAGAATGAAAAGCCCGTGGACCGAGCGAAGCGAGGGCCAGGGATTTTATCCACTGCACGGACAAGAAGGGATCACGCAAGTAATCCCGCATTAAACAGTTTGGAGGATGAGTGTGGAGGAGAAATCCTGACACTTGCCCCAAGCTCACCCTCACCATTTCTTCTCCAGCTGATTTCCGGGGGTCTTCCGGAAGTTCAGAATAAAGTAAGAAGAGACTACGTCTCACCCCAGGGCTATGGCTATTCGGTGCGTTGTGTGAGGGATTGGGGGGGGGTAGTTATGCTGACAACATAACAAAATCCTCGACGCTCAAGTAGCAAGATTGAAAACCAAGGTTATCATTTGTGCATTAGAAGATTGCTCAGTTTTAGACTGAATCAAAACTTTTATGTAATTTGGTCTAAGGAACCGATCCTGCTTATAACACCCGTAGGAAACTATTTATTAAAATCTTAATAATATGGATGAAAAGAATTTACCAACTATTCCAGGTTTCTATTCTGGAGAAAATCCTGCCAATTATGAACAGAAGTGCCCCTTGGTGCTTGTCCTTGATGTTTCTTCATCGATGTATGGTACTCCTATTGATGAGTTAAATAAAGGCCTAAAGGTCTTTCAAGTTCAGATCCAGAACGATGAGGTTGCAGCTGCGCGACTAGAAACGGCAATAATAACATTTGGGGAGGGCGTTCAATGCATTCGAGATTTCTCCCTTTTCGAAAACAATTCCATTCAGGATCTATCCGCATCAGGATATACTCCAATGGCTGAAGCGGTGTCCTTAGCTATAGAACTTATCACTGAAAGAAAAGAATGGTACAGGCAAAGAGGCCTTCAATTTTATCGACCCTATATAGTCTTGATGACAGATGGTGAGCCAACTTCTTCGGTTGTCGATATTAAGAATATGATTAGTGCTGTGCATTCAGGTGTAGCCAATAAGAAGTTCAACTTCTGGGCTTTTGGTACGAAAGGGGCCAATATGCATTTTTTAAAACAACTTTCATCGCCGACCTTCCCTCCTCAACAATTGACTGGTGTTAACTTTCGCGAATTTTTCCAATGGTTAAGTGCAAGTATGGCTATAATTTCCAAATCAAAAGCTGGGGATAGAATTAATGTTGAGCCAAAACCTGGTGAAAATCCTTTTCAAATAACAATCGAATAATATAATGTAGCGTGTGATCACATTGCCTTTGTTATAAACGAGTGTACATCATCAGTCCTCTGGCACTTTTTTCGATATGTCTATTAAAGCTGAAAATAATAACAGTGAATGTCAAAACCCTGAGCACAATCCGCTTTCATTTCTAGAAGACAATAAGCAGGAAATCACAAAGTCAAAGATAGGGATAGAAGAGTCTTCCCCAAGTCAATGGAAAATCATAGGAGCCTCCGTTACAGGTTACTTGCATAAAAACAATAATAAGCCCTGTCAGGATGCACATAGATTTCTTCAAATAAGTCCTGATATGGGAATCATTGTCGTCTCAGACGGTGCAGGCTCTTCTGAATTCTCTCAACTATCTTCTAATCATATTGTGAACAGGTGCATTTCGCTCTTCAGCGACATTTTTCATCAGAAGATGGATCTCAATAAACCATTACCTTGCACTGATAATGAATGGAGATCTATTGTATTGGACTGTTTTTCGACTATCCATCAAGAGTTGACAGATATTGCAAATGAGATAAGTCAGCCTGTTTCAGCCTTACATGCGACCGTAATATGTGCTGTTTTCTCAACATCGGGCATTTATATTGCTTTTGTGGGAGATGGTAGGGCTGGTTATCAAGATTTAGAAGGGAATTGGTATGCAGCAATGGAGCCTAGCAAAGGAGATCAGGTTGGAGAAACTAACTTTATTACCCAAGATATTGTATCCAACCCAGAACTAATCAATACCAAGGTTATTGATTCAGAGATCAAATCTATTGTAGTATTAACGGATGGGTGTGAAAATTCCGTTTGGATGATTAGTCAAAGAGATGATGTTACCGGGAATATTATTAATGTAAATCTTCCATATTCTCCCTTCTTCAACTCAAACATTCAAACTTTGAAAGATTTATACAATGACCTTTCTGCGGATGATATTGGCCTGCTTTGGGTGGAATATTTGAGCTCTCATCGAGTATTCTCCAGAGAAGAGGATGATAAAACGCTAGTAATTGCTTTTCTTGATACATAGCTCCACTTTTAGAGGAAGAGATGATGACACGACGATTAAATACAAAAAGTGGAAAATACTTCGACATTAGCGATGCTTTCCTTTATTCTGGGGGAGAGGGGGCAATATATACAACAATTGGCACTAACCCAATATATGCAGTAAAGCTCTATCATTCCTCAAAGGATACCTCCAAGATAGAGCAGAAGATAGGGTTTATGATTTCCAACTCACCTCTTACCAATGCTCCCAAACAGTATAGAGATGCTATTGTTTGGCCTATTGAACAATTATATGATAATGTGAGATTTGTAGGATACTTAATGCCATTTATTTCAGAAGGTCTAAAGCTTTTCTCAATTACAAAACCAATACTACAAGGTTCATTATTAACAGATCCGTCTTGGTGCAAATTTGATTTTGCAAATAGCAATTCCTATTTAATTCGGCTAAAACTTTGCTACAATCTTGCAAATGTCTTTGACTTATTACATCAGACTAAAAAATACGTCATTGTTGATGCAAAATCCGAGAATGTCATTATCAGTGAGAATGGTCATTTTACTATTATAGATTTAGATAGCGTTCAAATAGCAGGCCTCGGGATTCAACATTTCAAGGCATCCGCACATACTCCTGAAAACTCACCCCCAGAATATCACAACGGTCAAATCAATATTGATAGAGATGTGATCCCTGTATGCTGGGACTATTTCTCCTACGCGGTAATGGCATACGAAATATTGTTTGGTATTCACCCATTCCAGGCATCGCACAAAGATCCAAGGAATACAACGATTAGCTCAAATATTAAGTCAGGAGCCTTTGTTCATGGAAGAAACCGAGGAGACCTGTACGTTGTTCCTCAACCTCATAATGCATTTCACCAACTGCCTGACAGTTTAAAGTCTCTCTTTGTTAAGTGTTTGGATACTGGGCACTTATATCCTAAATCGCGTCCAAACTTATCCGATTGGAGTAAAACAATCTTGACGGAAATTCAAAAGCCTCATAGCATACAATACACAAGAGTACATTCCAATCGACCGACCACAAGCCTTGGCAAAAAGCGGAAATCGTTAAGAGCTTTAATTCTTACTGGCATTATTACTGTCAGTTTTTTAGCATTAATTGGTTTTTACTCAGCCAATAATGCAAACGACAAAAATGAAAGAGTCATCAATACATCATATGAATACGATTTTTTGGGAGTATACTACGGAACAATAAAGATGGCTGATGGAAATACGCAAAGAATTTACTTAAATATTAGCGGAAAAGGTATTTTTGAGAATAGTTATACGGCTGTTCTTAAATACGCAATATCCAAGGAATCTATAACAGACATTTTATATTTCGAGCCTTCAACAGGAACATTCTCGCTAAATACGCTTGGATCTGGCGTTACACGATATAATTCGACGGGTACCATTTCTCTCAATTCTTCAAGCGAAAATCCTCTATCATGGGAATTAGAAAAGCTCTGATATCAATATATTTATGCTCCACACTCCTCTGCCAAAGCTGTGGAGAGGGTGGTTCTGATACAGGTACGGTTCAAGACGCTCAAAGTGAAGAGATATTAGAATACAGAGCTAAGCTTCGTCAAATTACAAAGGATCTGTTTTATCAAGACTCTGTTCTTTCCTTAATTCAAGGCAAATTAGATAGTGTAGATAGGGTTTATGTTACATTTATGGGAAGTGTTGAAGAAAATCGTATAGAAGAAGATCAAGCTGACATTATTATAAATAAGATCAACAGATTGACAGCACTGATTGAGAAAGCAAAGCAGGAAATCAGTGGTAGCAGTGTATCAAACAAAGGCATTATAGAACTGATCGAGAGATTCAAAGTCGAGCTTGAGAATAAGGAGCATAAAATTGATTCTTTAAGGACTCAGCTGGTTAGAAAAGATAGCACAATACAGACAAATTCAAAAGAAATCAACGAGCTACGCCAATCAAATTGGGAGAAAGAGCTGGAGATATCCTCACTAGAACTTGAACTAAGAAGCATTAAGGCCAAAGCATATTTTGATGTTGGTAATGTGCTATTGAATATTGCTAGCGATATGCCAGAAGTTAAAGGTCTTTTCTCGTCAAAATCCAAGAAAGAAGTTAAGGAAATGCAAAAGAGTTTATTTTTCAAAGCTAAAGAATGCTTTGGCCTCGCCTTATACTACGGTTATTCCCAAGCAAAGTATAAAATCAATGAAATTGATCGACTTGTTGAGGATCAGGGAGGTTAGAGGTTCGTGTCTTGCGATATATGTGTAAACAACTCGCAAAGCGCATCTTGCGGAGCTAAAATGACAGCCTGATCTTTGACCAATAATGGCAGAGATGAGTTCCAGAGAAAAGCAGGAACAGAAGTTTACCCTGAACTACTCCCCCCGATATCGAAAACAGCTTGCCTCCCCCGCCCACCTTTTTTTTACCTTTGGAGGCCCAAGTGATGTCTATGGATACTTTTGTTGTTTCGGCCCGAAAATATCGCCCCGCTACCTTTGGCACAGTGGTCGGGCAGAGCTCAATTACCAATACCCTCAAAAATGCCATCCGCAATGAGCAATTGGCACAGGCCTTTCTGTTCTGCGGTCCCAGGGGCGTGGGGAAAACCACCTGTGCCCGTATTCTGGCCAAAACCATCAACTGTCAACAGCTAACCCCCGAGATCGAGCCCTGCAATACCTGTGATTCCTGCGTCTCCTTTAACCGCTCCGCTTCCTTTAATGTCTATGAACTGGACGCTGCCTCCAATAATTCTGTAGAGGATATCCGTAAGCTGGTGGACCAGGTGCGCATCCCGCCCCAGGCCGGGAAATATAAGATCTATATCATCGATGAGGTGCATATGCTGTCCCTGGCAGCCTTCAACGCTTTCCTGAAAACCCTGGAAGAGCCCCCGGCCTATGCCAAGTTCATCCTTGCCACCACCGAGAAGCATAAGATTATCCCCACGATTCTGTCCCGCTGTCAGATCTTTGATTTTAAAAGAATCACGGTGGAAGACATCGCCACGCACCTGGCTTATGTCGGGGAAAAGGAAGGCGTAAAGGCTGAAAAGGATGCCCTGCAGGTGATTGCGCTGAAAGCCGATGGCTCCCTGCGTGATGCCCTATCCATCTTCGATCAGTTGGTGAGTTTTTCGGGAAATGAGCTGTCCTATAAAGATGTCATAGAAAACCTGAATGTGCTTGATTTCGAGTATTATTTCAGAATGACAGATCATTTGTTAGCAGGAGATTACAGAGCAGCCCTGCTTCTGATTCACGAGATTCTGGGAAATGGTTTTGATGGACAGCATTTTCTGGGAGGACTGGGAGAGCATTTCCGCAACCTGCTGGTAGCCCGCGATGCCTCCACAGCCGCCTTGCTGGAAGTGGCGGAGAGTTACCGGCAGCGCTACCATCAGCAGGCAAGCCAATGTGAAGAAGGCTTTATCCTGAAGATGCTGGATCAGGCAAACAGGGCGGATATGAATTATAAGGCTGCCACCAATAAACCCCTGCACCTGGAGATCGCGATCCTGCAGATGGCTGCCGGAAATCTTGCCACGCCTGCGGAGGATGTCAAAAAAAAAACCGCTGATCTGCAAAACCCAGTCATAAGAAATTCTCAACCAGCCACTGCAGCGGCTCCGGCAACAAAATCTGCCTCCCTGAGCACCGGCCCTAAACCTGCCTCATCCCCTTCAAGTGCTGCGGGGGCTGGCGCGGAGAAGCCGGCAGCCAAAGCACGCATCGGGCTCAATCTCGACAGCAAAATTGCCAACCACAGCACCGTCTCACTCAAAGAAAAAGAAGAGGAAAAGGAGGATGATTCGGTTGAAACCGAGGCGGGGGATATGCCGGAAACTCCTTTTAATGAGGAGGACCTTCAAATGTACTGGCAGGCTTTCAGCAATGGTTTCAGGGATGAAAAGCCCAGCCTATTCAGCACCCTGGCCGGAGGAAAGCCGGTTCTGAACCCAGGGTGGCAGCTTCGGTTTGAGGTGGCAAACCGGGTCCAGCATATGGAAATGGAGAGCATAAAGGCTGATCTACTCCACTTCCTCAGGAGCAAACTCGACAATGCCCATATCTCATTGCAGGTGGAGATTGTCAAGAAGGAGAATGGTCAGGGGAAGCCCTATACTCCGCAGGACAAATTCAAGCACCTGGCGGGCAAGAATCCAGCGGTACAGGAATTAAAGGATCGTCTGAACCTTGAAATTGATTATTGAGCAAATGAGGAAACTATCCACTTTAATATTGAAATGGACCGGTTGGACCATCGACGGGGAGTACCCTGCTGACCTTAAGCAGTGTGTGATGATCGAAGCGCCTCACACCAGCAATTGGGATTTCGTCTGGGGCCGTCTTTGTTTCTATTCCATCGGGGTGCGCATCCGTTTTCTGATTAAGAAGGAAGCTTTTTTCTTCCCTTTCGGCCCCATATTAAAAGCGATGGGGGGCGTGCCTGTGGACAGGGAGAAGAAGTCTAACAAGGTGATGGAGGTGGCAGGTTTGTTCCGCAAGTACCCTGACCTAATCCTGGCTATCACACCGGAAGGAACACGCAAGCGTAATCCGCACTGGAAGAAAGGCTTTTACTACATCGCGCAATATGCCAAAGTGCCCATTGTGCTCGCTTACATTGATTATCAAAAGAGAATCGGAGGGCTTGGCCCCGTATTCTATCCTTCAGGAGATTACAGGGCCGATATGGAGATGATCCGGAATTTTTACAAGGATAAGACGGCCCGTTTTCCCGGGCAGTTTGCCCTGCATCAGTTTCCGGATGAAAAAAGTTGAGATTATTCTTGTGCTGTGTGGGAAAAGATTTATTTTTGCAATCCCTTTTGCCCCACCAGACAAAAGGTCGTTCTAAGAAATCCGGGCGATTAGCTCAGGTGCTTGTCCGCCGTGGCGGAGTTCAGAGCATCCCGACTTTGGTCGGGAGGGTCACTGGAAAGCGAAAAGAAGTTTATTGAAATAGGGCGATTAGCTCAGGTGCTTGTCCGCCGTGGCGGAGTTCAGAGCATCCCGACTTTGGTCGGGAGGGTCACTGGAAAGCGAAAAGAAGTTTATTGAAATAGGGCGATTAGCTCAGCTGGTTCAGAGCACCTGCCTTACAAGCAGGGGGTCACTGGTTCGAATCCAGTATCGCCCACAACACAAGCCACCCATTCCGGTGGCTTTTTTTATGCTATGCACGACATACATATTGTATTCCTCATCCCTTGATCGATATTATATCGGGCATACAGCTGATGAAATTTCTGAGCGCATCCGAAGACACAATTCAGACCACAAAGGCTTTACTGGTAAAGCAAATGATTGGGAGTTAAAGTACAAAGAGCATTTTGACACCAAAGAAAAAGCTTATCAGAGGGAGCGACAAATCAAGGCCTGGAAATCCAGAAAAATGATAGAACAGTTGTTTGTTTGACAAAACCAAGGTTCAGAGCATCCCGACTTAAGTCGGGAGGGTCACTGGTTCGAATCCAGTATCGCCCACAACACAAGCCACCCATTCCGGTGGCTTTTTTTATGCTATGCACGACATACATATTGTATTCCTCATCCCTTGATCGATATTATATCGGGCATACAGCTGATGAAATTTCTGAGCGCATCCGAAGACACAATTCAGACCATAAAGGCTTTACTGGTAAAGCAAATGATTGGGAGTTAAAGTACAAAGAGCATTTTGACACCAAATAAAAAGCTTATCAGAGGGAGCGACAAATCAAGGCCTGGAAATCCAGAAAAATGATCGAACAGTTGTTTGTTTGATATAACCAGGGTTCAGAGCATCCCGACTTAAGTCGGGAGGGTCACTGGTTCGAACCGAGACCGACGAAGTCGGGTGAGCTCACGAGTCCCGCATTTGCGGGACGAGTAATCCAGTATCGCCCACAACACAAGCCACCCATTCCGGTGGCTTTTTTTATGACTTTTATCACCTACATAGTATTCTCGAAAAACCTGGACCGATATTATGTCGGTCATACGGGAGAAGCTGTTGAGGAGAGAATCCGAAAGCACAATTCCAATCATAAAGGTTATACCGGGCCAGCGAATGACTGGGTGCTGGTGTTTCAGGAAAGATTTGACTCAAAGGAAGAAGCCTATGCCCGGGAGCGTGAGATCAAGGCCTGGAAATCCAGAAAAATGATCGAACAGTTGTTTGTTTGATATAACCAGGGTTCAGAGCATCCCGACTTAAGTCGGGAGGGTCACTGGTTCGAACCGAGACCGACGAAGTCGGGTGAGCTCACGAGTCCCGCATTTGCGGGACGAGTAATCCAGTATCGCCCACAACACAAGCCACCCATTCCGGTGGCTTTTTTTATTCACAAGGATTTATCTATCTTTGCACCCCCTGAAAATCAGGTGGTATTTATCATTAATCACTCAAATCTGAAAAGAATGCAGAGAAATTATGAAACCGTTTTCATTATGACTCCCGTTTTGTCTGATGATCAGATGAAGGAAACGGTTCAGAAGTTCCGCAATTTTCTGAAGGATAATGGGGCAAACATCATTTTCGAGGACAATTGGGGCCTGCGGAAACTTGCCTATCCTATCCAGAAAAAATCCACAGGATTCTATCACCTGGTGGAATTTGCGGCCGATCCGAACCTTATCCGGGACTGGGAAGTCACCTTCAAACGCGATGAGCGTATCCTGCGCTTCCTCACCGTTAGCCTCGACAAGCACGCCGTAGCCTACAACGAGAAAAAACGCAAGAACAAGGCTGAAAAAGAAAAAGTGGAAGAAAAGGCAGAAGCCTGATCTCTTCGTAATCCTAATCCTACGGAATAATGGCACAACAAGGAAAATCAGAAATCAAATACCTCACCCCCATTGCGGTGGATATCAAGCGCAAAAAGTATTGCCGCTTTAAGCGCTCCGGTATTAAGTACATCGACTATAAAGACGCCGACTTCCTCCTGAAGTTCGTGAATGAGCAGGGCAAACTGCTGCCCCGCCGTATCACCGGCACCTCTACCAAGTACCAGAAGAAAGTCGCTCAGGCTGTGAAACGTGCCCGCCACCTCGCCCTGATGCCTTATGTCGCAGACCTTTTAAAATAAGGAGGAAAGCCCTATGGAAATCATTCTTAAACAAGATATGCCCAGCCTGGGATATAAAGATGACATCGTTACGGTGAAAGACGGCTACGCCCGGAATTACCTCATCCCCCAGGGTATGGCCATCCCCGCCACCGCCACCAACCGTAAGGTGGTAGAGGAAGTGCAACGCCAGAGAGCTTTCAAGGAAGAAAAGCTTCGTAAAGAAGCCGAAGCCCTTGCCGCAGCCCTCGAAAAAGTAAAAGTGCGCATCCCGGCCAAAGCTGCTACCACCGGTAAAATCTTCGGCTCGGTAAACAACCTGCAGATTGCGGAAGCCATCAAGGAACAATACAATTACGATATCGACCGCAAGAAGATCCACCTGGACGGAGAATCGGTGAAGGAACTCGGTTCCTACAAAGCTACCGTGAATATCTTCCGGGAAATCAAAGCAGAGATCGAATTTGAGGTCTTTGAAGAGTAGAGAAATCTTCTCCCATAAAGTACAGGCCGGACTAACCCTCCGGCCTTTTTTGTGTAATGCGGCTTGATGCCGCTTACCAGGGAGTTCATTCAAGTTCGCGCTCGAACCCGGACTCGCTGTGCAGCCTTTTCACACTGATGCAGTGACTGACGCTTCAGCAGGAATCTACAAGGTGCCCAATGATGTTTCTGCCTGGTCGTCTTTGTTCCCTGTTCTTACTGATTTCGTAGCAATGACTTAAACTGCCTGCCTTATCCAGGACCCTTGAATTTTTACCGTCGCCGCCAGCGGTTGCCCGGGATTGCTTCCACCCACCCTTCCAATTCCATTTCCAATAAAAGTGCCCGCAACCTTCCCTGGCTCAAACCGCTCTCCGGCTGCAATTCATCCAAACTCCGGCATTCCGTCAAAATATCCCAGATACCTTCCGCCAGGGGGTTGGTGCCCGGAAAGAGGCTGGTCTGATGGCCCGAAGAAGCCTTCTCTTCATCCCAGTTCATATCATACAGGACGTCTTCCGCACTGCTGATCAGGCCTGCTTTTTGCGAGCGGATCAGCTTGAGGCATCCACTCGACATCGGATCGTTGGTGCGCCCGGGTAAGGCAAACACATCCCTGTTGTATGAGTCGGCCAGATCGGCAGTAATCAGGGCACCCCCTTTTTCTGCTGCTTCCACCACGATAGTGGCATCGCACATTCCGGCAATAATGCGGTTGCGGCGGGGAAAATGCTCACGGTCGGGCAGGGATCCGGAGGCAAATTCTGTGATCAGGCCACCCTTTTCCAGCATCCGGCCTGCCAGCTTACGGTGAACCGCCGGGTAAAGGTGGTCCAGTCCGTGAGCCAGCACGGCAAAGGTAGGGATCCCATTGTCCAGGGCTGATTTGTGGGCTTCCGCATCGATGCCGTATGCCAGACCGCTGATCACCTGATCTACCTTGCCGGCCAGGCCCTGGACCAGCTTCCGGGTGCACTCTCTTCCGTAATCCGTTGCCTTGCGTGTGCCCACCACAGCCACATTTCTCCGGCATTCCAAGCCTCCGGCACCTTTCACATATAATACCACCGGGCCGTCTTCACACATCTTCAGCCGCTCAGGATAGTGCTGATCCAAATACACCAGAATACGGATCTGCTCCTTCCGGATGAATGCCATCTCCGATTCGGCCAGTCGTAAGGCTTGCCCCTGGCTCAGTGCCCTGGACAGTCCGGGGCCAATGCCCGGGATGCGCTGGAGGCTCGAGGGTGTTTGCCGGTAAACTCCCTCCAGTCCGCCGCAGAAAGCAATCAGCCTTTTGGCTGTAATGTTTCCTATGCCCGGTAGGAGGGTCAGTCCTACCGCCCAAAGAACCTCTTGTTCACTCAGGCTTTGTATTGCCGTGTTTTCATAACTTGCCACGCCCATATAGACGAATGAAGACCTCCAAAGCGGAAGAAAAAAGTATATTGATTTCAGTCCTTGATTGGGGCCTGGGGCACGCCACCCGTTGTATTCCTTTGATCAGCAGGATGATAAAGAAAAATGTCCCGCTCATCCTCGGGGGCAGCGGGGCTTCGCTGCGCTTGCTCCGGGAGGCTTTTCCTGCACTTCCCTGGCTGGAACTTCCGGCCTATGGCTTTCAATACCCGAAAAAGGCCTCAGGTATGGGTTTCGCGCTGCTGAGCCAATTGCCGCACTTGTGGAGGGTTCGGCAAGCGGAAAAAGCATTGCTGGCTAAGCTGGTGCAATCAGGGAGAGTAGGAGGGGTAATATCGGATCATCGCTACGGAATGTTTCATCCTGATATCCCATCCCGCCTGCTGGCACATCAGTTATGTCCGCAGGTTCCAGGCAGTTTTCTTGCTTTGGCCCCCTTCTTTCATCTTTTTCATCGTCAGCTGCTTATGGGCTTCTCAGGGATATGGGTGCCCGATCATATCGGCTCGCCCCTGAGCGGGGTCCTTTCCTCCGGAATGAAAGCTGATGGGCGACTGCGTTTCATCGGTCCCCTCAGCCGTTTTGAAGGACTGCAAGCCTCAAAGGAGAAGCGGTATGCAATGGGGTTTCTGCTGAGTGGCCCGGAGCCGCAACGCAGCATTGTTGAAGACCGCATCCTGGCGCAGCTGGATACTTCTCCCTATCCCGTCCTGCTGATTCGTGGTTTGCCGGGAGCGGATGAACTGCCTGCATTACCGCCAGAGGTGGAAGTGCATTCTCATCTTCCGCCGGAAGACTTGTTTCGGAAGCTGAGCCAGTGCCGCAGACTGCTCTGCCGTCCGGGTTATTCAAGCGGGATGGACCTGTGCCATATTGATGTACCTGTCTGTTTCGTACCTACCCCCGGACAGACTGAACAGGAATACCTGGCACAGCATTGGGCGAAGCAATGGGGAATCCCCTTTGTCAGCCAGAACCGCTTCTCAGTGGCGGAGGTTATGGCCGCGCCTTCTGCAGGAATGTGCGGGGCTTTAGAGGGCGGACAAAATGAATTTGAGCGGGCGATGGAGGAATTCCTGGGCGAAGTCAGGAAAAATGCGGATTTTTGAGCGCTTTTTCACTCCTTAGTCTTATGCCAGGTTTTTTGCTTAAGGAATTGTTGATCAAATTTCTCCGCTTCAGCCTCGTGGGCTTATCCGGGGTATTGGTGGATTTTGGTTTCACCTGGCTCTGTAAAGAAGTCTTCCGTATACAAAAATATGTTTCCAATGCCATTGGCTTCACCATTGCCGCCACAACCAATTATTACCTCAACCGCATCTGGACTTTTCAAAGCCTGAATCCGGATATAGTCACGGAATACCTGAAGTTCATTGGGATATCGGCTATCGGTTTGGGCATCAATACATTGATCTTATGGATACTGGTAAGTAAGTATCGCCAGCACTTCTATTTCTCCAAGCTTTTCGCCATTGGTGTGGCCACGATCTGGAATTTCCTGGCCAATCTGTTCTACACTTTTGTTTCCTGAGGTTTGGGCTAACTATACGCCATTTTGCAGACGGATTATCGTCCTGCTCTTCTTTGTGCTGCGATATACAATATCCGGGCAAACTTGCCCCGGGGCTGGCAAATGCAGTTCAAATTAAGATGAATGCCTACAGTTGAAACAGCTTACGGAAGTGCGGTACCAGGTCGTCCTGTTCCCAGGGGAAGAAAGTCACCTTTTTGAAATATCGGGTTTTGCCATCGGCCTCACGGGCGATGGTGTCTTTGTCCTGGTAAAAAACTTCGATTTCTTTGGTAAAGGAATCACGGCCGAAATGGCCGTAGCGGGCTGTAGGGCCATAAATGGGATTCTTCAGGCCAAAACGGCGCACGATGACGCCAGGTCGCATATCGTAGTGATCTTTCAGCATTTCTGCAATCCGGGCATCGCTCAGGATATAGCCATCCTTGTCTTTCACTTTGGCCGTGCCGTAGGTATTGATATTGAGGCTGACCGGAGCGGCCACGCCAATGGCATAGGCTACCTGCACCGCCAGCTTTGAAGCCACGCCGGCTGCTACCAGGTTACGGGCCAGGTGTCGGGCGGCGTAGGCTGCAGAGCGATCCACCTTTGAAGGATCTTTGCCTGAGAATGCACCACCTCCGTGGGGGGCACTGCCTCCATAGGTATCCACGATGATCTTGCGGCCGGTCAGCCCGGTATCCCCGTGGGGCCCACCAATCACAAATTTGCCTGTGGGATTCACCAGAAGGGTAAAATCTCCATCAAAGAGCGCTTTCTCCGCGGGGTTCATCAGGGTGGCCTTCACCCTGGGGATGAGGTAGGACTCGATATCTTTCCGGATGCGGGCCAGCATCGCCTCATCGGCAGCGGCCTGACTTGCAGGGTCGTCCTGCAGCTCTGGCAGGATAAAAGGATCGTGCTGGGTGGAGACTACGATGGTATCTATGGCTTCGGCCTGATGGTCTTCGCTATAGCGGATGCTCACCTGCGATTTGCTGTCGGGCCGCAGGTAGGTCATTACTTGCTTCTCCTTCCGGATTGCGGCCAGTTCCTGCACAAAGCGGTGGGCCAGCTCCAGGGGTAGGGGCATATAATTGTACATCTCATCGGAGGCATAGCCGAACATCATTCCCTGATCACCGGCACCCTGGGATTCTTCTCCCTCCCGCTCCACACCCCGGTTGATATCCGGTGATTGCTCGTGTATGGCTGAGAGGATACCACAGGAGTTGTATTCAAAGCCATAATCTGTCTTGTCATAACCTATCTCACAGATGGTTTTTCGCACGATAGAGGGGATATCCACCCAGGCTTTCGACTTGACCTCCCCGGAGCAGATCACCATTCCGGTGGTGACAAGGGTTTCACACGCTACTTTGGACTCCGGGTCCTGGCGGAGAAAATCGTCCAGGAGTGCATCAGAGATCTGGTCGGCAACCTTGTCGGGATGCCCTTCCGAAACGGATTCGGATGTAAAAAGATAAGCCATACAGTAATGTTTTTTCTCCCCTGCCCTCAGGCGAAAAGTCGGACAAAAATAGAAATAATGTGGAAAGGAGTTTTCAGGCTTTTTGGGTGAGGGATTGAAAAACATCTTCCATCCGGCTTTCCACTTTATGCAGCGAAAGAACTTTGGCTTGTTTGGCCACGGCCAGGTTAAAGAGGGCTTCGCGGATGTCTTCCTTTCCGCTCACCGTGATGGTGTATATTCCGGGAGCCTTTTCGCTGACCTGACTGATTGCGGAAATTTCACGGAAAGCTGCGGTGGGAATGGGGGGATTGAGTTCCATTTCGAGGATTTGTCCGCCTGTCATCAGGTGTCCCAGGGCTTCGGTACCGGCATCGGCTACAATGCGTCCCTTATCGATGATCACCACCCGGTTGCAGACGGCTTCCACTTCCTGCATAATATGGGTGGAAAGGACGACAGTGCGGGAAGTTCCGATATCCTGGATGAGTTTACGAATTTCTGCCAGTTGGTTGGGATCCAGTCCGGAGGTAGGTTCATCCAGGATAAGTACGGGGGGGTTATGGATCAGGGCCTGCGCCAGTCCGACCCTTTGCCGGAAACCTTTGGACAGGGCACCAATGCGTTTATGCTGTTCCTTTTCCAGTCCGGTCAGGGCGATCATCTCCTTCACCCTCTCCTCCTTCTTTTTTATTTTATGTATGCCGGCGATAAAGCCGAGGTATTCGCGGATATACATTTCCGGGTAAAGGGGGTTGTGTTCGGGCAGATAGCCTATCTTACTGCGTATCCGGAGGCTGTCGCTGAAAATGCTGTCTCCGTCCACCCAAATCTCCCCTGTGCTTGGTGGCAGGAAGCAGGTGATGATTTTCATCAGTGTGGATTTGCCGGCCCCGTTAGGTCCCAGCAGGCCGACTACCTCTCCTTTGCTTATTTTCAGGTTAACCGCATCCAGGGCCTTCTGGCTGCCGTATGTTTTACTTACATTTGTGACCTCAATGGAATACTGCATCCGACCGGGTTAAGAATTGTGGTATTTTTTATCTGCCACGAAATTACAAATTTGTCATAATCAAAATAATATTCTACTTTTGCAGCCCCTTTTGGGTTAGAAAATTTTGTAAAAGCATAGAAATGAACACCCTTAGCTACAAGACAAAGTCCATCAGCGTGGAAGCGGCCCGCGAACAGAAAGAGTGGGTACTGATTGATGCAGAGGACCAGATACTGGGCCGTTTGGCAGCCAAGATCGCTACGATTCTTCGCGGCAAGCACAAGCCATTATACACTCCCCACATTGATTGCGGTGACAACGTCATTGTGATCAATGCTGAGAAGGTTAAGCTGACCGGCAATAAGCTGGCAGGGAAAGAATACATTCGCCATACCGGTTATCCGGGTGGACAGCGGATTACCACGGCGGAAGAGATGCTGGCCAAGCATCCGGAGCGCCTGGTTGAGAAGGCTGTAAAAGGGATGCTTCCGAAGAATCGCCTGGGACGCCAGATGTACCGCAATCTCAGGGTGTTTATCGGCCCCGAGCACAGTCATCAGGCACAAGCCCCCCGCAACATTGATCTGAAAGACATTAAGTAATCTGAATCATCACGGATGGAAACCATTAACACCATTGGAAGAAGAAAAACTGCGGTAGCCCGCCTGTATTTGACGGAAGGGAATGGTGCTGTCAGCATTAACGGACGCAGCCTGGAAACATACTTCCCTGCGCCTACCCTGCAGTACGTCGTCAGGCAGGCCTTTGAGGTCACCGAAACCAGCGGAAAATATGATATTAAGGTGAATCTCGATGGAGGAGGGATCAAAGGACAGGCAGAAGCCCTGCGCCTGGCGATCGCCCGTGCCTTGTGTGAGATTGACGAAACTTACCGCCCGGCTCTCAAAGCAAAGGGACTGATGCGCCGCGACCCGCGAATGGTGGAGCGCAAAAAGCCCGGCCAGCCCAAAGCCCGTAAGAAATTCCAGTTTAGCAAACGTTAATCCTGGTTTAGTATCTAAATTGGTGAGACTGTCCTCCTCCTTTGCGATGGCACTACTCTCCGATTGCTTAATCAGAAGGTAAACCAATACATTATGCCAAGAACAAATTTCGACGAATTACTGGACGCAGGGGTGCATTTCGGTCACCTCAAACGCAAATGGAATCCCAATATGGCTCCCTATATCTTTATGGAGCGCAATGGGATACACATCATCGACCTGCACAAAACCATAGCCAAGCTCGATGAGGCCGCCAGCGCCATCACGCAAATCGCACGCTCGGGAAGAAAGATTCTCTTCGTAGCCACAAAAAAACAGGCTAAAGAAATTGTAGCACAGAATGTGCAGAAAGTAGGAATGCCCTACGTGACAGAACGTTGGCCGGGAGGAATGCTTACCAACTTTGCCACCATCCGCAAAGCCGTGCGCAAAATGTCCTCTATCGACAAGCTGATCGCCAGCCCGGGCTGGACAAACCTGTCGAAACGTGAACGCCTCCAGATTACCCGCGAAAGAGCCAAGCTTGAAAAGACGCTCGGCAGTATCTCTGACCTGAGCAAATTGCCGGCCGCACTCTTTATCGTGGATATCTCCAAAGAGCATATCGCAGTGCACGAAGCACGAAAACTCAATATCCCAACCTTCGCTATTGTGGATACCAATTCCGATCCACAACTCATCGATTTTCCCATCCCGGCCAATGATGATGCCTCGAAATCCATCGACATCATTACCCGCCTGATGTGCCAGGCCATAGAAGAAGGACTGCAGGAAAGAAAGATGGATAAGGACCGGAAAGCAGAAGAAGAAAGAGAAGAGGAAGAAGCTGAAAAGGAAGCCGCCGCCCGCAACCTGGAACTGGATGAAGAGGACGAGGTGGATAAACCCAAGCGGAAGCGCATCACGGTGAAGAAAAAACCGGAAGCAGTCAAGAAAGCCACACCCAAAGAAGATGAAATAGAGTAATCTTCCCGGGTATCACAAGAAACACAACCATTAAAGCATACAGGAATGACCCAGATAAGTGCAGCAGAAGTAAATAAACTCCGAAAAATGACCGGAGCCGGGATGATGGACTGCAAAAAAGCCTTGCAGGAAAGCGAAGGCGATGTTGAAAAAGCCATCGACTATCTCCGCAAGAAAGGCCAGAAAGTGGCTTCCAAGCGTGCCGACCGTGAAGCCAACGAAGGAATGGTGATCGCCCGTACAACCGCAGATAAGCAATTCGGGGTGGTGCTGATGCTCAACTGCGAAACAGACTTTGTTGGTAAAAACCAGGAGTTCCAGGATTTTGCCAATATGCTTACCGATCTTGCCATCCAAAACCAATGCAAGTCAACAGAAGAACTGATGGCAGTTAAGCTGGATGGCATTACCGTGAGCGACAAACTGGCGGAGATGATCGGAAAAACCGGAGAGAAAATGGATATCTCCGGCTATGCCCATATTGAAGCCGCTGAAGTGGCCGCATACAATCATCAGGGAAATCGCCTGGCTACCATCCTGGGCCTGAATAAGGTAGGCTTTGGTGAGCTCGGTCACGAAATCGCAATGCAGGTGGCCGCAATGGCCCCGGTGGCAGTGGATGAAAACGGCGTTCCTGCCGACATCCGCGAGCGCGAACTCGAGATTGGACGGGAACAGGCCCGCCAGGAAGGAAAACCTGAAAATATGATTGATCGCATCGCCGAAGGTAAATTGAATAAGTTCTTCAAGGAAAATACCCTCCTCAATCAACAGTATATCCGCGATAGCAAACTGAATGTGGCAGAGCATATCAAAGCCCAGGATAAAGACTTACAGATCACCGGATTCTTCCGCCTGATGTTGGGAGAATAATCCTGTGAAGCACGAGATCATACAGGCCTGCCCCCCCGGCAGGCCTTTTCTATTTTCTCCACCAGACGCCTCCTTACTCCCCATTTGTGTCTGTGGAGATAGTCAAACCGAAACATCGATCCTATGCACCCCCGGAAGGCTCGTCCCGCATTCAGCTTCCTGTTTCTGCTGCTTTCATTGTGGCCTGTCCTGGTATTCCCCGCTGATTACTACTGGGTGGGCGGTTCGGGAAACTGGTCGGACATAAACCATTGGGCTACCACATCCGGCGGCAATGTGAATCACTTCACCGTTCCTTCTCCCAATGATAATGTCTACTTCGATCAGCATTCATTTGGCCAGGCAGGAGGAATCGTCAACCTGAACCTGAACCTGGTGACCTGCCACGATTTCGATGCCAGCCAGGTATTGCACAGCCCCCTCTTCATCAGTAATCCCGCAACCACCATCGAAGTGTACGGATCGTTCTTCTTAAACAGCGGGGCCGATTATCAACTGAATTCGGATTTTTTCTTCCGTGCTGAGCAGTCCGGAAACCTGATTCAAACTGCAGGCCACTCCTTCCGGCGGAATGTGTTTTTTTCGGGCACGGGAGGAGAATGGACCCTGCAATCCGAACTGAGCGTCCCAGCCTATGCCCTGCATCTGGTGGAAGGCAGCCTGAATGCCGCCGGATATCCGGTTTCTGCCGCACAGTTCAATTCCAATTACACCTTTACCCGCAGTCTGGATATCAGTCAAGCCACGATTGCTATTCTCTCTTCTTTTTCAATCAATAATTCCGGTCTTAGCTTCAATGCCACCGGTTCTGTGATCTTTATGAACGGGCTCATCGCTTCACTGGTGAGCAGTGGTAGCGGCAGTCCCCATTTTCATAAGGTCTTTTTCACGGCTGAAGACGGGAACGTGAATCTGAATACCAACAATGCGTCCTTCGACCGGGTTCACTTCTCCGGCAGTGCCAAAATATACGGAAACAATACCTATGGTGATCTGGTGATGAGTGCGGGGGAAGAGTATATCTTCCAGCCACAATCCACGCAGCTTTTCCTGGATTCCCTCATTGCTGAGGGGCATTGCCTGTCACCGATTGAGATTCGTGCCTCTTCAGCCTTTGCCACCTTCTCCAAATCGGCGGGAAACCTCCGGATCGCTTATGTACAACTGAAGAACATCCATACGGGCGGATCAGCCGTGTTCGAAGCGATCGATTGTGAAGACCTGGGAAACAATACCGGATGGACCTTTTTGCCTTCTCCTTCACGGACTTTGTATTGGGTGAAAGGGACAGGCGTGTGGACGGATACCACAAACTGGTCTCTGAGTAGCGGTGGGCCTGGTGGGGAATGCCCGCCCCGGATGGTGGATGATGTTGTCTTCGACAACCAGTCTTTCCCTAATATGACCGACAGCGTGCTGGTGAACGAAGACATCGCATATTGCCACAATATGACCTGGCAGGCCGGCCTGTGTCATCCTTCTCTGATCGGTGCCGGCGGAAGCTTCCTGCACATATACGGTTCGCTGCAGTTTCAGGAAACGATGGCGCTGGAACTGAGCGGACCGCTGCTCTTCAGGGCGACCGACACCGGGAACACCATTAAAATGGCAGGACAGCTGCTCACAATGGTGGCCTACTTTGACGGCGACGGAGGCAGCTGGACTCTGCTGGACAGCTTTGAGGTGGAAGAGCATAATATTGACTTTATGCGTGGTCATCTGATCACGGCAGGGAACAAAGTGCGTTGCTACCGTTTCATTTCTCCTTATTCCCATACAAGGGAATTAAGCCTCGGACAAAGTAAGGTAATCATCGAGAGTGGCAATGCCGATGCCGCCGAGCTGCAAGGACAAAACCTGAGCCTCAATGCCGGTACTTCAGAGATCATTTTTACCGCGGCGGATGCCGGATTTGTGATCGGATCGGGGAATAACCTCCTTTTTCACAATGTCACCTTTGCCAGCAATCAGGGAAATGCACGGCTTAACAAGACCTTCGGCACCTTCAATCGCGTCCGCTTCTTTTCCAATGCAAGAATAATTGGGAGTGATAGTATTGATACGCTCTGGCTTGCAGCCGGTAAGGCTTATCGTTTTCAGAAATTCAGCAGCCACAACCTTAGCGAACTGATCGCCGAAGCCAATTGCAGGGAACCCATACTGCTGTTCACGGATTCTACCGGTGGACCCACCTATTTCCACGGCGGTCCGGGAATCGTGGAAGGCTGGCATCTCATCCTGCAAGACATTTATGCCAGCACCGGAAACTTCATTGCCTACGAAACGGTTGACCTGGGGAATAACCACGGCTGGCAGATTTATGAGCGCGATAGCGCCGACTATTACTGGATCAACGGTCAGGGTTACTGGCACGATACCCTGCACTGGTCACTGAGTTCAGGAGGAGCACCCGGCGGCTGCATTCCGTCACCGGTGGATAATGTGATCTTTGACCAGCAGTCTTTCAACACCTTGACCGATAGTGTGCTGGTCATCCAAGAGAGAATTATGTGCCGGGATATGCGCTGGATTACGACCCTGCACCAGGCGGTTTTTTCCGGCCCTGTGAGCTCACAGGCCCGCATCTACGGTTCCCTGCTGCTTTCTCCTTTGATGGATTATCAATTTAAGGGTCCCCTGTATTTTCTGGCAGATACCCTCGGAAAAACACTGACCCTGGCAGGGAATAAACTACTGAACAACCTTTCTTTCGACCACAGGGAAGGAGGATGGACCCTGACTGACACTTTGTGGCAGGATTGCATCAGCTGCCGCCTGAACCTGGTAAGCGGGAGTCTGGATATGCAAGAGCGTTTTGCCCGCATCAGCGGTTTTACTTCCGACGAGAAAATGCAAAAACTACTGGATATACGCCAGGCAGAGATTCAGGTAGCCTATGGCAACTGGCATATCGATGCCGATAGTGGGTTTGTGCTGGGGGACTCTTCGCACATTCTGATGATGAGCGCCCAGGCCTCCTTTTGGCATCATAGTCCTGACACTACAGCCTATGGGACTCTGATTTTCGATGATCCGACCGGAAATACCATCCTGGATGCCTCCGATGCGCCCTGCTCCTTCCTCAAAGCCGATTTTGCAGGCAGCGCCAGCATCAGAGGCAACCACATTTACGACAGCCTTTTCCTGGCTCCCGGAGGTGCCTACACATTTGACGCCCTGCATACACAGCGCTTTCATCACTTGCGTGCCAGAGGGAATTGCTTCAGTCCGATTTTCCTGTTCTCCGATCTTCCCAACAACGGATCTGTCTTTTTCTCCGATCAGGATAGTATCCTTATCGACTTTTGTCTCCTGAAAGGAATTCAGGCGCAGGGGAGTGCCGTGTTCCAGGCAGAGAACACGGAAGACCTGGGTTTTAACCAGAACTGGCTCATTGATGGAATTACTCCCAATGAGCTCTACTGGGTGAACGGGACAGGTAACTGGCACGATTCAGCTCACTGGGCATACAGCAGCGGAGGCGCTTCCGGAGCCTGTATTCCTACTTCCCGGGATAATGTGTTTTTTGACAGCCATTCTTTCACAGGATCTTCAGAGATGGTAAACATCCAAAAAGCGGCAGAATGCAAGGATATGCACTGGCTTGGAAGTTTGAATGCAGCAGAAATTAAGGGGAATTATGAATTATCCATTTATGGTAGCCTCTATCTACACACAGATATGCGCAATACGCTTTTGGCCAATTGGAATTTCAGATCGGATTCTACCGGGAACATCATACATACGGCAGGGCATCCCTTCCTGCGCTCAATCTACTTCGATGGATCCGGGGGCTGGCTGCTAACCGACTCCCTGGAGGCCTATCATTCTGTGAATCTGGTTCAGGGAAATCTCAATACCTCAGGCCATAAACTCAAATGCAGCAACTTCAACTCAGACGGGGCTATGCCACGCTCTCTCCTTCTGGGTTCTTCCCTTGTGGAAATCCTGGGGGGAGTCCAGTTTTCCTGGGTGATCAATCGGATCAACCTCACCCTGGATGCCGGTACTTCCCTGATCCGTTTTCCATATACCACCGGGATGTACAGCCTTGGAAGCGGCAACCTGCAATATCACAATGTCGAGTTTCTTTCCCCGAATGGCCAGAGTACGCTGCGCAGCAGTCAGGTTCACTCAAGCTATAATCACGTCCGCTTTCTGAATAATGGACGCTTACTTGGCAACAATACCTTCGACAGCCTTACTTTCACACCGGATCATACCTATCGTCTGGATACCGACTACCCGCAAAGCATCGTGGATCACCTTTGGGTAAGGGGAAACAATTGCTTTCCTGTTCGCCTTGAGTCCACACAGGAGGGAGTGCAGGCTGATCTGAATAAAGCCAGTGGAACCGTGGCCGGAGATTTCATTCATATCCGCGACATCAATGCCGGGGGAGGAGCGGTTTTTTACGCCGGAGCCAACAGCACGGATATCGGCAACAACAGCGGATGGATTTTTAACAATGCCCCTTCCTATGTATATGGTTTTCCCTCCGACACTTTCCTGCTGAAAGGCACCCCCCTGGTCCTGCAAACCACCAACTTCAATGGAGGGCCCAATACCAGCTACCTATGGGACGACGGGAGTACAGGCCTCACCCTGACTGTTACCGATCCGGGTATGTACTATATCACGGTTACCTACGACAACAACTGCACCGTATATGATTCCATCCGCGTTTCCTGCCGCCTCGGCCTGGATTTTACGCCTATTGAACCTACTTGTAATGCCTATGCCGACGGAGCCCTGCAGCTGTCAGTTCAGGGCGATCCTGCTCCATATCAATATCTGTGGTCGACAGGCGATACCACTCCGGGCATTAGCGGAATCCCTTCCGCCTGGTACAGTGTAAGTGTTACAGATAGTGTGTGTACAGGCGTGGATTCCATATTTCTCGGAGAGCCACCGCTTCCGGAAGCCCACCTTCAGGATACCGCTTTTTGTGAAGATACGCTGATACAGATTACCGCAAAACCCGGTTTTGCGCATTATTTATGGTACGATGGCACTACCGGTCCGGTTCTGAGCCTGAACAGGGAAGACAGCATCTGGCTGGTTGTCACCGACAGCAACGGATGTGTCAGCGTTCCTTTCGAAGCATTCGTACGTGCCGATCCCCTTCCTGAGCCCCTGCTTACCTCCGGAGACAGTTGCCTGCAGTTCGACCGGGAACTGTGGCTCTACCCCGGCGAATTTGATGCCTACTTATGGCAGGATGGTTCCACCGGGCAGGAATTCCGCGTCGATGAAGCAGGAAGCTATGCCGTGCAAGTAAAGCTGGCCACCTGTTATGCTGGGGATACCCTTTATGTGGACGTCTGTCCTCCTGAACTCCGGCTTCCGAATGTATTCACACCCAATGGGGATGGATACAATGATGCGTTCCGGCCCGAAAGTGTCAATATTGTCCGTTTTCACCTACGCATTGTAAATCGATGGGGTATGGTGCTGTTCGAGACCTATGCCCCGGATGAAGGCTGGAATGGTCGCTATCAGGGTGGAGAATGCGCCGAAGGCACCTATTTCTACGAGGCAGAATATGCAATGTTTCCGGATGAAAGCCGCACTTACAGGGAGACAGGTGTGGTGACCCTACTGCGTTAAGGCTCTATCTTTTACCCTTGAAAACCAGCTGGTGGATATGGTATTTCCATTCGGGAAAGATGGATCTGGCCACCAGGAAAGCTGCCAGTCCGGCCAGTAGGTATAAAGGGATCAGAGCACGGAAAGCATTGCTCCAGAACATTATGGTCAGCATCATTGCCGCAAACATAGTCAGGAAAGAAGAAAGGCTTGATGTAGGCTTACGCTGAAATGATTTATGGATCCTGAGCGGGCTGCGCAAGGACCAGAAAGGGGCACTACCTGCATAAAAGAAGGAGATCGTCAGGTAGTATACGATGATGCCGGTGATATTATCCCAATAGAGCGCCAGGACGCTTAAGCTCAAACTACCGTCGATGAGCAGGGGCAAAGCCATCATCCGCCACTGAAAAAGTGCAAAAGGGAGGAAGCCGCTCCGCGACAGGCGCATCCGCAGCCATACCTCCCGCCAATATCCCCAGCTGTTGTTGAAGAGATAAGAGAACAGGGCCAGGGGGGAGGCCAGAAACCAGAGCGACAATTCTTCACCCAGTAAATGCTCCCCCTTCCATTGAAAATGACCGTAATCTATTGCCAGAAAAAGGATCTTGACCAGTAAAGCCACCATCAGGGGCTGGCGGGCCCGTGGATGGAGAAATGTCTGTTTGATGAAAGGAGCCAGGGGGACTGGTGCATTCCTGCTCCGACGCGGATGCTTTTCCACGGCCTGTTGTTCGAGCAGTACAGAAGTCCATCCCAGAAGCAGAACCCCCATCAGGTTTACCCAGATCAGGGCAGACAGGTGGCCGGAGAAGTGCATCCATACAGCTGTAATCAGGACCGCCACACTGATGGAAAGTAGGATTGTACGTGGTTTTTGCCTGAAATCAATAAGATACTGGAGCAGGCGGCGCAGCAGTTCCGTTCCCATTATCGTGAGGAGGGCATTGGCCAGGAAGAGGGCTTCGATGAATGGAGAGAGCAGGCTGGCAGCAATCAGGAAAATACTGAGATAAAGAAAATAGGCTTGCAGGAAGCCGTCCAAAAGGCTGAGCAGGGTACGGCGGAAAGCATCCAATGGAAAGTAAGCCGGCACCAGAGGCTTGAGCGGGCTATAGGAGGGAAGAATCATTCTCACCAGGCCCAGCACTACCATACCATAAAGCAAGTACCTGAGGATGGTTTCCGGAGCGATGTCCGTGTCGTCGGTTTGTAACAATATCTTTATCCCTTCAGCCAGCACCCAGGCATAGAGCAGGCTGGAAAGAAGCAGAAAGGCATTGAGGATCAATACTTCCGTTTTTTCCAGCTTGCGCCAGGCGGTTCTTAGCCTCAGCATTACAAGGAAGCGGATCATAGCCATTCCATTTTGGGAGCTTCAGGGGTATCCGCTTGCAAAGCTTTAAAAAGAGCCTCATCAAGCTGAGCGCGGCTGTTCTCAGTAAATGCTTTCAGGCTATCGTCAAAGCAAATTCTTGATTTGTCGATTACAGCAATGCGGTTCACCAGTTGGGCGAGATAGGACAGATCGTGGCTTGAGATCAGGATGCAGCGCCTGCCATTCTGATATTGAGAGATGAAGCTTAGCATCTGTCTGGCCATCAATGGATCAAGCCCCGAAAAGGGTTCATCAAGCAACAGCAGCTCAGGACGGTGCAGGACGGCAGCACAGAAAGCCAGCTTCTTTTTCATTCCGGCAGAGAAATGGCCCACCGGCCGCTTCCAGTCTGTTTTTTCCGGAAAAAAGAAAGCCAGAAGGTCCTGGGTTCTGTTGCGTAATTCCGCAGCAGAAAGTCCATAGAGTTTACCTGAAAAAGTGAGAAACTCTTTTGCATTCAGTTCTTCGGTCAGTGCCAGCTCTTCTCCCAGCAAACCTATCCTGCGCTTATCCTCTGCGCCAAGCGACGTATGTTTATTTCCAAAGACAAGTATGCTTCCTTCTTCAGCCCGGATCAGATCCACGATAAGATGGATCAGGGTGGTTTTCCCTGCACCGTTCTTTCCCAGCAGACCAAGAATATCCCCCGGCATCAGATGCAGTTGTATGTCCTGCAACACGGTTGTTCTGCCATAAGTCTTGTATAATCCTTTTATTTCGAGCATATCAATGGGCTTGGAATAGCGGAATGCAGATCACTGCGATTGCTGGTACACAGTGGAGGATGCTGTTAATGATTTGTTCAGCCTTCATTGTGGTAAGGTTCATTGCGGAGGATGCTCATAGCACGGTAAAGCTGTTCCAGAAAGATCAGGCGCACCAGTTGGTGGGGGAAGGTCATTTTGGATAAGCTCAAGCTGAAAAAGGCCCTGGATTTCAGGGAATCATCCGCGCCAAAGGCGCCGGCGATCAAGAAGACCACTTGCTTGTATCCCTGATGGCTCTCCTTTTCAATAAAAGCGGCCAGCTCTATAGAACTCAAGTGATTTCCTTTTTCGTCGAGCAATACGAGGCGGTCGTCCGGAGCCAGGCGTGCCAGCACTGCTTCTGCTTCTTTTTTTCGCAAAGTTTCCGGTAAGTATTTTCCTTTTACCCGGATATCAGGGATGACCTCTGTCTCGAAGGGCCAGTAATGTCGTAGGCGCCGCTGGTACTGTTCACAGCCCCTGATAAGCCATTCGCCCTCGGTCTTGCCTACCATCATCAATCGTAGCTTCATAATCGCAGTCGGAGATGCTGCCCCGCATTAAGTTTGTATATTTGATCCCTGTTGTGCTTTGGTGTGGTATTTGCTCGTGAAAATAAAACCATTCTTCGATGAATAAAAGTTTTCTTGTCCTCTTCAGTCTTCTGGCTTTTTTCTTTTGCTCCTCTTCCGCTTCAGCACAGGGAAGCCAGCTTGCTACAGATCAGGTAGCCGGGCTGCTGAAGCGTGGAGATGGAAGCCGCCTGGCCATTATGCTGAATTCACGGGTTGATCTTGATCTTCCGGGAAGCATAGGGATTTACAGCCGCAAGCAGGCAGAGGAGATACTGAAGGCTTTTTTCAAACGCTATCCGCCAGATGACTTTATCCTGAAGCATAGTGGGCAATCAGGAGAAAAAGCGACTTACAGCATTGGCCACTACCAGAGTGGTGCGCATCAGTTTCGGGTTTATTATCTTTTGAAGCCTGATGGAGATGCTTTTCTTATCCATCAATTGCGCTTCGAACAACAATCCTGATGTTTATGAAAGACCCCCGGCTTACTATGGAAGGGATCGTTGCCCTGGCCCTTCTGGAAGATTTGGGTGACGGTGACCATACCTCACTGGCGGTGATCCCGGCTGAGGCTACAGGCAGGGCCCGCCTGATTGTGAAGCAGGAAGGAATTCTGGCAGGTCTGGCTGTTGCAAAGGAGGTTTTCCGCCAGGTGGATCCGGCCCTGAAGGTGCTGAGCACCATCGAAGATGGCAACCACATCTGGCCGGGGATGACCGCTTTTACGCTTGAAGGACCCGTGAGGGGTATACTGGCAGCAGAAAGGCTGGCGCTGAATTTCCTTCAAAGAATGAGCGCCATTGCTACCCATACCCATCGCCTGAGCGAGCTCATCCAGGACACCGGAACCCGCATTCTGGATACCCGGAAAACCACTCCGGTATTGCGCCTGATGGAGAAAGAGGCGGTCAGGATTGGAGGAGGGGGCAACCACCGTATGGGCTTGTATGATATGATTATGATCAAAGACAATCACGTGGATTTTGCAGGGGGCATACCTCAGGCTATCGATGCGGTATGGCATTATCTGCACGAAACGGGCAGGGAACTGCAGATTGAAATTGAAGTGCGCAACGTGGATGAGCTTGAACAGGTGTTGCGCCGTGGCGGGGTGGATCGCATTATGCTGGATAACTTCTCCCTTCCAGAATTAAAACGGGCGGTGGAACGCATTGGCGGTGGCTATGAAACGGAAGCCAGTGGCGGCATTACAGAAGAAAGCATCCGCCCGGTAGCCGAAGCCGGAGTGGACTATATCAGCCTGGGCGCCCTCACCCACCAGATCGCCAGCCTGGATATGAGCCTGAAAGCATACTGATTTGAAGCCTTCGGAAAAATACCTGAAGCTGTTCCTCGATTGGGAGCCCGTAGCCCGGATCATCCGACTGTCAAAAAAAATCATATTGCCCGGATTTGATGGACTGCCGCTCTACAATGTAGCTCGTTTTTTTATCGAAGGACTGCAGAAAGGCGCCCTGACGATGCGCGCCGCTTCAATGTCATTCAGTTTTTTCCTGGCTTTCTTTCCCGGTATCCTCTTTTTCTTCACCCTGATCCCCTACGTCCCTATCGAGGATTTTCATCAAAAGCTGATGGAATTGCTGATGCAGCTCTTGCCGGCCAGTGCTTTCGATACCATTTGGACCACGGTGGAAGATATTCTTAATCGACCGCGCGGAGGCCTGCTATCCCTGGGGTTTGTTCTGGCAATGTATTTCAGTACGAATGGGGTGAGCAGTATGATCGAAGCTTTTAACCAAACCCACCACGCCCTCGAAACCCGATCCTGGATCAAACAACGCCTGATTGCCATCCTTCTGGTGGTCATTACCTCGGTGATCGTTATTCTGGCTATCGCATTGCTCACGGCAGGAAATGCCGCCATCGACTATCTTGTGGAAAAGGATCTGCTGCGGGGGAGCCTGAATATCTTTTTTGTACAACTCTCCAAATGGGTGGTCATTCTCGGGATGGTCTTCTTTGTCATTTCTTTCTCCTATTACCTGGCTCCGGCCCGTTCCAGCCACTTTCGTTTCATTTCTGCCGGGTCCAGCCTGTCCACCCTCTTGTCTTTGCTGACAATGGTGGGCTTTAACTTTTACATCAGCAATTTCAACCGCTATAATGCCCTCTATGGTTCGATCGGGACTTTACTGGTGCTGATGCTCTGGATCTATTTCAATGCCATCATCCTGTTGATCGGTTTTGAACTCAACGCCAGCATCTCCGGCGCACGAAAGGACACAGGTTCAGAAAGTCAGCCGGAACAATAGGTCTTTTGCTTAGCATTATTTAGGCAAGCTCACTGACCCCCATTTATGAAGAGCATTATCTCTCACTCTTCCTCATTCCACCACCAGCTTCCCACTAAACACCTTGCCATCTTCAAATACCAGGTTGACAAGGTATAGGCCGGACGGCAGGTTTTGAGTGTTGATTTCCTGTACCTGTGTGCCGGGAGGAAGAATGGTGCTTTGTACCAGCTTTCCATTGATGTTAAAGAGTTTGAGTGTGGAGCCTGCCTGCCGGCCAGGCAGGGATGAGTGTGGAAGGTGTTTTACATCCAGCTCCAGCCAGCTTATGCCACTTGTTGGATTTGGGTAAAGTTTGAGCTCTGAAACCATTGGCTCCGGTTTAAAGATGCCCGTAGGATAAGCCCCGGGGGCATAGCCATTGCTATCCGTACGCACTAGCCAGGCTCCGGCATTTACTGTACCGGGGAAATGATAACCCACAGCCAGAAAACCCCCATCTTCCATTACCAGCACATCATTGAACTGGCATTGATCGCCAAAATCTCCGTATTGGTAGTATTTCACCCAGACACTGTCTCCGTTATTGTCCAGCTTGAACAACACTCCTTTGTGTTCTGTCTCAGACGAGTCTGGGGCTACCACTGTTGCCGTTGCGGCGATAATAAATCCATCATTTAGAGGCTGAAGTTTGAAGTTCTGATGTATGGTGGCGCACAGAATGTTCTTAAACAACCTGAATTCTTTATTCATTATCATTTGCTGATTATTCAGGTTGAACAAATAGAAATCTATTCCACATAATGGTATGGCTGGCGTATCATCATAAACATATTGCCCGGCAATTGCTAAAACACTGTCATTGATTAATTCTAAATCCTGCCCCGTTAGATGAACGTAGCTTGAATTCAACGGAACTATCCATTGAATCACTCCATTCTTATCAAGTTTTACAACATCGAATCCCGAAGCTTTTGAATCGAGAAACAAATAACCACTGTCGGGTGCAGTCTCAATATCGAATATTCTTTTTTGATTCGGATACACCCGCCACCACTCCACCTCCCCGGCGGTATCTACCTTGAGCAGGCAGGCGCGGTCGCTGATGGTGCCCGGCTGGCTGTTGAGGCGGTAGTTGCCCGCGATAATATAGCCCCCGTCGGGAGTTTGGCGGATGGCGGTGAAGTTATTCCAGACCGATGTGTCAGGTTGATATCCAGCCAGTACAGGAGGGATGGAATATGTGCGTGTCCATTGAGTGTCAAGACTGGGGGTAAGCTTTGCTATGTAACCATCAGTCGGGCCAGGAGTGGTAGGCATCGCACTGCTTACAACAATAATATCACCGTGTTTATCCACCAATACTGAGTTACCGGGATATATAACCATACTTGCTCCGGCAACAAATAGGCTTACCTGATTAAGCTTATTTCCTGATGAATCTATTTCAATAACAGTATTATATTGCCCCTGATGATCCACATTTGTAAGAACCAGGTATATCCTATTGGCAACATTGATCATACACTCTACATAATTCAAGGTGTTTGATGGCGACCCTACATAATAAAAAGTACTATTGTAAATCGCACTGTTCTGGGCACCCGTATAAAAGCATACCAGAACTATGGTAGAAATAATGAGTAAGTGTTTCATTGGAGTAGAAAGGTCTCCGCTTTCCCAGCGGAGACCTTGTAAATAATTAATAAACTTTGGAGAACTTCTCAACACCGATAATGCTACCGTCTGCAACTAATTGCAGCAGATAGCTTCCTTTGGCATATTTTCGAAGATCAATTAAGTGTTCGAGTGAGCCGAGAGGGATTTCTTGCACAAACAATAGCCGGCCTTTCACATCAATAATCTGAATGCTCAACCGCCTGTATTCAAACTCATTCACCCAATATTTTACCGTAATATAGTCCATCGCCGGGTTGGGATAAAGCTTCAGTAAGCTTTCTTTCTTGCTTTTCAAGCTTGCCAATGCTTGTTTGGGAACAGAGTTAGTATCCGGTTCCAGGATGATCTCATTGAACACGAAGTCCGGATCATTTTGCTTTAGCATCGCTACCGCAGCAGCGGTAATCAGCGGACGATTGGCTTCCACATAATCCATCAGATTGTCAGTTTGAGCCTGACTTAAGCATCCGATTGGTACGCTGCTTTCCATCAGCGTTTCTTTGATGCCCAGCAAGGTAGTGAATTTTTGGTGGTCTGCTGCTTCTGTTTCACTCAGCTCGTATGCTGTGGGAATATCCTCCAGGGTCAGGTTTGCGGCCTGTGCGTTAATTCCTGGAAGGTTATTCCTGTCAGATGTCTTGCTGAAGGTTTGTCCCCAGTGGTCACATTTGCCCCAGATTATCCGAGATAATTCTCCCAATTTTAATCTGTGTTAATCTGTGCTATCTGTGGTGCATATTTCTGCGCTGATCTTCGGAATCTGCGGGAGAAAAATTTAAAGCCAGCCGTTAAGGCATAGCCGTTGGTAACGGTTAACAACGACTATCATCGGCTATCATCGGCTATCAGCCGTTAATATCGGATAACAACGGATAGTAACGGATATTAACGGCTGACATAGACCCCTGTGTCAATACCTTGCTTAAGTCATAATTCATAAAGCATAAGTAAGAAGTCATAAGGTGGGGAGGAAGCGAGTGACAAAGAATGGGAACGAAGGATGATGCGGTGAGTTTGAGTTTGAGAATGTGTTTGAGGATGAGTGTGCCTGCCGGCAAGCAGGGAGAAGACCCTTTGCGCCCATATAGCGTATTCTCTGCGATCCCTGCGGTTAATAAAGTACGAGTACGAGCTCGAGTGCGAATCCCGAAAACCCCGAAGGGGTGGTTCTTTTAAGTAATAAGGCAGAATTCATAAGAATAAGTCATAAGGGGGACGGGAAGAAATCTGCTCGGTGAACCTCTGTGACTCCTCTGGGATATCCGTGTAAGTATTTGATTTTTATTCATTTATTACACTGACCTTTGCGGAGGATGGGGCAAAAACCACCGCCCTTGTAAAAAAACTGAAGGAGGTACATTGACCAAAGGATCCCCTTCGCGCTCGTGCTCTCACGCTGTCTTATCTTACCACCAGCTTCCCACTAAACACCTTCCCATCTTCAAACACCAGGTTGACAAGGTATAGGCCGGACGGCAGGTTTTGGGTGTTGATTTCCTGTACCTGTGTGCCGGGAGGAAGGGGGGTGGATTGAACCAGTTTTCCATTTATGTTGAAAAGTTTGAGTGTGGAGGCTTGCCCGCCGGAGTTGAGCGAAGCGGAACGAAGGCGGGAGGAGTGTGGGAGGGAATGCGCATCCAGCTCCAGCCAGCTGATGCCGCTGCTGGGGTTGGGATAGAGTTTGAGCTCCGAGACCATTGGCTCCGGTTTGAAAATACCCGTGGGGTAAGCGCCTGGGGCATAGCCATTGCTGTCTGTGCGCACCAGCCAGGCCCCGGCATTCACTGTCCAGGGGAAATGAAAGCCCACAGCCAGAAAGCCTCCATCATCCATCACCAGCACATCATTGAACTGGCATTGATCGTGGAAGTCTCCATATTGATAATACCGTACCCAAACACTGTCTCCGTTGTTGTCCAGTTTGAACAACACTCCTTTGTGCTGGGTCTGGGAAGAGTCCGGGGCAACCACTGTTCCGGTAGCTGCTATGATAAAGCCATCATTTAATGGCTGAAGCTTGAGGTTCTGATGCAGAGTCGCACATCTAATTGAGGTGTAAGGAATATAAGAATGGGCGGATAGTATTGATTTGGACTTTACATTAAACAGGTAGAAATCAATTCCTCTTAGTCTGATAGCAGGTGTGTCATCGTAAACATAAATCCCTGCAATAGCAACAATGCTGTCATTAACAAACTCCACATCCTGCCCAAACTTGTGAGTGTGTGTGTTGTCCAGAACCGACTGCCATAGCAGATTCCCATACTTGTTCGCTTTTGTGATCCGAAATCCTGGATCATCTACCTCAAGAAAAACGAACCCACTGTCCGGGGCTACTTCAACATCAAAAATACTGTGATGATTCGGATACACCTGCCACCACTCCACTTCCCCGGCGGTATCTACCTTGAGCAGGCAGGCGCGGTCGCTGATGGTGCCCGGCTGACAGTTCAGGCGGTAGTTGCCCGCGATAATATAGCCCCCGTCCGGTGTTTGGCGGATGGCGGTGAAGTAGTTGCCCACAAAGGTATCCGCCGGACAACCCGCCAGGGTAGGCGGCAGGTCGTAGGTTCTGGTCCAGAGGGTATCCAGGTCGGGGGTGAGCTTAGCAAGAAAGCCATCGTATGGGTTTTCAGTAACCCGACCAATTGTTGTGGCTACAACTATGTCTCCTTTACTGTCTTCAATTATAGCATTTGTGGGATACACAAGTATCCTATGAACCGGATGTTGGATCGATATTTGGTTCAAGGAATTCCCAGCATTATCTATCTTTACCACCGTGAAATATTGCCCGATTGCATTATTGGCATTTCCAATCACTAAGTAAAGTCCTTGATCTGTTTTAAGGCACGCCTTGGTAGAGTTCAAGGTATTGGATGGCTGACCGCTATAATAAAAAGTCTTAGAATAAGGCTGAACTGATTGTCCGATTGCGGTCCAAAACCATACTAATGCTGTACAGCTTATAAGAGTATTCCGTATGAAATGGAAAGAAGGCCTCCGCCCTATGGACGGAGACCTTTCACTTTCAGATTGCTTAGCGAATGATCGTAAGTTTCTCATTGGCCAAATGTTTGCCATCACCCACAAGGATGAAGTGGTAATTGCCTGCAGGGTATCCCCCTAAGGGGATCATCAGCTCTTCATTGTCCACCAAAAGAGCTCTTTCATACAAGAGCTGTCCCAAGGCGTTGTATAGTTGCAGCATATAGCCGGATTGAACATACTGATCCAATTCGCAGGATACAGTGATGTAGTCGTATGCCGGGTTGGGATAGAGTTTGAGTGCTGCGTTTTTCGCATCAGCAATGCTGGCGCTTGCACGCTCGGGAACAGAGTTGGTGTCTGGTTCAAGGATGATCTCGTTATATACAAATTCAGGATCGTTCTGCTTCAGCATAGCTACCGCAGCAGCGGTGATCTGCGGGCGGTTGGCTTCCACCAGGTCCATCAGCTCATCCATCTCCCCTTCATCCAAAAAGCCCACAGGCAGTTCGCTTTGCATCATACTATGCTTTTTTTGGACCCCCTCAATCCCCCTGAAAGGGGGACTTGCTGACATCCCCCTAAATCCCCCTTCAAAGGGGGACTTTGGCCGGATCTCAATGCTCATTGTCATTGAATATTGATTCTGCTTCATTGTGATTATGGATTTCCTTTTTCTCGCTCTCACTCTCACACTCACTCTGTTCTAATCCACCACCAGCTTCTCACAGTATTCCTTTCCATCTTTGCTGCTGAGTTGAAGCAAATACAGCCCGGGGGCCAGGGTTGGCAGGCTGATCCGGTGATGCTTTTGCGCAGGATAGAGCACCCCGCTGTATAACAGCCGCCCGCTCATATCCAACAAACGATACGTGCCGGAAAGCGCTTGCTCCACCCTGATATTTACCTCCCCTGAAACCGGGTTGGGAAAACAATGCATACTGCCACTCTTCTCCACTTCATTCAAACCTGCGGTGAGGCCGTGTAGTCTTACCAGACCAAATGAAGGAAACCCACTAAAAGTTGAAAAACCTCCATTTGCAAGAATTTTACTGCCATATCTTTTAAGATGAAAGATCCAGGGGTGACTATACCAGGGATTTAGTGTGTCAGGGCCTGGCAGGTTTGCACTCAAGAGGGTATCCAGATTCCCAAGGGTATCAAACACTGCAAGACTATTGTACTTGCGACCATTGATATACCTATATCCCCCTCCAACAATGATTCGATTGTCCTCTATAAGGAAAGAGGCAGGGATGCCTCCAGGGATGCCATCGAAATGATTCAAAAAGTTGAAGCTGGAATCTATGCTTCCATTTTTTTCTAAGCGCACAAGTTTAAGGGGATATGGACTTCCAGGCAATAGCATTGATCCACAGCACAGAATTTTGCCGCTTTCCGGCACTGTATCAATATACTTTATATTATTTTGTGAACTATAGCAATTGAAACTTGAATCCAACCGACCATCAGGATGGATTCGCCAAATGCTTTGCCGGGTATTATGCATATCAAATTTAACCCCACCAATGAGATATTTTCCATCCGATAGGGGGAAGATGTAGGATTGAGTCTTATCCACAAAAGAATAGTAAAATGTAGTATCAAGGCTTCCATCCTGATTCAGTTGAATTAACCCATACCCTCCGGAAGCATTTATATTAAACAATCCGCTTACCAGCACCTTCCCATCTGCCCTGATATGTATATCACTGACTTGCACTGATCCGAGCCAAAAACTGTCCATCGGAAAGCGAAAGCTGGTGTCGATGGTGCCATCAGGGTAAATTCGGTTTACGCCGGGATGACTGTAATGGCCAAGATAATACATTCCATTATGATGTGCGATCTTAGTTGCCCAGGTTCCACTATAAGGGTGTTGATACTGGAATTGTGTATCCAACTTACCCAGCCCATCCAGCTTAACACACACCCGTGGATAATCATCTTGATAATACTTATGCTCGAAAGATCCAACCATTATGATGGATCCGTCTTCCTCAATCCAGTAATCGCCCAAGTTCCCTAAATATGGCTGACCGTTCATATCTACCCGGAATGTTGTATCCAGTTGCAGAGGAGATTGTGCAAATGAGGTAAGGCTGGAGATTAGGAAGATGGTGGAGAAGTACAAAGCTTTTAAAACCTTCATAATAGCTGTTTGTAAAAAGGGAAAGCCCTTGCCCTGCAAGAGCTTTCCCTGGGTTTGTATTTAACGTCGAATGATAAATTTCCCGGATCCAATGGTGCTTCGCGGATCGCGGACTTGATACAGATACATTCCTTCTTTCCACTTACGGGTATCTACCAGGTGATGTCCTGGCACAAGGGATGGATATGCACGATACACCACCCTCCCGCTTACATCGGTAATGGTCAGGGTCAAAGGCTGTACTCCCGTATTGCTTTCTATGCTGACGCTGAGATAGGTATTTGCAGGATTCGGGAAAACCTGTACCAGATGAAAGTGGTTTTCAGGTTCATTGCCAGAGGTTCGAATGAGGGATTTGGGCTGGGTTCCGCTTCCATTCACCGGCAGTTCGATACAGAGCTTATATCTGAAGCAAAGCAGGTTGCGAATCTGAGCTCCGCTGCGATCATAAGCATAGGCCAGATCGAGTAAGGCATCTATTTCCTGCTCATTCAATTGCATCAGGCTGCGGCCATTCTGGGCAAGGCTTTTCTGAAAACCAAACCAGGTATTGTAATGCGCAAAGGCCTCTGTCTCTGCCTCATTCATAGGATACTGTTCTGGCAACAGCTCAAGACAGCTTTCTGCCTCAACAAAGTTGGAATCGGCTACCAGGGCTTCTATCCGGGCATAGGCTGAGGAGAGCGTCTGCCTGCGGTGTAAGTAGTGCGCCAGGCTGTCGGTGGAGGTGCGCAGGCTGTCCTGCTTCATATCGGCCAAAAGAATGTTGGACCAGAACATCATCTGGGCACCATAGCCTCCCAGGGTGGCTTCCAGGGTGGTTCGCGCCGTTTCCTGCTCGCGGCATACACGGATCAGGTCAATCATATAGGCAGGAAGGGGATTGGGGATCTCATTCCCGAGAAACTCCATCAGTGCTTCGCTGCGCATTGTCTCCGGATTGGCCAGGCAAACTTCCAGCAGCATTGCCTGAGGCAAGATGCCTTTCTCGGCCGCTTCTCTGATTACTTCCTCCGATAGATAGGGTGAATGGGAAAGCAATTCATTTCTCAGATCCCAGGCGTCCTCGGGCCAGCTTAGCTGGATCTCCGTGAGCAGGGCATTGGTATTGCCTCCGTCAATGAGTTGATGATAGTTATACAGCAGGTTAAGGTAAGCTGTTTCTTTCTGGGCCAGGCTATCCTTTACCTCCTGTTTCTGGCTTTCACTGAGGGCTTCCCCTCCGTATCCTCCTGTAAGATTGGAGGGACAGGCATTCCAGGCGGCAGATTGCATCGGGATTACCATTGCCGGGGTATAGCTTACCGGCGCTTCCGAAGCATTATTATAGTAATAGGTGAGTACGTTCTGGGTTCTGTTCGTCAGGCTATGCTCCGGGGCACTGGATACAAGGGTAAAATCATTGGCTGCCGAGGCAGAAAGATAACCCTGGTAATCGCGGATGCCGTGGTATTGCTCATAAGGGTCAAATTCAACAAAGTCTGAAAAAATATCCACCCCAAATGCATTCCAGTTTTCGCTGCACAGGAATTGCAAGCCTTCAAAAGGGGTGACAGTGTTCCGGTTAATCCCGATGCCATACTGTCCATAGTCCAGGTTTTCAAAAGTATTGCGATATACCTGGTTATTGTCGCTTCCGCTTTCGAACACAAACACGCCGAAGGTTTTCTGGCTGGGATGGATCTCACCGTTGAAGGAATTTTCTTCCACCCGGTAGGATGTTGAATTATCTATCCTGATACCATAAGACCTATCATCTATATCACTCAATCCCCCTACCACAAATTCATTGCTCAGGGCCACCAGATGATCTACCGCGCTTACATAGATACCGGTTACATTGTCCTCGAATTGAGCTTCGCTTACTTTGATATTTCTATTGCTGTGGGTTCCCCCGGCAGCGATGGCCATATTTAAGCCGAAAAAAGAAGAGGGAGTAAGGTCAATGGCAGGGCAGGGATCTATCGGCGGGGAAGCGGTGCATAGGCTGCCCACTTCAAAGGAAGCATCCAGGGTGTAAATGCCTTTACCCAATTCCTGTTTTAAGCTAATGCCGGTTCGTTGATCTGTGAAGTTACATCCCAGGAAGCGAACGCCCCAAACATCGAGCTGAGAAACCTGAGCATCAAAAGAGCTACGATAGAAATCATCATCCACCACAAAGCTGCAGTTCCGAAAGACTGAGACGTTTGCCGCAGCCGGGTATGGAGGAGTATAGGGGGGCAAATTGGGGTTAAAGTTCTCATAAGGCATAAATTCTACGGCCTTCCAGCAGTTCCTGAAGCTTGCATCGCTGGCGATGATGATACCGCCGGTAGAACTCCAGTCCTCGGGTTTCCACACACGTACACCATAATGGGCATTTTCAATCACTGCATTGTTCTTTAATTCAAGATATCCCTGAAGGTAACCGCCAACGGTTTGAAACTGGGAATAACCAATGTTGCCCCATACCTCAATGCCTTCCCACACTGTATCGCAGACATTGGTCAGGGTTGCATTGTCCACAATCAGTTCAGCCCCCGGCTGTATAATAATTTTACGTCCGGTCATTATTTCAATAGTACAATCCTCAATGGTGAGTCGGGTATTATAAGGGATTACAATATCGGATTTTATTTTAATATCGGCATTCCAGGTGATATTCACACCGGAGGGCAAAATGGTTTGAGGTTCATAGAATTCACTCAAGCTTGTTTTGAAAATGCCTCTTCCTTTGGTAGCGATATACATTTCGTTGGAGCATTCGCGGATATCCATATCCGTTACGATCATCGGGGGCAAGCCTTCCTGAAAGGTACTCCAGTTTGAACCGGGATGTGCCAGGTCTTTCCAGAACACACCTACTTCATTCCCGACAAAAATCCTCTTCTTATGATCAGTCTTGTGAATAGCAAGGCAGTGACAGGGAACCGCACCCAGGTTTTCTGAAAAATCATACCAGCTAAGGCCTCCATCCGTACTTCTGAGCACCCTTCTGTCATTCTGTATGGGAGTGCCGTAAGCATCGGAGGTATAAATTCCGCTGATAGCCAGATAAACGTGCTGGTTGTTATCAGGGTCGATAACAATGTCGCGAATCGATTTATACCCCACGATCTTAAACAGTTCCTTGGCAATGGGGCTTCCATTATCAAAATAATATACCAGGCTGTTGTTCAGGCTGGTCCAGGTTGCGCCATTGTTGGTTGATTTGATCAGAACCGCATCGGTGGTATAGTGGTTTTTGAAGTCGAGATCGGAAACAAAAATGAGTCCGTTTCCGTCTGCTGCGATGGCGCCTGTGGTGGTAAGACCCAGGGTATTCTCGCGCGTGGTTGTGGTTTTGGGTCCCATATCGTAGATCTGAAGCCTGCCGTTTCCGTTCAGGCCCTTTTCCCGTCCTGCGTAGAGAATGTCCGGATTCAGGGGATCCAGTTCATACTTCAATCCCAGGATCGGCCAGCCCAGGTTTGCGTAAAGTGTGCTGCTTGTCTGCCCATCCACTTCTATCATCTCCCCCTGCTCCTGATAGAAGTAGCGTTGAGGATCATCGACCTTGATCTCGCAGTCCCCCCCGCTCTCATCCAGGGGATGGCTGATGTGTGTCCAATTTCGATCCTCAAACAGGAATGTCTCATTGTACATACTGCCCGCAACAATTTTTTCCGGTCCTCTCTGAGAAACGCCCATCCCCACAAAGTCCGTTATGGGAAGGAAGTCAATATTTAGGTTAGTGAGGCCTTCGAGTATTTGCTCGTCCAGGTTCACAAGCAAGCGACTAACCCCTCCATTATTGGCAATGAGGATTTTGTGCAGGTTTCTTTCGGGATCATAGCCATAGATCTCAATATCATTGATCCCACTATGTCCGGATCCCAGGGGATCAAGTCCCGGGGGTGGATAGGCTGGTCCTCCTAACATCGAACATAATTCCCTTCCACCCAAAAGTAATCTTTGAGGATTGGAAGGAAAATCGTGGGTATACACAATCTCCTGATGGTGAAAAGATACTCCATAGGAATCCCAACCATTAATGATCTTATGGGGTTCCCAGGACATTCCCATATCAATGGAAATGAATACTACACGCTTGCTGTTTAATCCACCAATTGAATCACAAACCATATAATACGTGTGTACGTTGGTGCTGTGATGTGGCCCGGTGACCCTGGCGTGCTGGAATGCAAAGGGATCGCCATCAACATTGAGATCAATCGAAGACCAGCTCGACGAATTATAGTCAAAATAGAAGGCTTCCGCTGCATTGTGCCAGGCATTTGCAGTAGTAACAATCAAGTCTCCGCGTGTGGTGATACTCAGATCATTGAAGTAGCTGTGCTCATCTTGTAAAGGTGGCGTGAAGAGAATCGTCCAGTTCAGACCGGAGTTTTCCGATTTGAAAATATGCTTCCCGCTGAGAGCGTACAGTGTTAACCCATCGCCGGGATCATCATCGGTCTCATCTGCAATAAGCCTGGTTACATAAGGATAGGTAGCGTTTGGAAAACTACTCATTAAGGACCAGGTATTGCCTCCGTCAAATGATTGAATAATACCTGTGCCGTATCGCTCGGCCTTTTCCCCTACACCTGTGGAGGCATAGATAGTATCTGGTTCAAACTTATTCCTTACCAGAGAAGTGATGCCTAAGCAAGGAAAGTTTAACATATCGCTTACACAGTCCCACCCGGCGGTTTGCGGATTGTATTTCCAGACTCCGCTGTGGGCTGTCCCAATGAGAATATCATTATCATCATTGGGATTGCCCAGCACTTCACTTACAATACCCATTCGTTGGTTGTCCATTCCTATATAATTGTCCACCCTGACGGGGCCAAGTAATCTCCAATCGGCTTCATCAATGATTGGAGTGGTTACGCCCGCAGCATATGCCTGCAAAGCTTTTTTGATGCCCGAATAGCTGGCATCAGCAGAATCAGTGATTCTTGCATTCCAGAATTCCATAAATCTGAGATAATTCATAATAATCTCAGGATTGGTATCCTGGGTGGTGGCCAGATACTGCACAAGTGAGTCACGCATATCCACAAATGAGTAAACCGAATCGTACACGGCCAGGCGGGTATTGATACTGCTTTGTGCTGTTTGCGCCTGAGATAGCACACCTGCTAATGCCAGGCAGCAAATCAGTAACAATCTGAATATATGTCCTATAAGTCTATTATGTTTCATTGGATTATGGTTGATGGTTTTGAAAATGGTGTTGGATTGGCAATTTCTGAATGACATATCAGAAGGGAGCTAGAGGCAGCTCCAATGTCATAAGAAGCCCTTCTCCTTAAGGAGGCTTCAATACTCTATCCCCTCCGATAATCCGGGGGGGGTAATGTACTATATTGCTTTTCATCCGGCATTTTTCTTTGACTGGGGCATCCGTAATGGCGTCGGCAGCGGATGTCAATGAAAGAAGAAGAAGAACCTTAATGATTCTTCAGAAAATACACTATTGATACCCTATCTGCTGAAAAGGTAAGCCTCCTTTCGGCAATTCAGAATGAGTCAGAATAAGATGATGGTGATTAAGCAAGAGGGCTTAAGCGAGAACACAGAAGGAACTCGCTGCCTTCGCTATTCGTAATCTACTGAACAAATGAAAATACGCATTGAAAGCTGCCGATGAACATTGAAGACTGGGCCTGGAAAGCGGAGCTTTGAGAATGGTCAAGCACTTATTTACCTTCGCTCATCCGTCCCTGGCAAAGGCTTGCTTTCTTCTATTCTCTTTTCTGCCGAGAGCAAGCGCCCAAGCATCACATCCAGCTGGTCTGCCGGACTGCGGGCAGGATACTGCAGAATCTTGCCTTCCCGGTCTAAGAGGATATAAGAGGGGAAAGCCCGCAGACTGTAGTCATCCACAACATCATAGTCTCCGCCGAACCAGCCAAAATCCCAGGGGTAATCCAGCTGCTTGAGCGTTGCACGAAAATGCTCTTCCTCCGTATCAACTGAAATACTGAGAAAACGGACTTCCTCGCTGAAGCGTGGATACAGGCTTTGCATCGCAATCCAGTCGGTTTTGCAGGCCTCACAGACAGACGTCCAGAACTGCACATAAAGGTATTTTCCGGCATAGTCCGACAAAGCAATGTGGCTGCCGTTCGACTGGCGGGCGGGCAGGGTGGGAGGCAGGGTTCCCCGACTGAGGCGGTGAAGGCGAGTGATCAGGTTCCCGGCAATGTCCCGATGTTCAGGAAAGCGGGTGGATGCCTGCATTTGTTTCAGGATTTCCAGTACAGCCTGCTTGTCAAAATCAGGATTATAATACAGCTCACGCAAATTCCGCAGCAGCACTCCCTCTCTGATGCGATCGTTCACCAGGAGGCTGTCCCTGCCCAGCAAATCCAGTACCTCTGCATAGTCTCGGGTCTCATTCACACGATAGGCCAGCTCGCGGTAGGGGATGGGGCGGCTCAGGTGTGTCAGGTATTTGGAGAAGAAGCTGTTGAAGAATTCCATAAAATCGGGATGCCCGTACCAGAGGCTGTCGGGGTGGAGATATCGCTTCATCAGTCCTTCCCTGCTGTCTGCCCGCGCCAGGTCCTCCAGGCTGGCTACGCGGTATTTCACGGCTGTTCTGAGATAGGGGTTCAGGTAGGGCAGCTTCTTCTGAAAATGAGCCTGCAGGGTATCCGTACCGGCCGCTTTTCCTCCTCGGCTGAGCCTTTGAAAATGTTCGAGCAAATGAGACTCATAGAGGGCATTCAGTGAATCGAGACCAAGCAGGAGCGGGTGTTTTTCCGGATGTTGAAGCTGGAAATACAGATAACGCGGCTCGAGGAAGGGATTCAATTCTTCTCTGAAGACAGGATTCTCAAATGCGCTGATATGTATTTCATACTCCGCATCCGGTTCGGCCAGCATCTCCGCCGAGTGAAAATCGATCATCAGCTGGATATAGGCATTGCGGGTTAGCGCAAAAGAAAGGGCAAAGTGTCCTGTGGCATCAATGGTGTCTCTGGCCAGGGTAAGCCGGCGGTATGAGATCATATCGCTAAAGGCCTGGATGCGGATTACCTTGCCCTCGGCTCCGGGTGCCTGTCCGCGGACGATGACCGGGGCTGACAGCAGTGGCCAGTTCAGGCAGGCCAGGAAGAGGTATACAAGGGTTTTGCGCATCACGGCCGGTAAACGGACTCCATTTTCAAAAGGTATATATCAGGGAAGAAGATAGGGGATCAGCTTCTCGGGGATAAAGGGAGAAATATCCCCTCCGTGCTTATGCACCTCACGCACGATGGAACTGGTCAGGGCATCGTATTCGTGCGCAGCCAGCATAAAAACCGTATCCAGCCCGGGAAAGAGGCTGTGATTCACGCGGGCGATGCTTCTCTCAAACTCAAAATCCGCAGAAGTGCGCAAGCCCCTGACCAGGTACCTTGCTCCGGCTTTCCGGCAGTAATCCACGGTCAGGCCTTCGTACACATCTACCATAATATTCTTCTCTCCGGCAAAAACATCCTTCAGCCATTCGGCCCTCTGATCCAGAGGGAAATAATATGGCTTTTCACTGTTCTGACCGATGGCTACAATCAGGCGGTCAAACAGTGGTGCTGCCCGGCGGATCACCGACTCGTGGCCGCGGGTGATGGGGTCGAAAGACCCCGGAAAAACGGCTATGCGTTCCATAATGGTAGGATTGTGAGAGACAAATGTAAGGAATTGAAGGCATTCATTTGATGGTGCCTATCTTTTCAGCACTTTTGCAATGCTTTTCGAAAACGAGTCCAAGGCACAAATGAACCCTATTCACCTTTTTCTCATACTGCTTGCTGGCTCGCTCTCCCTCGCACAGGGACAGCCATTGCGGGGTACTGTCAAAGACTGCAAGACAGGAGAGCCCCTGGCTTTTGTGAACCTGATGTCGGCAGACGGGCGCTTCGGGGCCGCTACAGATATTGAAGGGCGTTTCCTTATCGAGGAAGCCGAATACCCTTTACAACTGATGTGTACCTATGTGGGTTATCGGCCCGAACACCGCTGGGTGAATAATGGAGAGGAGGTGATGCATATCGAACTATGCCCCCAGATACTTACGCTCACTGAGGTGATCATCGTGCCCTGGGACAATCCGGCCCTGGCCCTGATGCAGAAGGTGGTGGACAGGAGGGAGGAGCATAATCCGGCCCGCCTGGCTTCCTATTCCTGCGATGCTTATGGGAAGATGATCTTCACCATCGACACCACCCTGGGCGATGAAAAAAGAGCGCCCCTGCCCGATTCCACAATGCAGAAGGTGCGGAAGGTGCTGCAGGAACAACATCTGTTTATGATGGAGACGGTAAGCGAAAGGGAATACCGCAAGGGCAGGCTGCAGGAGAAGGTGACCGGGAGCCGCATCAGCGGACTGAAAGACCCCCTTTTCGTCTTTCTTATCTCTCAGATACAGTCCTTCTCCTTCTATGATGAAATCATCCGGATCGCAGATAAGTCCTACCTGAACCCGGCCAGTCCGGGCGGATTGAAAAAGTATCTCTTCAGTCTGGAAGACACCCTGTTCCAGGGAGGCGATACGGTTTATGTGGTCAAATACGGGCCCCGACCCGGTGTGTCTGTGGATGCAATGCAGGGCTTGCTCTATATTCACAGCCGCGATTTTGCCATCCGTAATGTCACAGCCAGCCCTGCTGTGGAGGAGGGGGGGATGTCGATCCGGATCCGGCAGAAGTACGGGCGCATCGACGGGCATTGGTTCCCGCTGGAACTGGGCACCAGTCTGGTCTTGAAAAATGTCATCGTTGGGCGTTTCTATGCGGTAGGCGAAGGCAATTATTACCTGAAGAATATCCGGATTAATGAAGCCGGCCGTCCGCTGCGTGGCACGGTCACCGGCATTGAAGTAAGCCGGAATGCCCACAAAAGAGATTCGGCATTCTGGCTTGAGCACAGGGTGGCAGCCTTGGAAACCAAAGAACTGCGTACCTATGAGGTGATTGACAGTATTGGTGAGGCCCAGGGACTGGATCAGCTTACCCGCCGACTGGATGCCCTGATGCGGGGTCAGTATCCGATGGGTCCGCTGGATATTGATCTGAAAAAGCTTATCCGCTACAGTGAGTATGAAGGCATTTATGGCGGGCTGGGACTGGCCACCAATCGCCGCCTGGTTCCCTGGTTCAATCTGGCTGCCAATGCAGGCTACGGATACGGAGACAATAAACTGAAGTATGGTATGCAACTGGAGTTGCCGCTGTACCGACGGATGGACTTCCGATGGCTGGCCTCCTTCTCCAGAGACCTGAGGGAAGAAGGAAGCGTATGGGATCCGCAGATATCCGGTTCGAGGCAGGAGCTCAATCTGCGCAATCTCCTGGTTCAGGAAATGGATCTGGTGGATATTTACCAGGGCGGCTTTCAGATCAGGCCATTGCGCGACCTGCTCCTCAAGGCGGTATATGTTCAGCAAGCCTTCCACTTTGGATTGCGTGAAGCTGAATGGCTGGATGCAGATGCTTTTTCCAGGCCCCACGACCTCCTCTCTGTGGAGCTGCGCTATGCCATAGGAGAAAAAATGCTGATGAACCCCTACCAGGTAATCAGCACCGGTACCCGGAAGCCCGTTTTCTGGCTCCGCCTGCGCCAGGGCCTCAAGGCTGTGGAACCAGACGTGGAACCGATGCAAAGCATTGAAATGAAAGCCTGGGCCCAGGCCCGCACCCGCAGTGCCGGCATCCTCTACCTGAACCTGCTTGGTGGAATGCAGGCCAATGCACAGCCCGCGCACTTGCGCTTCAATGGGAGGGGTAGTTTCCGCCCACTCACCCTCTATGCTTCCAATGCCTTTGCCACGGTCAGGATGAATGAATTCCTGGCCGACCGTTATGCTTATCTCTTCCTGAGCTGGGATTTTCAACACCACCTTACGGGAAACCGCAGACTGCCGGGGCTCAGGCTGCATTTTAATACGGGATGGAGCGAATTGCGATACAAAGAGTATGTGCCGGACGGGAGCAAGGGGATGGACAAAATCCTGATGGAAGCAGGCATAGACAGCCCTGACCTGCTCAAGCTGGGTTTGCTCAAGCTGGGCCTGGGAGGCTTCTATCGCCTGGGCCCCTATTCCCTGGATAAGTCCGGAGAGAACCTGGCCTGGAAAGTCGTCCTTGGATTGCCCTTCTGACGGATTTATGTATCTTTCACCCAAAGAACTGCTATGAATACAATAACCCGCTGGATAGCCTCCGGACTGATCTTTCTGATCGCCATCTGGATGGTATGGTTTTTCTCCGACATCGTATTCTATATCCTTATCGCCGCCGTCCTCTCCTTTATGGGCCACCCTCTGGTGCGCTTCTTCGACGGGCTGCATATCGGGAAAATGCGCATTCCGCATAGCGTGAGCGCTGCCCTGACCCTGGTCATCGAAATGGTTATCCTGCTTGCCCTGATCGCCATTTTTATTCCGCTCATCGCCCGCCAGGCCAGCATCATCTCCGATATCGATGGAAATATGGTGGCACAGGCTATCCGCGAACCCTTGCTTTGGTTGGAGGGGCTCCTGAAAGAATACGGACTGATGGAAACCTCCGACAGCCTGGAAACCTATATGGCCAATGAGTTGATGGGTGTTTTTGGAGCCATCGACTTTACCCAGGTATTGAATTACATCTTGTCCTTCACGGGCACCATATTCATCGGTCTTTTTGCCGTAGTCTTTATCACCTTCTTCTTTTTAAAAGAACAGAATCTTTTTAATAATGGCATTTTGCTGCTCACGCCCCTCAAATACCAGAAAGAGGTGGAAAATGTGCTGAAGAATACCCGGCGCTTGTTGAGCCGTTACTTCATTGGGATATGCATTGAGGTCTTGTCTATGATGACGCTGATTACGATTTTTCTGAGCATACTGGGCGTAAAGAATGCATTGCTGATCGGATTTTTCGGTGGCCTGATGAACATCATCCCCTACCTCGGTCCGGTGATCGGGGCCATCCTGGGCATCATCATCGGCATCACCACCAATCTGAGCCTGGGCATCTATACCGATCTGCTGATTCTGAGTGCCCAGATCGCGGGCTCTTTTGTCGTGGCAAACCTGATCGACAATCTGGTGCTTCAACCCCTGATATACAGCAACAGCGTCAAGGCTCATCCGCTTGAGATCTTCCTGGTGATAATGCTGGGAGCCAGCCTGGCCGGCATTCCGGGAATGATTTTGGCGATACCCTCCTATACCGTGCTGCGCATCATAGCCAAAGAGTTCTTCAACGGCCTGAGGGTGGTGCAGAAACTGACCGAGCGGATATGATACTGCTCCGTCCGGGGAATTATCTCAGGGATGTGTTTCGCTTTATCCAATGTTTTCGTGGGCGGCATTTGCGCAATGCATTCCGTTTGCGCTGCAGTTTTTATTATTCCAGGATAAGCAGGAAGTATTTCCACCGGGGGCTTCCGCTGGCTCTGGCCATTGAAACCTATGCAGGATGCACCCTGCGCTGCCCCGAATGTCCGGCAGGGCAGAAAACTATGGGGATGTCCTCCGGGCCAATGCAAATGGGCCTCTACCAAAAAGTATTGGAGGAGAGCGGGGACGGATTGTTTTATGTGGCCTTTCATTTTCTGGGAGAACCCACCCTGCACCCTTCATTCTGGGATATGGTGCGGATGGCGGCCGACCAGGCTTGCTATACTGAATTGCATACCCACGGCCAGCTCCTGCCGGATATCCCTCCGCAGCGCATCCTGGAAAGCGGCTTGCACCGCCTGCGTATTTCCGTGGACGGGGCCAGCCAGGATACCTATGAAATCTATCGGCAGGGGGGATCCCTGGAAAAGATCATCTCAGCCACGAAAATGATCTCAGCCGCCAGGAAGGCAGCGGGTGGCCGTGGCCCACTTATACTCTGGCAGTGCATCCTTTTCCGGCACAATGCCCACGAACGCAAGGCACTTCATCAGCTGGCCAAAGCATCCGGCGCCGATGCCCTGGAGTTCAAAACCGCCTGGGTGAAGGAAGCCGATGAGGTGCATCCGCTGCTGCCCCCTGCGAAGAAGGATAACCGTTATACCGGAAAGGAAAGAAAGAAATACTGCTGGAAGGTTTGGCATTCCTGTGTGGTGGACCGGGACGGCCGCGTTCTGCCTTGCTGCTTTGATAAAGACAGAGCCTATCCTTTGGGCAATGCCGCCACTCAGCCCTTGCGTGAAATCTGGCGTTCGGAGAGCGCGCACCGCCTCAGGGCCGCTGCTTACCGGAAAAAGCATCCTTTGTGTGGGGGGTGAAAGGAGTAGCACTATGCTCCCGCACAAGCGTTTGACTAAGCATTCTGCTGCCCCTTTGCTGCCTCTCGATGGGCGCTCAGGGCCGGCAAGCGGACCAGCGATCCTCTACACCCTTCGATAATCTCAGTGCAAGAAAAGGAGAAAAACAATATATCAGTGTTCAGTGTTCAGCCTGCCTGCCAGCAGGCAGGTGTTCAGGGTTCAGTGATATACTATGCTTTCCGGGTCACGATATCGAAAGTATCTTTGGCAATCACCAGCTCTTCGTTGGTGGGGATCACCACTACCCTTACCTTGGAGCCCGGGCGGGTGAGTTCCACTTCCTTGCTGCGGATGGTCTTGTTCAACTCGCTGTCGAAATCCAGGCCGAGATAAGTCATATCCTTCACCACCTTTTCGCGGGTGACGGGATCGTTTTCGCCCACACCGCCGGTAAAGACGATCACGTCCACTCCACCCAGGGCAGCCGTATAAGCGCCCACATATTTCTTGATGCGGTAGGCGTACATATCCAGGGCCAATTGTGCCCTGGCGTTTCCGTTCTCGGCAGCCGTTTCCACATCGCGCATATCGGAAGATATCCCGGAGATTCCGATGATACCGCTATGTTTATTAAACAGGGTATTGGTCACCTGAATAGAGGTTTCCTCCTTATTGGCGATATGCAGCAAAGCGCCCACATCCAGGTCGCCGCATCGGGTACCCATAATCAGGCCTTCGGTAGGCGTCATCCCCATTGAAGTATCGTAGGATTTGCCTTCTTTGATGGCTGCAATGGACGCTCCGTTGCCCAGGTGGCAGGTGATGATGCGCTGCTGATCGTATTCCAGGCCCAGCACTTCGCAGGCACGGCGGGAAACAAACTTATGGCTGGATCCGTGAAAGCCGTAACGACGCACTTTGTACTTCTCATACAGGGAGTAGGGGATGGCATAGAGATACACCTCCGGCTTCATCGTCTGATGGAAAGCGGTATCAAAGACGCCTGCCTGCGGGATTTCGGGCAGCAGTTTGTTGATGGCATAAATCCCTTCGAGGTTGGGCGGGTTGTGCAGCGGAGCCAGGTCGATGCAGTCTTCCAGGGCGGCAACGACTGCTTCGGTGATGGCTACCGAGCCACTGAAAAGCTCTCCGGCGTGCACCACGCGGTGACCTACTGCATTGATCTCATCCAGCGAGTGGATGCTGCCGTACTTCTTACTGATCAGTATTCCCAGCAAGTATTCAATGCCAGCCTGATGATCCAGGATTTCGCCTTCCAGCTTGACCTCCGTTCCGTCCTCCCTTTTATGTTTGATCGAAGCTCCTTTGAGCCCGATCTTGTCTACCAGCCCTTTAGCCAGCACCTTCTCCGAAGGCATTTCAAACAACTGGTATTTTATAGATGAACTTCCGCAGTTCAGTACGATGATTTTCATTTTGCCGTCCTTTTTACTTCGTGCTCAGGTTAAACTCCGCGCAGCTGATGGTTTGGCCCACTGCCCTGCCTTTTTCGTAACGGTAGAATCCGGTTCCTGTCTTCCGGCCCAGGTAGTTGGCCCGCACCAGGCGTTTGATAATGGGATTGGCTTTGAACTTCTGCTCTCCGAATTCCTGATGCAGGTTATCCATCCATTTGAGTACTTTATCCAGGCCAATGCGATCGGCCATTTCGAAGGGGCCGAACTGGAGTCCGAAGCCCAGCTTCATTGTGGTATCGATGCTTTCCAGGCAGGCCACGCCTTCCATCAGGATGGAACAGGCCTCATTGATCAGGGTGACGATCAGGCGGGTGGAGATGATGCCCGGGCTTTCGTCCATCAGGATCACCTTTTTGCCTACCATACGGGCGAACTTCATCACCATCTCAAAGGCTTCTTCTGAGGTTTTGACTCCCCTGACCACCTCCACGATCTTCACCTCCGTGGCCGGGCTCAGGAAGTGCATCCCCACGGCCCGTTCAGGGTGTTGCAATACCCCGGCCAGCTCTGAGATCATCAGGGTGGAGGTATTGGAAGCAATGACGGTTTTTTCATCCACTACCGCTTCCACTTTTCTGAATACTTCCTTACGGATTTCCAGGTTGGTGCCGGGTTTGCGGCTGTTGATGGTTTCCATAATGATGTCGCAATCCACCAGGTCTTCGAAGCGGGCTGAGCCGCTGATGCGCGAAAGCATCGCTTTCTTTTCTCCCTGGGTCAGTCCCCAATGACTGATCACTTCATCCAGTTGATCGCTGATTTCCTGCATTATGATGGCCACCTGCTCATCGCTGACGTCCACGAAATGCACTTCAATACCTGCTTTGCTTACCAGGCGGGCGATCTCCTGCCCCATTGTTCCGCAGCCTACGATGCCTACCTTTTGCAAGGCACTCCGGGTGGGTTTGTGGCTTTTCCGCAGACTGAAATCTTCTAAGGTTTCTTTCATTATCAATTACTTATGCTAAAATATGCTTCTATCTGACTGGCTCTGGCCTTATTTGAGGCTGGCGGCCTGGTTGGCGGTGATGGCCACCAGGTTCACGATGTCCTCTACCGAGCAGCCCCGGGAGAGGTCGTTGATGGGGGCTGCCATTCCCTGGAGCACAGGGCCAACGGCTTCAGCACCGGCCAGGCGCTGAACCAGTTTGTAGGCGATGTTTCCGGATTCCAGCCCGGGGAACACCAGCACATTGGCCTTCCCGGCGATGGGGCTTCCCGGGGCTTTCTTCTGTCCGATGGCCTCCACAATGGCAGCATCGGCCTGCATCTCCCCTTCGATAGCCAGATCAGGGGCCATCTCTCTGGCCAGGCGGGTGGCTTCCGCTACTTTGTCTACCAGGGGATGCTTTGCACTGCCTTTGGTGGAGAAGCTGAGCATTGCCACGCGCGGTTCGATGCGGGCAATGGCTTTGGCTGTAGCGGCAGTGGCTACAGCGATTTCTGCCAGTTCCCGGGCTGTGGGGTCAGGGTGCACGGCACAATCGGCAAACACAAGGATGCCGTCATCGCCCCATTTCTTATCGTCAAGGATCATAATGAAGGCGCCGGAAACCACGCTGATTCCGGGGGCCGTTTTGACGATCTGGAAAGCCGGGCGCAGCACATCGCCGGTGGCGTTCATCGCACCCGCAACCTCACCATCGGCATCGCCGTGCTTGATCATCAGCACCGCCAGGTAAAGCGGATCCTCCGCAAGTTTCAGCGCATCCTCCCTGCTAAGGCCCTTGGCTTTCCTGAGTTCATACAGGGTATCGGCATAGGCTTGTTTGCGGGGATGATCCATAGGATCGATAATCAGGGCACCGCTCAGGTCAAGATCGAAAATGTTTTCCTTCTCCCGGATCTCCTCAGGATTGCCTACCAAGATTACCGATGCCAGGCCTTCACGCAGGATGATATCCGCCGCTTTAAGTGTGCGTTCTTCCGTCCCTTCCGGAAGAACGATGCGTTGTTTCAGCTTTTGGGCATTGGCCCGGATGGATGCGAGTAATGGGTTCATAATCAATTCAAAATAAGACAGATAAATATTTCAGATGGCCAGGTTAACGGCCTTTATTATCACATCCGGCGAAAGTAATAATTAAGAAAATGAGCCTGACAAGACAGCGGTATTTACATTGAGTATAAATTATATGCCTTTTTCAACGCCTTGTCGATTTTCTTAAATTTGGCAACTCTGCCCTGGTCAGACATAGACAAACTAAATACCCATCTTATATGAAATCGATCCTTTTCTCTTTGCTGGCAGCATTCATTGTGCTGTGTTACGTCCCTGCCAATGCACAGATGGCGACAGAGGATGTGGCGAATGAACAAAGCACCCTCCTTAGCCAACTGACAGGCAGCGGCCTAATCCAGGACGCTTTTCCCGACCTCGACAAAAGCAAGCGACGTAAGCGTGGACAAAAAGGCGGAATGATAGACCTTCCGGGGAATATTATGTTCCCTTCTTTTTCTGTGGCAATGCCAATGGGCGATTTTGCGGATATCGTGGATATAGGAATCGGGGGAACGATAAGTGGGCACGCAGTATTGAATCGCATTCTGCTGGGCAGCTTCGGAAGTGTTGGCATTTACCCTACAAACAAAGATCTCGCGGCAATTAGCTTTGACGACAAACAAACACTGGTGACCATCGGATTACAAGTGGCATACATCTGGGCCTTCGATGAGCTGTACCCTTATGCCGGCCTGGGGGGAACCCTGAATACGTTTTTTGGCGATGATGATATAAATGTTCACTTTGGCTTTGCCCCGGTGGGTGGTATCATCTATGCAGTAAGTGATGGGTTCTTCCTTCACGGATCACTTCGCCTCAACCAGTTTTATTACAAGTATGAGTATTTAGATGGGAACAATACCCTTGAAGAAACCCAACCTTATTCCACCTTCAACTTCAATATTGGCATCGGATTTCCATTTACCCCGTCTCACTTCTCCCATTATTAAACACTAAGGCTTATTCCAATGAAAACAACCCTCGCACTCATTTTCCTGCTGACCTTTGCACTTGAAAGCGTGCCGGCCCAGATGATGCATTTCCCGGCTCAAGCCAATGGAGCATCAAAAACCACCCTCCTTGCGGACGACGACCTGGATGATTTCACCAAGCGACGCAAAAGGCGCCGCAGCAGCAGAGGCCGGGGCGGTTCTGAGCTTGGCATCGTGCTCAACCCTTCCCTTGCCCTCGGCTTGCCGATGGGGGATATGAAAGACCTGAATACCGGATTGGGGCTTAGTCTGGACGGACTGTATTTTATGGATAAGCTTGGCTTAGGCCTGTATACAGGATATCATTCCTTCAAAGTGGATTACAGTATTGGGATCAATTTCTTCGGGATGTTCCTGGGCGCGGAAATCGAAGGAAATGAAAGCTATATGCCGTTTATTCCTCAGGTGGTTTACCTGTTCAGCGACCAGCCGTTCAAGCCTTATGCCGGATTGGGCCTGGGCTTGTATGTGATTTCCGGCAGTGGGACGGTCAGGGAAACCGTTGACCTGGGAACCCTGCACCCGGTAACCCAGGAACCCTTGTTCGAAACTTTCGAGAGCGACTACAGCGAATCGCGCAGTGGTTTTGCCTTGTCGCCGGTACTGGGAATGTATTACGATCTTTCCGATCAGATAATGCTGAGCTTTTCCGCCCGCTGGAATATGATCTTCCTCAAGGATACATACGAGGATGGGAGTGGTGCGACCATCGAGCAAAACGTCACCCATACCTATTTCAATCCCAATGCAGGCATCGCCATCAAGTTGGGAAATTAGGCTTTTCAGTCTTGTCTGATCGCTGGACACCCATTTCGCGAACGGCTTGTTTTTTTAAAGACTGGTTTTGGCGTGCACCTGAATTATGATAACTTTGTCCACCGTGAAACCAAAAACCGCCGTAATAATGAAAAAACTTTTTCTCGCTTTGCTGGTCATTCTACTTACGTTTGATCAGGCGACTGCTCAGGCAGCCTACATTCCTGAACCCTTGCCATCCGCCGCAGATGATCAGAATGCCACCTATTCTGACGATGACCTGGATGATATGCAGAAACGCCGCAGGCGCAAGAGCCGTCGTGGCCGAGGTCGTGGTGCAGATATGGGATTGACCATTTCCCCTCAATTGATGCTGGGTATGCCAATGGGCGACCTGGGGGAATCCAACAATATGGGCTTCGGGCTTACTGTAGACGGAACTTACTATATGGATCAGTTCGGAGTTGGAATCACTACCGGATACCATATGTTCGGATGGAAAGAAGAGTTGGGAATGAGCAGCGGGAATCAATCCTTCATCCCCATCCTTGTGCAGGCCAATTATCTCCTGTCGACCGATGATTTCAAACCTTATGTGGGCTTGGGCCTGGGTTTTTTCAGTGGTCTCAGCTCATATGAAATGTCTGTGGAAATTCCCATTGGCATCGACGGGAATGGAAATCCTATCTTCGAAACCGTAACCCAGGATTTCTCTGAAGGTTCCTTTGATTTTGGCCTTTCTCCTTTTGCGGGTTTCTATTACAACCTGAATGACCAGATGCACCTCACCGGCGGCCTCCGCTACAATATGGTGATGACCAAAACAGAAACCATACAGGCTGATTTAACTTTCAAAGAAGAAAACATCACCCTGAGCTATCTCACGATCAACTTCGGGATTGCCATTAGTCTGCAATAGTACTGTAGGCTTAATTGGATTAATACAGTGCCCAATGCTCCGAGTGTCAAAGCCGGGACATTGGGCACGGTAATTTCCCGCAATTGCTCTTTCCTGTCTAACTTAGCCCGATGTTTTCTCCAGACGATACCACCTTATACCCTTATCCGATGCCCGGGCCGGAAATATTGCCCCCGGACAGCGCGTGGTTCTGGCCCGGACAGCCGGCAGGGGAAGAGTACGTAATGCTCCCAGGCCGTTTTCTTACGCAGGATACAAGTTTGTTGCGTCCTGCCGATACGGGCCTGCCCCTGAAGTTCCGGCCTGAGATGGATACACAGGGATGGGTTTTCTGGATATTTGCGCTGTCTTTGCTCGTCGTAGGAATAGTCCGTTTCTCATTCCCCCGGCGCTTTCAGCAGTTAAGCAAGGCATTGGCCAGCGAACGCAGCCTTGTGAGTATGCTCAGAGAGGGTGATCTGTTCAACGAAAGAATTATGCCTGGACTCCTGCTCGTGTTTGCTGCTCTGATGGGATTGCTGTTCTTGATCCACGCATATCAGCACCAGCTTATCCCCGGCCCGCTTTCATTCGATGCCCTGGCCTGGGGTGTGATGACCCTGGCTGTTTTATGCTGGTGGATGCTGCGCTCTCTGGCGATATGGATATTGGGTTTTGTTTTTAAAACCTTTGAAGCAACAGCAATGTACCTGAGTCGCATCCTTGCGATGAACCTGGGCTTTGGCCTGCTCCTGACTGTTACCCTCCCACTGGCCTGGTATGCCGGTCTTTCTTGGATGATCACCGGACTGCTCTATCTGGCTGTGGCCTTCAATGTGTACCGCATCCTGCGCAGCCTGGGTGATGGCATTCGTCTGACTCCTTTCGGACTGTCGTATCTTTTGCTTTTTGCTTTTACGCTTGAAGTCCTGCCTGTCTTGATTCTGGTGGGATTCCTCAGGTTTTTCTGAGCTGGCTTCCAGAGGGACCACATCCTGTAATCAATATTTTTCTTACATTTGCAGCGATTTTTTTCTTGGTTCTGGCAGCATCCGTTTCCAGGGCTCGAAAGGATCCATAAAATCAGGGAGCATTGAAAATCAAGAAGATACTCGTTTCACAGCCACAGCCGGCAGATTTGGAGAAGTCACCCTACGCTGAACTGGTCAAAAAGTACAACCTGGAAGTAGAGTACCACAAGTTTATCAAAGTAGAGGGGGTGCCTGCCAGAGAATTCAGGCAGGACAGGATACGTTTTGAAGATTATGGTGCTGTGATCCTGACCAGCCGGAATGCCGTGGATCATTACTTCCGAATGGCCGGTGAGCTGCGTTGGGAAGTGCCTGATACAATGAAGTACTTCTGCAATTCCGAAGCGACAGCCTACTACCTGCAAAAGTATGTGCAGTATCGTAAACGCAAGATTTTCTTTGCCAAACAAAGTTTTGGAGACTTGCTGGATAACCTCAGGAAGCATAAAGACGAGAAGTTTCTTCTTCCTTGCAGCGATATCCATAAACAGGATTTACCCAATCTGCTTGAAAAAAACGGGATCAACTTTCAGAAGGCGGTGATCTATCGTACCCTGGCCAGTGATTTGTCGCACCTGGACATTTCCACCTATGATCTGCTTATCTTTTTCAGCCCCGCCGGGGTCAAATCACTGTTTAAAAACTTTCCGGAATTTAAACAAAACAGCACCCTGATCGCTGCCTTTGGACCGAAAACAGCAGATGCCGTTGAAGAGGCCGGGCTGGAGCTGCATATCCCTGCTCCGACCAAAACCGCTCCTTCAATGACAATGGCCCTGGAAGAATTTCTTCAGAATCAGGCCAGAAAGAAATAGTGGCGGGTACGCTGGCCCGATATCCTTACAATGAAAATGTTTGCTTATTCAAGGGCACTCCGGCTCCATCAAACTACCCATATTCAAAAGCTTTTTGATAAAGGAAAGCATTTTGGCCAGTATCCTTTTCGTGTTTTATATTTGAAGGTCAATGATTTACCCGGGGCACCCTTCCGTATTCTGATCTCTGTCAGCAAGCGTTATGTTCGCAGTGCCGTCAGGCGAAACCGCCTGAAGAGACAAATGCGTGAAGCCATAAGACATCATCAGCATATCCTTTGGGATACGCTCCCACCCCGGGCAGGCACCCTCTTGATTGCCATCCTCTTTTCCGCTAAAGAAATGCCTTCCTATTCGCTTACGGAAGAAAAAATAATCCGCATACTCACCCGTTTGAGCGAACTTGATGAAAAACCTACTTAATCATTTTTTTATCCTGCTGATTCGCTTCTACCAGGGAGCCATCTCGCCATACCTGGCGCCTTCCTGCCGCTATACGCCCTCTTGTTCGGAATATGGCATCCAGGCATTGAAGAAGTACGGCCCGTTCAAGGGTGGCTGGCTTACCCTGAAACGCTTCCTTTCCTGCGGGCCCTGGGGGGGGAGCGGATACGATCCGGTGCCCTGATCAATCAAACACAAGCCTTGCATTTTTGAAAAAAAAATATGATGAAAAAACTGCTCCTCTTTGCCCTACTCCCTCTTCTGCTGATGAAGCCCTTGCTGGCCCAGCAGGATTCCTATTTTGAAGTCAGCAAGAATCTGGAAATCTTCACCAATCTTTATAAGCAGATCGACCTGAATTATGTGGATGGCATCCATCCTTCTCAAATGATGAAAACCGGTATTGATGCGATGCTTATAACCCTCGACCCTTATACGGTGTACATTACCGAAGGGGATGTGGAGGATTATCGCTTTATGACTACAGGGGAATACGGAGGGATCGGTGCCGTCTTTCATTTGCGGGATGGCATCCCCGAACTTTCGGAGCTCCATCCGGGCTTCCCGGCCGATCAGGCAGGACTTGTGCCCGGAGACCGCATCTTGCAAATCAATGGAAACCCGACCCGGGGACGCAGCCTGGATGAAATCAGCAGCATCCTGCACGGACAGCCCGGGACCAGTGTCAGTTTGGAAGTGCAGAAAGTCAGCGGAAAGGCTCCCCTTACATTGAATGTTACCAGGCAAAAGATCAAAACGGAAAACATCCCTTATTACGGAATGCTGGGGGAGGGCATCGCCTACATCAAGATGAATGCCTTTACCCAGAATGCGGCATCAGAACTCCAGTCGGCATATCAAAAAATGAAAAACCAACAGGAAATCAAGGGTTTGATCATCGATTTGCGCGGAAATGGCGGAGGTCTGATGCTGGAAGCCGTTAAAATATGCAACCTGTTTCTGGAAAAGGACCAGGTGATTGTGAGCACCAAGGGGAAGATGCCATCCACCAATGCGTCTTATAAAACACAGGCGCAGCCTCTGGAGAAAGAACTCCCCCTGGCTGTGCTGATCGACCATAAAAGTGCTTCCGCCTCAGAGATCGTGAGCGGCGCTTTGCAGGATTTGGACCGTGCTGTGATTATTGGTACCCGCTCATTTGGGAAGGGTTTGGTGCAAAATGTTTTCCCACTGAGCTATAATGCCCAGGTCAAGATCACCACAGCCAAGTATTATATTCCTTCCGGGCGTTGCATTCAGGCCATTGATTACAGCCACAAGGATGAATTTGGAAGGGCCGGTGCCTTACCTGATTCTCTTTCTAATCTTTTTAAAACCAGAAAGGGAAGACCCGTCCGGGATGGGGGTGGCATTGAGCCGGATATTTACACCCAGGAAAATGGCCCGGCATTGATTACCAGGGCCCTGATGCGCAACTTCAAGATCTTCGATTTTGCCACGCAATACAGATTATCCAATCCCAGCCCGCCCGATACTACGGGTTTCCGTATAGATGACGCCCTCTACCAAGACTTTAAGGCTTACCTCTCCAAGGAGGATTTTTCTTATGACAGCAGGACCGAAGACGGGATACGCGCCCTTGAAAAGGCGGCAGAGGCAGAAGGTTATGCCGATGCCCTGAGTGACTATATCCTTCAAGTCAGAAAAGAACTCCTTGACCGTAAGGCCGCCGACCTGGATATGCATCGTGAGGAGATTGCCCGGGCACTGCGTCTGGAGATCATATCGCGTTATTATTATGAAACCGGGAAAGTAGTCTCAGCCCTTTCAGATGATCCGGATATCTTGAAAGCCAGGGAGGTGTTGCTTGACCCGGATCGTTTGGCAGCGGTATTCAGTGTGAAATAAGCCCTGGAAAGAATGGAAGGACGGAGCCCATCCTGGCATCGGCGTATATACCTGCTCGGTATTTTTATCCTGATAGTGGGAATTCCCACCTCTCACTTTCTGATGAGCGTCGGCCAATTGATCTTGTCCGCTAATTGGATTGTGGAGGGGAACTACCGGAGTAAATTCCGTCGCTTGCTTTCCAGGAAAGGAGCCTTGCTTTTCCTTCTGATTTTTACCATTCACCTCTTAGGTCTTCTTCATACTGAAAACTTTGCCTATGCCCTGAAGGATATTCGCATTAAACTGCCTCTTTTTGTCATCCCCTTCATTCTTGCCAGCTCGCGAGGCCTGCAGAAAGGGGAAATGCAGTGGCTGCTGATGGCCTATACCGGAGCAGTAGTGTTTGGCAGCATCCGCTCGCTTTGGGAGCTGTGGTCTGCCGATCAGACGGATATCCGGCAAATCTCTGTCTTCATCTCTCACATCCGCTTCGCCCTTAATATCTGCCTCGCCATTTTTATCCTCTTCTATGCCTATTTCAAGGCTTGGCTCAGGCAGCCTTCACTCAGGATACTGCAACTGATGATGGCCCTGTGGTTGATGGCCTTCCTCTACATATTGCAGGCATTTACCGGGATCGTGGTTTTTATGAGCACCCTCTTTATCCTGATGATGTATTATGCTCCGCGACAGCCCCGCCGGTGGTTGCGCATTGCGCTTATCATTACGGCTCTCCTGCTGCCCACTGCATTCGCTGCTTATGTATGGGATGTTACCCGGTCGCTCCGCCAGGACAGGGGGGTGGATTACAGTAAGCTGGAAAGGTATTCTGCCGGGGGTGAATATTACCATCACGACACCCTGAACCGTCAGACGATCAATGGGTATCCCATCTGGATTTACCTGGCTGAGAAAGAACTGGAACAAGCCTGGAACAGGCGATCGGAGATTGCATACGACAGCATCGACAGGGAGGGGAACCAGCTGCGGGATATCCTGATTCGCTACCTTACCAGCAGGGGTTTGCGGAAGGATGCTGAGGGCTTGTCATATCTGAGCGACGAAGAGGTGGATATGATCGAGGAAGGCACGGCCAACAGATTGTGCAGCCAGGTGAATGTCATCAAGGCACGGATATGTGAGATACTATGGGAGTATGAGAATTACAAATGGACAGGCAATCCCAGCGGGCACTCTGTGCTGATGCGATGGGAGTACTGGAAAACCGGATGGCGGATTGCAAAGCATAATCCTGTCCTGGGAATCGGAAGCGGCGATATTCAGGATGCATTTCAACAGGAATATGATCGCATTCAAAGCCCTTTGAGCCCTGAATGGCGCCTGCGTTCACACAATCAGTATCTTTCGATCTGGATTGCCTTTGGTATTCCCGGTCTGATGCTGTTTCTCTTTGCACTCTTTTATCCCGCGAAACGCTGCAGGGCAGTGTTTCCCCTTTTGTTCTATGCTTTCTTTATCATCGTATGCTTATCAATGATCACAGAAGATACCCTCGAAACCCAGGCCGGGGCTACTTTTGTCGCTTTTTTCTTTGCCTTTCTGCTTTGGGGGAGCCGGGAGAACACGGAAGGAAATGCCACGCAAAAAGATGTATCTTCGTAAAAATCAAGAATAATGCGTGAAAAAGAACTGATTCTTCAATTTAAGGTTTACGAAGGCCTCAATGAGTTGGAAGACCGGGATCGTGCACTTCTCGGGCAGGCTGTGGCGGCCGCTGCTCAGGCCTATGCCCCCTACAGCCAATTCAGGGTGGGGGCGGCTGTGCTGCTGGATAATGGAAAGATCATCCTTGGAAATAATCAGGAGAACCTGGCCTATCCCTCCGGCCTTTGTGCTGAAAGGGTTGCCGTATATGCTGCCCGGGCCAACTTTCCGGATGCCAGAATTCAAACTGTTGCAATCACGGCTCGGGCCGGAAAGCATCAACTGCATAATCCCGTCTATCCCTGTGGCGCCTGTCGACAAGTGCTGGTGGAAGTGGAAAGTAAACAAAACAGCCCAATCCGTGTTTTGATGGCCGGACCGGAGAATGAAGTGGTAGAAGCCCGGCAAGTGGCTGACCTCCTTCCATTGCAATTTTCGGCTCATTTATCCAAAGAATAAGAACAATGAAAAAATGGATACGCCCTGGCCTGCTGCTGATGGCCGTGATACTTTTTTCTTCTTTTAAAAGCGACAAACCGGCATACCGGATCTTTACCGCCGATGGGAAAAAGGCGATGTTTAAAGATATCGTAAAGCAAGCCCTGAAGTCGGATATTGTTTATTTTGGAGAATTGCACAACAACCCGATCAGCCATTGGCTGCAGTTGGAACTCGTTCACAGCCTATATGATGGCCACTCCAATCGACTCATTCTGGGTGCTGAAATGTTTGAAAGGGATGACCAGGTTTTGTTGGATGAGTATACCCGGGGGCTGATTTCCACTAAAAGCTTCGAAGGCCAGGCGCGGCTGTGGAAGAACTACAAGACAGACTACAAGCCACTGGTGGAGTTTGCACGGGAAAAAGGCCTGCACTTTGTTGCCAGCAATATCCCCCGTCGCTACGCCTCTATAGTGCACAGCCAGGGATTTGAAGGACTGGACAGCCTGAGCGGGGAGGCAAGGCTCTGGATTGCCCCCCTGCCTGTTCCCTACGATGCCACCCTTTCTACTTACGCTGCGATGATGGAAATGGGAGGAATGTCAGGACATACTTCGGCCAATTTCCCGAAAGCCCAGGCCATAAAAGATGCAACAATGGCCCATTTTATCCTGCAAAGTATGGACGCCGGAAGCCTGATGCTTCATTTCAACGGAGCCTATCATTCCAAGAACAGGGAAGGAATTTTATGGTATGTTGACCAATACCGTCCGGGTCTCCGGCAAATGACCATTGCCACAGTGGAGCAGGATAGCCTCGACGAGCTGGAGGAAACATATCTGAACGAAGCGGATTTCATTATCGTTGTTCCTGCAGCGATGACCAAGACATACTGATTCCGCTTTGCGGCAGCTTCACAAGCTATAACAGGGCTGAAACAAAAAGCCCGGCCATCCGTATCATCTCTTTTCTTTTTTCAGGAAAGAATGTATGGCTGCTTTCCCCTTTTTCGAGCAACACGATGCAATGGACTGTGGTCCAGCCTGCCTGAGGATGATTGCCCGCCATTATGGGCGTCATTATAATCTGCAATACCTTAGGGAGCAAAGCCATATAAGCCGTGAAGGGGTGTCCTTGCTGGGCATCAGCGATGCCGCTGAGGCAATCGGCTTCCGTACTTTGGGAGCCAGGCTGCGTTTTTCGCAACTCCTGAAGGAGGCCCCGAAACCCTGTATTGTTCACTGGCGGCAAAGACATTTTGTTGTGGTGTATAAAACCTCACGAAAATACATCTGGGTTGCGGATCCTGCGCACGGTAAAATCCGGTACCGCCACGATGAGTTTTTGAAAGGATGGGTTTCGCTGGAGATGGAAGGGGAGGCAGGCGGCATAGCCCTGATCCTGGAACCAGGTCCGGACTTTTTCGAAAGGGAGGGCCAGGCCGACAGGAGGCTCTCCTTCTCCTTCCTGTTCCGATATCTGAGACCCTACCGTAAGCTTCTTGGGCAGCTGGGGCTGGGCGTGCTTGCAGCCAGCCTCATTCAGCTGCTGATGCCTTTCCTGACCCAGGCCATTGTGGATATCGGGATCACTAACCAGGATGTTTCCTTTATTTATCTGGTATTGCTGGCCCAGTTGATGCTGTTTTTCAGCCGCACTGCAGTAGAGTTTATCCGGGGCTGGATTTTGCTGCATATCAGCAGCCGGTTGAATATCTCCCTCATTTCCGATTTTCTCATTAAGCTGATGAAGCTGCCTCTGCGCTTCTTTGATTCAAGAATGGTCGGCGACCTGATGCAGCGCATCGCCGATCATCGGAGAGTGGAGAATTTCCTGACCGGCTCTTCCCTGCATATTTTATTTTCCGTTGTCAATCTCCTGGTATTCGGACTTGTACTGGCCATCTATGACTTACGTATCCTTGCCGTTTTTCTGGTCGGCAGCCTGCTATATGTGCTGTGGATTACCCTGTTTATGCGTCGCAGAAGGAAGCTGGATTACCAGCGTTTCGAAAAGCTTTCAGATCATCAGAATACGCTTATCCAGTTGCTGTCCGGGATGCAGGAGATCAAACTGCAAGGGGCCGGCCGCTCCCGGCGCTGGGAATGGGAACGCATCCAGGCTGCACTTTTCCGACTGAAGGTCAAGAGCCTGTCCCTGGAGCAATACCAACAGGCCGGTGCGATGGTACTGAACGAAAGCAAGAATCTTCTGATCACTGTGATGGCGGCAACCGCTGTGGTGGAAGGATCGATGACGCTGGGGATGATGCTTGCCGTGCAATACATTATCGGGCAGTTGAATGGACCGGTTGAGCAAATGATTGCTTTCCTGCTTTCAGCTCAGGATGCACGCATCAGCCTGGAACGCCTGGGTGAGGTGCATCAGGAGGAGGATGAAGCTCAGATCGCCGAACGCAAAATACGTTTGATTCCTCCCGGCGCAGACCTCCGTATAGAAGGGCTGGGATTTCAGTATGAAGGACCTCATTCTCCCTGGGTCTTGAAAGACATCAGCTTTTCGATGCCCGCGGGATCGGTGACGGCTGTTGTGGGCCCCAGTGGCAGCGGGAAGACCACTTTGCTGAAACTGCTGCTGGGCTTTTATCCTCCGGTGGAAGGGGACATCCGCATAGGTGGCACACCTTTAGGTAGCCTCGACCTTCGGACTTGGAGAAAGCATTGCGGGGTAGTGATGCAAAATGGCTTTGTTTTTTCTGACAGTATATTGCAAAATATTGCGGTGGATGAAGAGGAGCTGGACTATGCCCGGGCTATGGAAGCTGCCCGTATGGCCAATGTAAACGAATTTGTGGATAGCCTCCCGCTGGGGTATCATACCCGCATCGGGAGCGATGGGCTTGGACTCAGCCAGGGACAGCAGCAGCGCATCCTGATTGCCCGGGCACTGTATCGCACTCCTGCTTTTCTGTTTATGGATGAAGCCACCAATGCACTGGATGCAACCAACGAGAAAGAGATTATGCAGAGGATGGCTTCCTATTTCGAAGGAAAGACCGTGTTGATCATTGCCCATCGACTGAGTACGGTGCGCAATGCCGACCAAATCATCGTCCTCGAGCGGGGCAAAATCGTAGAATCGGGAAATCACCGGAGCCTGGTAGAGCAGAAAGGCAGGTATTATAATCTGATCCGTGATCAACTTGAACTTGGAGACTGAGATGTCCGAAGAAGCACATAAAGACCACCTTGCCTCCCTGCCCAGTGCAGAGGTGTCCGAGATAATGGGTCAGGTTCCGCCGGGCGTACTCCGCTATGGAATCCTCGTCGTGTCGCTGGTACTGATGGTACTGCTGACCTTTGCCTGGCTTATCCGATACCCGGATGTGGTGGAAGGCCCGGCTGTCATTACCAGCCTGAATCCTCCGGTAGTCCTGATCAGTAAATCAGATGGGCAGATCCTTCGTCTGGATGTCAGTGACAGTACAAAGGTGGATTCAGGTCAGGTTTTGCTCATCGCCGGTGAGCCCCTCGATTTATCCGACCTGGCTGAATGGGAAAGCTTCCTGAAGAGCATGTTTCTGGCCATTCGCAACGACAGTGTATGGCTGCTTCCCTTTTTTGCTGAAAAGCCGGATATGAAATTATCCGTCCTGCAGGGAGAAGCAGCAAAAGTCACCCACCGCTGGAAGGCCTATCTTGCCTTATTGGAGCGTGAGGCCTATCATTATCAGCCCAAGGCTGAAGCCCTGCATCGTCGTATTGTAGAGCAGGATCGCCTTATTCTGAGCCTGCAAAGACAGCTTCGACTGATACGGGAGAAGGAGAGGCTGATGGACAAGGAATACGCCAGGGATTCATTGCTTGCCGCAGCAGGGGGTATTTCTGCTTCTGAACTGGAACAGGCCGCGACCCGGCGCCTGGTGCAGCGGATGGAGATGGAAGCGTGCCTGGCCAGGCTGGCTGAAGTGGAGATCAGAAAAGGGGAGTACCATCAGCAACTGACCGATTTTCTGGTCGAGAATCAGGAAGACCTTCGCCTGGCCTTGCGCGAGCTGGAAAAGGCGCTTGGGGAGGCGCTGTCGGCTTATGCCAATTGGGAAAGCGGACATATCTATCGAAGCCCGAAGAAAGGGTGGGTGAGCCTGGGCCGCTTCTGGAAGGAAGGGCAGGAGGTCGGGGCAGGAGAGGTACTGCTTCATATACTACCCGAAGAACCCGGACCAATCATTGCCCGATTGACTCTCCCTCCGGAAGGGAGTGGCCGCATTGCCCCAGGAGCATCCGTACATATCCGGCTGGATGACTTTCCCTATCTGGAGTATGGGATCCTTGAAGGAGAGCTGATGCGACTGAGTGCCATTCCTGAGGATGGCTTCTTGCAGGCTGAGGTCAGATTAAGGCAGGGCCTGACTACTACCTACGGCATTAGCCTGGATTTCAGGGGAAGCCTGAGCGGCAGGGGAACAGTGATTACCCGCGATGCCCGATTGCTGGAACGCTTCATCCGGCCCTTGCGATACCTGATGAAGCATAACAGGAGGCTTGAAAATGGATAAAACCTTCCCCCAATTGAATCTGCCCGCAGTAAATTTGTCTGTCAGGACCGAGAGGGGGAAGACGGAGGTGTTTGATCCCGTCCGACGTCAATATGTGGCCCTTAGTCCGGAGGAATGGGTCAGGCAGCATATTGTGCACTTTCTGATCCATCACAAAGGCTATCCCCAAAGCAGGATGGCTGTGGAGTATAGTCTTCAGGTAAACCGGTTGGTAAAGCGCTGCGATATCCTGGTATTCGATAAGCAAATGCAAGCCTTGCTGATCGTGGAGGTAAAAGCTGCCAGTGTAAACCTCAGCCAGCAGGTGCTGGAACAGGCCTTAAGATATAATATCGCTTTCCGGGCGCCCTATCTGTTGTTATCCAACGGAATACGGCATTATATGCTCTGTCTTCCCCCGGATGGAGACACCCGTATTCTGGACGAAATACCGGCCTATTCAGATATGGAGAAAACCCGACCCTGATTCCTTTGCGAAAAGGGCAGGGGGCAGCCCATTTCTTCAAATAGCCTCAGCGGCGTTTCCTGACCTGCTGCTGTTGCTTCTGCATATCTTCCAGCCTGCGCTGGAAAGCCGATTTTTTTCGCGGCTTTTTCTTGTTCTGCTCAATCTTTGCACGCAGCTTGTCCTCATTGATCAGCAAGCGGAAGATATACATCTGCCCGAAGGTGATCATATTGGCCAGGAAGTAGTAGTAGCTCAAACCGGAAGCATAAGAATTGAAGAAGCCAAGGAACATTATCGGCATCATATACATCATCGTCTTCATCCCGGGCATTTGGTTGCCGGTGGACATCATCTGGTTGTTGATCCGTGTGTAGATCAGGGTGGAGATGGTCATCAACAGGGTGAAGAGGCTGACGTGGTCACCATAAAATGGGATGTTGAACGGCAGATCCAGGATGGAGTCGTAGGTGGAAAGGTCATCGGCCCAGAGAAAGGACTGCTGTCGCAATTCGATGGAAGCCGGGAAGAAACGGAAAAGGGCAATCAGGATAGGCAATTGCAGAAGCATAGGCACACAACCAGCCATCGGATTGACCCCCGCCTTGCGGTATAGATCCATCGTGGCCTGCTGCTTCTTCATCGAATCTTTCTGATCCGGGAATTTCTTTGCGATTTCCTCCACCTCCGGGCGCAAAACCCTCATCTTGGCGCTGGAAATATACGTTTTGTAAGCAATGGGGAATAAGACGATTTTCAGCAAGATGGTGAGTACCAGAATGATGATGCCATAATTCCAATTAAAGCCTTCCAGCCAGTCGAATACAGGAATCACAATTCCTTTATTGATCCAGGAAAGGATCATCCATCCCAAAGGAATCATATTTTCCAGTTCCAGGCCTTCGTATTGTTTGAGTCGATTGAATCTGTTCGGACCCAGGTATAGGGAGAGGGCGATGGGTTCATTCGGATCATCATTAAAGGGAATGCTGATGGATGCCCGTGCCGTTTTCAGGTAACGCCCTCCCCGGTCGTTTTCTGTCAGGGAGCTCAGGTCAGCATTGACAAAATGCTGGTCGGCAATCAGCACCATCGAGAAAAACTGTTGTTTGAAGGCCACCCAGCGTAAGCGGGTTTTGATTGATTCTTCAGCATCTTTACGTTCACTCAGGTAATCGACATCGTCACCCAGGTGCTTATAATATACGGTTGTGGTGCTCCTTTCATTGGTCTGGCTTTTTTCCTGTTGCCTAAGGCGTGCTCCCCAGTCGAGGGTAAGATAATTCACCCTGCTGTCGATGTAGGCATCCATCTGATGGAACTGGACCTGATGCTTCAACATATAGTCGTTGCCCAATATGGTATAGCTTAGCTCGATGTATGCATCAGGCTTTGCTTCGACTTCAGGATAGGCTCTGAAGACCAGCTTCAGGGAGTCGTCTTCCCCGATGTTCCACGAGTTTACCTGCTCATTTTGCAGTGAAAAGAACAGGTCTTCAGAATTGATCAAACGGTTCGCCGAGAAGAAGGAGAAGTGATAATAGGCCGAATCTCCACCGAACAGGATCAGAGGAAGGGAGTCCCAGGTCTGGAAACGCTTCAGCTGAGCCTGGGTTATTCGTGCGCCTTTGGTGGAGAAGTTCAGTTTCAGATAGGGCGTTTCCACAACCACTTCCCGGGCCTTTCCCTGAGCAAGAGAAGCGAATACGCCCAACTGACTGCGCAGGCTTTCAGAAACAATGCTGCTATCGGTCCGAATGCCGGAATCAATTGCTGTATCAGGGATTCGGTTTCGTTCAGATGCAGCCAGTATTTCGGCTTCCTGAATGCGGCGAAGGGAATCTTCTACAAGCTGGACCTGCTGCAGGGAGTCCTGGATGTGCTGTCGGCGGTCCAACTCCTCCCGGTCGGGAGCCATCCATATACTGTACACAATGAGAATGGCGAAGATCAGAACGAGTCCGGTGATGGTATTACGATCCATTGGTTTGGCTTTTGTCTTTACAGGCCGGCAAAGATAGGCATAATCCCCGGCTGGTAATTTTGCTTGCTCAGACCTGATTTTTCTTTTGCTGATAGGTCAGGGCAGCACTAACCAATCCTGAAAAGAGGGGGTGGGGATTGGCTACGGTGCTACGGTATTCAGGATGGAATTGTATTCCAACGAACCAGGGATGGTCTTTGATTTCGATGATTTCAACCAGGTCTTCTCTCGGGTTGATGCCCGAGGCGATCATTCCTGCGTTTTCAAAATCCTGAAGATATTTATTGTTGAACTCATAGCGATGTCTGTGCCGTTCGGTGATCATCCCGCTTTGATAGATATGATGGGCCAATGTTCCTTCAAATATGCGGCAGGAGTAAGCTCCCAATCGCATTGTGCCTCCTTTGGAGGAAATCTTTTTCTGCGCTTCCATAATATCGATGACGGGATGGGGTGTACGTGGATTCATCTCTTTGGAATGCGCCCCGCTGAGTCCCACCACATTGCGGGCAAATTCGATCACCGCGCATTGCATTCCCAAACAAATTCCCAGGAAGGGGACCTTATGAACCCGGGCGTATTCCACCGCCATAATCTTGCCTTCAATGCCCCTTTCTCCGAAACCGGGGGCCACCACTATCCCTTCCAGGTCTTTGAGCAAAGATTCCGCTCCTTCCGTTTCAATGTCTTCTGAGTGAATCATCTCAATCCGGACTTTGCACAGGTGTTGGGTTCCGGCGTGGATGAAGGCTTCCAGAATACTCTTATAGGCATCCTGCAATTCAACGTATTTGCCGATCAGACCGATCCTTACTTCGTGCTCAGGTTGGCGGAGTTTTTTCAGAAAGTCCTTCCACTGCTTCAAATTCGGTTCGTTGAGTTTGCTTATGCCCATTTTACGGAGGATCTCCAGATCCAGCTTTTCTTTGAGCATCAGTATCGGAACCTCATAAATAGACCAGGCATCGATGGATTCAATCACCGAGCTGGACTCCACGTTGCAGAAAAGGGCGATTTTGTCCCGGATGTTATCATTGAGGGGGTGTTCCGTTCTGCATACAATGATATCTGGCTGAACCCCGGATTCGAGCAGGGTTTTGACGGAGTGTTGTGTAGGTTTGGTTTTGAGTTCCCCGGCGGCTTTCAGAAAGGGAACCAGTGTCAGGTGTACCACAATGGCCTTGTTGCCCATCTCCCAGCGCAATTGGCGGACGGCTTCCACATAGGGCAGGGATTCAATGTCGCCTACCGTACCCCCGATTTCGGTGATCACAAAGTCGTAGTCGTCTTTTTCGCCCAGCAGTTTGATCCGGTACTTGATTTCATCCGTAATATGCGGGATGACTTGTACGGTTTCCCCTAAGTAATCCCCCCTTCTTTCTTTGTCGATCACGGATTGGTATATTCTGCCGGTGGTCACATTATTTGCCTGGGAGGTGGGGACATTGGAGAAGCGCTCATAATGTCCCAGGTCGAGGTCTGTTTCCGCTCCATCATCGGTCACATAGCATTCCCCGTGTTCATAGGGGTTGAGTGTGCCCGGATCTATATTGATATAGGGATCCAGTTTTTGGATGGTTACAGAAAAGCCCCTTGCGAGGAGCAGCTTAGCAATGGAGGCAGAAATAATCCCTTTTCCGAGGGACGAAGTCACTCCACCGGTGACAAAAACATAACGGGTGTCTGGCATGGCAGGGCATTTGAGAAATGCCCTGCAAATTACCAAAAAAAATGGGATTGGGGAGGGATTGGGAAATCAGGCTGTCATGCACAGACACCGGTCGATGGAGGAGAAAAGATCTTCTTTGCGATAGGGTTTAGAGATAAAATCATTCATCCCGGCCAAAATGCTTTCTTCACGGATCTCCTGTTCCTTGGCTGCCGTAATGGCAATGATGGGAATAGGAATATTGGCGGAGCGGATGGCCCGGGTTGCTTCGATGCCATTCATTACCGGCATCTGGATGTCCATTAATAAAAGGTCGTAGGAGGCATTGCTCAATTCCTGGACGGCTTTTTCGCCATTGTCCACTACTGCACATTCCCATCCTCTGCTCTGGATAATGTAGCGGATCAGTTCCTGGTTAAAGCGATTATCTTCTGCGATCAGTACCTTCACGGTTTTCATTTTTTTCCGCTTTCGGATATTTTTTCCCCGGAAAGAAGCCCAAAAGGAATGCGAAAGCAATTATATATACCCTAAGTACCCAAAAGGTAACCCTCCGAGAATGATTTTTTTTCATTTTCGGAGAGATTATTTCAAAAACGGAGATTTGGTGCGGCTTTGACGGACAAAAATAAAGGGCAGCCCTGAGGCTGCCCTTGGCTTTTCGGTTAAAATGGCTTAATAATACCGGTAGCTTTTTACCTGAGAGATGTGTTTGGCCAGTCGAATCACTTGCTGGGTATACCCAAACTCATTGTCGTACCAGGAATAGATTACAATATTTTGTTTATCAGAAGACACTTTGGTGGCGGGGCTGTCATACACGCAGGCGCAGGAGTCTCCGATGACATCTGTAGATACCAGCTCATTGGACGATGAATACCGGATCTGCTCAATCAGTCGTCCTTTCAGCGAGGCTTCCCGCATAATCTGATTGATTTCCTCCACAGAGGTTTCTTTCCTTACGGTCAAAGAAAGGATAGCCAGAGAGATGTTGGGGGTAGGCACGCGCACAGCATTGGCTGTCAGTTTCCCGGCCAGGCTGGGAATGGCTTTGACAGCGGCTTTGTCGGCTCCGGTCTCGGTGATTACCATATTGAGGGGTGCGCTTCGTCCACGGCGGTATTTGCTGTGATAATTGTCCAGGAGGTTCTGATCGTTGGTATAGGAGTGAATGGTTTCGAGGTGGCCGCGTATAATGCCGAGTTTTCTTTCAATCACATCCAGTACCGGCACTACGGCATTGGTTGTACAGGAAGCGGCAGAAAAGATTTGTTCCTTTTGCGCATCCAGTTCGCAGATTTCCTGGTTGACGCCATAGACTACATTCGGAATGTCTCCTTTTCCTGGTGCAGTAAGGAGAATTCTTTGTATTCCTTTGGCTTTGAGATGTCTGCTTAGGCCTTCTCTGTCGCGATAGATTCCGGTATTGTCTATAAGCAGGGCATCTTTGATGCCGTAAGCCTCGTAGTCCACTTCTTCCGGATGGTCAGCCGCGATCATATGGATAATATGGCCGTTGATCCAGAGGGTTTTGTCTTCAATGTTTTCGATTGCAATGCCGTTGAAAGGGCCGTGCACAGAATCTTTTCGGAGCAGGGAAGCTCTTTTGCGGATGGCTTTCTCGTCGTTAGAGCGGGTTACAATGGCTCGAAGCCTCAGGCGGGAACCGTCTCCTGCCTGTGAAATGAGTGAGCGGGCCAGGAGGCGTCCAATACGCCCGAAGCCATAGAGTACCACATCCTGAACATTTTGGCTGCGGGGAGGGGCACCTATGAAGGCCTTCAGCTTGTCTTTAAGGAAATCGGTAATATTCCCATATTCTTCCTGCTCTTCCAGCCATTCCCGGTTCAGGCGGCCAATATCAATGCGGGCAGGCGCCAGATCCATATTCAGCATTGTCCGGGCAATCTCCAGTGAGTCCAGAATGCTGAACTTTCTTCCGATGATGTTTTCAGCATAGCTGTGTTTGCTCAGAATGTTGGAAGCTCCCCTTTCCAGCAACTGCCGGCGGAACAGGATCAGCTCAATGGATTTATCAAACCAGAGTTTTCCGATCACTTCAATGAATTCATTGGCTGCTTTTTCGTGTTTGATCCACTGCTGCAGATTCTGCTCAAAATGATGGTTGGCGGTATCGTTCATAATGAATGTATTTGTGCAAGGCAGGTACTAATGGGTGTAAAAGTAAAAAAAGGATCAAAACAATCTGTTTTGATCCTTTATAAATTAGGGTATCTTATTGATTACTGTCCCAGGTAGGCTTTCAGGAGGCGGCTGCGTGAGGTGTGTTTCAACCTGCGGATAGCTTTTTCCTTTATCTGCCTGACTCTTTCCCGGGTCAGGTTGAACTTGGCTCCGATTTCTTCCAGGGTCAGTCCGTGGTTCATTCCAATGCCGTAATACAGATTGATCACATCTCTTTCCTTGTCTGTCAGGGTGGCCAGAGAGCGCTGGATTTCTTTGGCCAGGCTTTCTCTGATCAGGCCGTTGTCGGTGGTTGGAGTGTCATCGTTCACAAAAATGTCCACGAACTTTGTATCGTCATCCTGAGCCAGGGGCGCATCCATTGAGATATAGCGGGTGGATATGCGCAGGGCAGCATCGATTTTATGTTCCGGAACTTCCAGTGAACTGGCAATTTCCAGGGCAGAAGGTGGTCGCTCAAATTTCTGTTCCAGCTTCGAAGACTCTTTTTTGATCTTGTTGAGTGAGCCTACCTGATTCAAGGGTAACCTCACTATCCTGGACTGCTCTGCCAGAGCCTGAAGTATGGATTGTCTTATCCACCATACAGCGTATGAGATGAATTTGAAACCACGGGTTTCGTCAAATCGTTTGGCTGCCTTAATCAGTCCCAGGTTTCCTTCGTTGATCAGGTCAGGCAAACTGAGCCCTTGATTTTGATACTGCTTGGCAACGGATACCACAAACCGTAAATTGGCACGGGTCAGCTTCTCCAATGCAGCCTGATCCCCCGCCTTGATTTTACGGGCAAGCTCAACCTCCTCTTCCGCCGTGATCAGGTCTTCTTTTCCAATTTCCTGAAGGTACTTGTCTAAAGAAGCCGTCTTGCGATTGGTGATGGATTTGGTGATCTTTAATTGCCTCATCGAATGAGTGGTTTTAAGTAACGCCCTGATAGTCAGGGCTTTGTGTATATTAAGAACGTGCTCACAAATCTACGAAAAAAAATGTTAAGGGTGAAATTATTTTGCCTATTTTTGGCCCCTTTTACCCTTATTCTTTTCTAAATCATTAGCGTTGAAGCCCGAAGCCGTAGTAGGCCCGGGTGCCATCCGGATAAACGCCCTCCAGCAGCACCCCCCTGGGGTTTCCGGAAATAATCTTATTGACTTCCGCCACATTTTTCACCGCTGTATTGTCGATGTATAGAATAATGTAATTGTCCTTTACCCCGGCCTCACTGAGTTTCCCGTTACCAACCTTCTGAACCATAACCCCGTGCTGTATGCCTAAATTTCTTTTTGTTTCAGCGTCCACAGGACTTAATTCTGCGCCCAAGACTTCCTGTAGCGCTATCTCCGGTTTCTGAACCGGTGCTGCGGTATTATCCTGATTGCGCAGGATGACCTCTTTGGAAATAGTCTTCTTTCCCCTTCGGATGAGTATGTTGATTTTATCACCGGGCCTGAACTGTCCGATCCGCTCGAGGAGCTCAGAAGTATGGTTTACCTCAAAGCCTTCCACCTGTAAAATCACATCTCCGGATTCCAGTCCTGCCTCCCGTGCTGCTCCGGATTCCGATACACCATTGATGTATACTCCTTTGATATCGGGCAGGCTTTTTTCTCTGGCCAGCTGGGCATCTACCTCACGGATAGAAACCCCGATAAAGCCACGCTGCACTATCCCGAACTCCATCAGGTCACCAACCACCTTTCGGACAATGTTGGAAGGGATCGCAAAAGAATATCCGGTATAATACCCTGTCCGTGAAGCGATGGCTGCATTGATGCCTACCAATTCCCCCTGCACATTCACCAGGGCGCCTCCGCTGTTGCCCCGGTTTACGGCCGCATCGGTCTGGATAAAAGACTCTATACTGGTTCCCTCCGGGTTGGCCAAAATGTTGATGTTTCTGGCTTTGGCACTCACAATGCCGGCGGTTACCGTAGAGGTGAGATTAAAAGGATTGCCTACAGCCAAAACCCATTCCCCAACCCTGACATCATCGGAGTTTCCGTAAGGAATAAACGGAAGCCCTTGTTCATCAATCTTCAGCAAGGCAAGGTCTGTAGTGGGATCCAAGCCAATGATGCTGGCCTCATAACTCCGTTTATCATTCAGGGTCACCTCCACCTTGTTTGCTTCTGTCACCACGTGATTGTTGGTTACGATGTATCCATTGGGAGAAATAATAACACCGCTTCCAGTGGCGACAATTGGTCGGTTGCGGTTGTTGCGGGGATGATTGAAGAAATCGTGGAAATCAAAAAAATAGTCATAAAGACTGCTTTTGCGCTCATATTCTGTCCGGATATGCACCACGGCATTAACCGTTCTTTCTGCCGCATCCGTAAAACTGATCCCCATCGCTTCCAAAGCGGGGGCATAATTCACAGTATGACCGGCCGGCAGGGTGTCGTTCTGGATGTATATGACTTTGGACTCCGGCTTAAGAATCCAGTGATAAATCCCGAGGGCAGTCATTCCCCCGAGTAATCCCAGTAGTATAATTCCAAACGTTTTTTTCATCTTGGTCTATTTAACAGAATGAGGGTATTTTTGTTTGTTCGCCGCTCAGCAAATATTATTCCCGCCGCTCCCTTTTTTGTCTGGTCTGTTATTTCTGATGAAGGCGGCAACAACGAATGTTGCGTCCTACGCAGTACCGGCTCTTGTGTTAAAGTTTGTTAATTCAAAGGGATGTGTAACCTGTGTATCTTTGCAGGGTATAAAGTGCCAAGCTGGCAGGAGAAAATGACGCAGCAAAAATCTAAAAGAGCTTTCCCTTTTTTTCAGGGATTATTCCTCGGCCTACTCGCAGGCGGAGCTTTGGCGCTCTTGATTCTGTCTCCCAAATTGCAGCAGCAAGGGGGAGGGCTTCCTGAGGAGCTCCTGCTCACAACTGACTCCAATACTCTTCCTGCTCCGGAACCCTCGCATAGAACGAGCGGTGTTTTGGCAGCGCCTTCTGCTGAGGCTGCAGACAAGGCACTGCCTGAAGACAGCTCCCTGGCTGATCCTCCCGACTCCATCGATGTACTGGATTACCTTGATCGGCTTGATATGGTCTGGGATACGGCATATTGGGAAGAAGACAGCCTGGATGATTACCGGGTCTGGCGTCAGGAATCTGACAGCCTGATACGACCTCCCCATCGGGTTATTCCTGAAGACATACGCACAGCTGCCGAATCACCCGAAGTGCTCACCGATATCCTCCTGTATCAAAGAGAAATCCCTGTGATGGAAGAAGTCAGGGATAGTGTGGGACAAATTATCCTCAAGGAAACTGCAGACTCCCCGATTAATGTTACCTTCTGGGAAAGTCCGCTCAATTATAGAGGGTATCGAAAAGGGGGGAACAATCTCGTGCTTTTTGGCGTGTATGCCATCGATTCGGTGCGTCTGTTCCGCAGTGGTCCTCATCTTTACCTGGACGTATTGGAGGATCGTTTTCTGATCACAGAGACCTATGAATTCAAACACCTGATCGAGATGAGCAGAAAGAAATCTTTTCCACGATGAGGATTAGTTTTGATAAATATCAGGGTGCAGGCAATGACTTTATTCTGATCAGCCGGGCCACTTTGCCCCGGGATCTCATCACAGCGGAAATAGCCTTTCTCTGCCACCGACGATACGGAATCGGGGCAGATGGACTGATGATCCTGGATTCAGATGCAGCAAATGTAGTGAGGATGGAGTATTACAATGCGGATGGACTGCCGGCCGGTTTATGCGGCAACGGTGCCCGTTGCACAGCTGCCTGGGCTGCCCGAAATATGAATTTCAGCCGATCTATCCATATTCAAGCCTCCGACGGAATGCATCGCGCGGAAATGCTTTCTTCATTAGAAGAGGAAGATCGCATCCAACTCAGCATCCCCGACCAGGCTGTGCCACAACAGTCTGCCGAAGGTTATTTCCTGAACACAGGTTCACCACACCATATCGTCTTTGTGCCCGATCCTGCTCGGGTAGATGTTGAAAAGGAAGGAGCCCGAATTCGCCACAGCCAGGTATATGCCCCCTTTGGAACCAATGTAAACTTCGTGCGAAAAAGGGAAACCGGATTGGAGGTGCGAACCTATGAAAGAGGCGTGGAAGCGGAAACCCTCTCCTGTGGAACCGGGGCCGTTGCTGCAGCCCTTACTCAGGCTTATCTGGATGAATCACAGGGTAGAGGAGGGTATGAGGTGGAGATGCCCGGAGGAAAGCTGAAGGTCAACTTTGAGTTTAATGGAGCAAAATTTTTCAATGTATCCCTGGAAGGTCCCGCCACCTTCGTTTTTAAGGGTGAAATACGATTAGCCGGCAAATGAAGAAGACAGAGAAACTCAAGCATAGCTTGTATGTGCTCAGGATGAAGCTGATCGACCTGGAATTTAAATCTAAATCCAAAGGCTTGAGCAAACACCAGGAAGCAGAAATGCAAGTCCTGCAGAAGAAAGCATCCCAATTGGAAGAGAAAATCAAAGGGATGAAAGAATGAGAGAGGCGATATGAAACGATTTTTGCTCATCCTGGCAATCCTGATCCTCGCCGGAATGGCCTGGTTTGGGATGCGCACCTACCTCCGTCTTACCGGCGAAGCAGTGCATATCCCTGAGGGAGAAGCGGTAGTGTATGTCGATTCCACCATCACGCTCAAGGATATCCGGGAAATATTGATAAAGCAGGCAGGGCTGAATGATACCATTGCATTCAAATGGATGGCCCGCAGGGCAAAACTCAATGACCCTATCCCTGCGGGTCGATACGTGATTAAAGATGGAATGAGCATCAGACAGCTGGTAAATATGTTCAGAGCCGGCCTGCAGAAGCCTTTGATGCTGGTGATTCGTCCTATGCGCAGTTTGGATGATTTCTGCCTCTATTTGGGTGATCGCCTCAGTCCGTCCCCGGCAGATTTCCGCGATGCCATCCTCCTTGAGAAAAGGCTCTCCACGCTTGGCCTGACCCGGGAACAGGCCTTGCTGATGTTCATCCCCGATTCTTATGAGGTTTGGTGGACAAGCACGGCTGAGGCTTTTGTGCAACGAATGGCAAAAGAATACAATCGATTTTGGAATGATGAGCGCAGAGCAAAGGCTGAAAGCATTGGTTTGAGCCCAGCCGAAGCCGGGATATTGGCTTCCATCGTACAGGAGGAAACAAATAAGCGGGAAGAAATGGCCCGCATCGCTGGCGTATACCTTAACAGGCTGAAGCGGGGAATGCTGTTGCAGGCTGATCCCACCGTGAAGTTTGCAGTCGGAAATCCCGGGCTGAGAAGAATTCTGTTCAAACACCTGGAACTGGATTCTCCCTACAATACATATATATATAAGGGATTGCCACCTGGTCCGCTGAATATGCCCGAGCCATTTGTGATCGATGCCGTATTGAATGCTGAGATGCACTCATATCTTTTTTTCTGTGCCCGGGCCGACCTTAGCGGATATCACGTTTTTGCCCGGACCCATTCGGAGCATAGCCGGAATGCCACTGCTTATCGCAGGGCACTCAATGAAAGGAGAATTTTTGAATGAGCATTTTCAAAGCATACGATATCCGGGGATTAGCCGGTGTGGAGCTGGATGAGGAAATGGCCTACCGTATCGGCTTTTATCTGCCAACCTTACTCGGAAGTGACCAGGTACTGCTTGGCAGGGATGCAAGGGAGAGCAGTCCGGCCCTGCATCAGGCTGTACTCAAAGGAATACTGGATGCCGGAGCAGATGTAGTGGATGCGGGTTTGTGCACCACTCCAATGCTTTATTTTGCTGCCGGTCAATATGGATACAGGGCTTCCATTCAAATCACGGCCTCCCACAATGGCCCGGAATACAATGGATTCAAAATTAGCGGTGCGAATGCCCTTCCCGTCGGTTATGAGCAGGGATTGGGTAAGCTGGAGTCGATGGTCAGGCAGGCCCCGAAAACAGCAGGACGCCGGGGTAGCGCCAAACAAATGGATTTTCGATTGCCTTACCTTGCTTTTTTGCAGGAAAAGACCGGGAATTACCAACCCCAAATCCCCATTCTTGTCGATACTTCCAACGGAATGGGAGGCTTGCTGGCTCCCTCTATTTTCGGTAAAGATGCCACCTATCTGTTTTTGGACATAGATGGTCGCTTTCCGGGCCACGATCCCAATCCGCTCAATCCCGACAGCCGGCGTGTTCTTTCAGAAGCAGTGCAAAAACAGGGTGCAGCCCTGGGAATGATTTTCGATGGGGATGCAGACCGGGTGATGTTTGTGGATGAGCAGGGTGCTTTCATTTCCCCTGATCTGATGATTGCAGTCCTGGGTCATCACTTCCTGCCCGGCAGGCCTCCGGCCAAAGTATTGCAGGATATTCGCTCTTCCAGGGCCGTAGCTGAATACCTCGCTCAATGGAAAGCTGAGGTATACACCTGGAGGGTTGGACGTGCCTTTGCTGCGTCCAGGTTGAGGACGCTGGATGGTGTCTATGGAGGCGAACTGGCCGGACATTATTATTTCAGAGATTTCTTTTTCTCGGATAGCGGGATGCTGGCAGCCCTGCTCATTACCCGTGTGGCAGAAGAATTTGCTGAGAAGGGTATCCCTTTATCGGCACTCATTCAAACGATTCAGCCTTATCATAACAGTGGGGAAATCAATTTCAGAATAGAAGATAAAGCGGGCGCCATTCAGGCTGTGCTGGATGTGCTGCCGGAAGGGGAGGCCCCGGTCTCCATAATGGATTTTGATGGTTATCGACTTGATTTCCCTGATTGGTGGTTTAATATACGCGCTTCCAATACAGAGCCCTACCTCCGCTTTATTGCAGAAGCAAAATATCCTGGAATGCTCGCAAGCAAGCTCAGCTTATTGGAATCCGTGCTAAACAGTGTTCAATGAAGTTGCCCTGTCACGCCCTGGTGGTTTTGGCCTTGTTTGTTCTTTTCCTGGATGTTCAGGGCCAGGTAAAGGATAGCTGTCACCATCGCCGCATCGCTTTTCATATCACTGCTCCCGTGATGACAGGCGGAAGCCTGCTTGGCCTGAAGGCCCTATGGTACGCGGATTATCCTTCCACTTCCTTCCATTGGTACAATGATAATCGAGAATGGTTGCAGATGGATAAGGTCGGACATCTCTACAGCGCCTATCAATTGTCTGCTCTAACCGGCAGGGCAGCCGCTTGGGCCTGCCACGATGAATGTGGAGCGCTGTGGTGGACTCTTGGCCTGCCCCTTGTTTACCTTGGTGGCATAGAAGTAATGGATGGGTTTGCCCGTGACTGGGGAGCAAGCGGGGGAGATATCATCGCTAACCTGGCCGGCTCCCTGCTCTTTCATAGTCAGCAATGGGCCTGGCGCGAGCAGCGCATATTGCTGAAATGGTCATTTCATTCCACTCCTTATGCTGCGTACCGTCCATCTTTACTGGGGAAGGGGTTCGTTCAGGAGATGCTCAAGGACTACAACGGGCAAACATACTGGGCTTCCTTCAACTTGAAAAGCCTGGGCCTGGTTTGTGGAGTACCGGATTGGCTTAGCCTGGCCGTGGGTTATGGTGCCAGTGGTATGACAGGGGCGCAGCGGAATGCCCGCTGGCCGGAAGCAGCGATCACGATCCCGGACGACTGGCGAACCAGGCACTTTTATCTCTCGCCAGACATAGATTTACGAAGGATCTCCACACACAGAAAAGGGCTTCGCCTGGCATTTCAATTGTTAAATATGATTAAAATCCCCTTGCCCACTATGGAGCTGGAAGCCGGGAAAGGACTGCGTTTTCACGCCTTCTACTTCTGACCCGCTGGAACGATTCTGCTGCACTCTGCATTCGAATTCCTGCGAATCGATTATTTTTGACGGCAAATTGTATCCGATGCGTTTTCTGGCTTTCGTTTTACTTTTTGTGCTCCTGTCTGCCTGTACTTCCCGTCAGGAAAAAGCAGAGGCCCGTTTTCTGGAGGGGGTGGAGTACCACTTCCTGGGAATGAATAAGGAAGCAATGGATGCCTTTAATGCCGTGATTGCTTTGCAAGCTGATAATCCGGAAGCATACTTTTATCGAGCCAATGTCTGGTTTAACCTCGGGAGCATCGAAAAGGCAATGTTGGATTTGGACAAGGCAATTGAACTTAACCCGGCTTATGCCGATGCTTACTTCAACAGGGGGAATATGTGGTTCTATCTTGGAGATAAGGACAAGGCCTGTGACGATTGGCGGGAAGCTGAAGCGCTGGGTAAACCCAATGTAGGCGACAAAACACGGCACTGCTTCTGACCGACTGACATTCAGTCTTTCACAAGGGTATCAGCTCCGGGATTGACCTTTTTGCTTGAGCCCACAAAGGGGAAATTTGTCCGTCCCAATCCCTTTACATATCTTTACCCTCCCTCAGCCCGAGTGTCAGCATTGAGAAAGATCATAAGCAGGATCAGAAAATCAGTCAGGCCATACCGTTTTTTGGTATTGCTGATTCCGCTGTTTATGATATTGAACTACCGGGGAGATGAGAAGTATGTCTGTCATCACAGCCTCTTTGGAAAGTGGGAGGGGACGGGGCGGTTTATCCATTCCAAGTTGCATTCTGAAGTGGGTTACTTGAGATTCTCCCTAGAGATTAGTGACGATTTTACTGCAAAGGGGAGCATAGGGGACGCGGTATTTAAAGATGCCCGGCTGTGCCGGCATTACCGGGCTTTCGAGAAAGACGGAAATCTGCTTCATCTCACCCTTCAGGGGAAGTTGAATGGGCGTTCGGGGGTTGAAATGGGGGGGATGCAGGTACAGTTGTATGTGGAACCCAACGGGCAAATCGGATTTACCCGCTTCCGCTGCGATGGCTACGGGGGTATGGTGCATCTCAAAAAAGTAGATTAATCTCCTGGCCAGATCTCTCCCTCTCCCTCTCCCTCTCCCTCTCCCTCTCCCTCTCCCTCTCCCTCTCCCTCTCCCTCTCCCTCTCCCTCTCCCTCTCCCTCCAACTACACGTTGAAGCGAATGTGAAGCATATCTCCGTCCTGGACGATATAATTCTTTCCTTCCAGGCGCAGTTTGCCGGCTTCCTTGCAGGCTTGCTCGGATTTCAGGCGGTCAAAATCCGCGAACTTAATGACCTCGGCACGGATGAAGCCTCTCTCGAGATCACTGTGTATCACCCCTGCGGCCTGGGGTGCGGTGGCTCCCCGGCGAATGGTCCAGGCTCTGACTTCCTTGGGTCCGGCGGTGAAGAACACTTCCAGATTGAGCAATGAATAGGCTGCCCGGATCAACTTATTCACCCCTGGTTCCTCAAGGCCGGCATCAGCAAGAAAAGCTTGTCGGTCTTCATCCTCTTCCAATTCGGCAATCTCTGCTTCCAATGCACCGGCAATCACCAGAATCTGCGTGTTTTCTTCCGATACGGCTTGCTTCACGCGGATGACATAGTCGTTGCCCTCTGCTGCTGCGGCTTCTTCTACATTGCAAACATAAATGACCGGTTTCATCGTGATCAGGAACAAGTCTTTCACAAATTCTTCATCTCCGGGAGACACCGGGGCGGAACGCGCTGATTTAAAGTCCTCCAGGTGTGCTTTATACACTTGCAAAACCTCAACCGCTTTGCGTGCTTCCTTATCTCCCGATCTGGCAATTTTTTGTTGTCTTTCTATCTTCCTTTCCACCGATTCCAGGTCAGCAATTTGCAGCTCAAGATCTACAATTTCTTTATCCCTGACCGGATCGACAGAGCCTTCCACGTGTGGGAGCCCCGGATCGTCAAAACAACGCAGCACGTGTACCAGGGCATCCACATTCCGGATATCTCCGAGGAACTTGTTGCCAATCCCTTCACCTGTGCTGGCTCCTTTAGCAAGGCCGGGGATATCCACCAATTCAACCGTGGTGGGCACCAGTCGTTCAGGTTTGACCAGTTCGTGGATGCGATAAAGCCTTGGGTCAGGTACGCTGACCATTCCAATGTTTGATTTATTTGTACTGAATGCGAAACTGGATGCTTCAGCCTTTGTGCTTGACATACAATTAAACAGTGTAGTCTTACCGGTATTGGTCAAACCTACTATACCACAACGCAATGCCATAATGCCATTTTTTGGGGGGCAAAGGTAGGGAAATCCCAACTGGAATCCGGCTTACAGTTAAGGGAGCGATCAGAAGGCATCATTATTCCTTATCAGGAAATATTTGTTGATTATAATTTTATCTCTACCTTTGCACACCCTAAACCAGGGAAATATTAATAAAACAAAGGAATTCAATAGATTATGATCATTGTACCCGTAAAAGAAGGCGAAAACATTGAACGCGCGCTGAAAAAGCTCAAGAGAAAGTTCGAAAAAACCGGCATTATGCGGGAGGTTCGTGCACGTCAGAAGTATACGAAACCCTCCATTGAGCGCCGCGAAGAGGTGTTGAAGGCCATTTACATTGAACAACTGAAGCGGGAAAGCGATTCCTAATCCTTCAGAATTAAGTCCCCACGAGCGTAAGGGGAAATTTGGTGAACAGGAAATATTGTATTACCTTTAGCGTTACAATACTCTTTTTTATCAGGTTTCTCCTTAGTTAGTTGTATGGGGATGGCAGTATGGGATAACTTCTTGGATTACCTTAGCGACCAGAAGCGTTACTCTTCACATACGCTCAAAGCTTATCAAAATGACCTGAGAGGCTTTTTTTCCTTCCTTCATTCGCAATATCAAATATCAGAACCGGAATTGGTCGTGCGGGATATGCTTAGATCATATATCGTTTTTTTACTTGATCAGGGATTATCACGACGCAGCGTTCATCGCAAGTTTTCCTGTATAAAATCCTATTACAACTGGCTCCGGAAGTTTCAGGGGCTGAGCGTTCAGCCCACCGAAGGCCTCAGTTTGCCTCCCTCCCCCAGGGAGCTGCCCGCCTTTGTGAGCCTGGAAGCAATGCAGAATCTGATTCCCCTGCTTCCTGAAGCAGAGGATTACCCTTCTGCCCGCAACCGAAGCCTGATTTTGTTGTTGTATGGCAGTGGGATGAGGGTGTCAGAGCTTTGCGGACTTCAGACAGGCGATGTAATGCTATCTCAGAATGTGATCCGGGTGACGGGAAAGCGGAATAAGCAACGCGATATCCCTTTGGGGAATATCCTGGCAGGTATCCTGGAGTCTTATCTGCATTGGCGAACAAACTATACAGCCTCTTCAGAGGCATTGTTTCTAACAGACAGGGGTAAGCCTGTTTATCCGCGCTGGGTTTATTCTCTGGTGAAGAAGTGGCTGGGAATGGTCACTACCCAGCAAAAAAGAAGTCCGCATTCCCTGCGCCATAGCTTTGCTACCCATATGCTGAATGCAGGGGCCGACCTGAATGCAATCAAAGAAATCCTGGGCCACTCAAGCCTCGCGGCAACGCAGGTATATACACACAATACCATTGAAAAGCTCAGGAGAGTGTATCAACAAGCCCATCCACGGGCATAGAAAGGAGGTAATATGAAAGTGAACATCAATGCTGTGCGCTTTAAAGCCGATCAAAAGCTGGAAGACTTTATCAATGAGAAAGTCGGAAAGCTAAGTACCTATTACGAAGGGGTAATTGGCAGTGAAGTAACCTTAAAGCTGGAGAACCACGAAAAAGTCAAAACCAAGGTGGCTGAAATTCGATTGATGATCAAGGGTTACGATCTTTTTGCCAAGAAGGAGAGTTCCACTTTTGAGGAAGCTACAGATACCGCTGTGGAAGCCTTGCGCCGACAATTGCGCAAGCATAAGGATAAATTGAGGTCGCGGTAAAAAAAATACCAAATCGTTTGTTCGATTTTAAAGTTTTTATACCTTTGCAGTCCCTTTTCATAAAGGGGCTGCTTTTTTTAGCACATTGACAGGCCTATGTAGCTCAGCTGGTAGAGCAGCTGATTTGTAATCAGCCGGTCGGCGGTTCGAGTCCGTCCATAGGCTCGCGTTCTTAGACATCATTTAGATTGATAATTTGGGGAGATTCCAGAGTGGCCAAATGGGGCAGACTGTAAATCTGTTGGCGTACGCCTTCGGAGGTTCGAATCCTCCTCTCCCCACACAATATATCACCAGCGGAAATAGCTCATCCGGTAGAGCGACAGCCTTCCAAGCTGTAGGTGGCGGGTTCGAGTCCCGTTTTCCGCTCAGTTCTTTGAAGGGCCTGAGTGCCTGAATTCGAAATAATTACAAAAGCTTTTCGGAGCCCATTGCCGGACACCGGAAGGCTTTTGTGGGATTCAGCCATTGTAGCTCAGTGGTAGAGCACTTCCTTGGTAAGGAAGAGGTCATGAGTTCAATTCTCATCAATGGCTCCAGTTTTTTAAACAATTAATTACTCAATTTTAATACTTAAGCGAAATGGCTAAGGAAAAATTCGATCGGTCGAAACCGCACGTGAACATCGGGACCATTGGTCACGTTGACCACGGTAAAACGACCCTCACCGCTGCCATCACCCTGGTGCTGGCCGATGCAGGTCTTTCAGAGTTCAAATCTTTTGACTCTATCGACAATGCCCCCGAAGAAAAAGAAAGGGGTATTACTATTAACACTGCCCACGTGGAGTACCAGACGATGAACCGTCACTATGCGCACGTGGACTGCCCCGGTCACGCTGACTACGTTAAGAATATGGTTACCGGTGCTGCCCAGATGGACGGCGCCATCCTGGTGGTAGCTGCCACAGACGGTCCGATGCCCCAGACCCGCGAACATATCCTGCTCGCTCGTCAGGTAGGCGTTCCCCGTATGGTCGTCTATATGAACAAATGTGATATGGTCGATGATGAGGAGTTGCTCGAGCTGGTTGAAATGGAAATCCGCGAGTTGCTCTCATTCTACGAGTTTGATGGGGACAATGTACCAGTCATCCGGGGTTCCGCCCTGGGCGCCCTGAACAAAGAACCCAAATGGGTTCCCACTATTATGGAGCTGATGGATGCCGTGGATAGCTATGTTCCCCTGCCTCCCCGCGACGTGGATAAGCCCTTCCTTATGCCTGTGGAAGACGTATTCTCCATTACCGGCCGTGGAACCGTAGCCACCGGTAGGATTGAAACAGGTGTCATCAATAGTGGTGATCCTGTGGACATTATCGGTATGGGTGCGGAAAAACTCAAGAGCGTGGTAACCGGAGTGGAAATGTTCCGTAAGATTCTCGACAGGGGCGAAGCCGGCGACAATTCCGGTCTGCTGCTCAGGGGGATCGACAAGAATGAGATCCGCCGCGGAATGGTTATTGCCAAGCCAGGTTCAGTGAAACCGCACAGACACTTCAAGGCAGAGGTGTACATCCTGAAAAAAGAAGAAGGCGGCCGTCATACCCCCTTCCATAATAAATACCGTCCTCAGTTCTACTTCCGTACCACTGACGTAACGGGTGAGATTCATCTGCCGGAAGGCGTTGAGATGGTGATGCCCGGTGACAACCTCGGGGTTGAAGTGAAACTGATCAACGACATCGCTATGAACAAAGGGCTTCGCTTTGCTATCCGTGAAGGTGGCCGTACTGTAGGTGCCGGACAGGTTACAGAGATTATTGAATAATTGAATATTAACGCGTTTTCGGGAATGCACAGACAGGCAGGACTGCTCCCTGCCTGTCCGTGTGAACCGGAAGCTTTACACAAACGGGTGTAGCTCAATTGGTAGAGTAGTGGTCTCCAAAACCATTGGCTGTGGGTTCGAGTCCTACCACCCGTGCAAAACAATCACTCACAATGGCAAAGTTCAGATTGAAGGAGTATGCCAGGGAAAGCTATGATGAACTCATCAATAAAGTTTCCTGGCCCACCTGGAGCGAGCTCCAGAACAGTGCTGTAGTTGTATCCGTTGCTTCCCTAATAATAGCCGCAGTGGTCTATTTGATGGATATCAGCTTCAGTACCCTCCTGAAAGAGTTTTACAAACTCTTCTGAGATTTGTCCATTGTCTGATCAGGATGCACTATCCTGTCAACTCCTGAATGTAGGTATGAGCCAAGAAGTTAAAAAGTGGTACGTCGTCCGGGCGATCAGCGGCAGCGAGAAAAAGGTAAAACAATACCTTGAAAGTGAAATCAGCCGTCTGAAGCTGGAGGATTTTATTACACAGGTGCTTATCCCTACCGAAAAAGTGTATCAGGTTCGCAATGGCAAGAAAGTCAGTAAGGAAAGGAATTATTTTCCTGGATACGTACTGATCGAAGCCATTCTGGCCGGTGAAATTCCCCACATTATTCGTAGTGTGCCGAATGTCATCGGGTTCCTGGGCTCAAAAGGTGAACCGGAACCTTTGCGCCCTTCAGAAGTCAACCGCATCCTCGGAAAAGTGGATGAGCTGGCTGAACAGGGTGAAGAGGTGAGCGTTCCATTCATTGTAGGAGAGACGGTCAAAGTGATTGACGGCCCGTTTAACAGTTTCTCAGGGGTGATAGAGGAAATCAATGAGGAGAAGAAAAAGCTGAAGGTTATGGTTAAGATCTTCGGCCGAAAAACCCCCCTGGAACTCAGTTTTATGCAGGTCGAAAAAGAATAGTGTATCCGGACTGTCTACGGTCGCAGATAGTCTTGCAGTGTAAAACACATTAAATCTGCAAACGAAAATGGCAAAAGAAGTCAGCGGAATGATTAAGTTGCAGATCAAGGGGGGAGCTGCGAACCCGTCTCCACCAGTTGGTCCGGCACTGGGTGCCAAAGGGATCAACATTATGGAGTTCTGTAAGCAGTTCAATGCCCGTACCCAGGAGAATGCCGGTAAAGTCTTACCGGTTATTATCACGGTGTACAAGGACAAGTCCTTTGATTTTATTATCAAGACTCCGCCAGTTGCCGTACAGCTAATGGAAGCCGCCAAGATCCAGAAAGGATCTGCTGAATCCAACCGTAGCAAGGTAGCCAGCATCAGCTGGGATCAGGTACAAACCATCGCGGAAGCGAAAATGGTAGACCTGAACGCCTTTACTGTGGATTCTGCTATGCGGATGGTAGCAGGTACAGCGAGGAGTATGGGTATCACCATCAAAGGAACCCCTCCTTTTTCAAAGAATAATTAAGGGCACTGGAAGCCGAACTACGTTAACCTTTTAACTATGGGAAAACTAACGAAAGCCAGAAAACAAGTTCTGGATAAGTTTGACAAGAATGCGTTCTACCCGCTTCCGGAAGCAGTTAAGGTCGTGAAAAACATATCTACCACCAAATTCGACGCATCCGTAGATCTGGATGTCCGCCTTGGCGTAGATCCCCGCAAAGCCAATCAAATGGTGCGCGGCACGGTCACCCTGCCACACGGAACCGGGAAAACCATCCGGGTGTTGGTGCTCTGTACTCCAGATAAGGAAGATGAAGCGAAAGCCGCCGGCGCCGATTTTGTCGGACTCGATGAGTACGTCGAGAAGATAAAGAAGGGCTGGGTGGATTTTGATGTGGTCATCACAATGCCCCCGATTATGCCAAAAGTTGGCCCCCTGGGACGAATCCTCGGACCCCGTGGCCTGATGCCAAACCCCAAAACGGGTACGGTTACAATGGATGTCGGGAAAGCCGTCGAAGATGTGAAAGCCGGAAAAATCGACTTTAAAGTCGATAAGTACGGAATCATTCACGCCTCCGTAGGTAAGGTATCTTTCGATGAAAGTAAATTGGTGGAAAATGCTAGGGAGTTGCTCTCAACGATCAACAAATTGAAGCCCGCAGCCGCCAAAGGTACCTATGTGAGAAGCATCTATCTGTCCAGCACAATGGGCCCGGGTATTCGCGTTGAATCCAAACAGGCTGGTGCGAACTAATTGTTGAGTGATGAATCTAAACTGGGATTAAGTTTATGAAACCAGAAGCAAAAGTAAAATTGATCGATTCGCTCGCAGAGCAACTCAGCAATAATGAGACGATCTATCTGGCCGATATTTCGGAACTGGATGCGGAAAAGACCTCAAAGCTGAGAAGACTCTGCTTTAAGCGGAATATCAAGCTGATGGTGGTTAAAAATACCCTTCTCAAAATTGCGATGGATCGCAGTGAAAAGGACTTTGAACCACTGTACGATGTGCTGAAAGGCCCCACCTCCCTGATGTTTGGAGAAGCAGGTAATGCCCCCGCCAAACTTATCAAGGAGTTCAGGAAAGAACACGACCGTCCTATCCTGAAGGGAGCATACGTGATGGAAGATACCTATGTGGGCGATAATCAACTCGAAAACCTGGTCAATATCAAGTCCAGAGACGAGCTGATCGCCGACCTGATCTTCCTGCTGCAATCCCCGATGCTCAGTGTACTCGGATCCTTGCAGTCAGGCGGAAATACCATCCACGGCGTATTGCAAACCTTATCAGAGAAACCGGAGTAATCAATAACCGAAGAGTAATCATTGATTTTTTCAACAACTAAACAAGAATAGAAATGGCAGATCTTAAAGCTCTTGCTGAACAACTGGTAAACCTGACGGTGAAGGATGTCAAAGAATTGGCAGATATCCTGAAGGATGAATACGGAATCGAGCCGGCCGCCGCCGCCGTTGCCGTTGCAGGCCCGGCCGCCGAAGGAGGTGCAGTCCAGGAGGAACAAACCGCCTTTGACGTGATCCTCAAAGCCGCCGGACAATCCAAACTGGCTGTAGTTAAGCTGGTGAAAGAACTTACTTCTCTTGGCCTGAAAGAAGCCAAAGAATTGGTTGACTCCGCCCCCAAAGCCATCAAGGAAGGCGTTACCAAAGACGAAGCTGAAGCACTTAAATCTCAACTCGAGGAAGCCGGTGCAGAAGTGGAAGTCAAGTAAGTCAAGACGTTCAGGATTGAATACGAGTGATAGGCTTCCTCCGGCCCTGGTCGGGGAAGTCTATGACTCGTTTAATGCATACGGTGTTTTTTTGGAATGTCGATAACCCCGCCCGAACCCCGTTCAGGCAAAAATGATAAAACCTTGGCAGTACAGACAAGCGAACGGATCAGCTTCGCATCCGCAAAAATCAATACCGAATATCCTGATTTTCTTGATATTCAATTACAATCTTTTCAAGATTTTTTCCAACTCGAAACAAACCCCGAAGACCGCTCCAATGAGGGCCTCTTCAAAGTTTTTTCCGAGAATTTTCCCATCACCGATGCCAGAAACAACTTTGTCCTTGAGTTTCTGGACTATTTCGTGGATCCCCCCAGATACAGCATCCCAGAATGTATAGAAAGAGGCCTCACCTACAGCGTGCCCCTGAAGGCCAAACTGAAACTGTATTGTACCGACCCCGAACACGAAGACTTTGAAACCATCATTCAGGATGTCTACCTGGGAATGATCCCCTATATGACTCCCGGAGGTACCTTCGTCATCAATGGCGCCGAAAGAGTCGTCGTCAGCCAACTCCATCGCTCCCCGGGCGTTTTCTTCGGTACCAGCCGTCACGCAAACGGAACCCAACTCTACTCCGCCCGAATTATCCCCTTTAAGGGATCCTGGATGGAGTTCACTACCGACATCAATAATGTGATGTATGCCTACATCGACCGAAAGAAAAAACTCCCTGTAACCACCCTGCTCAGGGCTATCGGATTCGAAAGTGACAAAGAAATTCTGGAAATATTCGACCTGGCCCAGGAAATCAAGGTAAGCAAAACCGGCCTGAAGAAAGTCCTCGGCCAACGCCTGGCAGCCCGGGTGGTGCGCTCCTGGATCGAAGATTTTGTGGATGAAGATACCGGTGAGGTGGTCTCCATCGAACGTACCGAAGTGATCATCGACAGGGAAACTATTCTGGAAGCCCAGCATATTGATATGATCCTCGATGCCGGGATCAAAACCATCCTCCTGCATAAGGATGAAGACAATATCGACTACTCCATCATCTTCAATACCCTCCAAAAGGATACCGCCAACTCTGAAAAAGAAGCCGTAGAATATATCTACCGCCAGCTCAGGAATGCCGAACCCCCCGACGAAGAAACGGCAAGGGGCATCATCGACAAACTCTTCTTTTCCGATAAGCGCTACGACCTGGGAGATGTGGGCCGTTACAGAATCAACCGCAAACTGAACCTGAGCACCGCCCTGGATACCAAAGTGCTTACCAAGGAAGACATCATTCATATTATCCGCCATCTGATCGAACTGGTCAATGCCAAAGCGGAAGTAGATGATATTGACCACCTGAGCAATCGCCGTGTCCGCACGGTAGGGGAACAACTCTATAGCCAGTTTGGGGTCGGCCTTGCCCGTATGGCCCGAACCATTCGCGAGAGGATGAATGTGAGAGACAATGAGGTCTTCACGCCAACAGATCTGATCAACGCAAAAACCCTCTCCTCTGTGATTAATTCGTTCTTCGGAACGAACCAGCTTTCGCAGTTTATGGATCAGACCAACCCGCTTTCGGAGCTGACGCATAAACGCCGAATCTCTGCACTCGGACCAGGAGGTCTGTCCAGGGAAAGAGCCGGCTTCGAGGTGCGCGATGTGCATTATACCCACTATGGAAGGCTTTGTACAATCGAAACACCTGAAGGACCGAATATTGGACTTATTTCCTCGCTCTGCGTATATGCCAAGATCAACCGGCTGGGATTTATTGAAACGCCCTACCGCAAAGTGGTTGAAGGTCAGGTTCGCTTTGATACAGAACCCCTTTATCTCAGCGCCGAGGAGGAAGAGCATAAGATCATCGCCCAGGCTTCAACGCCTATCGGCGAGGATGGAAATTTGCTGAATGATAAAATTAAAGCCCGTTACCTGGCCGATTATCCTATCTCCGACCGGAGCGAAATCGACCTGGTAGATGTGGCCACCAACCAGATCGCCTCGGTAGCCGCATCCCTGATTCCCTTCCTTGAGCACGACGATGCCAACCGTGCCTTGATGGGATCCAATATGATGCGGCAGGCCGTACCCCTGCTTCAGTGTGACTCGCCCATCGTCGGAACCGGAATTGAAGGGCAGACTGCCCACGATTCAAGGGTACTGATTAATGCCGAAGGCGATGGCATCGTCGAGTACGTCGACTCGGATGAAATCGTCATCCGCTATTCCCGCGATGAGAATGAACGCCTGGTCAGTTTCGATGATGACATCAAACATTATGTCCTGACCAAGTTCCAACGAACCAACCAGAATACCTCCATCACCCTGAAACCCATTGTCAGAAAGGGCGATAAGGTGCAAAAAGGCCAGGTTCTCTGCCAGGGATATGCCACCGAAAAAGGCGAGCTGGCCCTCGGGAAGAACATTATGGTGGCCTTTATGCCCTGGAAAGGCTACAATTTTGAGGATGCCATCGTGGTATCCGAGCGACTGGTGCGCGAAGATGTCTTCACCTCCATCCATATCGAAGAATTTGTGATGGAAGTGCGCGATACCAAACGCGGGGTGGAAGAGCTTACCAATGATATTCCCAATGTCAGCAATGAAGCCACTAAAGACCTGGATGAAAACGGACTCATCCGTATCGGGGCTGAAGTGAAGGAAGGGGATATCCTGATCGGCAAGATCACGCCCAAGGGTGAAAGCGATCCAACTCCGGAAGAAAAACTGCTGCGAGCCATCTTCGGAGACAAAGCCGGTGATGTGAAGGATGCCTCTCTGAAAGCCCCTCCCTCAATGAAAGGGGTGGTCGTAGAAAAGAAACTCTTCTCCCGTGCCATCAAGGATAAGAAATCCAAAGCCCGGGAAAAGGAGATCATCGCCCAGCTGGAAGAAGAACACAACAGGGAAGTAGCCAAGCTGAAGAATAAGCTGGTCGACAAACTGATGGTGTTGGTGAGTGGCAAAACCTCCCAGGGTGTGTATAACAATTATAAGGAAGAACTTATCCCTAAAAAGGTTAAGTTCACACAGAAACTCCTTCTGGGAATTGATTACACCGTCGTCAATCCAAACAAATGGACCGCCGATAAGGAAAAGAACCAGCTGATCAACCGCCTGATCAATAACTACAATATCAAGTACAAAGAGCTGCTGGGTAAATTCAACCGACAGAAGTTTGTGGCGATGGTTGGAGACGATCTTCCGAACGGAATTGTGCAAATGGCCAAGGTGTATATCGCCAAAAAGCGCAAGCTTAAGGTGGGCGACAAGATGGCCGGCCGCCACGGGAATAAGGGCATTATTGCCCGCATCGTGCGCGATGAAGATATGCCTTTCCTTGAAGACGGAACACCCGTCGATATTGTGCTCAACCCACTGGGGGTGCCTTCCCGAATGAACCTGGGACAAATCTATGAGACGGTGCTGGGCTGGGCAGGCAAAAAGCTCGGAAAGAAGTTTGCCACGCCTATCTTCGACGGAGCCACCAACGATGAAATCAATGCCTATATGGCAGAGGCCGGATTGCCTGCCAATGGAAAGGTTTGGCTGTTTGATGGAGGAACGGGAGAGCGATTCCATCAACCGGTAACCGTGGGCTATATCTATATGCTTAAGCTTCACCATATGGTGGACGATAAGATGCACGCCAGGTCGATCGGGCCTTACTCCCTGATCACCCAGCAGCCCCTCGGAGGTAAAGCACAATTCGGAGGACAGCGATTTGGAGAAATGGAAGTATGGGCACTGGAAGCTTTCGGGGCATCCAATATACTACAGGAGATCCTTACCGTGAAGTCTGACGATGTCGTAGGCCGGGCAAAAGCCTATGAAAGTATCGTCAAAGGAGAGAATATGCCGGTACCCGGTATCCCCGAATCTTTCAACGTGTTGATTCACGAGATGCGCGGCCTCGGCCTGAATATTTCTTTCGATAAATAATAAAACCCGGGTTTTCCCCTGGACGGTGCCGCCGTGACAGGGGAGAGCCATATCTGCAAATATTATGGCTTTCAGAAAAGACAATAAAGTAACCAGTGAGTTTTCCAGCATCACCGTGAGCCTGAATTCCCCGGAAAGCATCCTGGAGATGTCCTATGGGGAAGTACTCAAGCCGGAAACCATTAATTACCGGACCTATAAACCGGAACGCGACGGGCTCTTTTGTGAGCGCATTTTCGGACCGGTCAAGGATTGGGAATGTCACTGCGGAAAATACAAACGTATCCGTTACAAAGGAATCGTATGTGACCGTTGCGGTGTGGAGGTGACAGAAAAGAAGGTTCGCCGCGAAAGAATGGGGCACATACAATTGGTTGTGCCCGTAGCCCATATCTGGTTCTTCCGCTCCCTGCCCAACAAAATCGGGGCATTGCTCGGACTGCAAACTAAAAAACTGGAATCGATCATCTATTATGAGCGCTACGTCGTTATCCAGCCCGGTGTGAAATCCGGCGACGAAATCGCAGTAATGGATTTTCTGACTGAAGAGGAATACTTTGATATTCTGGATACACTGCCCGCAGACAATCAACACCTGGATGATTCCCACCCGGACAAATTTATTGCCAAGATGGGTGCCGAAGCCATCCACGACCTGCTTGCCCGCCTGAATCTGGATCAACTCTCCTATGACCTCCGGCACAAAGCCAATACAGAAACATCTCAGCAGCGCAAGGCCGATGCCCTGAAAAGACTGCAGGTAGTGGAAGCCTTCCGCGATGCACAGACCCGGATTGAAAACAGACCGGAGTGGATGATCGTCAGAGTGGTGCCTGTTATCCCTCCCGAATTGCGCCCACTGGTGCCTCTGGATGGAGGACGCTTTGCCACTTCCGACCTGAACGACCTTTACCGTCGGGTCATTATCCGGAATAACAGGCTCAAAAGACTGATCGAGATAAAAGCACCTGAAGTGATTATGCGCAATGAAAAGCGGATGCTTCAGGAAGCCGTGGACTCCCTCTTCGACAATTCGAGGAAGGTCAGCTCGGTGAAAACGGAATCCAATCGCCCACTTAAATCCCTTAGCGACAGCCTGAAAGGAAAGCAGGGCCGATTCCGCCAAAACCTCCTCGGTAAGCGCGTGGACTATTCCGGTCGTTCCGTGATCGTGGTAGGCCCTGAACTTAAAATGAATGAATGCGGGCTGCCCAAGGAAATGGCTTCTGAGCTCTTCAAACCTTTCATCATCCGTAAGATGCTGGAAAGAGGGATTGTGAAGACCGTCAAGTCAGCCAAGAAGATTGTGGACAGGAAAGATCCGGTGGTATGGGATATTCTGGAATCCATCCTGCAGGGACATCCGGTAATGCTGAATCGCGCACCTACCCTGCACCGTCTGGGTATTCAGTCCTTTCAGCCCAAACTGATCGAGGGCAAAGCCATTCAGCTTCATCCACTGGTTTGTACCGCATTCAATGCCGACTTCGATGGGGACCAGATGGCTGTTCACGTACCCCTGGGTAATGCAGCCATTCTGGAAGCGCAACTGCTGATGCTGGCATCACACAATATTCTCAATCCAGCCAACGGGGCCCCTATCACTGTCCCTTCGCAGGATATGGTTCTCGGTCTTTACTATATCACCAAAGGACGAAAGAGCATCCCCGGCCATCCGGTCAAAGGAGAAGGCTTTACCTTTTATTCGGCCGAGGAAGTCATCATTGCCCACAACGAAGGCCGCGTAAACCTGCACGCTTACATCCGTGTGAAAACCCCTGACAGGGTAGACGGCAAAGCCGTAGTGCATATGATCGAGACTACCGTTGGTCGTGTACTCTTTAATCAGGTCGTGCCGGAAGAAGTCGGGTTTATCAATCAATTGCTCACAAAGAAGGCCTTAAGGGATATCATCGGTGAGGTGCTGAAAAAAACCGGAACAGCCAAGACTGCAAAGTTTCTGGATGATATCAAGAATATGGGCTTCCGTATGGCCTACCAGGGTGGACTTTCCTTTAATCTGGAGGATGTGATCGTTCCTGAAGTCAAGGAGGAACTCATTGAAGCGGCCAATGCGGAAGTGGACGAAGTGGTCGGGAATTACAATATGGGTTTCATCACCAACAATGAGCGCTATAATCAGATCATTGATATCTGGACCCATACCAATTCCAAGCTTACCCGGACCCTGATGCAGCAGTTGACCAATGACCAACAGGGTTTCAACTCTGTGTTTATGATGCTCGACTCCGGTGCGCGTGGTTCCAAGGAACAGATCCGTCAGCTTTCCGGAATGCGCGGGTTGATGGCCAAACCTCAGAAATCAGGGGCTACCGGAGGGGAAATTATTGAGAACCCCATCCTGTCCAATTTCAAAGAAGGGCTGTCCGTACTGGAGTATTTTATCTCTACTCACGGCGCACGTAAAGGTTTGGCAGATACCGCCCTGAAGACCGCCGACGCCGGTTACCTTACCCGCCGTCTTGTGGATGTGGCGCAGGATGTCATCATCTCAGAATTCGACTGCGGAACATTGCGGGGCCTGGCTACCACGGCACTGAAAAAGAACGAAGAGCTGGTGGAGAGCCTTTACGACCGTATCCTCGGCCGTACCTCTCTGCACGATATCTTCCATCCTCAAACCGGTGAACTGCTGGTATCATCCAGTCAGGAAATCAATGAGGAACTGGCCCTGATTATTGAAGAATCTCCCATCGAATCAGTGGAGATTCGATCCGTGCTCACCTGTGAATCCAAAGTGGGCGTATGTGCCAAGTGCTATGGGCGTAACCTGGCTACCGGCCGGAGGGCGGAAAAGGGAGAGGCTGTAGGTGTGGTCGCTGCCCAGTCTATCGGAGAGCCGGGTACACAGCTTACCCTGCGTACCTTCCACGTAGGGGGAACTGCTTCCAGCATTGCCATTGCATCCAAGATCGAGGCCAAATACGATGGAATCCTTGAAATCGATGAACTCCGTTATGTGGAATATGCCAATAAAGACGGACTGAAGTATGATGTGGTTCTGGGTCGCTCGGCAGAAATGCGTATTGTGGACAAGAATACCGGCATAACCCTGAGCTCGCATTTCATTCCTTATGGATCGCGCCTCTTTGCCCGTTCCGGCACGCAGGTTAAAAAGGGAGAGGTCGTTTGCGACTGGGATCCCTACAATGCGATGATCCTGTCGGAAGTGAGCGGAAAGATCGAATTTGATAATGTGGTGGAAGGTGTGACTTATCGCGTTGAATCGGATGAAACCACAGGCTATCACGAAAAGGTGGTGATTGAAACCCGAACTAAAACCAGGAATCCGGCCATTAAGATCCTTTCGGCCTCCAATGAACTGCTCCGTATTTACGATATCCCTGTTGGTGCACACATTATGGTGAGCGATGGAAAGAAGATCAAAGCAGGCGATATGCTCGTCAAAATTCCCAGGGCGATCGGAAAATCAGGTGACATCACCGGAGGTCTGCCCCGCGTAACCGAACTTTTTGAAGCCCGCAACCCCTCTGATCCTGCCGTAGTATCGGAAATTGATGGGGTGGTATCCTTTAGCAAGAAACTCAAGCGAGGCAATCGTGAAGTCATCGTTACTTCGAAGACCGGAGAAGAAAGACGCTACCTGATTGCCACTTCCAAGCAAATTCTGGCTCAGGAGAATGATTATGTTAAATCCGGCACACCTCTTTCTGAAGGCGCGACTACCCCTGCAGATATCCTGGCCATCAAAGGGCCAATGAAAGTGCAGGAGTACATCGTGAATGAAGTACAGGAAGTCTACCGTCTGCAAGGGGTGAAGATCAATGACAAACATTTTGAAGTCATTGTCCGCCAGATGATGCGCAAGGTGGAGGTGGACGATCCGGGCGATACCCGCTTCCTGGAAGGCCAGTTGGCAGAGAAGATTGATTTTCAGGATGAAAACGATTGGATCTTCGGGAAAAAAATTGTGGAAAATGCCGGTGACTCTCCCAACCTCAAAGCAGGGCAGATTGTCACCGTCCGCAAACTGCGCGAGGAAAATTCAATGCTGAAGCGGCGCGACCTTAAGCTGGTGGAAGCCCGGGATGCCAAACCGGCTACGGCCCGTCAGGTATTGCAGGGAATCACCCGCGCTTCTCTCCAGACTAAAAGCTTCCTCTCCGCAGCTTCCTTCCAGGAAACCACCAAAGTACTCACCGAGGCTGCAGTGCAGGCCAAACGCGATGAACTGCTCGGCTTGAAAGAAAATGTAATCGTTGGCCACCTGATCCCCGCCGGAACAGGATTGCGCGAATATCAGAAAATCATCGTCGGAAGCCGTGCAGAATATGAAAGCCTGATGGCTTCCAAGGAAGAAGATCCTGCCTCAGCCCTGCTCGATGAATTGTAATCTTTAAAGTAAAATACTATGAATGACCCTCAAAGGAAAGATAATCAACTGAATATCGAACTCAGCGATGAACAGGCAGAAGGAACGTATTCAAACCTGGCCATCATTACCCACTCCAATGCGGAGTTTATTATCGATTTTATCAAAATGATGCCCGGACTGCCGAAGGCCAAAGTAAAATCCCGCATTATTTTTACTCCGCAGCACGCCAAAAGATTGTTGCGTGCTCTGCAGGAAAACATCGCAAAGTTTGAATCTGTCCACGGACCGATCAAGGATATCGATCAGGGAAATATGCCCTTCAACCTCGGTGGGCCTACCGCCCAGGCTTAAGACAGGGTGATATTCCTTTTTCAGCCTTGGCTGAATACGCTAATCCGGAAGTTCCATCGGCGCTTCCGGATTTTTTTTATGGATTTTACAGACACCTACAGTTGTGCGCAGCCACCCACGCAGTTGAGCTCAAGAAATGTTTTCGCAGGATGGAGTTTAGCTTAGGCAGGTCCGTGGCGTGGATGCTACGGACAGCTAAGACTTGTAGCGCACTGAATCCTATCGCAGGATGGTCACACTCCCGCTTACTTCATTGTCGCGCTGAATTCCAAGAAAGCTGAAAGTGTATCGGAAGACAAAGAAGTAGGTACCCTCTGCCAAACCGGCTCCATCCCATTCATTCAGGTAGCCCGACTTTTCATACACCTTCTTCCCCCAGCGGTTGAAGACGATCAGCTGGCGGTTCAGGTAGTGTTCCGCTTCCAGCTTTTCAATGACGAAGTAATCATTGTAACCATCTCCGTTGGGGGTAAAGACATTGGGAAAACGAAGGGAATCTTCCATCTCCTCGATCACCTTCACCTGCAAAGAAACCGTATCTGTGCATCCCTCCTCGGTGGTTACTTCCAGCAGAATGGTGTATATGCCGGCATTGGTATAACTATGAATGGGGTGTTCCTGAGTTGAATTATTGTCCGGGGATAAACTATCCCCGAAGTCCCAGTACCACTGGATGGCATTGGGAGTGGAAATATTATTGAATTGGATGTCCGGATTCTTCAGGTCAGTGCTGTCGGGGTCAGCCCAGAAACCGGCGATGGGATTGTCATAAACCTTGATCAAACGCTTAACGGTGTATTCATTAGTGCAACCATAAGGGGACACCACTTCCACACGCACATTGAAGCCCAGGCTCGAATCCGGATGATAGTAATAGGTGTGGGTTGGCTCAGGGTCGGCCGAACTACTCCCATCTCCGAAATCCCAGTAGATATCCTGGAAATCCGGATAGACATTATTTCTGAAATGAACAGTCAGGGGTTCACAACCTTCGAAAATATCGGGAGCAAGGCTGACCAATGGTACCGGATGGAAGACCACCTGCATTGTATCCACTGCAAAAGAGCAATTGGTGCTATCCCTGATTTCCAGATAGTAATACATTGTATCTGTAATCCTATTGAAAACAGGATTGCCAACATTGGGATCGTCTATTCCAAGCTGGGGGCTCCATACATAGTAATAGGGTGGAGCTCCACCGGTAGGCTGAAGGTTCAACTGGGCTTCTTCGCCGCAAAGGACAGTGTCTGAGATGAGGTGGGATTCAATATGATTATAATCAATGATAGGAATCACGATGGTGGTGTCTGAGATATAGCAGATGGATGTTTGCACATCGATCATCACATATTCTATCCCTTCCGGGATATTGTCCATAACCGGATCAATGATCAGTACGCCTGAAGTCCCGCCTGGCGGGATCAACACACTATCGGGTATCCACACATAGTCTATCCCGTTGATGGCCGTGCCATAAATCGAATCAATCTGTATCCAGACCGTATCATAACGGGGAGAGGGGGTATTGAAGTTGATGATGGCTTTCTGACAGCCTTCCACCGCAAACAGGACATCCAGGTATGGATTGGTATAGCTGATGGCTACCTCCACAGATGAACTGGAGAAGCTGCCTTTCTCCAGGAATACGGCGGAGTCATAAGCGGAGTCTCCTGCATCGCCCACTGCAATAGTGATATGGTAGGTTTCACAGGGAACGACCACCACCCAGGCGGTCAGCACAACGGTAAATCCGTCGTACACTATCGTAAGGCCGTTCAGGCCTTCATTGTCGACATAGTATTGCGGGAAGGAAGGGGTTACGTTGTTGATATTGTCGATGGTCACCGGCAGCGTGGTTCCGGGGATTAGGGCGATATTTTCATTGGTATACAGACCACCTGCAGGGAAAGGCTTGGGACCGCTGACAAAGAAACCGAAGACATCATTAAAGGAGGAGTTCACCCATTCAGGATATTCTTCAGAGGCGAAGACATATCGGAATTTGATGGTATCGGATTCAGGGATGAAGTCAAATTCAAGCACAGCGGCATCATTCACCGTATAGCCGGGAATCAGGGCAGCCAGCAGCGGGTGTCCTGCAGTCAAATTTCCGGTGGAGGCAAATCCGGTGACCGGAGAGCCTATGGCCGGGGGTGCAGTCAGGTCGCCGGTGGTCAGGATGATGCCCTCATCCAGCCCCAGGTTGGTCATCCATCCGTTGGAAAACGAACCGATGGCATTGGGTGCACCGGTATACGTTACATTGAAAGCGGAAACCCCCTGTCCGATAAGAATATTCTGCACCAGATTGTTGGGTGTGGTGCCTGTTGTGACGGTTAATTGCCCGTAAGTAGCACTAAAGCCACTTATGATGAAGACTGCCAGTAGAAAATGCCTTTTGCAAACCGATGCCCACCGATTTAATTCCATAATAATGCTTATTTGGTCAGGCGTAGCCGGAGCAAATACCACGGAGGGCAGGGGGTTGTACCGTCCCTATCGGAGTATGGTCACCGACCCGCTCACTTCTTTTTCTTCAGAGACGGTAGTGAAAGCAAACTGGTAGCGGAAGATGAAGAAATAGGTTCCTTCTGCCAAACCTGCTCCATCCCACTGGTTCAGGTAGTTGTTGCTTTCATAGACCTTCTTTCCATAGCGGTTGAATACCACCAGTTGCCTGCCCAGGTAATGCTCCGGTTCCAGGTTCTTGATCTCAAAGTAATCGTTGATGCCATCCCCGTTGGGTGTGAACACATTGGGGAAAATCAGGCTGTCGCCCAGTTCCCGGATGATCTTGACCAGATAGGAAATGGTATCGATGCACCCGAATTCGGTTTCAACTGTAAGCAGGACGGTATAATATCCCGGTTCCGTATAGGTATATTCCGGGTTCTGCTCATTGGAGGTATTCCCATCCCCGAAGTCCCACAGCCAGCTGATGGGGTCGAAGGTGGAGATATCCGTAAATTGTATGGGCAGAATATCTGTCTGATAATGGAAACTGTCGGGGTCGGCCGTATAGTCGGCTTCCGGATTGGGATAGACCGCAATAAAGTCTTCAATGGTGTATTCCCCGTAACAGCCCAGATCGGTGGTGGCTTTCAGGGTGACGCTGTATGCCGAGTCGTTGGGATTGTAAGGGAAGTAATGTGTCTGATGTCGGGCGGTATCGCTGGTGCCATCGCTCCATTCCCACACGTAGTCAATGTCGATCGGGAAGGTATTGTTGGTAAAGTTGACGGTAATGGGATCGCAGCCTTTGATGAGGTCGGCGCTGAAAGAGACCAGGGGTTTCTGATAGACCGAGAAGTACATTGTATCGATGCCTGAATTGCAACCGTGGTTGTTCACATTGAGCATAGCCATATACTCTCCGGCTGGGAGGGAGTCGAGGATATAGGGTCCGGGGCCGTGGCCCTGGATGCGCAGGCCGCCCGAGAGGGTCCAGAAGAATTCAGCACTGGCATCGGCATTGCCGGTATATTCAAAAATGACGCTATCCGATTCCGAGCAGATGGGGGTGTTCAGGGTAAACTCACTGGTAGGGATCTGATGGACAATGACATCCACTGTGTCCTTCGAATTATAAAGACTATCATATACGGTTACGATGTAAGACTGGGAGGAGTCTGGATAAACCACGATGGAATAGGTGGTGTCTCCCGTGTTCCATAGCACATTGGTTTCCATTCCCCCGCAGGTGATCTCCACATTGTCGATGCCCCAGTGATCCCAGTTATTTCCGGACGTAAGATCCTGGTACCAGCGGAATTGGGTGCTGGGAGAGTAGGCCTGAATGGGAACCAGTTCGGAGTATTGGGTCCAGGTGTATAAAGGCCCGGTAATATTATTCACCGGAACCCAGTAGTAAATATCTGTCCAGGTTGCTCCCGAGTTGGTACTGTATTGCAGGTGCACTCCTTCATTGGGCTGGTCGGGGTCTTCGCAGTCCTGATGTGTTTGTATGTCTCCGTATTTCATCGCAAACTCGATCAGGCAACCGCTTCCGATGCTCAGATTATAGGCGATGGTTGTAAGCTGACGGGGAAAATTGGTGGCCGAGCCGATCCAGCAAACAATTCCTGAAGCGGGAGGGACAAGCGGGGGACAGGGATTATTGAACATCGGAGAGGCGTTGGATGACCAGCCCAGACCAATGGTGCCGTTGTCGAAATCGTTCAACATCAGGTAGCCACAAGCTCCGGCCGCCGTCAGTGTCACGGCTTCACCCTTGCAAATCTCCAAGGGATATCCATTGGCGATGACATCGCACTGGGCATTGGCGCTACCCTTGATAAGCAAGAGGCTTGTGAAAAGAATCAGGGAAATAGAGTATATTTTTTTCATTGTAATCTTGGTATATAAGGGATCACATAGGTTTTACCGTGAAATCAGCCATTCGGTATTGGGTCATCACCGGAATATGGTCATAATTCAGAAAGCGAACAAAGAACCTGAGTTCACCCGGACTGCCGGCGGTGCAGATGCCCTCTTTTATTCCACCCGCTTCCAGGGCAACAACATAGTGGTATTCCCCGTCCGTAGACTCACAGGTAGTACACTTCCCATCGTACCATAAAAGCATATCCCAACTCAGGCGAAGGTTTTTTTGCGTGGTATTGACAAATCGCACCAGGATCATCTCCTGAAAAATGCCATTGGCTTCATCATTACAATCCACTTTTTTCAAATAAATCTGCACCCCATCCACAACTTTATCCAGTTGCCATTCTGTAGTCAAGGTTTCCAGGGGGAGCTTATCCTGTGCCTGGAGACTTACCAGGCTTGTAAAACCCAGGAGGATCAACATAAGTACTGTTCTCTGCATATAACGTAAGTGTTTGCTTGTGCTGTTCAGATTTTGATTTCAAATATACACAAAACAATGAAAATGTATCCTTCCGCAGTATCTTAACGGAGTATGGTGACCGACCCGCTCACTTCTTTTTCTTCAGAGACGGTAGTGAAAGCAAACTGGTAGCGGAAGATGAAGAAATAGGTTCCTTCTGCCAAACCTGCTCCATCCCACTGGTTCAGGTAGTTGTTGCTTTCATAGACCTTCTTTCCATAGCGGTTGAATACCACCAGTTGCCTGCCCAGGTAATGCTCCGGTTCCAGGTTCTTGATCTCAAAGTAATCGTTGATGCCATCCCCATTGGGGGTGAAAACATTGGGGAAGATGAGGCTGTCGCCCAGCTCCCGGATGATCTTGACCAGATAGGAAATGGTATCGATGCACCCGAATTCGGTTTCAACTGTAAGCAGGACGGTATAATATCCCGGTTCCGTATAGGTATATTCCGGGTTCTGCTCATTGGATGTATTTCCATCCCCAAAGTCCCAGAGCCAGGAAATCGGATCGAAGGTAGAACTGTCGGTGAATTGAATAGGCAGGATATCCGTCTGATAATGGAAACTGTCGGGGTCGGCATAAAAAGCAGCGTCCGGGTTGGGGTAGACCGCGATAAAGTCTTCAATGGTGTATTCCCCGTAACAGCCCAGATCGGTGGTGGCTTTCAGGGTGACGCTGTATGCCGAGTCGTTGGGATTATAGGGGAAATAGTGGGTTTGATGGCGGGCGGTATCGCTGGTGCCATCGCTCCATTCCCAAACGTAGTCAATGTCGATCGGGAAGGTATTGTTGGTAAAGTTGACGGTAATGGGGTCGCAACCTTTGATGAGGTCGGCGCTGAAAGAGACCAGGGGTTTCTGATAGACCGAGAAGTACATTGTATCGATGCCTGAATTGCAACCGTGGTTGTTCACATTGAGCATAGCCATATACTCTCCGGCCGGGAGGGAGTCGAGGATATAGGGTCCGGGGCCGTGGCCCTGGATGCGCAGGCCGCCTGAGAGGGTCCAGAAGAATTCAGCACTGGCATCGGCATTGCCGGTATATTCAAAAATGACGCTATCCGATTCCGAGCAAATGGGGGTGTTCAGGGTGAAATCACTGCTAGGGATTTGATGGACAATGACATCCACTGTATCCTTCGAATTATAAAGACTATCATAAACGGTTACGATGTAAGACTGGGAGGAGTCGGGATAAACCACGATGGAATAGGTGGTGTCTCCCGTGTTCCATAACACATTGGTTTCCATTCCCCCGCAGGTGATCTCCACATTGTCGATGCCCCAATGGTCCCAGGTATTTCCTGAAGTGAGATCCTGGTACCAGCGGAATTGGGTGTTGGGAGAATAGGCAGGGATGGGAACGATTTCAGAATATTGGTTCCAGACATAATAGGGTCCGGTAGCTGCATTCCCGGGAACGGGCACCCAATAGTTAATATCGGTCCAGGTAGCCCCTGAATTGCTGCTGTATTGCAGGTGGACCCCTTCGTTCGGAAGGTCGGGAGATTCACAGGAGTTGGGAGCCGGGTTGGGTTCATTGGCCCCATACTTCATCGCAAACTCGATCAGGCAACCGCTTCCGATGCTCAGATTATAGGCGATGGTAGTAAGCTGTCGGGGAAAATTGGTGGCCGAGCCGATCCAGCATACGATCCCGGAGGCAGGGGGGGTGATGGGCTGACACGGATTGTTGAACATTGGGGAGGCGTTGGATGACCAGCCCAGGCCAACGGTGCCGTTTTCAAAATCGTTCAGCATCAGGTAGCCACAAGCACCGGCAGCAGTAAGGGTAACCGGTTCTCCCTTGCAAATCTCAAGAGGATATCCATTGGCAATGACATCGCACTGGGCCCGGCTATGCTGCTGAAAACCAAGAAGTGCAAAAATGGGAAGGAGCAGGGTTAATATCTTTTTCATAATTGAATTTTTTATCGGGGAGAAACGGTAAAATTATCCATCGCATAGCGGGTGAGCACCGGAATATGATCATAATTCAGAAAGCGAACAAAAAACCTGAGTTCACCCGGACTGCCGGCGGTGCAGACGCCCTCTTTTATTCCACCCGCTTCCAGAGCAACAACATAGTGGTATTCCCCGTCCGTGGACTCACAGGTAGTACACTTTCCATCATACCATAACAGCATATCCCAACTCAGCCGGAAGTCCTTCTGTGTGGTATTGACAAACTGCACCAGAATCATTTCCTGAAAAATACCATTGGCTTCGTCATTACACTCCACCTTCTTAAGGAAAATCTGCACGCCGTCAATTTCACGGCTGAACTGCCATTCTTCAGTCAGCTTGTTCATTGGAATGGGTTCGAAAGCATAGGCCTGATTCCAGACAATAAGGGTGCTGATAATCAGGAAGATAGTTAAATAACGCTGGATTTTCATAGTGTTTTGTTTTTATGCCGATGGATTCTCTTTTTCATTGAAAAAATGGAGATAAAACCCTGCCAGTGGTTCCTTGTCGTATGGATTCAATTCGCCACACTTTCATTGACACAAATCAGTTGCGAGAAGTTGTCTGATATTCCCTTGTTTTAGGTTTTTCTGTGATCCTGGTCTGTCTGTCCTTCAACCGCATAATGGTTATCTTTGCCGGGGTTAAGCCACAGACTTAAGATTTCGCTTTATGCAGTTTATATATCCGGGTTTCCTGTTTGCCTCTGCAGCGGTACTCATCCCGCTGATTATCCATTTGTTTCGTTTCAGGCGATACCGGAAAATGTATTTTTCCAACGTCCGCCTGATTGAAGATTTGCAACTGGAGAAAAGGCGACGCTCCCGCCTGAAACATATACTGGTACTTCTGGCGCGTATGTTTGCAATCCTCAGTCTTGTTTTTGCATTTGCCCAGCCATATAAACCCCTGGAAACCGGAACTCAGCTTTCTGAGCGCAAGCAGGTGGTCGTCTACCTGGATAATTCTTTTTCAATGGAGACGCTGGGTGAAGAGGGTTCTCTCCTGCAGCAGGCAAGAATCAGGGCGGCAGAGATCGTGGAAGCATACAATGTTTCTGATCGTTTCGCCTTGCTGACCAATGATTTTGAAGGACGACATCAGCAGTACTACAGCCGCGAAGAGTTCCTGGAAATGCTGGCTGCCGTGGAGATCAGTCCGCTAAGCCGCAGTCTGGATGAAGTTTTGAGGCGGGTTGACGACTTGAAAGGGCAGGATGCCGCCAGGGAGGTTTTTCTTCTTTCTGATTTTCAACGCAACTTCTTACCCGAAGCCTCGACGCTCAATGCAGATAGCGCCTTGCGTATTTATTTCGCTCCCATCAAGGCCAATGCTATTTCCAATTTATATATCGACAGCGTTTGGCTGGATTCTCCTTTGCGCTACCAGGGACAGGGGATGCGATTGAGGGTCAGGGTGGTGAACAGTGGAGCAGGGGATTATGAGAAGATTCCATTGCGCCTGCGCCTGAACGGCGTCCAGCGGGCAGTGGCTACCCTGGATATTCCTGCCGGCCGCTCAGGTGAAGTCACCCTGCCCTTCACTGCCGAAGAATCAGGATGGTATGCCGGAATGCTTGAAATTACAGATTATCCGGTCACTTTTGATGATCATTATCATTTTGCCTTTGAGGTGCGTGGAGCGCTGAAGGTGCTCAGGGTGTTCGGACAAAGCCCCGAACCTTATCTTCCGGCTCTTTTCCGTACCGACAGCAGTTTTGTCTTTTCTTCTCAGGCCCTGATGCAGTTGGATTATGCCGCCCTGGCAAGCCAGGATCTGATCATCCTGGAAAACCTCCAGCAATTCCCCTCCGGTCTCATCGCAGCCCTGCAAGCTTTTGTCGATGACGGCGGCTCACTGGTACTGTTCCCGGGTATCGCCGCCCTGCCCGAAGACCTGAACCCCCTGCTCCGCATATTTGCGATGGGCAGTTTTGGAGCAGAAGATACAAGCTCCACAAGGCTTGCCGGAATGAATGAAGCACATCCCCTCCTCGACGGGGTATTCGAAAACACGGAAAAAACAGGACCGGAAAGGGTGGATCTGCCAGAGGTGAGACGACATTATCCCTTGCTTTCATCTGCCCCCGATGTGCTCAGCGTAATGCAATTGGAAAACGGAAGGCCTTTCCTCCTGCATAAGCCCGTCGGACACGGACAAGTGTATCTTTTTACCTCCGCCCTGGCTCCCGAAGCAAACCAGCTGGCCCGTCACGCCCTCGTGGTTCCATTGCTCTATCGTATGGGGATGATGAGCCGGCCGGTCAGTGAAATGGCCGCCACCGTCGGGCAGGAAACGGTGATACGCCTGGCAGGACTCGAAAGCGTGCCCGAAATCATCCGTGTAAAACACCGAATCCGCGGGAATGTATTTATCCCTGAGATCCGCAGGGCAGCAAGCATAGTGTATCTGCATACTCACAACCATATACGTGAGGATGGAATGTATGAGGTGCTGGAGGATGAAAGGATCCTTGCTATGGCAGCCTTTAACTATGATCGCCGTGAATCAAACCTGAACTATTTCTCTAACCCCGAACTGGAGGAATGGATCCGGATGAGGGATGATGCCCTGTTCCAGGTTCTGGATTTTAAAACGGCAAGTACGGTGCAAGCCCTGAGCCTGCTGAATGAAGGGAAAAGATATTTCCGCTGGTTCCTGCTGGCTGCCTTGTTGTTTTTGCTGACTGAAGTAATTTTGTTGCGTTTTATGAAAGGCTGAGGAAGCGATGGACGAAGAATTGCAAACGCATCAGGGGGAAGAACAACACAGGGATGTTCATTCAGACCGGCACAGGACTATACAGCTGAGCGGGATGTATGAGAATTGGTTCCTGGATTATGCCTCCTATGTCATCCTGGAAAGGGCAGTACCCGAAGCCCTCGATGGGCTTAAACCGGTGCAGCGGCGTATTCTTCACGCAATGCGCGAGATGGACGACGGGCGCTTCAACAAAGTAGCCAACATCATCGGGCAGACGATGCAATACCATCCCCACGGGGATGCCTCTATCGGGGATGCCCTGGTGCAACTCGGACAAAAGGATATCCTGATCGAAGCACAGGGTAACTGGGGCAATATCCTTACAGGGGACAGTGCCGCAGCCCCCCGTTATATCGAAGCCCGCCTCTCTGCCTTCGCCCTCGAAGTGGTCTTTAACCCCAAAATCACCCGTTGGAAAAAGAGTTACGACGGACGCAAAAATGAACCGGTCGCCCTCCCCGTGAAGTTTCCCCTGCTCCTGGCACAAGGCGTGGAAGGCATCGCGGTTGGATTGGCCTCCAAGATTCTGCCCCATAATTTCGTGGAGCTGCTGGATGCCGCCGTGGCCCTGCTTAAAGACGAAGCTTTTACCCTCTATCCTGACTTTCCCACCGGCGGATATGTGGAGGTGAGCAAATACAACGACGGGCTCAGGGGAGGCAAAGTCAGGGTGCGGGCGAAAATCCAGCAATTGGATAAGAAAACCCTGGTGGTCAAAGAAATACCCTTCTCTACCACCACCGGCAGCCTCATCGATTCTATCCTGGCTGCCAACGACAAGGGCAAAATCAAGATCCGGAAAATTGACGACAATACGGCGGAGAATGTGGAAATCCTTATCCACCTTGCTCCCGGCGTCTCTCCGGATCAAACTATGGATGCACTCTATGCCTTTACAGATTGCGAAATCTCACTGAGCCCCAACAACTGTGTTATCCACGATGGAAAACCCCGCTTCCTGGGTTCCACCGAACTGCTCGGAATGAGTGTGGATCATACGGTGGACCTCCTGGCCCAGGAACTCAATCTCCGCCTGCACGAACTCGATGAACAATGGCATTTTGCCAGCCTCGAAAGGATTTTTATCGAGAAAAGGATTTACCGAAGGATTGAAAAAAGCGAAACCTGGGAGGCAGTTATTCAGGCCATAGAAAGCGGGCTGGAACCCCATACCAAAAACCTTCGCAGGGAAGTGACCAGAGACGACATCGTCAGGCTGACCGAAATCCGCATCAAACGCATTTCCAAATATGATGCGGACAGGGCATTGGATGTCCTCCGGAAACTGGAAGATGAAATGGAAAGCGTGAAGCATCATCTTGCCCACCTTACTGAATATGCCATTGCCTGGTTCACCAACCTGAAGACCAAATACGGAAAGGGCCGGGAACGGAAGACAGAGATCCGGAACTTCGAGAATATTGAAGCTACAATGGTGGCCGCTGCCAATCAGAAACTCTATGTAAACCGTGAAGAAGGTTTTGCAGGGACTGCTCTGAAAAAGGATGAATTCGTCTGCGATTGCAGCGATATCGATGATATCATCGCCTTCCGCGCCGATGGAAGTGTTATGGTGACGAAAGTGGCCGCTAAGGTCTTTCTCGGAACCGACATCATTCATATTGATGTCTTCCGGAAAAATGATGACCGCACCATATATAATATGGTCTATCAGGATGGCCGCGCAGGAAAAGCGATGGTGAAGCGCTTTGCCGTTACCAGCGTAACCCGCGACAAGGAGTACGACCTTACTTCCGGGACCAAGGGATCCAAAATCCTCTACTTCTCTGCCAATCCCAATGGGGAAGCAGAACTGATCCACGTGATGTTGCGTCCCCGACCCAGAATGAAAAAGACTTCCTTTGATTTTGATTTTGCAGAGATCCCGATCCGCGGAAGGGCCTCCAAAGGGAATACGCTCAGCCGTTACGCTGTCCGGAAAATCAGTAAGAAAGAAGAAGGGGTCAGTACCTTAGGCGCGATGGGGGTTTGGTATGATGAAACCGTGAACCGGATCAATACTGAGGAGCGCGGGCTGTATCTGGGTGAATTCAAGGGAGAAGATAAGATCATCGGTTTCAACCGCTCCGGAACATACCGCACCTATGGTTTTGATTCCACCACCCACTTCCAGGAGGATATGTTCCTGATTCAGAAATATGATCCCGCGCAAGTGGTAAGCCTGGTTTATTATGACGGAAATACCGGGGATCACTATCATAAACGCTTTGTGCCCGAACTCACGGAGAAACGGGTGCTGTTGACCAATGAGCACCCGGAAACAAAGATCATTCATCTGAGCCTGGATCCGGATACTGTCTTCTTTGTGAGGGGACGAAAGCGGACCAAATCGGCGGAAGAAACCTCGGAAGAGATCAGGGCAATGGATCATATTGCTGTGAAGGGAACCACTGCCAAAGGCAAGAAGCTGGTGACTTTCGATGTGGAGGAGGTGGTTCTTAAGGAGGGACAGGGAGAGGAACAGGGACAGGGAGAGGAAGAGGTAAAGGAGGGCCGGGGAGGGGTCGAACAGGAACAGGAACAGGAACAGGAAGAGGTAAAAGGGGGCCGGGGAGGGGTCGCCCTTCGACAGGCTCAGGGACAGGAAGAGTTTGACCCTTCGACTGCCCTTCGGCTGCGCTCAGGGCAAGCGCTCAGGGTAAAGGAAGAGGAAGAGGTAAAAGGGGAGCAGGAAGGGGTCAAAAAAGAGAAGAACACCAAAAAGGATCCTCCTTCGCAAATGACATTATTTTAATCGAATAGACACAAAAAAATATGAGCAATATGAACCTGGATGTGAGCAAGGATGTGAAATGGATTGGCGTGCTGGATCACGATATTGTCACCTTCGATGTGGTAATGGAAACCAAGTACGGGACAAGCTATAACTCTTACTTTATCGATGCGGCCCAAAAAGCCATCGTGGAAACCAGCAAGGAAAAATTCTGGCCGGAGTATGAAGCGAAAATCCGCTCGATGTGCGATCCTTCTGAAATCCGCTACATTATTCTGAATCATACTGAGCCTGACCATTCAGGGAACCTGTTTAATCTGCTTTCGATTGCCCCCAATGCGGAAGTGATCGGATCGGGGAATGCCATCCGCTACCTGAAGGATATGTTCGATGCCCCCTTCCCGCATCGCGTGGTGAAGGATGGAGATACCCTCAGCCTGGGTAATAAGAGCCTTGAATTTATTTCCGCCCCTAACCTGCATTGGCCCGATTCGATGTACACCTGGCTGAAGGAAGACCGCATCCTGTTTACCTGCGACTCCTTCGGTGCGCATTATGCCGATGAAGCAATGTTTGATGATCTTGTGGACAAGGAAAAGTATGAAGATGCTTTCCGTTATTATTTCGATGTGATCCTGAAACCCTTCAGCCGCTTTATGGTGAAAGCCATTGAAAAGATCAGCCAGCTGGATATTCAGGCGATCTGTCCCGGTCACGGCCCGGTCTTGCGCAACAACTGGCGCAGATATGTAGACCTTTCGCTTCAGTGGTCTCACGAATACCTGAATACTCCCTCGCCACGCAGGGTTTTTATCCCTTATGTTTCGGCATACGACAAAACCGGTCGCATTGCCAGGGCCATTGCTGAAGGGGTGGAGGCAGCAGGAGACATTGATGTGGAAGTCCAGGACATTGAAATGAGTGCCATCGGTGAGCTCGAGATGCAGCTTACCCGTGCATCCGGGATTATTGTGGGCTCTCCCGTGATCAATCAGAATATCCTGCTTCCGGTATATAAACTTTTTGCCCTCATTTCACCTTTACGCGACAAAGGCAAGCTGGCAGGAGGCTTTGGCTCTTATGGCTGGAGCGGAGAGAACCGGAATCTGATCCGCTCATCTCTGGAAAACCTGAAGCTGAAGTACCACAAAGAAGGAGCCTTCTTCAAGTTTTCCCCAACGGATGAGGAACTGGTGCACAGCCGGGAATATGGAAAAAGTTTCGGAGAAGCACTCCTTGAGGGGAAGCCCCCGGAAGGATAACATTCCGGACCGAAAGTCGTTCCCTTGCCTTTTCGTCCTAAAAACTGCATTGTGAAGAAAACCGTTTTCCACTTCCTGCTTCTCTTATTGCCAATGCTGTTCAGCAGCTGCCTGGTAGAACGGCAGTTGGCCGGACAGTTTGTCTCACGCTGGCATCCTCCCGCCCTGCTGGTGATGGCTCCCGATGTCGTGCTGAAACAAAATCTGAAAGCAGAGGAACAACTTGAACGAAGTGGGATGAGCAGGGCAGAGAAAGATTCTGTGGCCTACTTCAGCTCTCTTTTTCTGAAGGAACTTTCAGACTCTTTATTGGTGGAAACATACGTAAACGCATTCATCCAGGACCTGCGCAATCAGGGTTATGTGGTTTTTGTGGAATCTGACCTGGATACCTTTCTTACCTGGAAGGGCGAAGCCTATGTTTTTAATATGGCCCAGCTTCAACTGGAAGAATACATCATTCCACTGTCGGAACAAGAAGTGTTTGATGATACCATTGTCTATTATAAAAAGTTCGAACTGAATGCACTGAGCATCAATTCCTGGTTTGAACTCAGCCCTATGAATGCTCCGGAGTCTGAGCCTCGACTGCTCTATGCCAGCCACTATCTGCACGATTATATAAAGGGTCGTTTCACCCGTCATCCCATTAAAGGGACTGTCGTCTATAAATATGAAAAACGCCCGGTTGACATTCGCGACATCTACCGTCTCACCGAAGTGCTAGGGAAAAAATATGCCGGCTGGCTGACGGATTTTTTTGTGAACAACTACATTCAGGAATCACTGCCGGAAGGCCTGGAACCGGAAGTGCGTTATACCTACGATCCTGGAACAGGGAAGCTGCGCCGGAGCTGGGAGGAACGTTTTCTGGAAATGGATCCCTGATTCAGTTGCCGGCCCGGGCATAGGGCGCTGCATCCAGCCCGGCAAAATCCTTTTGAAAAAATTTGAATACCCCTGCCATCGCAATCATTGCAGCATTGTCGGTGCTGTAGCTGAAGTTGGGCAAGAAGAGCTTCCATCCTTTTTCTGCTGCCATTTTTTCCAATGCACTTCGCAAGCCACTGTTGGCAGAAACCCCTCCGGCTATGGCAACTTCCCTGATGCCGGTTTGCTCTGCGGCCAACACAAGCTTGTGAAGCAGTATAGAGATGATGCGCGCCTGAATGGATGCGGCCAGGTCAGCCTTGTTTGTCTCAATAAAGTCTTTGTCTTCCTTAAGGCGGTCGCGAAGAAAGTATAGAAAGGAGGTTTTCAAGCCACTGAAGCTGTAATCCAAAGCTTGAATGTGGGGTTCCGGAAAACGGAAGGCGTCCGGATTGCCCTCTTTGGAAAGTTTATCAATCAAAGGCCCGCCCGGATAAGGCAGCCCCATAATCTTGGCCGCCTTGTCGAAAGCTTCCCCGGCAGCATCGTCAATGGTTTGGCCTATGATTTGCATATCCCCGGGCGATTTCACCACCACAATCTGGGTGTGACCACCCGATACCGTCAGGCACAGAAAAGGAAAGGAGGGTACCGTCTGGTCTTCGTTATCACGGATGAAATGGGCAAGGATATGGGCTTTCAAGTGATCAACCTCAATCAGGGGAATCCCAAGTGCAATGGAAAGGGATTTGGCAAAGGAGATGCCAACCAGCAGGCTTCCCAGGAGGCCCGGGCCACGTGTAAAAGCAATACCATCCAGCTCATTTTTGGCTACCTTTGCCCTTTGCAGGGCGATATCCACCACCGGGATGATGTTTTGCTGATGGGCACGGGAGGCCAGTTCAGGCACCACACCCCCGAAGTCCTTGTGCACAGTCTGATTGGCGATCATATTGGAAAGAATACGGTCGCCCAGGATGACCGCCGCAGCAGTATCATCACAGGAAGATTCAATGCCCAGCAGGCATATTTCTGAAAAAGGCTTTTCCATATAATGCGCAAAAGTACCAAAATATGGCGTAGAATTCTGAGCGGCACGCTCGGAGTACTGGCTTTTTTAGTGATTGCCCCCCCCCTGATTATTCAAATCCCCCGGGTGCAGCAGGCCCTGAAAAATGTACTTGTGAAACAGCTTTCCTCCCGCCTGGATACCCGCGTGGAGGTGGGAAGAATCCAGTTGGCCTGGTTCCTGGATGTAGCCGTGCGGGATGTGGGGATATACGACAGGTCGGACAGCCTGCTGCTCGGCGTGGACAGGCTTATCCTGGATGTGGGAAGATTGCAGTTGCGGCAACATAGTCTGCAGATTAAACGCGTCGTATTGGAAAAACCGGCTTTTCACCTTCGTTTTGAGAAGGATGACCAACAAACAAATCTGGATCAACTGCTATCAGGGCTGAATGGTAGCGATACCGACACCACATCCTCCCCGGTCTGGCAACTCTCTGTAAAAAGACTGGACATAGAAAGGGGGAGCTTCAGCTATCACCATACGGAGCGCCTCTGGGATCAGGAGGGCATCGACTTCAATCATATTGCCCTGGATTCTTTATATCTGCGCCTGACTTCCTGGCGCACCGCCGCGGATACCCAGTTTTTTACCATTGATCACCTTGCCCTGCGCGAACAGAGCGGGTTCCTTCTCGATACACTCGAAGCGATTTTTCAGCTTAGCAATACCGGCCTCGATGCACAGGAATTATTCATCCGCACTCCCCTGACCAGGCTTCGAATGGATTTGCATTTCGAAAATGCAGGATGGCATTCATACAATGATTTCATCGACAGTGTATATGTACAATCGGAAATCCATTCCGGAAATCTTGCAATGAATGATATCGCGTTTTTTGCTCCGGAGATCAGGGGAATGGATAATCAGTTCGGTATACGTGGCCATATTATGGGCACTGTAAACAGCTTCAGGGCCCGCGATCTGTCTGTATCATACGGCAGCGCCACTTATCTGCTGGCTGACCTGGATGTCAATGGATTGCCGGATGTCAGGGAGTCTTTTGTGGATGCCCGATTCCATAAGTTTCTGGCTTCCGCTTCTGACCTGGACAGATTCCTTCTTCCAGGGGGAGCCACATTGGGCCCCCTGCCGGAAATACTCTCCCGCCTCGACATCCTGAGCACAAAGGGTGTATTTACCGGCTTTTTCAATGATTTTGTGGCTGAGGCCCAAATCATTACTCCGCTTGCATCGGTACGCGCCGACCTCGTCCTTAAACAAGGCTCTGCCAAGCAAGGCCTCCTCTATAGTGGAACCCTCTCCGGTGATGAGGTGAATCTGGGAAAACTGCTGGAAGCAGAGCAGATATTGGGAAGAATGAGTATGGATATGTCGGTAAATGGCAGTGGCCTGGATTGGACAAGCCTCAATATGAAGCTGGAAGGACGGGTTGACTCTCTGGAACTACTTGGTGAACGCATTCGTAGCCTGGATATCAATGGGGCCCTGGCCGGAAAGGAATTCAGGGGAGAGTTAAGGGTGCAGGATCCTGTTCTGGCAATGCATTTTGACGGACTGGTGAATTTTGAAGCTGAACCCCATTTTGACTTTTTTGCTGCGGTAGAGCATATCCGTTTGGACAAACTCGACCCGAATGCGAAACGTGGCCCCTTGTGGGGAAGCGGTGACTGTGTAATGAACTTCTCCGGGAACGACATCGACCGACTCAAGGGCACCCTCAATGTTGAAAACCTCCGGATCAGAGACGGGGAGCACACTTTTTACTCCCGAAACCTGATGGTCAGTTTTGAACCCGACGCCACACGATACAAGGCTGTTCGCCTGCGCTCCGATTTCGCAGATGCAGACCTTGAGGGTAGTTTTCTCTTCGATAACCTGATCCAATGGACGGCCTACGAGCTTGCTCAATTGCTGCCCTCAGCCGGCTGGACGAATGTACCATCTCCCCCCGACCGAAGCCAGTTTGCCCGGGCAGAAATACTGGTGTATGAAACTTCCCCCTTAACGAATATTTTCTTTCCAAGCCTGTATGTGGAAGCTGGCAGCCACATCGCGATTGAATTCAGAGAGGGAGATACCGTAATGCACTTCGATTGTGCCATCCCGGCCATCTCCTGGAATCAGGTCCGGGCAGAAAGACTGGTGGCCGGAGGCCAGCTGCTTGCCGGTGAGTTGCACACCGCTTTTCAAATGGATCAACTCGCCCTGACCGATACCCTGATTGTGTATACCCCTCACCTGCAAAGCCGTTTTGCAAGAGACAGTGCAGGCTTTCTGGCACGATGGTCTTCCAATCCAGATTCTGCCGCTATCCAGGGCATCCTCCAGGGAATGGCCCGCCTTCCGGATACAGGAATCCTTCGCCTTCGACTGACACAGTCGCTCGTACCTGTCGATAACAGGATTTGGCAGTTTAATGAGGATCACGGAATCATCTTCGACAGCAATGGGGTCCAGTTCCGCAATGTGGTGCTGGTCAGCGAAGATCAGATGCTTCGCCTGAACGGGAGAGCGGATGAAAAGCCGGATTCCCGACTGGGAATGCAGTTCCATCAGTTTGACCTGGCACTGCTTAATGTTTTCCTGGCGAAGTATGGTTTAAGTACGGGCGGAAGAGTGAATGGGGACCTGACAGCGATGGGCGTGCTGGGTAACCCCCTGGGTACAGCCCAGCTCAACATTGCTTCCCTGACCCTGAACGGCGATGTGCTTGGAAATGCCTCCATTCAGGCTGGATGGAATCCCCTCATCAAGGAGCTGGATCTGGATGCTTCCGTGATCTACCGGGGAAATGCCGGGATCAACTATCCTCTGGAAATCAAAGGCAGGATTATACCCGAGCATCCGGAGGAGAACTTCGACCTGGATATCCGTCTTCAAAACCTGAAACTGGCGACCTTCCAACCCTACCTCGAAGTATTGAGTTCTGAAGTCTCTGGATTCCTCTCCGGTGAGATGCACCTGGGAGGAAGCTACGCACAACCCGAGCTCGTGGGATCATTGACTGCCCGACGCGCAGCCCTGAAAGTGGATTATCTGAACGAGGTCTATTCTTTTACCCACGAAATTTCCCTTACCCCAAAAGGCTTTGAGGTGAAAGACCTTATCCTGTACGACAGGCTGGGCAAGCAGGCTGTGATGAACGGAGGGATCTATCATAAACACTTTGCTGATTTTACTACAAACCTGGAGATACGGCCCACACAGTTTGCCGCCCTCAATACCAGCCAGGCACAAAACGAGCAATTCTATGGGACCGCTTTCGCCAGCGGTATCCTTCGCTTGAGTGGCCCTTTTGAGGATATTCTTATGGAAATCAATGCCCGCACCGAAAAAGGAACCAAGGTCTTTATTCCCATATCCTATGATGCGGAGATTGCAGAGCGGGGGTTCATTGTGTTTGTGGATCCATCCAGGGAAGAGGAAACCCTGAAGGAAGAGCCCGCCAATGTCAGCGGTTTCCGTTTGGATTTTGAGCTGGATGCCAATCCGGATGCCGAAGTGGAGATCAGCCTGCCTTCCCGTATGGGCAGCATTCAGGGAAGTGGTAAGGGTAATATCCGTTTCCTTATTGATACCCGGGGTGAATTTGGGATGTTCGGAGACTATGTTATTGAGAAAGGGGTATACGATATGACCCTGCAGAACCTGCTGAACCGACGCTTTGAAATACGCAAAGGAAGCAGCATCCGGTGGGAAGGCGATCCTTATGATGCCACACTGGCCATCGAGGCAGCCTACCGTGTCAGGGCCGGCCTGAAAGAGCTCCGGCCGGTCGGAGATTCCTCCGATCTCTTTAATCAGCGCATTCCGGTGAATTGTATCATACGACTTTCCGATCGACTGGCCAGTCCGGGCATCCGCTTCAGTTTTGAGCTGCCGGAAAGCAGCGAGGAGATCAACCGGATTGTCTTCAGCCGCATCGATACCACCAACGAAGCCCTGGTGAGCCGACAAATGATCTCCCTCCTTGTCCTCAATAGTTTTATCTCCGATGAAGCCAATGTCAACCTCGCTTCAGGGGTGAGTTCCAGCTCTTTCGATCTGTTGAGTCGCCAGCTCAGTAACTGGCTGTCGCAGATTAGCAGGGATTTCGATATCGGGGTGAATTACCGTCCCGGCGGTGAGCTTACCAATGAGGAACTGGAATTGGCCTTGTCCACCCAGCTCTTCAACGACCGGGTGCTGATCGATGGTAATCTGGGGCTGGCCGGCGATAAGAATACGCAGGCAGCCAGTAATCTGGTGGGAGATGTCTTGGTGGAAGTCAAGCTGACGGATGACGGACGCTTTCGCGTGAAAGCCTTCAATAAATCGAATTATGTTGACCTGATCGACAACAAAGCCCCGTATACCCAGGGAGTGGGTGTTTTTTACAGAAAAGAATTTGATAGCCTGGAAGAGCTCTTTAAACGCCGTCGCCGGCTGGAGTAGATAAATCCAGATTAAGCAGGTGCCCCATTCTTTCCTGCTTGGTTTTTAGATACTTATAGTTGTGTGGGTTGGGTTTGATGATCAGGGGTACATTGGTCACAATTTCAAGGCCGTAGCCTTCCAGTCCGGCCTTTTTCCCCGGATTATTGGAGATGAGACGGATCTTTTTGAGACCGAGGAAACGGAGCATCTGGGCTCCGATGCCGTAATCTCTTTCATCCGCTTTGAACCCCAGTTTCTCATTGGCCTCAATGGTATCCAGCCCCTGTTCCTGCAGATGGTATGCGTGCAATTTATTCAGCAGGCCGATGCCGCGTCCTTCCTGGTTCATATAAAGAACTACCCCCTTGCCTTCTGCTTCAACCATTCTCATTGCCTGGTGCAGCTGAGGACCGCAATCGCATTTGCAGGATCCCAGCACATCTCCGGTCAGGCAGGAAGAGTGCACCCTGACCAGCACACTTTCTTCATCAGCCCAGCTTCCTTTCACCAGTGCCAGATGGAGGATGTTCTGATGAATATCGCGGAATACCTTCAGATTGAAATCACCCCATTCGGTAGGCAGATGCACGCTTTCCTCTTCCTGTATCAGGCTCTCTGTGCGGATACGGTAGGCGATCAGGTCTTTGATGGAAATGATCTTCAGCTTGAAACGTTTGGCGATGTCCATCAATTCAGGCAAGCGGGCCATCGTTCCGTCTTCATTCATAATTTCCACCAGGGCTGCCGCCGGTTCCAGTCCGGCCAGACGAGCCAGGTCAATGGCCGCTTCAGTATGCCCTGCCCGACGCAACACGCCCCCCTTTTTGGCCCGCAGGGGAAAGATATGCCCGGGGCGAGCCAACTGAGAGGCAAGGGTTTCTTTCCGGGCAAGAGCCTGAATGGTCTTGGCCCGGTCTAAAACAGAAATGCCTGTGGTACAGCCATCTCCAATCAGATCCACAGAAACGGTGAACTGGGTTTCGTGCAGGGAGGTGTTGCGCTGAACCATCAGCTCAAGCCCAAGTTCCTCGCACCTTTGGGTGGTCAGGGGAGTACAAATGAGCCCCCGCCCGTAGCGAGCCATAAAATTGATGATCTCCGGGCTGGCTTTTTCCGCAGCACAAATGAAATCCCCTTCGTTTTCCCGGTCTTCATCATCGACCACAATCAGTACTTTCCCCTCCCGGATGTCCTGTATCGCTTCCTCAATCCGATCTAGCTTGAAATGCATAAAATTGACAGTCAGGCTGTTGTTTTGTTTTGCGCTGCAAAGGTAGGGATTTTGACGCATTTATTTATCCGGGCAATGGATGGCTCTGCTATTGAGAATAATTAAAAATGAAGTACATTTGAATCACCTAACTTCCACAAATACATCTAATATTATGAAGTGCTCCTCGTCCAGAACCTTGCGGTTTATATGCCTTTTGCTGTTGGCCTCCCTCTGGCTCCAGGCACAAGCGCAAATCACACTTTCACAGGTAGATATGCCCACCAGCGGAGATACCTTCCGCCTCTCAATAAGCACTACGACGGGAGGACTGGATCCCGCTCAGACCGGGCCGGACCATATATGGCAATACTGGGGACTGAGCCCCCTGACCCAACAGCTAGATACCTTCATCGCCGTAAGCGCAACCCCCTTCACCTATCAGATTTTCTTTAACAGTCCTATTGATCCCCACCGGGCGACGATGGCTATCCGCCGCTCCCTCTTTGATATTATCCCCGGATTTGAAGTAGGCGATGTGTATGAGTTTTATCGTTCCTCCGGTCAACATTTCGGCCTCAGTGGATATGCGGGATCCTTTTCCGGGATACCCATTCCGGTGAAGTTTAACAGCACAGACATCTTCTATCGCTTTCCTCTGGCTTATGGCAACGTGGACTCCTCCGAGGTGAATTTCGACTTTTCTTTTCCCGGCCTGGGAAGTCTGTATATAGACAAGAAGAGGGTGAATGTGGTGGATGGCTGGGGAAGTCTGACGACACCCTTTGGCACTTTTCAGACCTTAAGGGTGAAGTCAACGGTGACAGAATTCGACAGCCTCTATCTTGATACCCTGTCTCAGGGCATTGCCATTCCCCGCAATTATACCGAATACAGGTGGCTGGCGCAGGGTTATGGCCTTCCTGTGCTTCAGATCACCATTGAAGGTATGATGACCAGTGTGGCTTATCTCGACTCGGTCCGTACCAGCTCCAGCGGGCTGCTTAACAATACGACAGCAGAGGCATTGGAGCTTCAACTCATTCCCAACCCGTCCCGAAACCTGCCTGGCTTGCAACTCAATGCAGCACACCCCCAGGAGGTGAGTATTGTTGTGATGGATATCAGCGGGAAGGAGATGATACGAATCCCTGAAAAGCTCTTCTCAGGCGAAAACCTCCTGCGCCTCCCGCTGAGTGAGCTTTCCCTGTCCGCCGGCTTGTATTTTATCCGGGTGGAGGGAGAGCAACAACAGTGGCTTGGTAAATGGATCAAACATTAATCTTAGCATTCGTGTGCTGCCGGATTAGCGATTGGATGTACTCCGACAGCTTTGAGTCTTATGGCTTTTAACGTATATCGCTCCTCTGCAGGATCGGGGAAGACCTTTACCCTCGTTCGGGATTACCTGAAGCTGTTGCTCCGGGAACCACGGGTATTGAAGCATATCCTGGCAGTGACATTTACCAATAAGGCTGCCGATGAAATGAAGCAAAGGATCATCCGCAACCTGGCTGAGATGAGCCTTTCGAAGGACGTCCATTCCCTGCCTATGGCAAAGGCCCTCACCAGTGTTGGGCTGGATGCAGAGACTTTGCAGGAGAAGAGCCTCAGGGCGCTCAACCGCATCCTGCACGATTATAACGACTTTTCCGTAGGGACCATAGATAGCTTTATGCACCGGCTGGTGCGAACTTTTGCCAGGGATATGGACATCCCTGCTCATTTTGAGCTGGGCCTGGAGACCAGTGAGACAGAAAAGCTGGTCAGTGAAGTACTCCTGGAAAGGCTTGGGGAGGATGAAGGCCTGACGCGAATTCTGATCGATTTCCTGTCCTCTCAGTTTGATCAGCAGCAAAGTATGGATTATGAATCCCGCATTCGGGAATATGTGACGCACTTGTTGAAAGAGGATGCCCGGCCCTATCTTGACCGGCTTGAGGGCTTCGATCAGCAAGCCTACCAGACATTGCGCAAATTGCTCGATCAGCGGCTGGCAAGCCGGGAGGAGGCTGCCAGAGAGCTGGGAGAGAAAGCTCGCTTGCGCATCACCGCCGCCGGTCTGGAATATGCTGATTTTCAAGAAGGAAAATTTGGCCCCCTGGCTTTTTTTGAAAAAATGGCCAGGCAGGGTATGGATGCGCTTCCACCGGGAAGCAAAGTAACGAAAGTAGGGTTGGGCGGCACCTGGTACCATAAGAAAGCAGCCGCCGACCGGCAGGCAACTATAGTGTCGATGACCCCTGAACTGAACAGCTTTTGGGAGCAGACAATGGCATTAAGCAACGAAAGCAGGCTTTCCCACAAGAATGATCAAAAAATCAGGAAGCACCTTTACCTTCTTGCCCTGGCTGCCCGCATCAGGCAGGTATTGCTTGAATTGCGCTACGATCAGCAGCATCTCCCAATCAGCGATATCAACAGTCTGGTGGCTGAGATCGCCCTGAATGAGTCCGTCCCCTTCATCTATGAGCGGCTTGGCGAGCGATACCGTCACTTTCTGCTCGACGAGTTTCAGGATACATCCATCCTGCAGTGGCATAACCTGGTGCCCCTGCTCGAGAATGCCCTGGCAGAGGGAGGAGGAGCCTTGGTGGTGGGAGACGGAAAGCAATCCATCTACCGCTGGCGTTCGGGAGATGCTACCCAGTTCAGGGCATTGCCGGATTTATGGGTGGAAAGGGATTACCCGCAACGGGCCGCCCGCGAAAAGTCCCTGCGTCAACATTACCAGTCACACCCCCTCGAGACAAACTATCGCTCAGCAGAGGGACTGGTCTGTTTTAACAACGACTTTTTCCGTTTTGCCTCGGCATATCTCGCTGCGGAAGTAGAGGATACATATCAGGAGCTGAAACAGGAAGCTTTCCTGAAAGGGAAACCCTATTATCTGGAGGTGCAGTTCCTGGAGAAAGGGGAGGAAGAGCGGGAACGCATTTTCCATACTCCGGTATTGAATCGGGTCAGAGAAATCAGCCAAAGCAGGCCGCTCAGTGAGATCGCAGTATTATGCCGGAGCAATGACCTGGGATCTTCTCTGGCTCAGTATCTGCTGGAGAATGGTATCCCGGTTCTGTCGGCAGAGTCGGTGCTCCTGGGTGCTTCCCCCAGGGTACGTAGCCTCACCAGCCTCATCCGGCTGCTGGGCATCCGTCCGGAAAGACTCTATATGGCTGAACTGATCCGCGATATGCATCTGGCTGGTTTGTTGGGAACGCAGCCGCTTCAGGATCTCTGGCGAGAGAGCGGTGTAGAGCAAAGAAGTATCAGGACGGGGCCATTCTTCGACTGGCTGCGTTCTGTGGGATACGATTTCAATCTGTCCTTCTTGCGCAGCTTGTCTCTCTACGACCTCTGTGAGCAGATTATCCGTATCTTCGGCTACGACAGGCTCTCGGATGTATATATACAATTTTTGCTCGAAATCCTGCTCGAGTACCTCGATGGCAATGATGGAAGCCTGGAGGGTTTTCTTTACTGGTGGGATGAAACAGGATGCCGGAAATCGGTCAGTGTGCCCCCCGGAATGGATGCGGTAAGGATAATGACTATTCATAAGGCCAAAGGACTGGAGTTTCCTGTGGTGATTTATCCTGTAAAGGACGCAGAGCTCAAAATCACCCAGAATGAAAAATGGGTTGATCTGGATCCGGCTGAATATGCCGGGTTGGATGTCGCATATATATCTCTTACCAAAGACAGCACAGAAACTAAATGGGCATCAACCTATGAATCCGAGATTGCCAAATCCCGCCTGGATCTGCTAAATATCCATTATGTTGCGATGACCAGGGCATCAACAGCGCTTTTTGTTTTGTTGGAAGAAAAGAAAGCCAAAGCCTCACCGGAGGCTAAAGCCTTGCAGGATATGAGGCTTTCTGCCCTGATGCGTGCCTACCTGCTTGATAAGCCCGGGTCAGAGGCTGACGATCTGTACCGCTTCGGCCACTGGCCTGAAGAAACACAAGCAGCGGCCACAAAGCTTATACAAGCCCCCTTCGATCTGATCTCGGTGCCCTGGTCGCACCGCCTGGCCCTGCGCTTAAGTGCCCCGGAATACTGGGTGGCCGGAAAGCAGGAGGATGCAGTTGGCCGGGGTTTGATGGTGCACAGGGTGATGGCCGCCATCCAACGCCTGCCTGACATTCCCTCCGCAATCCAGGCGGAAGTCATCAGAGGCAATCTGCAGGAAGAAATGCGGCCTGAACTGGAAGAGCAGATTCGCCGACTGCTGTCTCACCCAGACCTTGCCCCGTATTATGGGGAAGCCTGGACGGTAAAGAACGAAACGGCTATATTGCTGCCGGGGGGGCAGATCCTTCGCCCCGACAGGGTAGTGATCCAGGGTTCAGAGGCGGTTGTGATAGACTATAAAACAGGCCGCCCCGACGAAAAGCACCTGGGACAGATCAGGCAGTATGCACAAACCCTGAGAGAAATGGGCTATGTGGTGAAGACCTCTATTCTGGCTTACCTTGATGAAGGCGAAACGGTAAAAGTCGCCTGAAACAGCCCTGCGTATTCATTTTCCCCGCAAGATGATTCCTCCGCTTCATTCCCAAAATACAGGCCAATATTGACTTTTATAAAAAATGTTATTAAAGCTAAAATCTCTTATTAATCCCTTGATAAATACAATTATATCAGTAAAAGTTTTGAATTTCAAAATCAGAGATATATATTTGCCTTTAAATGGGAATCAAACCTTAAGTATATGCCACGAATTTCTCTTTCAAACAACGAAATTGACGAGTTGGTAAACTCGTACAAGTCCAGCCTAAAAAAAATGCGTTTTCAGATTGTCCAGGTGACGGAGACCATCAACCAACTGCAGGCAATGAAAAAGGAGCGCATTGAAGCAAAGGAAGTCAAAGCACTGGAAAAAGAGCAAGCCGTAAAAGTGAAAGCCACCCGAAAAAAGACGGCAAAAAAGAAAGCACCCAAACGCCGGAAAAAGAGGGTCACTTCAGGGTACCGGCTTTCGGAATGGGATCAGTTTCTAATCGATACCATCAAGGAGAATAATCTGCCAATGAGTACTGCTGAATTGCAGGAGGCCGCTACCCGTATGGTAACGGAAAAACGTCTGGAAATGACGGAAGAGGATATCAAAGGGAAAATTGCCCGCAGTCTCCAAAAGCTCGCCAACAGGAGAAAAGACCTTGGGAAGGCGCCAGGACGTGGCAAAGGCTATGTGTATGGTCTTTCAGATTGGTTTTTTGCCCGTTCAGGGAGACTGAAGAAGGCCTATCAGCCATAGAACACGCTGCATATCACACGCTTTTCTTTTCAGGTTCAGGGCCAGGATCAGGCTGGATGAATCGCTTATCTTTGCCCTAACCGACTTTCTCTGAATATGACTGCTACCCCTGAAGCCAATATCCTTGCGCTCTTTCACGAATGGCAGGGCAAGACGCCTGAAGTGATGCTGCCTTTACCTGTATCCGGTTCTTCCAGGGCTTATTACCGACTTCAAAACGGGTGCGAAAGCTGGCTTGCGGCTTTCAATGTGGACGCCAGAGAAAATGAAGCCTTTTTCTATTTTACAGATCACTTCCTTTCCAAGGGGCTGAAGGTCCCCCGTGTTTATTATATCGCCAAAGACCGCAAAACCTACTTCCTGGAAGACTTGGGCGATACCACCCTATTTGCCTGGATGCAGAAAAACACCGACCAGGAACAGCGAAAACAATGGTATTATAAGGCTCTCCGGGATCTGATCGGATTTCAGACCAAAGGAGGGGAGGGACTGGACTATAGCCGGGCTTACCCTGTGGCGGAATTTGATGAACAGGCCATCCTTTGGGATCTTCAGTATTTCAAGTATTATTTCCTGAAACTGGCAGGCATTCCATTTGATGAGTTTCGCCTTCAACAGGGGATCAGCCAACTTGCGGCCAATCTGGCGGCGCAGCCCCGGAAGTTCTTTATGCATCGGGATTACCAGTCCCGGAACATTATGATCTCCAAGGAGGAATTATACTATATCGATTATCAGGGAGGAAGAAAAGGCTCCTTAACGTATGACCTGGCATCTCTGCTTTTTAATACCCGGGCCAACCTGCCCTTTACCGAAAGGGCTGAATACCTGGAGTTCTACTATTCCCAATTGCCGGAAGAGATCAAGCCGGAGAGGGGCGTTTTTCAGGATCAATACTATATGATGGCTCTTGCCAGGGTGCTGCAGGCTCTGGGAGCTTCAGGATATCGCGGGTATTTTGAGCGTAAACCGTATTTTCTCAAAAGCATTCCCTTTGGCCTGCGTAATCTGGCGTTTCTTTTAAGGGAAGGACTACCATCGCTGCATCCATATCTGAGGGATGTCCTCCTTTCCCTTCCTGAAAGTGAAACCCTGAAGGCAGTAAGCACTCCTACGCTCAATCTGAGAATTCAGAGCTTCTCCTATAAAAATGGCCTTCCCTCTGATTCTTCCGGGAATGGAGGAGGTTTTGTCTTTGATTGCCGCGCCCTGCCCAATCCCGGACGAGAGACGGCTTTTCGGGACCTGAGTGGCAAGGATGATCCGGTCGTTGCCTACCTGAAAGCACAGCCTGAAACAGCGCACTTCCTGGAAAATGCCGGGAAGATTGTCCAACAAAGTGTGGAGGCATACCTGGACAGAAATTTTGAGAACCTGAGTGTGAGTTTTGGTTGCACAGGCGGACAACACCGATCGGTGTATTGTGCAGAAAGAATGGCAGATCGGTTCCGGGCTTTTCCCGGGCTAAAGGTAATCCTGCGCCATCTTCAACTGGATGGACCCCACTGATTTTTTTGCAGCTATGTCTAAAACCCTTTGTAAAGAAGACAAGAAACAAAAGAGCCCGCCGCGCTTCACCTGCCAGCGATGTGGACGCAAAGCCGCCAAAAAGAAGCGTTTATGCAAGCCCAAAGCCCTATGAAGCCTGGGCTGACAGAGCAGCCTTCTCCTGTGGCGATGATCCTGGCAGCGGGCTATGGTACACGCCTCAAGCCCCTTACGGATCGTCTGCCCAAAGCACTGGTGAGCCTGCAGGGAAAGCCCCTGCTGTATTATATCCTGAGACGCCTGCAAAGCCTCGGGATACAGCACGTGGTCATCAATGTGCATCATTATGCCGACCAAATCCTGAACTATCTGGATGGCCGGCACTTTCCCGGTCTCCTTCTCAGCATCTCCGACGAATCCGAGCATTTGCTGGATACCGGAGGAGCTTTGTCGAAAGCCCTGCCCCTGTTTGGCCTTGCCAATGAAGTGCTGGTGCACAATGTGGATGTGATCAGCGATATCAATTTGCATACTATGCTGAGGCAACACCGGACAAACAAAGCTGCGGCCACCCTGGCCGTAAGAAATCGTCACAGCAGCCGATACCTGCGTATCTCCCCTGAAGGATTGCTTTGCGGATGGGAAAATCGGGCTGACTCAGCCTTGCGCTGGAGCGGAGCGGCTTGTCCCGATTCCCAGCAGATGGCCTTCAGTGGGATCCATATTTTGAATGTAAGTTTGATCCGGGCGATGCCCGCAGCAGGCTCTTTCCCCATCATACCGGAGTATCTAAGGATGGCAGCATCGCATCGGATAGAGGCTTTTCCGCACAACAGTGATCACTGGATGGATATGGGACGACCGGAGGATCTGAGCAGCCTGGAACAATGGATGCAAACCCCCGAAGGAAAACAATGGACCCAACAATACCTGGACGGATGGAGCCCTTCCTGAAAAAACTGGCTGAACACCTTATTCACCAAACTGGTGGCAGCCTGGCCGACCTTTGTGTCGTTTTGCCCAACCGCCGGGCCGGACTGTTTCTGCAGCAGCACCTTTCCAATCAATTTCACAGCCCGGTATGGCTTCCTGAAATCCTGTCGGTGGAGGACTTTGTTTTCAAGCTTTCCCGCCTGGAAAAGGCCGATAAGCTCGATCTTTTACTCGAGTTTCATCGACAATACAGTTCTGGCAGGGAGGGAACTCCCGCTCCCCTGCGGCAGTTTTTATATTGGGCCGATCCCCTCCTGGATGATTTTAATGATCTGGATTACGCCCTGGCCGATGCCTCCGAGGTCTTCCAATATCTCAGCGACGTAAAGGCCATCGAGATGTGGAATCCATCCGGAGGGGTGCTCAGCCCTTTACAGGAAGATTACCTGCATTTCTACCAAAGCCTGGGAGGACTGTATCGGCAGCTGCGTGAGGCTGTGCTGACCAGAAGAATGGCCTGGCCCGGACTGGCAGCCTCGGTATTGGGGATGGCCCTGGTGCAGGAAGAGATTGAGCTTCCCTGGAAAACGCTCTGCTTTGCCGGTCTCAATGCCATTACCCCGGCCGAGCAAAAGATTCTACACGCCCTCAGACAGCAAAGAGATACCCTGCTGCTTTGGGATGCAGACCGTTTTTATACTCAGGATCCTCAGCACGAAGCCGGTTTTTTTCTCCGAAAAAACAAGCAAGCCTTTACGGGCCCCTTTCTTTGGGAGGAAAGCAGGCTGGGACAAGGAAACTCGGATATCCGGATCGAGGGCGTGCCCGGGAAAATTGCCCAGGCTAAACTCAGCGGCAATATATTGCGGCAATGGATAGCGGAAGGACATCAGACAGATGCCGCTACGGCTGTCGTGCTGGCAGATGAAAGCCTATTGCTGCCCGTACTCAATGCCATCCCTCCCGAAATCAAAGATGTCAACGTCACAATGGGCTTTTCCCTGAATCAAAGTCCGGCTTACCGCTTCTTTCTTGCCTGGCTCAAATTGATGGAAGACAGGGAAAGGCTCAGCCAGCTTCGGGGGAGGCATTCCGCACATTACCGCCTGCGCTTGCTGTTGCCCGTGCTTACCCATCCCTGGTTTCACTATCTGGATGCACCCCTGGAAGGGAATGCAGCCCGGATGAGTGAAGGCTTGCTGTTCCGCTTGCAAAAAGCCGGACGGCTGGCTGTTTCGCCGGCTGAACTGTATGCGTACTGTCAGCAGCACTGTCATCCCGGACTTTCCTGGCAGGATGTTTTTCCGGAAAACCTGCCTGAACCCGCACGCTGTGTGCAGACGATGCTTCAGGTGGTGGAGGTCTTGCGCCAGGAGATGACCAGCCGGCCTGAGCAAGCCGCTTTCGGCCTGGAGACAGAATACCTCTACCTGATCTGGCAACAGCTCAACCGGCTTCAGAATTATTTCCGGGAGGGTGTTGTACCAGAGGATTTGCTGACCCTTCGCCTGCTCTTCGAACGGATGCTTTCTGTAACCCAGCTGCCCCTTAGCGGAGAACCATTGAGAGGATTGCAGATTATGGGAATGCTGGAAACACGGGCCCTCGACTTTGAGCGCGTGATCCTGCTTTCCGTCAATGAGGATGTCCTGCCGGCAGGAAAGTTCCAGCAAACTTTCCTGCCTATGGAAGTGCGTCAGCGATATCGTCTGCCCTCAGGGGGCGAAAGGACAGCCGTGGCAGCCTATCACTTCTATCGTTTGCTTCATCATCCTTCGCGGGTGCATATTGTCTACAATACAGAAGTAGGTGGCCTGGGAGGCGGAGAAAAGAGCCGCTTTATCCACCAGCTTTTGTTTGAGCTTCAAAATACCAAAGGGGAAATGCCATCGGCACCCCGGGAAAGCGGCCTGATTCCTGAAGCCATTCCGTTGAGTGTATTGCAATTTGATAAAGACAAGGACATATTGTCCCGATTGGACGCCCTGGCCGAAAAAGGCTTTTCTCCCAGCTCCCTGGCGGAATATCAGGCTTGCCCTTTGCGATTCTATCTCTCCTACTTGTGCTACCTCCGCCCGGAACAGGAAGTAGTTCAGGAAGGAAGTAGCCTGGAAGTGGGAGACCTGCTTCATCTCGTCCTCGAATACCTCTATAAACCCTATCTGGGGAAGCCCCTGAAGAAGGAGTATTACAGAGAGATGCAAAAAAATGCCCGTACAACACTCGAAAAAGCCTTCCTTGAAAAATTCCCGGATCGGGAAAGGAGTGTGGGCAAAAGTCTGCTTCTTTTTGAACAGTCACTCCTGATGCTGCAAGGGTTTCTTAAGGCTGAAGAAGAATGGCTGGAGGGTCAGAAAGAGGGCAATAGCCTGATCGTAACGCAAATTGAAAGGGAAGAAATGATTTCCTATTCCTTTAACACAAAAGGAGGCTGGGAAAGAAAGATAAGACTGAAAGGGAAAGCGGACAGGATTGACTACCTCAATGGCCGGAAACGCATTGTGGACTATAAATCAGGCAGGGCAGAAGCCTCCGGATTGAAAGTAGATCAAGTTGCAGATCTCGCAGAAGTAAAGTATAAACAGGCATTTCAATTGCTGGTGTACGATCTGATCTTTTCCGGGGCTGAGCAGCCGGAACATCGGCTTTGTATCCTGCCCCTGAAGAAAATGAAACAAGGCCCGCTTATGCTTCAGTTTGCTGGCAGTGAGCTTGTTGGGCCTGAACAGCGGGCTCTTTTCCAGACCTACCTGGATTCCCTTCTGGCCGATATTTTTGATCCCGGGCAGCCCTTTTCTCAGACAAACGATCTTACCCAATGTCGCAATTGTAACTTCAAAGATTTGTGCTACAGGTAGTTTCGAAACTTTCTTGTTTTCTGCATCTCTTTCCTGATAGGGCTTTATAAAGTATGTTGCTGAAAGGAATATCTTTGTCACAGATAGAGAAAGATATGCGTCATTGTTTCAGATTATTTGCTTTTTTGAGCCTGTTTTTTGTTTTTGCCCCACTCCGGGCGCAGCATACCCCACTTGTCTCTTTGGATACGGCTGATTATCCCTATTGGGTTGAAATGATGGAAGATCCGTCCATTCCTGTGCCGGATGTGGTTCGGGCCTTTGAAACCTACTGGGAAGGGAGAGAGGTCACCCGTGGAAGTGGCTGGAAACCTTTCCGCAGATGGGAATACTGGCAAACAATGCGGATGCGCCCTGATGGAAGCAGGGCCACCAGCGATGAGTTGGTGGCTGCCTGGAAGGCTACCGCATCACTGCGTAGCCAGGAGTCGAGTGGCGGAAATTGGACGATACTGGGGCCTGTTCAGCAACCCCCTATCGTGAATTCAGGACAGCCCAATGGGCTGGGACGGGTCAATGCCCTGGCCTTTCATCCAAGCAACCCTGACATCATCTATACAGGCGCCTCTTCAGGAGGACTCTGGAAAAGTACTGACGGTGGACAAAACTGGGCGGTGCTGACAGATCATCTCCCCAGCCTTGGCGTAAGTGCAATCCTGGTGGATCCGGGAAATCCTCAAATTATCTACCTGGGCACCGGTGATCGCGATCACAGCGCAGCCTCCGGTATCGGGGTTTGGAAAAGTATGGATGCCGGGCTGAGCTGGACAGCCTCAAATACCACGATGGGCAATGTGACGGTCGGAGACCTGATGTTCGCCCTCAACCGTACAGATGTCATTGTGGCGGCTACCAATGCGGGCATTTTTCGCAGCAACGATGCAGGACTGAGCTGGCAGAATGTGCAGACAGGCAATTTTAAAGACCTGGACCAGCACCCTGCAGATGCAGGCATCTTCTATGCCTCGGCCTCCGGAAAATTTTACCGCAGCACAGATACAGCGCAGAGCTGGCAACAGATGCAAAGCCTGCCTGTCGTATCCCGAATCGTCATTGCCACCACCCCGGTGGCTCCCAATTTCGTTTATGCCCTGCTCACCAATCAGAACTCCTTTCACTCGCTGCGGCGCTCAATGGATGGAGGACTGACCTTCACGGAAATGTCGAACAGCCCCAATATTATGGACTGGTCCACAACCGGCAGCGGAACAGGAGGGCAAGCCTGGTATAACCTGGCCCTGACCGTTAGTCCGCTCAACCCGAATGAAATTTATGCCGGGGGAATCAATGTCTGGAAAAGCCTCGATGGGGGTCTCAACTGGACGATCAATGCCCATTGGACGGGAAGCGGCGGCAATCCTGCCGTCCACGCCGACTGCCACTGGTTGGGATATGCCCCTTCAGGAAGGTTATACACCGGGAATGATGGGGGGGTGTATTATACAGACAATGGGGGAAGCAACTGGACCGAGATTAGTAGTGGTCTGGCTATCAGTCAGATATATAAGATTGGCCAGTCGGTGACCCAACGCGACAGGATGATGGCCGGATACCAGGACAATGGAACCACCGTCTATAACAGCAGCGGATGGCTTACTGTCGCGGGAGGCGACGGGATGGAGTGTGCGGTGGATCCATCCAATCCTTCCTATACCTACGGATCCTATTACTATGGCAGCATCTACCGTCTGACAGACGATGTATATAATGGCTCCATCGCCGGAAACGGCACCAATGGCATCACCGAAGGCGGAGCCTGGGTGACCCCTTTTGTGATTTCCCCACATAACCCCAATACTATGTTTTTGGGAATGAATGCCGTATGGAGGTCGAATAATATTAAAGCTTCCTCCACTTCCTCGGTAAGCTGGACCTCCCATAATCTGAATCTCAGCGGGGGCAACTGCCTCGATATGGAGTTCTCTCCACTGGATCCCGGTCTGCTTTACGTCTCCAAATACAACAATACCTTGTATCGGACAGACGATGCCAATGCAAACCAGATATTCTTTACCGATCTCACTCCCTACCTCCCGCATTCCGGCCAGGTGCGCTCCATCGAGACGCATCCCACCGACGCCAATACCGTATTCATCCTGCAGAACAGAAAGGTTTTCAAGTCGGTGGACCGGGGATTGAGCTGGACAGATCTGACGGATAACCTTCCGGATGTGCCGATGAGTGACATCATTTTTTACCGACGCAGCCAGGATGGACTCTATCTGGGAACCGATATAGGGGTATTTTACCGGGATGATTTTACCAATGGATGGATTTCTTTCTCCCAGAATTTACCGGCTGCCATCCGCGTCACCGAGCTGGAAATATGGTATGATTCCCTGAGCGGAAACAATGACATCATCAGGGCCGCTTCCTATGGAAGGGGAGTATGGCAATCCGGTTTGTATGAAACCCATCCCCAGGCATTGTTCATCGCCAGCGATACCCTGATCCCAAAAGGGTGTTATGTGGATTTTACAGACCTCAGCGGAGGGATTCCGGCTTTGTGGAATTGGGAGTTCCCCGGCGCCATTCCTGATACTTCCACCCAGATGAATCCGCAAGGGATCTTCTATCCCAATCCCGGCCTGTACACAGTGAAGCTAAGCGTAAGAAACAGCATAGGCATCGACAGCCTTGTACGATTTTCATATATCCACGTAAGCGATACCCTTTTGCCGGAAGTCGACTTTCAGGTTAGTGATGTGTATTTGTGCTCTACCAATCCTGTCGCCTTCTTTGAAGATCAGAGCAGGCATTGTCCGGATGCCTGGGAGTGGGTATTCAGCCCGGATAGCGTCAGCTTTCTGAATGGTACCCACGCATCCAGCCCCAATCCTGTCGTGCAGTTTAATAGTCTGGGAGTCTTCAGCCTTAGCCTGAAAGTGGGCAATGCCAATGGTTCGCAAACAATGCAATACCTCAACCTGATCAATGTGGGTGGAAAACTCTTTCCCTATACTTATGATTTTGAGGTGAATGAAATGAGAAAGGATGGTTGGCTCATTGAGAACCCGGATGGAGATCATACCTGGAGGATATGGGATCTGGGAAGCCGGGGAAAAGCAGCAGGGATTCAGATCTATGGCACGAATACCCTGGGGTTCACAGATCGTCTGATTACCCCGCCTTTCAGGCTCGTCGGAAATAATGCCTTTCTTCGCTTCCGCCACGCCTATGCCCAATACCAGGCCGATTATTCTGATTCCCTCAGGGTATATATCTCAGATGACTGCGGGACTACCTGGACGCTTTTGGAGAGCTATGGTGAAGACGGAAGCGGATTGTTCGCCACCCGCCCGCCGCAAACAACTTCATTTGTTCCTTATGCGGATGAAGACTGGTGTGATACCCTTGGAATATGTAAAGAGATACCACTGCATCCCTGGCTGGGCAAGAATGACCTCAGGATCGCTTTTGAATCATACAGTTATCTGAGCAATAATATTTTTATCGATGACGTGGAAATCGCTCCCAGTGCCGGTATTCCGGAGGCAACTGAGGTGATCCGGCAAATGGAGGTGTGGCCAAACCCGGCCGGACGCTTTGTGAACCTGCTGGTTCCGCATAGTGGAGTAGGTCTGTTATCTGTTTTGGATATGCAGGGACGGCAGCTGATGCTGGAAGAAGTGAGGATGGAAGTTAACGAAGCATTGCGCATTACCCTTCCCGGCACATCTTCAGGACTCTATTTGATTCAGCTGGAGATAGAAGGGGAGCGTTATCAGGCCAGGCTTACAAGACAATAAGATTATGTCATTCTTCTTATTAGCATTGCAGTACATTGCTATGCGTGGTGTCCACATTACACAGAATATACACCTCAGGCTCCAGCCTGCGATATAGAAAGTTCGCAGGGTGGCCCTAAGGACAGCAGGGAACAGTATTTTGTTTGTCAGGAGTGGACTAATCCAACGACACATTATTATAGAAAGGGATGAACAGTTTGAATGTACGTATGTTAGATATTTAATTTAGTGCATCCCGCTAAAGCGATTATGCGTATTATTGCCAAAATTTTTTCTATGCGTCACCTTGCCAGTTTGTTTATTCTGATGCTGTCTATAGCATTGAGCCTCAGTGCCCAGCAATATCATCACGATCACGATCACGCTCCTGGAGAGCCCTGTGGTACAATGCCTTATCTTGAAATGATGAAGGAAGCCGATCCGGGTTTGGAAGCCCGAATGCAGGAACTGGAAAAGCAAACCCAGGCGTGGATTGCACAGAATGCCTCCCGCCTGAAGCAGACCAACGAGATCATTACCATCCCCGTGGTAGTGCACGTAGTCTATGCCACAGCCGCCCAGAATGTCTCCGATCAGCAGATATTGTCGCAGATTGAAGTGCTCAACCGGGATTTCCGGCGCCTGAACCCGGATACGGGGAATACGCCTCAGGTTTTTAAACCGGTAGGTGCAGATGCGGGCATAGAGTTTTGCCTGGCCAGCCGCGATCCTCAGGGAAACTTTACCACAGGGATTACACGTACCCCCACCACCAACACCAATTTTACCACCTTTAATAATGCGGTCAAATATGATGTCACTGGAGGGAAGAGTGCCTGGAATACCAGCGAGTATCTGAATATCTGGGTGTGCAATATCCAGGGCAGCGTACTGGGCTATGCCCAGTTCCCGGGAGGCAATCCGGCTACCGATGGCATTGTGGTGGATTATCTGGCCTTTGGCACAACGGGTTCGGCCCAGAGTCCTTACAATGGTGGAAGGACGACAACCCACGAGATTGGCCACTGGCTTAACCTCTATCATATTTGGGGAGATGACGGAGGAGCCTGCACCGGCACCGATTATGTGGGAGACACACCTAACCAGGGAGGTGAATATTATGGCTGTCCTTCTTTCCCTCAAACCTCCTGTGGATCACAGGATATGTTTATGAATTATATGGACTATGTGAATGACAATTGTTCCAATATTTTTACCCAGGGCCAGCGCGACAGAATGCGTGCGGCAATCAATATATGGCGTTCCGGCCTCCTGACCTCAGCCGGCTGCGTCACCCAGCCTCCCCAGGCCCAGTTTGCCGTCGATCGCCAGGAAACCGTGCCTGGCTGTGCCGTGAATTTCTCCGACCAGTCAATAGGGAATGTTCAGACTTATTTTTGGGCGTTTGAAGGGGGCAATCCTTCAACTTCAAGCAGTCCCAATCCAACCAGTATCGTGTTTAATCAACCCGGCCAATGGCAGGTGAGTCTTATCGTAAGCAATGTGATGGGCAGCGACACCTTGGTTCTTCCTGCCTATATCACTGTTTCTGATACCCTGCGCCCCTCGCCTGATTTTGAAAGTGAAAAGCGCTTTCTCTGCACCGGAGAGAGTACCCAGATTTTTGACAGGAGCAGCCATTGTCCCACTTCCTGGTCGTGGACATTTGATCCCCCTACGGTAAGCTTCCACGCTGGCACCCACGCCAATTCAAAGAACCCGGTAGTAAGCTTCGATCAGGCCGGCCAGTATGATATCTATCTGGAGGTTACCAATGTAAACGGCCAGCGCAGCCTGGAAAAGGCCGGGTACATCATAGCGGGCGGTATGCCGTTGGATTTTGCAGAGTACTTTGAGAGTGGAAGCCTCGCAGTAAAGGAATGGAAAGTAGAGAACCCCAATGGAGACTTCAGTTGGGAAGTCCAGACCGTAGCGGGGGAGGTGCCCGACAACAAGGCGGTGGTCATACCGATCTATGGGACCAACTCTTTGGGATATCGCGATCGCCTCATCTCAGCACCCATCGACCTGAGCAATCAAAGCGAGGCCTACCTGATGTTCAAACACGCATACGCCCAGTATCAAAGTGGCTTCTCGGATTCACTCCTTGTCTATATCAGCGATGACTGCGGAAACAGCTGGACACGTATTTTTTCCGGTGGAGAAGACGGGAGTGGGAATTTTGCCACCCATCCCATCACGACCTCCAAATTTGTTCCTTCAGGAGCGGATGACTGGTGTGGGGGAAGTTATGGAAGCCCCTGCAATGGCATTGATATTTCTGCCTGGGCCGGGAAGAATAATGTGAAGATCGCATTCGAGAGTTTTAGTTTCATCAGCCATAATATTTATCTCGACGATGTGCGCATTTCCACTGTTTTGTCAAGGCGTGAAACCTCTTCAATATCAGGGAGTTTTGAAATATATCCCAATCCTTCTGATGGAAGGATAAGCCTGAGTTGGAAAAATATGAGCGGAAAATTCAAGATGCGTGTCAACAATTTGCAGGGGAAAGCTGTTTACGAGAATGATATTGAACTCACAAAAGATAATTACCTGAGTTTAGCTTTGCCGGATCTTCCGGCAGGGATGTATTTGATGAATTTGGTGGGTGATTCACAGATCGTAACCCGTAAGCTAATACTCAGGTAATTGCTTTACATAAGCAAGGTGAAAGCAGCAGGCAGTTTGTTTGCTGCTTTTGCTTTTATGCCTGGATTTCTTCCACTTCGTACACATACATTTCCGCCTCCTTCCATCCATCCCAACCAATCTCTGCTTTATCCCTGGCGCAATGCCCGAGAAACTCCTCAGCCGTCCAGCCTGTTTCCCGCGCCACTTGAGGAAGGTAGGTCCCTGAATGGAAGCCTTTCTTGAGGTATATTCCGTGTCTGCCCATTATGACTTCATCCAGGGATTGCACCCGCTTCAGGGGACTTAGCACCGAAATCTCAATGCGGACTTCTTCCAGTTCACGGAGCGTGATCGGACGAAAGCGCGGATCTTTCGTGGCAGCCGCAATGGCCATATCCTGCACCAGCTTGAAAAGGGGCGCATCGCTGCTAAATCGTCCCAGACAGCCCCTTAATTTCTTACCGATCTTCAGGCTCACAAAAGCCCCTGATTTTTCGCATAATCTTTCCGGGACGGCTTCTTCGCCTATCTCCCATTTCCGATCCTCCTCCAGGTAAACCTCAATGCTGTGCCGGGCGATCATCCCCAGGATGTCTTGTTCTTCCTTGCTGAATCTGGACGAAAGGGTGTTTTCTGCTGCTTCTTCATTCAACAGTCCGATGGCATAATAACCCACCACTTCTGATTTATCGCCCTGTTTTTTATGGCCGGAGTTTTCGTAGCGCAGGAGTGTATAACGGGATGAGATCATCCGCCTGCTCATATAGAGTAAACTGAGGATAGCGGTCCATCCACAGGCGCGGGTAGACAGTCCCCTTACCGGCTTCACAGGCTGTGAGGCAAGGTGCTTCAAAAACAAGACCGGGTTGTTTTGCACGATAGACCGGGCAGTTTGCGCATCTTCCACAATGGCTGTTTCGAAAGGAGGGTAGTGAGAGAAGTCGCTGCTGATAATGAAAAGATTGCGGGGGGTAAACAGGCTATGCAGCGCTTCAGCGATGGCAGCACATTCTTCTGCATCTGTGGTGCCCAGCAGTATGGGAAGGATGGCCGGGGATTTGGGCAGATGATACTGGAGGAAGGGAAGTTGCACTTCCAGGCTGTGCTCCTGCAAATGTGCTTCCGGAGGAAATTGAAAAACCGGATAGGAATCTGTCAGTTGCTTTGCCAGGCTTCGGTTCACCTTGACCTTTCCCAGGGGGGTCTGATAATGTCCCTGGTGATAGATACTAGCGCCGGGAAAATGATGGCGGTGGCTGGCGCCAAGGATGATTACATTATCCCATTCAGTCTCCGGATCGATGGCGGCATAGGCCTCTGCCGCCACATCCCCGCTGAAAACAAAACCTGCGTGTGGCGCGATGATGGCCTGCAAACCGGGTATCGGCCGGGTTTGGGCCTGCGCAAAATGCTGCTCCAGACTCTCTCTTAATTTTTTCGGATCAGATGGGTAGAAACTACCGGCATAGGCTGGTTGGCGGTCAATAGCAGGGGGGAGGGCTTGCGCATCGAAACATCCGGAATGAAGGTCCATAGGTGTGTCTTCTTTCTGTGGTTTTCTCAAAGATACAGAAAGCTTGTCGGGCTGAAGACATTTGATCATATTGATTTCTTCTTGATATTATTTTTCATTATGAACATATGTTTAATATCTTTGTAATGAATATCGGCCTGTGGTCGAAATAAATGAATGTATTATGCCAGCGTTTAACAAAAGAGGGCCTCTCGGAGAAGGACCGATGAGCGGAAGAAAAATGGGTGCTTGTACCCAATATGGAGAAGCCTTGAGAGAGAAAGATTCTGAAATCCTTCGTGAAGATGAAATCAACCTCCCTTCTCCCGGAATCCGGGCAGGAAGAGGCCAGGGGTTAGGGAGGCGAAACAGGCCATCCGGAAACGATCAAAACCAAAGCGAGCTGGGCAGATGTGGCCAGGGTAGGGGGCGCCGGAATGCCGGGCGCAAGGGGATGGATTGATTGAAGATTATCCAGCAATTGGAATCCGAAAAATGAAAGTGCGAAACGCCAGAAAAGCTGAGAAAGGAATCACCTTATCTCATTTCTGTCATAGCCCACCGGCCTGATATCCTGATATTTTCTAACTATTCGTTTGTACAGGTGGCCCTTAAAGGGTCACTGTGTAGGTTTTTGTTTTAAAAATATAATATTGAAGTGAAATGAGAAGAACTGATGCTTTGATTGTGGGTGGCAGTGCCGCAGGAATGGTGGCCGCCGTCACAGGGAAATTTTCCTGGCCGGAAAAGGATTTCGTATTGGTGAAAAAGACCAGGGATGTAATGGTCCCCTGTGGTATCCCCTATATTTTCGGGACACTGGAAGACAGCCAATCCAATATGATGCCGGTGGATATGATGCTGGAAAAGGCAGGGGTCTTATCCCTGGTGGATGAGGTAATCAGAGTTGATAAGGAAGAAAAGATTGCTTTCCTGAAGAGCGGAGAGCAAATCGCTTACGATAAGCTTGTTTTGGCTACAGGTTCTCTCCCGCTTGAGCCACATTGGTTGAAGGGGCGAGATTTGGACGGCGTTTTCGTGATTCCGAAAGACAAAGCCTACCTGGATGTGATGCAGGAGAAGATCCGCGATTTGAAGCGGGTGATTGTGGTGGGTGCCGGTTTTATTGGCGTAGAGTTCTCAGACGAATTGAATAAGGCCGGGCACGAGATACACCTGGTAGAAAAGGAGCCGGATATCCTCAGTGCTGCTTTCGACCTGGAGTTTGCTGCCCGGGCAGAAGAGATACTGAAGGAGCGCGGCGTTTCCATCATTACCGGAAACGGCATTGCGGAGGTGGTTGGAGATGGGAAGGTGGAAGCCGTTTTACTGGAAAACGGAGACAGGCTTCCTGCCGATGCGGTCATACTCTCAATGGGATATGCCCCCAACACAAGCCTGGCGGTTGAGAGTGGGATTTTTGTGGATGAGGGCGGTTTCATCGCAGTGGATGAGTATATGCGTACCCACGACAAGGATGTTTTTGCCATCGGGGATTGTGCGCAGAAGCGGGATTTCATCACGCGCAAGCGGGTGCCTACGATGCTGGCTTCGACGGCCTGCGCCGAGGCCAGGGTGGCAGGAATGAACCTCTTCAATATTCACGTGGTAAAAACCTTCAGTGGAACCATTGGTATCTACTCCACTGCCATCGGTAGTTTCGGGTTTGGTACAGCCGGACTGATTGAACGTCGTGCACGGGAAGAGGATGTAACCATCGAGACCGGGACTTTTTCCGGTGTGGACCGGCACCCCGGAAGATTACCTGATGCCCATCCTCAGGTGGTCAAACTGATTGTCGCAAAATATTCCGGGGTGATTGTCGGAGGGGAAGTCTTTGGCGGTGCCAGCGCCGGGGAATTGACCAATGTGATTGGCCTGGCTATAGAGAACAGGATGTCGGTGAACAGTCTGCTGATTTCACAGATCGGAACCCATCCCTGTCTGACGGCATCTCCGGCAGCCTATCCGCTGATCAAGGCTGCGGAAAATGTCGCAGCGAAGTTGAGGCGGCAGTAGGTCAGTAGGTCAGTAGGTCAGTAGGTCAGTAGGTCATTAGGTCAGTAGGTCAGCAGGTCAGTAGGTCAGCAGGTCAGTAGGTCAGTAGGTCAGTAGGTCAGTAGGTCAGTAGGTCAGTAGGTCTGTAGATCAGCAGGTCAGTAGATCAGCAGGTCAGAAGATCAGCAGGTCAGAAGATCAGTAGGTCCGTAGATCAGAAGATTGGTGCTTTGGCAGGCTATCATTCCGATGGAAATGTATGGGTGTTGAAATGAATTGACGGGCAATTGTATGAAGACAGTCATTGCCTGGATTGGGAGGATTTCATTGCTGTTCTGATACTGGAGTAAAGCATTGCACAGAGTTCATCTGCATCCTGCAGGCTTGTCGAAATTCGTGTATCGCCAGCAATAATGTTCTTCTTGTTTATTATTTCCAATGCATTCCGGGTTTCCCTGACCTCTTTCAAAACCAGTTTCAATTTGTAAACCAATTCACGGGGAGAGCTTGCACTTTGGGCCTCACCCTGATTAAGGCTTGCTGAAATCGAGGAGCGAATCATTTGGTTTCTGAGGATATTTCCGAAATCACTATTCCCAAGTGACTCTCCAATCTCACTAACTGTAACAGCAAAATCTATCAGTTTCGCTCGGATGATGTCTCCTTTTATCTGCATCTTTATCGTCTTTACTAATAATAGACGATTATGGTGCCCGAAATGGACAAACAAAGTTCAAAATTTGAAAAAAACCATTGATCCCACTTACCTCCCACTTTCCAGATATAATGTTCTACTGATCTACTGATCTACTGATCTAATGATCTACTGACCTTCTGAATCTGCTGATCTTCTGATCCTGCTGCTCTTTCCTGCCCACGCATCGAAACCTTTCAACCTTCTGATTGTTAGTCCTGAATGAAAACCACCATCATTATTATCACCATTTTGATTGTCCTGCTGATGAGCACCCAGGCTTTGATCAGTCGTTCCACCGGAAAAACGGAACAACAGCGATACGAAGTGATCGAAAGAATGGGGGACTTCGAGATCCGCTATTACCCACCGGCTATTCTGGCATCGGTTGAAAGACAAGGACATTATGATGCATCTTCGGGTAGCAGTTTCAGGACGCTTGCGGGCTATATCTTCGGGAAGAACACCACCTCAGAAAAGATTTCAATGACCTCTCCGGTCAGGATGAAGCAGGAGGCCGATACCTTTGGGATGCAATTCGTGATGCCTGCTTCTTATACGATGGAGAAGCTTCCCAAGCCCGATGACCCTTCTATTCGTTTGAAGAAATTCGAAGGAGGATATTATGCAGCCATTCGTTTTGGCGGCTTCGCCAAAGTGCAGGATTGGAATGCCCGGACAGAAGAACTAAAGGCGTTTCTGGACAGCAAAGGACTTAGTTACGAAGCGCCCTTTGAGTATCTCGGCTACAATCCTCCTTATCAGTTCATAAACCGGCGAAATGAGGTGGTGGTCAGGCTAAAGTCCTACCAGCCATAAGCATTTATCCTCCACACTCACACTCACACTCACACTCAATGCTGCCTGGGCTGCGTCCTCCTATAGGTTATGGATCGGCAGTAAGCCCGCCTGAATACTTGTTCTCAATGATTATTTTTTCTAAAATTCATCGTAAAGTAAAATAATGTTGACAAATATGTTAAATTTGACAAGAATAATTTACATTAGTGAAGAAATACTTATGGTATGTCAAGAATAAAGACAGTTTTGCTTCCACAGCATCAGAAGATGCTGAGCACATTGGGAACCAATATCAGATTGGCCAGGTTGAGGAGGAAGTTGAGCACGCAGCAGGTTGCTGAACGCGCAAACATAAGTCGGCCCACCCTTTTGTCCATCGAAAGGGGATCGCCGAGTGTTAGCATCGGTTTGTATCTTCAGGTGCTTGTGGCGCTCGGATTGGAAAAGGACTTTTATTTGATTGCCCGGGATGATGAATTGGGTAGGAAGTTGCAGGATGCCAAGTTGTTGACAAAAGAAAGAGCACCAAAGAAGAATGCAGGAAATGGCAATGACTGATCATAAGAGAGCCATCTTTGTTTATGCAGACTGGGATGGATTGGGTGGCCCACAAAAATTGGGATCCCTGTATTCTGAACGTATCAGAGGGAAGGAAGTTTTTTTGTTTGAGTATGAGGAAAGGTGGTTGCAGTCGGGCAATGCACAATGGCTGGACCCGGATCTGCAGCTATATACTGGTGTGCAGTATCTTAGTGATCAGCGTAAAAGCAATTTTGGGTTGTTTCTTGATTCGGCACCAGACCGTTGGGGGCGCCTGCTAATACGTAGAAAGGAAGCTGCGATGGCCAGGAGGGAGGGAAGGCCGGAGTCCCACCTGTATGAAACCGATTATCTCCTGAGAGTCCTGGATGCGCAACGAATGGGTGCCTTGCGGTTTAAGACTGAGATGAATGGACCTTTCCTGAATAATGATATTGCCTTGGCCAGTCCACCCTGGACTTCCATCAGGGAGTTGGAGAGCATTAGCTTGCGGCTGGAAGACGATGACGCTGTGGATGACCCGGATTATTTGCAATGGCTGAATGTACTACTCGTGCCTGGCTCGTCCCTGGGCGGTGCCCGACCTAAGGCAGGCGTTGTAGATACCAGGAATCAATTATGGATTGCCAAATTTCCAAGCAAGAATGATCCCTCGGATATGGGTGGGTGGGAGATGGTAACCCACGAACTGGCTTTGGCCGCAGGCGTGAATAAGGCAGAAGCACAGGCAGCAAAGTTTTCCACCGATCATCATACTTTTCTTACAAGACGATTCGATCGGACGGACACAGGAAAGCGAAAGCACTTTGCTTCTGCGATGACACTGCTGGGACATACTGATGGGGAAGACTACGGCGATGGATTAAGCTATCTGGAATTAGTGGAGTTCCTTGTTAGTCGGGGTGCAAGGGTGAATGAAGATCTCGAGGAGCTATGGAGGAGAATCGTATTCAGTATTTGTGTGAGCAATACGGATGACCATTTGAGAAATCACGGATTCCTTCTGCAAAGGGGGGGGTGGGTATTGTCACCGGCTTATGACATCAACCCGGTGGAAACAGCAAACGGGTTGAAATTAAACATTTCGGAGAACGACAACGCACTGGATTTAGATTTGGCGATGGAAGTCATACCGTATTTCAGATTAAAGGAAACGAAAGCCAGAGAGATCATTGGTCAGGTGAAAACAGCTGTGGGTAACTGGAGAAAAGTGGCATCTAAATACGGCATTTCCCGGACAGCGCAGGAATTGAAGTCCAGGGCCTTTTCAAGGGCGGAAAGCTAGGGCCTGATTTTTTGCCAGTTGCGCTGCCTGAATGCTAGATAAAGCTAAGGAATGGCAGGCAATGGTTTATATAAAATGGTTTATCTTTAAGGTGAAAAACATTATTTCTCTCCGCCATCCACTTAAAAGGTAACACGAATTAGCGGTACAATGAAAAAGATACACCTTCTTGTAATCCTTCTGCTGGCTATTCTTCCGATCCTGGTAAGCGCTCAGGATTTTGCGCCGATTGGTGCTGAATGGCACTATACCAAAAAGTTCGCGTCATTTTGGCCTAAAGAATCATACGTGAAAATAAAATCAGTTGGTGACACGATCATACAGGGCAAAAGCTGCAGGATATTAGAAAACAATGGTGGTTATTCGTGTATTTTTCATAACGAGCGGGATTATGTCTATACCGAAGACAGCGTCACCTATTTTTATGTGCCGGCGATAGACTCCTTCCAGATACTATACGATCTGCGCGCAAGTGTAGGGAGTTCCTGGATCGTGGTTTTTAGTGTTAACATAATACCCTTGCTGGATACTTATCGGATAAACGTGTTATCTGTTGACAATCTTACTATTAATGGCAAGGTGCTTAAAAGATTCTTTGTGCATTTTGAAGGCCTTTCAGGATGGCTTCCTATTGGAGGGCATAGGTATATCATCGAAGGCATTGGCAGCCAGTCTTATTTATTCGATTTTCATACCACTTGGGCACTATGCAACGGTACTTATTCAGGTGGTCTGAGATGCTATGAGGATTCCGTGATCGGCTTTTATTCAACCGGAATCGCAGATTCCTGTACCTATACGAATGACGGAACAGGACTAAGTAACATTAGTGCTGACCAGATGATCCGCACCTACCCGAATCCAACCAGTGATTTCCTTTTCATAGAGACGGATCTGCGCTCCCCAATAGAAATCAGGCTTCTTAATCCCTTGGGGGGTGTTGAGATAGAGGATAAAATGGTTGGCACGCATCAACTTGATTTATCGGGATTGCCAGCCGGGTTGTACTTCCTGGAATTTCAGGATTTAGATAAGTGTCGTTCTGTTCGCAGGATTATTAAGTATTAGCTTGCTTTGCTTGACAGGTGTTAGTGGGAATCCTGCTCACCGTCCCTTCCCCGGCCTTCCCCTTGGAGGGGAGGGAGTTCTTTTTTTATCTCTTGTTGCTTCGGTCCCTGAGCGCTTACCCTGAGCCTGTCGAAGGGTGTCCTCCACACTCATCCTTTACCCTGAGCGTTCGCCCTGAGCCTGTCGAAGGGCAGCCGAAGGGTCTTCCTCCACACTCCAAACTCCTTAAGGGGGGCTTCGCATCAAAGCTCCCTCGCTGGCGCTCGGTCTTTTTGCTTTTCTCGCTCACCTGCTTGTGCAACACTTACGCTCACTCTCATTTTTATCCGGGATTGCCTCCCTCGCTTCGCTCGGTCGGCGGACCCAATGGGGGGCTTCGCATCAAAGCTCCCTCGCTGGCGCTCGGGCTTTTTGCTTCCCCCCTCGCATTCGAGGAAGCTCGATGCTCAAGGAAAGCAAAAAGCTCCAAAAAGCAATGCTTTTTGGAGCTTTGATGCGGTCCGGACGGGACTCGAACCCGCGACCCCGTGCGTGACAGGCACGTATTCTAACCAACTGAACTACCGGACCTCTTAAGAACGTCCCCCCGAAAGGGATTGCAAATATACTGCGAAATTATTTCCTCACAAATATTTTTCATTTTTCTCCTGCATCCCCCGCCAAATGGAAGATTTCTGCTCCTTCAAACACCTTGAAGGCATCGGTATCCTTGCCTTCCACAGCCTTCCGCATCGCCCTGGCTACCACACTGCCTGGGATGGGGCGACGACTGGACAGCCCCGGAAATATCCGGATCAACCCGGGCATCCAAACCGCAGCCAATTCTTCCATCCATCTCCTTTCTTCCCGTTCACCCGTCAGCAAGGAAGGCCTGAGGATGGTGAGCCTTGGAAAATGAAGTCCTTTCAGGGCCTCCTCCAATTCCCCCTTGATGCGGAGATAGAAAAGCCGGGAACGGGCGTTCGCACCGATGGAGGAAACCAATACACAATGCTTAAATCCCGCAGAAGCCGCTTTCTTCGCCACTTCATAAGGATAGGTGTAATCTACTTTATACTGTGCCTCCTTGCTCCCTGCCTTGCGTCGTGTGGTGCCCATCGCGATGAAAAGGACTTCTCCCTGGATCAATCTTGCCCATTCAGGCAGACGGTCAAAATCCACCAGGTGTTCCTCCAGATTGGGGTGGCTGATCCCGCTGCTGCGCCGGGCGAGAACCTTCACCGCATAATCGTCGCTATCCAGTAACTGCTGCAAGAGGGCTTTTCCTACCAATCCGGTGGCGCCAAGGATAAGGGCTGTTTTCTTCTTCATTTTGAAAATGCATTCGGTAACAGCAACGCTGCTAACAACCGCCCTGAACGGAGATGACTTCTGTTTCGATGATTTCAGGCTGACTCTTGAGCGGTTTTGTTTCTGATTCCGGTTTAGCCTTGAAGAAACGAGCAAAATCATACCAGGCCTTTTCCTGATGGGTGAAGGCCGCCGCCGGATGATAGTCATCCATCACCTGGGTTTTCGTGAACATATAGTCATTGGCCAGGACGTGGATGTTGCTGAACCCGGCTCCCAGCAATAGCAGACTGGCGATGGAAGCCTCTGATTCCTCCCCTGAAAAGAGCAATAATTTTCCCCCTTCACTCAGGGCCTTGCGGGATGGATTTTCAAGCAATTGGTCCATTGGAATATTGATTGCTCCCGGTAGGCTGCCACGCTGAAACTCCTCCCGGGAACGAAGGTCCACGAGCAGATAATCATCCAGCTGTGCATCGGTCATCATCTGATGCAGCTGATGCGGCAAAATCCATCTCGTGTTTTCCGTGGCGTAGATCACCATCTCGTCCCGGTTGACTTTGTATGAAGGTCCGATAAGATACTGGACCAGCATAACAAATAAGGTGAGACCGAGGAATAAGAGGGCAGCTGCATTGAGTATTTGATGTTGTGTGTTTTGCATAACCGTAGCTTTTCTGTTTGTTAACAACCACCACTGGCGGGCATATCAATGTCAATGATCTGAATTACAGGTACAGGAGCTTGTTCGGGTTCTTTTTCCGCTTTGCCTGACTGGAAATAGTCCCGGGCCTTTTCTCTAAACCTGGCAGTATGCATTTCAATGCAGTCTGGCCGCTCTCTTTCGATGCTAATCTCTTCCAGAAAAAATGTATAGGTGAATGCATTCAGGCCACCCTGCAAAACGCGAATGCCTTCTATCCCTGATCTGCGGCTGATCAGCCAGGCTTCAGCGGCCCGGGTGTCGGAATAGGAGAAGAGAATTACTTTGTGGTTTGGGCTTTGCAGCAGCGGTTTCCATTTTTTTTCTCCTATCTCGGCCAGTGGAATATGGATGGCTCCGGGTAAAGAGAAGCGTTGAAACTCGCTTGCATCCCGCACATCGACCAATTGCAGCGGGTATTTTTTTCCCTGCATAATCCCATAGGCCACTTCATCGGGGGTGCTCAGATGATTGCCGCTCAGCATTTCCTCCAGGATTAAGCTTGCCTCTGTCTCTTTCCAGTTGCTTCGGGTTTGTGGAGGTAAGACCAAGAGGATTAGCCCTGCCAGGATAACCAGAAAGGCCGGAATGCTATGACTGGGCCTTGCTTCCTTAAGGGCAGAAGGCGTGTTGTTGACCTTATCTTCAATACGCTGGGTAATTGCGAAAGCCGTTAAAGCAACAAGAATCAGGAGTAGTGCGAACCATTCCCTGGACATCCCCAGGGAGTCAAATACAAAGACAGGGCCCAGGCTGAATCCCAGGTAGAGGGGCTCGAAAAGAGAATAAAACTCTCCGAAGATGAAGATGCCGATGAACATCCCTCCGATGAAAAACATCGCATCGATTTTCCCAATCACAGCACCTGCCAGGCTGGTTCCCGGACAAAAGCCTCCCAGAATAAAGCCAAAGCCCATAATCACGCCTCCAACAATGGCAGACCAGAGGAAGGTGGGGTTGATGTACAGCAGACTGTAGTCGATCCAGCCGAGATAATTGAACAGCAGCAGGCCGGTCATCGCTGTGATAGCGGCAGTGAAGAAAACCCGCAGAACCACGAAGTCATAGCCGTAAAATACGCCGGCTAATTTGCGGGAGGAGGAAAATCCGGCTTGCTCCAGTATATATCCAAACCCCAGTCCAATTACGAAGGCAAAGAAGAGATTCAAATCCGGGTTTACGAATCCTTGAGGAATGAGAGGTCCCATAATATTGCCACTTATTAGTTAATCCAGAGTTTACGGAAGAAGTATGCGATGATGTATCCTGATCCGAATATGGCCATCATCGTGACAAAACCTGCGGTAGAGAGGATGCTCATCCCTGTGAGGGCGGCTCCGCTGGTGCAGCCCCTTCCAAACTGGGCTCCCAGTCCGAAGAGTAAGCCACCCAGGGAAGCAAACAACAGGCGTGTCGCCGCTTTGATCCTGGGCCCCCGCTCAACCTTGAAGCCCAGGCGACCTGCCATAGCCCCGCTGAAGAAAGCTCCCCCCAGCATCCCGAGGGTTAAATAAACCAGCCAGTTCTTCATTGGGCCTGCACCTTCACGGAAAAAATCGGCATAAAAGGGATTCACCTTTGCGTGCTCAGGAGCAAGGCTGGCCACAGATTGTATTACCACACTTTTGGCTGCACCACTGGCACCCAAACCTCGTCCGGTGACAAAGAAGGCCCCCAGCATTACCAAACCCAGTAAGAAGCCTGCCAGGTATGGATTCATATATTGTTGCGGACTGCTTTTCATATCGTGCGTCTTTTTTGTGAATGCTTCATTGCTGTTTCCTTCGCGAATGCGCTTCCTGATCAATATGTTTCAATGGCTCATCTTTTTGCTCCTGCCTGATACTAGCATCCACCTTCCACCGTGATCTTTTCCTCGCTTATTCCGGAAGGCTCTGCTGCCTTTTGATCCTCCTCTCCACGGATGAGCGGCAGGTTTTGAATCAGATCCTCCGTGAATGTCCGTGAAGGCCTGGGCTCTGTCTTAGCCATTACCTCGTGGATGAAACCGTTGGCGCCATAGGCCAGGGACCGGGCATCGTAGCCCAACATACGGAGATATGCCGCAACAAAGGTGCTGTGTTGCCCCGAATAACAATAAACAACCACGGGTTTATCCAGGGGTAAGGTGTTCAGGTACTGATCCCGTCCCAGCGATTGCTTAGGCGTATATTGAATGGCGCCGGGAAGGTGTCCGTTGCTATAATACTTCTCCTCCGGCCAATAGCATATCGTATAATAAGAATCCGGACTCTTAAGCAATTCGGAGATGGTAATGATATAATCTTCAAGAGGCAACTGCAGTATTTCCGTGGCCCTTTCCATCGCAATGTCAAATCCATTATTGCTGTTGCTTGCCAAGCTTGGATAAGCTCCGGCGGGATGCCTGGGATAGCCTGTGGTATCCATTATTCCTACCATAAAATTTCCCACACTCGAAAGCCAGTATTCTTCGGCAATAGCTTTGTCCCAACCACTCATCCCAAATCGCATCGCAAATACATTGTCATATCCCAGCAAACGCAATACTCCGCTTACATAGCCCGAGATGTTCAAATCATAACAAACCAGGAAAATATGCGAAAACTGAGCAGCTTGAATGCTTTCCTTAAAGTATGTTAATACCTGACTGGCATCAAGGTTTACAGCGTGCTCAATATGGGCTTCCTGAAAATCCCCGGGTTTTCTCAGGTCGATGATATGTATATTCTCTTCTCGCATCGAATATACGACCCGGGCATCCATAATGGAAGGAACCTTGTCGCTGTTAATATACTGACCGTTTTCCTCAAACCAGCTTAGCAATTCCTGGCTTGGATCTTTTTCATTCCCCGGGGCTTCCCCGGATGGACCACTGTTACTGCAGGCCAGTAGAAGAAAGAGGCCGGTCAGGATGGTGAAATGCACGATAGCCCATATTCTGATTCGTTGCATAGTGGAAATGGATTATAAGGATTGGTTTTGTGTCGTCTCTTGCACCTGCACTTCAGGTGTATTGTTTTTTTCCCCTTCCTCTCCTTCTTCCTCCAGTTCTTCCCATCCGGTGATCATTGCTTTCAGGTTGGAGGTAATGGTATGTCCTGTGGTGGTAAGGTAAAGGTGTGCGATAAGAAATGCAATGAGCATAAATGCCCCCAGGGTATGTGCGATGGCTACGATTTCCAGGCTGTCGACGCCGGTGGCTTTAATGGTTCCGCCTTCCTCATAGCGATAAAAGAAGTAGAGCAGTCCCGTGACGACCATTCCGGGGATAATCAACACTTTCAACCCAAGGTACACCAGCCTTTGCAAAGGATTCAACTTGCTGAGGAGGGTTTTTTTTGTGGGGTGGGGTGCATTGCGGAAGATACCGAAAATGTAGAACTCCGCCTGGGCTTTGAGGTTCTGTGTGGTGGGGAGGTATTGCTTCCATTCCCCTGTGGTAAAATGCCAGAAGATGGCAAATACGATCAGCACGATGAACCCCCAGGCTGCTTTGTTGTGTAGGTCTACGGCAAGTTCAAAGCCCATCAGGCTGTAAGTGCTGTGAATTTCAAAACCCGTGATCGCCAGAAAGATAATCAGGAAGGCTTGTGTCCAATGCCAGAAACGCTCGAACCCCTTATATACGTATGCTTTGACCCTTGTTTCCATATTCTTGGTTTTGGCTATTTTGTTTCCTGGGTTTTTCTGTTCCCCACAACAATTCTGATTGCAGCGTGGACCACTACGCCCAGGATGGATAAGATGATCAACAGTACGCCCAGTGTTTCAACACTGGCGTTGTAATCCCGGCCCGGCATATAGAAGTCGGTGAGATTATCAAGCCTCCCATCTGCTCTGGTATGGCAATCTTTGCATTGCAATGATTGGCTCGAAAGAGACACCATATGGTTGATGGGTAAATACATTTCAGTCTCGATAAAATCGTGTTTTCCACTATAGGGCAATTCAAGGTATTCCATCCCGGTACGCAAAGAGGCCTCCCAGTCCAGATCCACCCATAATGCCCCTTTATTGGCTTCTTTATCCCAAAGCTTGGGCTGAATGATCGTCAGATTCTCGGTGTCGTATGGTTGCTTACCCCTGTGTACCTTAACCGGATATATCTTGCTGTTGATGTCGCGAAATGAACCAAACAGGGTGTTGATTCTGAGAGGCGGGTTTTCCGGATCTATCTTTTCGGTGATCAGGTGATGGTCGGCAGTGCCGTTAAACCAAAGGTATTCAGGGCTCACATTCCGCCTCCAGCTGAAATCTCCTTTAATGGAGGTATAGAGTTCATTTCCCAGGCTATCCAACTCCTGGTATGGCAAACCTTCTTTTCTTTGGGTAGCGGTGGACCAGTCCCACGACATTTTGGTGGCATTCACCTTGGCATATACCGGAATGTGGCAGGTTTGGCAGGCTACTTTATAGGTGTGCTCATTGAGCTTTTTGCTGCTATGGGGTACGCTGCCGTGGCATTGTTCACAGGTTGCCCTTTGTGTATTTGACGAAGAGACCCCGTAGTACCTTCCTAACATCTGGTGATTCTCAGCAGTGTGGCAGGCTACGCATTGCATATTCATTCCGTCCACACCCATATGGACATCGATGCTGCGATCGGCTGTAAGCAGAGCCATTTCCAGGTCTCCGTGTTTCACGTTGTTGCCTCCACCCCCGTGAAAGTGGCAATACCCGCAATTGTTACTCTTGGGCAGGCCGACATTGGCCACAATCGTGCGGTAGTCAGGGGCATCAGAACCACCGGGAGGGTAGCCCGCACCTCCTCTGGCTTTCTCATAGGTGCCTGTATTGTCGTGGCAAACCAGGCAATCAATATTGTACTCATTGGTAAAGTCAAAGTGCTTGTCTTTCCATCCGTACCCGATATGACAACGGTTGCAGGTGCCTTCGTTGGAAGCTATGCCGGTACAGAAATTATTAATCAGACTTTTCTTTCCAAGATAGGTCACCCCTTTTCCAGGGATGTAGGCCTCACGTTCCCAGTTCCAGTGGGCATTGCCCAGGACTTCTTTTCCTCTTTCTGTATGGCACGACAAGCAGGCGGCCGTAACCAGGTGCGGATTGTTGAAGTCTTGTTGCAGTATGGTATGCTTGCCGTGATCGACTCCGGATTGATGTTCCGTGGCATATTGTTCCTTTAATAAAGCCAGGCGGGTATGATCCACACTTGCTTCCCGCAGCACTAAAGTGATGAGTACCAGGGGAGCCACAATAGCAAGGAAGAAGGTAACGATAGACCTGAGATTCTGCATAATGCCATACTTTTTGAGTCACAAATTTAAATAGTTAATTGTATAACAGCATTGTTTTTTCAGTAACAGTTTTAATGATGGAAATACGGCATTATTCAAAATGGCCTGACTCGGGTTTCCGTAAAGCAAAGACAAGAATCCAGGTGGATGTGTGGCCTGGCGGAGGAAAGCGGGCTTGTGGGTTTTTCTTAATCGTTTTGCAAAAGTGTTTGGAATATATTGCCTTTTTAAATATTTTAGCTTCGCATACAGTAACTCGCCGCTCGCAATCCTGGTTTTTACCATAACATAAGGGTTTTGATCCCTCTGGCAGGACGGCTTAATTCGTCCAAGGTATTCAGCAACTAAAATTACCCCAGATACCTGCTTAAAACATACTGTTATGAAGATCATTGCTCTTTCCCACTGGAAGGGGTGGGGATGTATTTCCCCTCTCCTGGCCTGTTTGATGATGTGCAGTCAATTGCAAGCTCAGATTCCGGTGACCATCGGCACAGCCTCCACTTTGAATGATGCCTACTCTTACCCTTCAGTTTACGGAAATTCTTACTGGGGTGCACGACATCAGATATTAATACCGGCTACAGAACTCCTTGCTGCAGGTATGGTGCCCGGTCGAATAATGTCTGTCGGATTTGATGTGGTTCAAGCTATGAATAATACGCTTTCAGGATTTCAAATAAAAATGAAGCATACCAACGAGAGCAGTTTGAACTATTGGCATTCCGGTTTGCAAACTGTCTATACCTCAAATGCCTTTACGGATGTTGCCGGCTGGAATCTGCATCCATTGGATAGTTCTTTTTCCTGGGATGGTGTGAGCAGCCTGATCATCGAGAGCTGTTTTAATAATGACTTTTACCAGGACAATCCTTCAATGAACCAGACTGAGACCACATACCCCTCCTGTCTGGCCTTTTTTGAGGATGGCGTTATGAGTGTCTGTGCGGGCATACCAGGCTGGCACGAAACCTATTACCAGCGTCCGGATATACGCTTTATCCTGGAGAGTCCCTATCCTGTTGAGTTGGCCCTTCTGGATGTGGTTGAGCCCCGGACCCAATGTGGTATGGGAGCCAATCAGCCGCTAAGCCTCCAGGTGGCGAATTATGGCACTCAGGCACAATCCGGCTTTACCCTGGGATTTTCCGCAGACAGTGGCTTGACCTACATTACTGAAATCGTTAACACCCTGATTCAGCCCGGCGATACACTCCTCTATACCTTCTCATCCGGTCCGGATCTTTCTCTCGAGCAAACCTATCATTGTGTGGCTTATGTAAATATGCCCGGAGATGCATATCCTATGGATGATACCCTGTCGGGGCTGCGTATAGTGCATATTCCTACTATCTCCGGTTTTCCCTATTTTGAAGACTTTGAAACTTCTGATGGCTCCTGGATGGTGGGTGGAAACAATGCCAGCTGGGAATTGGGCTCCCCTTCCGGATATGGCATAAGCCAGGCAGCATCCGGGACAAGAAGTTGGGTAACCAATTTATATGGCAACTATAACGATAATGAGGCGAGCTGGGTGGTAAGCCCCTGTTTTGATTTTTCCGGCCTGTCAAACCTGCGCATCGCCTTCCATTATTTCTGTGCTACAGTGGATGGGGGAGACGGAGCAGCATTGCAGTATCAGACGAATGGTGTCGATTGGATGCACCTGGGCAGCACATCCTATCCCACTGAACCAGAGGGGTGGTACCAGTCGGAGGATATTGAAGGCCTGGCCTTTTCCGGAAGCCAGGATGGCTGGGTTTATACGAATGGATGGGACAGTACGGTTTTTATGGCTCCTTTCCTGGGAGGAGAATCTCAGGTAAGATTTCGCTTTGTTTTTGGTACAAATCAGTGGGACAACTGGGATGACGGATTTGGCTTTGATGCCTTTTCCATATCTCAACCTCCTGATATGACCTTTGACTCCTGCCTTGCTGTTCAAAAAGATACATCCTTCACGTCCCAGGGGCGTAAGAATCAGGAAATTCTTCAGCTGAAAGTCATTACAAGCTCATCAACGAATCCCCTTGAGGTAAGCCGCATTGATCTGTCGACGGCAGGGAGCACCGATGTGGCCGATATCAACCGGGCCAGGGTGTTTTTTACAGGCGCAGATTCGGTTTTCTCAGATAGTATCTGCTTTGGATCTGTACTCACTCCTTCAGGTGCTTTCTCTGTAAACGGGGTGCAATCATTGGCAGAAGGAACAAATTACTTCTGGCTGACCTATGATATCACAGCTGCCGCCATACCCGGCAATGCGGTGGATGGGCAGTTCCTGGGAATGATGATTGATGATACATTCTGCCTGCCCGCTGTGAGTGATCCGCCAGGAAAGCGGATCATCCTCGAGGCACTGGCAGGAAACTATACGATCAGCCTGCACGATTCCACTGCCGACTACGCCGGCTTTGCCTCCGCCATTGCAGATCTGACATTGAGAGGCATAGTAGGAGCGGTCACAATGCTGGTCGACTCAGGAACTTATGAAGAACAGCTTGAAATCACAGATATCTATGGTGCCAGCCCTTCCAGCCCACTCCTTTTTCGAAGTGCAGGAGGAGACAGCAGCAAGGTGATCCTTCAGTTTGGAGCAACACAGTCTGCAGAGAATTATGTGCTTTCGCTTTATGCCTGCCAAAGCATCCACTTCGAAGAGCTGACTTTCGTTGCAACGGGCTCGTCCTATGCCCGGATTATGCACATCAAAGGGGCAACAGACAGCATTTCTTTTGTTCACTGTCATTTCATCGGTCCTCAAACTTCAGGGACAGACTGGTCCAATCACAAAGCCCTCATACTGGCCGACGGGGCTAAGGCCAATCACAGGATCGAAGTGCAGGGATGCCGGCTGGAAGGCGGAACGGCAGGAACGGTATTGCGTGCTTCAGCAGGCGGTGATGGATGCAGGATCATTGGTAATGTCTTTGAAGGACAGACCCATCGTGCGCTTTATTTTCAGCGCCAAACAAGTCTTGAAGTGCAGAGAAACACCATCACAAGCGATGCACTGCCTATAGCGGGTGCATCGCTGGAATTATGGCAATGCGAAGGCGAACTATTGATTGGGGAGAATGTGCTTCAAATCAATTCTCCCGATTATGCCAGTGCCATCGGAATGCATAGCTGCATTGGAGACAGCCTGCACAGGGTGGTATTACGGAATAATTTTATCTGTATGAATTCGTCCGCCAACGTGAATGGGATATCCATTTCCATTAGCACCGGTGCCGACCTTTTGCACAACACCATTCTTCTGAGTGGGGATCACCCTGCATCAAACTGTGTGGCTCTGCAGAATTCAAATCACGATCTAAGGCTAATCAATAATATCCTGAGCAATGAAGCCGGAGGCACAGCGATGTCGGTACATCCGGATACAGACGAATTGCTGATGGATTACAATGTTTTGTATTCTTCTGGGAATACACTGATTAAAGAAGACAATCAGCTGTTTCAGTATTTGCCTGACTGGTCTGTTCATTCCGGAATGGATGTCCATTCCGTGAACACAAATCCCTGGATCACGTATTGTCAAAATGAGATTTATACCGGAGAGCTGGACGGGATTGCTTACCCTCTGGCGGAAGTAGCCTTTGATATTCACGGTATAGCGCGTGATACATTAAACCCTGACCCCGGATGTCTGGAGTTTACTCCTGAAACCATCGAAACAGCTCTTTCTGCGCTTGTTTCTCCGGTTTCGTCCTGTGGACTTGGTATGGAAGCAGTGATGATCCGGGTTCAAAACATCGGTGCAGATCCTATTGCAGGCTTGCTGGAAGCAGGCTTTGCCAACGAAGACTCAAGTGTGATGGTTTTGGATACCTTTCACATTGCCTTACCCCCCCTGGCTACCGTGGATCTTTTATTTGACACTCTGCTCGACCTGGGGCTGAGCATTCAGGATACAAACTATCTGATCAGGGCTTACGCAAGATTTCCCGGCGACCAACATCCGGAAAACGATACACTGGAAGTTTTGATCAGGGCATTATACCTGCCGCCTCCGCCCTCTTCCCAGGATGTGATGATCAACGGGGGAGAGCAGGCAGATCTATTCGCTTCTTCCAGTCACCTGATCTATTGGTACGAAAGTGATACTTCGGAGTCGGATATCGCAAGCGGGGGGTATTTCAAAACGCCCGTGCTGTTTGATTCCACCTCCTATTTTGTGGCATCATCAGGCGGCAGTAAATATGACTTCACCACTACCTATGCAGGCACAGTGAACAGTGAGGGGATGATGGTTGATGTCCGGAATCATTCAATGGAAACCCTTCGCCTCGACAGTCTGGGGGTTCATCTGCGGGGAAGTGGCCAATACCCCGTGGATGTGTATTACAAAGAAGGAAGTTATTCGGGTTCGACGACCCTGCCAGATGACTGGATTTACCTTGGCCAGAAAACAGTAAACGGTGTCGGACTGGGCAATCCATCCATCATTAAAATGGATGGCCTGGTCTTGCAGCCCGAAAGCAATTATGCATTTTATGTGCATAGCAGCAATTCTGATCTGAGAACCGCCTATGGTTCTTCCACCTACGAGAACGAGCATCTGCAGACCATACGTGCTTCGAGTCTGGTCTGGCCCTTTGGTTATTCTTACAGCAACAGAAAATGGAACGGAAGCTTCTATTATTCCATCTCTAACAGCTGCTTCAGTGATCGAACGGAGGTCAGGGTGGATGTTATGGGAAGCCCGCTGCTGCAGTTGTCTGATTCCTGTATCGACTTCGATACTGTAATGTTGGGAGAAGTAAAGACATCCATTCTTAGCATCAGCAATGTGGGAGATTATACCCTCATCATCGACAGTATTACCGCTGAATCTAGTCAGGTAATAGTAAACCCGGAATGGCTGAGGGTGTATCCGGGTATGCCCCAGGACGTTTCGGTTTCCTTCATCCCTCTGGTTACAGGCCTTTTCCAAAGCGAATTGGTGCTGCACAGCAATGCAGGGAAAGATACGGTATGCCTGACAGCAGTGAGCAGCAGTGCTGTAGTTGCAGGAGTTAATCCGGCATCATTCCAGGCCGAAATATACCAGTGCAATGATTCAGTCTTTCGCAACCTTATCATACAGAACCTGGGTGCCGGTTTCCTTTCCTTTTCTTTCTATGGTAATTATGGATTCAATACTGATGAGATCAGCGAGATCACATTTGTCAATCCCGGGGCAACAATGATGCATACTTTCAGCAATTTGCCTGTGCATTCCGACTCATTATGCATCACTATTGTCCTGGACGGCGATTATGAGCACAGCTCGGAGTATGCAGACCTTTTCATTGAAGGCGTTTACATTGCTCGATTGAACCCGTCGCAAATACAAAGTGCGCATACTTTTTGTTATGGCAGCGCACAATTGGAAAGCTGGCTCTCCGATGGAGCGCTGACTGTGAGCCTGGAAAATAATTCATTGGTGGATCCGGGAACGGGGGCAGATCAAAGCCGCGTGCATATTCAGATGCCTGGTGTGGAGTGGCTAAAACTCAGCCAGGATACCGGCTTGGTCGCCGGGGGAGATTCAATCGTGTTAGGGGTGCGATTCGACGGGCAGGGAATGATGGCAGGCCTGTACCACGATACCCTGCGCCTCAGGACCAACGATCCGCTGCTGGCGGCGATAAATATACCCTGCTCCTTCAGGGTGAATGGAACTCCTGATTTATTGATTCCTGACGACAGTCTTGTATTTGACCCGACTATGGCCGGCCAATCCTCTGTGGGTGCATTCTCGATAGAAAATACAGGTTGCGATACACTCTTTGTCAGTGATATTGTTTGCGGAACCTCCTTTTTTACCCCCGCAATCTCTCAATTGATGCTGCCACCGGGCCAGGGAACGAACATAACGCTGAGTTTCTCGCCTGACCAGCAAGGCCATTTTTCAGATACGGTCTTTATCTTTTCGAACAGTGCCAGCCAGTTTGTATTACTTGCGGGTACAGCAACCTCTTTGCCGGGTATTGCATTGAGCCCCACATCGTTTGAGCACATCCTTGCGTGTGAGACTGAGGTGCAGGACAGCCTTCTCATTATGAATCAGGGAGATATTGCCCTCTCCGTTTCCATCTTGGTTTCAGGGGGGGCAGGCTTTGTATTACCGGATGTGCTTACTGATTCCATTCTTCCAGGGGATACTGCGCTGGTTTTCGTATCATTTGTAAGGGAAAACCTGGGTCCGGGGACATATTATCAAACCCTCAGTGTTTCTAGCAACGACCCGGCAAACCCGCTACTGGAGCTAAGCTGTGCCTTGACCATTCTCTATCCATATCCACATATCGAGATGCCAGTCGATACAGGTTTTTGTGAAGGGGATAGTGTATGGGTAGAAGTTGATGGAGGTTTTTATTCTTATGATTGGAATTCGGGTCATACTACCCCTGGTTTCTTTACCGCTTCAGCCGGATCTTATGTGTTAAGTGTTACCAATGTCGATGGCTGTATGGCTGTGGATAGTATTGTGTTGTCACAATACCCTAATCCTGTGGTGGATGCAGGGATAGACAAAGGAATGTGTGCAGGGTACAGTACCACGCTGGATGCAAATATTACCGGAGGGAGCCAGCCTTATGCCATTGAATGGGTGCCTGCGGTTGGACTGGATAATCATTCAATCCTCAACCCTTCAGCCAGTCCGTTGCTCAGTACCCAGTATGTCTTGCTTGTAGAAGACCATAATGCTTGTGTCGGCCGCGACACAATGGAGGTCATTGTTAACCCCACCCCCCAGGTCACAAGCAATGATTATCATCTGTATCAGGGCGATTCTGTTTTGCTGACCGCAAACGTGACAGGAGGCGTATTGCCCTATTTCTCTATGGGATGGAGCCCGGCAAGTGACCTTGAACATCCGGACAGTACTTCCACCTGGGCGTATCCATCAGAGACGACCCAGTATCAGTTTTCGGCCACAGGTGCCAATGGATGTGTGGGGACAGCCCTGGCACTGATCAGCGTGAGCAGGATCAGTCAGCTGAGTGGGACAACCTATTATGGAAATGACTTTCAGACCCCTATGAGTGGGATTCCCCTCTACCTGTACAATGAAGAAGATCTGTTGTTGGATTCAACCATCAGCGGAGTTTACGGTGATTATCAGTTTGACTCATTGTTGGATGGAAGATACATTATACAGGCAGATATCCATCAAGCCTGGGGTGGCGTAAATGCCACGGATGCCCTGGAAATCCAGAAAGCAGTAGTGGGTTTGAATTCATACAGCGGTTTGCTGTCTCTGGCCGCAGATGTGAATGCTGGAGGGTTTATCAGCAGTGCGGATGCCCTCATTGTGCTGCGCCGTTTTACCGGCTTGATCGACGCATTTACTGCCGGCGACTGGGTGTACAATTATTACGCATTTAATGTGCTGGGGATGGACAGGACCTATGACATTATTGCTCTTTGCGTGGGCGATGTGAACCGTTCCTATCTGCCGGGGCTGAAACAGGAAGGCAATAGAGTAGGCATTACTGGCAAGGGAAGCCTGACAGTGGAAGATCCGTTTTTATTCGACCTGCCCATATTCACGGATGCGCCTCTTTCCTTTGCGGCTCTTTCCCTCGTGCTGCTTGTGCCGGATGAGTATGAGCTTGCAGGCCTCGAAACCAAACTAGAGAATATTGTCTACCATACCCGGGGTAATGAGTTGCGCGTGGCCTGGCAAAATCCTGACGGATTGCGATTGACTGAAAACGAGCCTTTGTTCTGGCTGAAAATGAAGTCGAAAAGTCGCGCTCCTGACCCTCCCATCATTCAGGCTATGGGGGGAAGTGAGTTTGCCGGCACGGATGGACAAAGGATTCCATACGTGTCGCTCAAAACCCCACTGGTAGTATGGTCGTCGGACAGGCTTACTGCAGACTTCTTCCGCTTATATCCTAATCCCGCCTCCCAGCGGATTCAGATGGATTTCTCCCTTACAATGGATGCCCTGGTTGAGGTGCGTATCTCCAATATGATGGGGGAGGAAGTGATGCGTCTGCCTGCGAAGCAGTATGCTGCAGGCAATGCGGAAATGCATATTGATGCAGGGCTGCTTCCGGCCGGAGTCTACCTATGTGATTTTTCTGCCACTCATTATCCAGAGCAGGTGAAAAGACGGATGAAACTCATCATCCAACGCTAAGCTTTTGTTCACTTTTAAAATCTACGAAATGAAAAAGTTAGCCATAGTTCTTTGTTTTTTTGCAGCCATCTCTCTTCGTGCCCAGCAAGCTTCGGTTAAACTGGACACCCTGTATGCTGCAGCAAATACCCTTCTTTCTCTTCCCATCAAAGTGACTGCCTGGAGCGGCGTTGGATCCTTCTCTTTCTTTATTGATTATAATCCCCAATATGCCTCATTCCAAGGCTTTTCCAATGAGCACCCTGATCTCTCGGGTGGCCAGTTGTTATTGAATGATTTGGGGAACAGACTGGCCATTTCCTGGGTTGATATGGATGGTGTCAGCCTTTCGGAGGATACCTTGTTGCTCTTGGAATTTTCCCTCCTTTCTCACCGCAGCTTTCTTCGTTTTGATGCGGCTTCTGAGATCACCGATACGATCGGGCAGGTCCTGCCAGCCATTTTCCAACACGGGCATCTGGGTGAGCCCTTGTCTTTATCTCCCTGGGCCAGCGATACAGTGCCTTGTGCCGGGGATACCATCCAACTGTTTTCCGATGTGTTGGGTGGAGTAGGGGACTATGTTTATCAATGGACTTCCTCTCCTTCTGGTTTCCACTCTCACCTGAGAGCACCACGGGTCTCTCCTCAGAATGCGGTAGTCTTTCACCTGATGGTACACGATTTGGCGGATACCCTGGCAGCAGATATTCAGATACACATCACACAGGAACAGGCACTGGGTTCTTTCACAGCCCTCTATCCCCAGGATGGTTTAAGCGGAATGGACGTTCCGGTGCAATTTTCCTGGCACCCTGTGGCTAATGCGACTCATTATGATCTCTTCCTCTGGACAGATTCCACCCAAATGCCTGCTGAGCCATTCAGGGCCGGCCTGACCGGAATACAAAGCGGTTTGCAGGAAGGACAATTGAGTCCCTTGTATGGAGAAACTTTCCATTGGAAGCTTAGAGCCCGGAATAAATGTCTGGCGGATTATTCCGAAACCCGCAGCATAAGCCTTCGTTACCTGCCCGACCTGATCGTGGACAGCATTGCCCTGCCTCCAGTGCTTTATGCCGGGCAGGAGATTACGATAAGTTACCGGGTCACCAATCAGGGAATGGGGCATACGGGGGCCATACCCTGGGTAGACGGTTTCTGGCTCTCTGCAGATACCCATCTTGTACAGGATCCGTTTGCCGGTGATTCAGACTACCGACTTGGATGGAAGGATAATGTCAGAAGCCTGGCTCCGGGTGAGAGTTATACCGCAACAGCTGCCTTCCAATTACCCTCCAATGCTTTTGGATTCTATTACGTGATTGTGGCTGCAGACGATGGAAAGCGGTTGGATTACGCACGATTCTTACCTCCACCACCCGGAAATAGCCCATCTATAAAGGAATCAAGAGAAGAAAATAACCACAATACAGATTGGAATCAATCGCGCTTTGATATTCTGATGCCGCCCCGGCCTGATTTGCAGATTGTCTCGGCAGCATATCCAAAAACTGTTTTTTCAGGAGATACCATCACCTTGCTCTACCAGGTGGTCAATACAGGCAATGCTCCCGCCATTGGCAATGGAACCGAAACCCATATTCACACTCCCTGCCTGATCCAGGAAAGATATTGGACCGATCAGGTAGCCATTTCTCCCGACTCCGTGCTAGAACTACCAGGGGCAGGCTTCTTCGCAAACCATCACGCCAAGGGCAGGGTGCTTGCCTACCCTGAAGCAAAACTGAGGCTTGCCCGTTTCGGGGATAGCCTCAACTGCGACTCCCTTTGGCTTGCCTCCTGGAACGACTTTCCTGATTATCTACCCCCCGACAGCATAGCTTATCTGCAGACCAGGATCGTCATCCCCCATAACCTTGGTGGAACCCTCTACCTTTTTCTTAGCGTGAACAAAAAGGATAAGTTTCCTGAACTGACGGCAGAAAACAATTCATTCATTGACACCATCCACGTGGTTACCTCTCCCAGTGGCGATCTGATTGTGGAGGATATCACGATCACCGACTCCTGCCAGTCCGGAGAATTCGTCCCTGTGATTTACACCGTTAAAAACGCAGGGGTCAAAAAGACAATGGAGAAGTATTGGAAAGACTATGTTTTCATCTCCAGACTTGATACTTTTCTCCTCGATTCCTGTACGCTCCTGGGCAAGGTTCCTGTCAGTGCCAAGGGCGGCCTGTCCTCAGACTCAAGCTACAGCAAAACCCTGAATGTTAAGATCCCAAGGGAAATGAGCGGGGATCAATATGTATATGTGTTGACGGATTACGAAAATATGGTCTTCGAGCATATCAACGAAGACAACAATACCGGGCGATCCCCCGGAGGCCTGCACATCAGCAGAAGCCCCTCACCAGATTTACTGGTGGTCTCAGCAATGCTGCCCGACAGCATCATCAGGGACTCCACCGCCCTGATTGTCTATACTGTCCGGAATCAGGGACAAGGCAGGGCCGAGGCACATTGGTTTGACGCACTCTATTTGGCTGAACAGGCACATTGGACCCCGGCCCATCAGAAGTTGACAGAGAAGCGGATAGACATCGACCTGGATACCAACGAGTCTTATACGGATACATTCCGCGTTGCCATTCCTTCTGATCTGGCCGAAAACGCCTATTTGTGGTTTTATACAGACAGCAGAAACAATGTCTTTGAAGAAGCTGGGGAAGCCAATAATATTCTTCGTCACGATGTGGTGGATACAAACACGGTCCCGGGTCAGGCCATTCCTATCCATCCCAATCCATATCCGGCATCCCTGAAAGTAGTACAATGCTCCTTCCCGGATACGATCCGAAATGGAGAATTGTATACTGCTTCCTGGAAAATCACCAATACCGGGAAGTTACCAACTCCCGAAAACTTCCACTATGACTATCTCTACCTTTCCTCAGATACGCTTTTAGATGCCGGTGATCTCAGGCTGGGCTTTGCTTTGCGAAATGCTTCCTTAATGCCTGCCGATACTTATGTGAGCTTTATTCAGGAGCGATTCCCATTTGGGGTCAGTGGTGATCGATACATCCTGCTGATGGCAGACGGGTTTGAACGTAGCAATGATAATGTACCTTCAGTTCAGGATGCAGATCATTTTGTCCGTGTGGCAGTGGAGTATGTTCCCACGCCTGACCTGGTAGTGCATTCAGTCGTGCTTCCGGATACAATGTTTACAGGTCAATCGGCCTCTGCCAGGGTCAATGTGATCAACCAGGGAGAAGGAAAGGCGGAGCTGGAAACCTGGATGGACCGTTGCTCCTTCATTTCTGATCCCGGCTATCCGCAATTATCTGTCTTTGATGCAGGAAGTGCAATTCAGGATACTGTGCTTGATCCTGATTCAGTGTACTCTTTCTCTGTGGACTTTTTAGTGCCCACTTATTTGTCAGGGATTTACTATTTCTGTGTCAGGCTGGATGTGACCGATGAGCTTGAGGAGAGTGACAAAACGAATAATATATTCACAGGGAAGCTGCTCACCGTGCTGTCAGCACCCCCCAGTGACCTTGTGATACAAAGCCTGGAGGTTCCTGCTGCGGCCTCACTGGGAGAAGAAATGCCTGTCCCCTTTTCTGTAAAAAATATTGGAGCGAATCAGGCAGCCGGACGACTGGATGATGCCTTTTTCTTTTCCGACGATACCCTGTTTCAGAGTAAAAGAGATCCACTCAGTGGAATCCTGTCCAGGGATGTTTCAATAAGTCCGGGAGACAGCATTCAGGATACAGCTTACCTAAGACTGCCTCCCTTGAGACCGGGGATGTATGGGGCTATTGGACTGACCAATGCAGCACGGCGGATAACAGAAACGGATTATGAGAACAACCTTCTTGCAACACAGACAGGACTGAGGGTTTCTGTGGACACCCTGCCTTTGGATGTGGTCATCGATACGATGCTGGGAAATGAGCGGGTATTGTACTACTGTCTGTTGCCGGGTGGAGGAAAGGATCTTATGATCAGCCTGGAGAGCGATAGCGCCGACAGCTACAATGAGATTTTTGTGGCAAAAGGCCGTGTGCCTGAACCGGCTGACTACGACTACAAATCCGAAAATCCGGGGCTTGGAGATCAATATCTGTTGGTTCCGACCACAGAAGATACGGTTTACTATCTTTTTGCCAGGAGCATCAATTTCAATAAAGCAAGCCAGGGGGTGCGAATCCTGGCGCAAAGCATCCCTTTCTCTATCCAGACCATCCGTCCTGCTGTGGTAGGGAATGACATTGTGACAAGCTCGATAAGTGGGGCAGCATTTATGCCCACTACCTCCTTCGTTCTGATTGACAGCCTGGGTCAGACGGTGTCAACAGGGCGTATCAGTGATTATCAAAACAGTATGCAGCTGAGGGTGAAATGGAATCTGGCTGATGTGCCCCTGGGGCAGTACACCCTCAAGGCGGAGAACCCGGACAGTGTTGTTTTTCTGAATAATGCACTCAGGGTGACATCCAGCTCCGGCTTATCGCTTACCGTAAATCATTTGATACCCAATGTGTTCAGGAGCTCTTCGTATCAGAATATCGAGCTTAGATTCCTAAATACCGGAAATATTGACATACCCTTTTATCGCGGGCTTATCACTGCTCCGGCATCTTTTGAAACTGAAATTACTGCCCTGGAAGGTCAGTTGTATACAAGGGATATGCTGATTCCTGACACCAATTATAGTTTAGCTGAGGAGGCTTTTATGTTGATCGATGATCAGCTACGCCTTCCCCTGGTGGGCAAGGATCTGAGTCCGGGAATGGAACACAGGATCAAATTAAGAACGGGAGGCATCAGCTCGAATCCTATTGGCTTTTATCTTCAAAGCCATCCATATCAGACCTCCGACTTCGTCAGTCTTTATCTGTCCCTGATTGAAAGCGTCAGGCTCTCAGTTTTAACGAATCCGGGGATATACGGTTTGAACAGCTTCCCTGAGGTGATTGCTGAATTTGCCGACAGTGCCAGTTTTCACGATCTGGCTTTTGCAATGATGTTTCAATCCGGGCTGTTAAACGAATACGACACAGTGGGAATAAGTTGGGGTGTGATGCCGGGAATGAGTGCTTATGATACCTATTCTCCCCACGCTTTTACGGGCCACGACTTCAATCCAGGCCTTGGATGTGCAACAAGTCAGTTGGCCGACATAGAATTTACAGAGGGAGGAGATTACTTCTGGGAAATCAATAAGTATGACGGCCAGGCAGGCAGTACTCTTGGCTGGGATCTGATCCGGGCTTCCAGTACTTGTCATATCACCGCTACAAGCAGCGACCCCTTTATCATACGCCTGGCATCCCTCGCCTATACAAATCAGCCTGCTTATCTGGGTGGGTGGTATCCGGCGGTAGACAAATCCTGGCCAATCGTGATTGCCGACGGGGGCATTTTCGGATTTGATACTACCCGATTCCTGATCGATGCAGCTGGGTTCACCCATTACAATGACTTATATGGCGGTTCTTTTTCATTGAGGATGCAAGGGACAGACACCCTTCTTCTCTGCTTCACTGCCTATGTCCCCGGTATCGGAGAGGAGGGAGTTCCGGGTGCTCCGGGTGCTCCGGGTGAAGCTGGAAGCCCTGGTGGACAGGGTGGTCCAGGAGATGGCGTGACCCCACCTGGTAAAGGAGGTGCCGGAGGACCCGGCGGATATGGTGGCCCCGGAGGCAATGGTGGCCCCGGAGGCCACGGGGGCAAAGGCGGCACGGGCGGTTTCCAGCAAAGTGGAGGTCCTGGTGGCACAGGCGGTCGTGGTGGCGATGGTGGCCCCGGAGGCATCGGCGGCCCGGGGGGGCTGGGTGGCCCGGGAGGTGATGCGGGAATGGCAAAACAGCTGCTTCCCACACCTACACCCGGACCGCAAGGCGGCGATGGCCCTCCAGGGAGTCCTAATACCCCTGAACCTGTTATACCCGACGGCCAGCCCCCTGATCCTGGGCCTGTCCCTCCCCCTGATGGTCCTCCAAATCAGCCTGCTCCTTGTGTGGAAGCTCCGCTACCCCTTGCGAATAAGATATGTGAAAGAAAGATGAAGATTGTGGGTTGTGGTAAGACTTTGTATGATTGTACCCTTGGGATTGGCTGGAAAACCTTGCTGGGCGCTGCGGCGGGAGCTATTGCAGGAGCAGGTGTCGGAGCTGCACCGGGTGCTGTGGGCGGGGCACTTTGGGGTGTTTTAGGCTGCACCAATGGAATCTATGGCTGCTTCTGGAAGGATAAATTTGCTGATATGGGTATTCTCAATCTCCCGTCCGATATCGTCGATCTGATTGGCTGTTTTGATATCGTGGGAGGTATGCTTTGTATCGCAAAGTATATTTGTCCTCATATTGCAATGGCCTGCGATCCGAATGAAATTGTCGGACCGCTGGGTTTTGGAGAGGCTCGCTTTGTTTCTGTGAATGACCGTTTGCCCTATACCATTCATTTTGAGAATGATTCACTCCTGGCCAACGCACCGGCAAGGCGCATCATCATACGGCAAACCCTGAGTCCGAATCTGAATCCAAATTCACTTCAAATCAATGGGTTTGGTTTTAATAATATGGACTTTACCTTGCCCCAGGGCCCGGCTTCTGTCAACCATACGCTGGCCTTGTCCGACAGCCTTGGCTATAATGTTCACATTACTTCAGGCATCGACCTGATTAAAAATGAATTCTTCTGCATTATGCAAACCATTGACCCGATCAGCGGTCTGGAACCTGAGGACCCTTTCCTGGGCCTTTTACCGGTGAATGATGTGCATAATTCTGGGCAGGGTTATGTGAGCTACAGTATCAAACCCAGGGTGGATGCTGAAACAGGAGACAGCGTTCTGGCACAGGCAGGGATTGTTTTTGACGACAATCCGGTGATTGAAACACCTGAGATTTTCAATGTGATCGATGCTGTTGCACCCATTAGCCTGATGAATGGTCTGCCCCTGACATCAGATTCCCTGATGATTCCACTATCCTTTACTTCCTGGGATGATCCGGATGGTTCAGGAGTGGGCAGAACATCTATTTTTGTAAGTGAGAACAGCAGCCCTTTCAGCTTGATCGGAAGCTATTATCAGGATACCAGCCTCTGGTTTCAGGCCAGTCCTTGCTCCCATTATGCATTCTATACACTCGCATCCGACAATGTCCTGAATGTGGAAGAAGATAAGGGCCAGGCAGAAGCTGAGATTTCAGTTCAACCCGCCCCTGCCATCCTTCAGCAGCCTGACGACCAAACCGTAGCCCAGCAAGGTCAGGCTGTCTTTCAAATTCTTGCCCACAATGCTCAGTTCTGGCAGTGGTTTGTCAGTGTTGATGAGGGCGAAAGCTGGCAGTCAGTAGCGGATAATGCTCTATTCAATGGAAGTACAACAGCAATGCTTGAGGTCAATGCTACAGACAGTATGGATACCTGGCTTTTCAGGTGCGAGCTTGGGAACCCTTATTGCTCAGTGCTTTCAGATATGGCTCAACTTAGGGTGGAAATTCCTCCGCATATTGTGGTGGAAGCGCAGTCCAGGCAGGTCTGTGAAGGAGATAGTGTAGGTTTTTGTATTGAGGCTGCGGGAGCACAACCCATTGCCTATCAATGGTTTTATGAGGGAAGCCCGATTGAAGGCGCTCAGGATGCCTGTCTTTCCCTCTATTCCTCTGTCAGTGATTCAGGTGCTTATTATTGTCTCGTCCGAAATCCCTTTGATTCAGTATTCAGTCAGCAGGTCTTCCTGGAGGTTTATCCATTACCCGAGGCAGATGCCGGACAGGATACCGGCTTCTGTGCCGGAGAGAATATTGTGCTTTCAGGAAATGAGGGTCTATCGGGATGGTATTGGAGCAATGGTCTCAATCAGCAACACATTTTTGTGGATGTGCCCGGATCTTATTCTTTGAGGGTAGAAGACAGCCTTGGGTGCCTGAGTCCTCCGGATACCATTGTGGTCACTGCATACTCACTCCCCTTGGTATCTGCTGGTGAAAATGATTCAATTGTGGAAGGAAGTGATATACTGCTGGGAGGGACTGCTGTTGGTCAGGAACCCTTAAACTACGCCTGGATCCCCTCTGCGTATCTCAGTGATCCGGTCTCGCCTGCACCCATTGCAAGCCCACCCCTCACAACCACATATCATTTGGTGGTCACGGACGCGAACGGATGCATTGGCACAGACTCGATACGAATTGTGGTTACCCCGGCCTATATCTACACTTTAAACGGGCAGGTGTATTACCAGAATGATGCTTTGAGCTTGATGAAGGAAGCACCGCTCGTCCTGCGCCAGTATGGAGACGAACCTGACCGGAACGGGCTAAGTGATACACAGGGCAGCTTTTCTTTCTCACATCTGTCCAGGGGGCTGTTTGATCTTTCCATCGAGCACACCTACACTGTGGGGGGCATTAATGCAGTGGATGCACTCCTTGCAGCACGACATTTTGCAGGATACAGCCATCTGAACGGCAAGCCGCTCCAAGCCGCCGATGTGAACGCCGATGGGGTTGTGAACAGCAATGATGCGCTCCTCATATTGCAGCATTACGCCGCACTCATTTCTGATTTTCCCGCCGGTAGCTGGATTAATGAGGACAGCATTCGCATTACGGATACATCCCTAAGCCTTGACTACTATACCCTTTGTTATGGAGATGTCAACACTTCCCATATCCCGGGTCAGAGTATAAAATCAGCTGGGATCAGCCTCAAAGTGAATGGGGCTGTAAAACCGGCAGCAGAGAAAATCACTGTGCCGGTGTCCGTTGAGGAGAGTGTATTGGCAGGATCGCTCAGCCTTGTCTTGCACTATCCGTGGAAGGAAGTAAGCAGTGTTGCCTTCATACCTACTCCTTCGCTGGAAAATGCAGTGATACGTGAGGAAGAGAAGGGTATCCGCCTTGCCTGGTTCAATACCGAGGGGAAAAGCTGGAACGCAGGAGAGGTGCTCTTTTATCTGGAGCTCAGCCTTGACCCGGAAAACCTCCGGGAACAAGCCGTGCTCAAGCCGGAAGTGGGTCTGTCGTCGGTTTGTTCGGATCCCCAGGCTCAGATTCTGGCGGATGTGGTACTTTCAGTCCCTGAAATCAATGTACAGGCTATGGATTTTCCGGCCCTCCTGGAAGTTTTTCCTAATCCGTTGAAGGATGTGACGGAGTTTCGTTATCGTCTGCCGGAGGGTACAAATATTAGGATATGTATCTACGATCCTCTGGGCAAGCAGGTAGATGAGATTGAACGTCTTGATGTTCCATCGGGTTGGCATAGTCTGAAATACAATGCCTCGGCTTTGTCGAGAGGTGTATACACATACGAAATGCTATTCTTGTTAGATGGTCAGGAGCAGCGGCTGGTTGGTAAGATGATGGTAATCCGCTAGAGAAAGCCTGAGCAGAGCTTGTTGAGGGCGAGGGTTGAATGAACCCCCGCCCTCTGTCTTTCTGAAAAAAAGGACAGGGATCAACCTCAGGCCGCATCCTCTTCCAGGCGTAAGTTCTCGATGATGAACTGCTGTCGGTCGGGGGTGTTCTTGCCCATATAAAAGGAGAGCATTTCGGTGATGGAGGCATCCTTCCGCAGGATGACCGGATCAAGGCGGATCGACTTCCCGATGAAGTGCTTGAACTCATCCGGGGAAATCTCGCCCAGGCCTTTGAATCGTGTGATCTCCGGATTTCCGCCCAGCTTCTCCATCGCCCGCTGGCGCTCGCTTTCTGAATAGCAATACAAGGTCTCCTTCTTATTCCTGACGCGGAACAAGGGCGTTTGCAGAATATACAGGTGCCCGTGGCGTACCACATCCGGATAGAACTGAAGAAAGAAAGTGAGCAGCAACAGCCGGATATGCATCCCGTCCACATCGGCATCCGTGGCAACCACAATGTTGTTGTAACGCAGGTTTTCTACGCCTTCTTCGATATTCAGGGCCGATTGAAGAAGATTGAACTCTTCATTCTGATAGACGATCTTTTTGCTCAGGCCATAAGAATTCAGGGGCTTGCCCTTCAGGCTGAACACCGCCTGGGTATTCACATCCCGGCTCTTGGTGATGGATCCGGAGGCACTGTCGCCCTCGGTGATAAACAAGGTGGTTTCCAGCCGGCGCTCGTGATTGTCCCCGTAGTGGATGCGGCAGTCGCGCAGTTTTTTGTTGTGCAGGCTGGCTTTCTTCACGCTCTCCCGGGCGAGCTTTTTGATGCCGGCCATCTCCTTGCGCTCTTTTTCCGACTGAAGAATCTTGCGATACAGCGCTTCGGCGGTCTCAGGGTGTATGTGGAGGTAGTTATCCAGGTTGCGCTTGATGATGTCATTCACATAGTTGCGGATGGTTTGCCCGTCAGGCTCTATGTGTTGACTGCCCAGTTTGGTTTTGGTCTGGGATTCGAAGATGGGCTCCGTCACTTTGATGCTGATGGCTGCGATGATGGAAGCCTTGACGTCGGCAGCGTCAAATTCTTTGTTGTAAAATTCCCGTATGGTTTTTACCAGGGCTTCGCGGAAGGCAGCCTGGTGTGTGCCGCCCTGGGTCGTGTGCTGGCCGTTGACAAAAGAATAATACTCTTCGCCGTACTGCTTGCCGGAGTGGGTAAAGGCGCATTCAAAATCTTCTTCCCGGATATGGATGACAGGGTAGAGCAGGTCGTTGTTGCCCCCGTTGATGTTGTGCATCAGCAAATCGAGGAGGCCGTTCTTCGCCTGGAATTTTTGTCCGTTGAAGTGAATGACGAGCCCGTTGTTCAGGAAGGCATAGTTCCACAGTTGCTTCTCGATATAGTCCGGAATATAATGATATTGCCCGAAAATGGCCGGGTCGGGGGTGAAGCTGATCAGGGTACCATCGGGCTCACCGGATTCTTGAATGGGATGATCGCTGATGATTTCTCCTCCGGCATATTCCACGATCTTGGTTTTGCCTTCGCGAATGGATTGCGCCCGGAAATAGGAGGAGAGCGCATTCACCGCTTTCGAGCCCACGCCGTTCAGGCCCACTGCTTTCTTGAAAACCTTGGAGTCGTATTTGGCGCCGGTATTGATTTTTGAAACACAGTCGATGACCTTTCCAAGGGGCATTCCCCGGCCGTAATCGCGTATACTGATACTGGGGGCCTCCAGTCTGATCTCGATTTTTTTTCCGTATCCCATCACAAACTCATCGATGGCATTGTCGATGATTTCCTTGATCAGGACGTAAATGCCATCATCCTGGGAAGCTCCGTCCCCCAGTTTGCCAATGTACATCCCGGGACGCAGCCGAATGTGTTCTTTCCAGTCGAGCGACCGGATGCTGTCGTCAGTATATTGTTCGGTCATAGTTTTATCCAATCCGCTGCAAAAGTAGCGGAAAGCGTGCAAATGCAGGACAATTCACACCTCCTACTTATCAAGAAATCCCGGGGATTTATGCACGGGGGCGTCGGCGTCCCTTTTTTCCAGGGTGTCGTCGTCCCTTTTGGACCGGGGTGTCATTTCCCCCGCACTCATCCTCATCCTCATCCTCTTCCTCTTCCTCTTCCTCTTCCTCTTCCTCTTCCTCTTCCTCTTCCTCTTCCTCTTCCTCTTCTTCTTCCTCTTCCTCTTCCTCTTCCTCTTCCTCTTCCTCTTCCTCTTCCTCTTCCTCTTCCTCTTCCTCTTCCTCTTCCTCTTCCTCTTCCTCTTCCTCTTCCTCTTCCTCTTCCTCAAACTCACCTGCCTCTCATCTTGGAGGGAAGATAGTTGCTTTGAAAGACATATGAAAATGTAACACGGAGAGCCCAGAGATTTCACAAAATGCACAGAGATTAATAATTCGCGCTCGGACTCGAAATCGCGCTCGTGCTTAACCCTGATTAGTTGGTGCTTAGTGCTAAGTGGGACACTGCCTAAATAAGGTGCACCACAGATAACACAGATTAACACAGGAAAGAAATCAGCTCCACTGTCGGATTATGCCATCTTCTATCTTTTATCTTTTATCTTTTATTCATTATCGAACATTTGTATCTGGTTTGTATTGAACGACTTATGAGTTTTTTTAGCTGCAAAGCACGCTAAGAATGCGCAATGCGGCCTACTCTTTCCCGAATTTATGACTTATGCCTTCGGCCTTATTACATAAACAGGCCTCTCCTTCAGGGCCTTCTAAATTCGCGCTCGGACTCGAAATCGCGCTCGTGCTTTAGACTGCTTCTCGCTTTTCGCTTTTCGCTTTTCGCTTTTCGCTTTTCGCTTTTCGCTTTTCGCTTTTCGCTTTTCGCTTTTCGCTTTTCGCTTTTCGCTTTTCGCTTTTCGCTTTTCGCTTTTCACTTTTCACTTTTCACTTTTCACTTTTCACTTTTCACTTTTCACTTTTCACTTTTCACTTTTCACTTTTCACTTTTCACTATCTTAGTCCCCCCAATCCAAAAACAAACACCAAAGAGCATAATATGCCATACTTCACCTCCGATTTTCTCCACTTCTTCCAGGAGCTTGCCGACAACAATCACAAAGACTGGTTTGATCAAAATCGGGCCCGATACGAGAAAGAGGTCAAAGCCCCCTTTGCCGCTTTCATTAAAGAAATGATTGCGCGCATTCAGGCAGAAGAACCGGACTTTTATCTCGAGCCCAAAGACGCCATTTTCCGGATAAACCGGGATATTCGCTTCTCTGCGGATAAGACGCCCTACAAAACCCAGACCTCCGCCATCTTGTCTCCTTTTGGCAGAAAGAATAAAATGTACCCGGGCTTCTACATCCAGTTCTCCCACGATCAGATAATGCTGGCCGGTGGGGCCTATATGCTGGACAAACCGCTTTTGCTTGCGGTGAGGCGACATATTGCCGCCCATCCGCAGGAGTTTGTGAGTATTTATAAAGACAAGGAGTTCAGACGCTTGTATGGAAAGATTCTGGGCGAAAAGAACAAAAGGATCCCGGATGAATTCAGTGGGCTGGTGGATAAGGAACCCCTCATCGCCCATAAGCAGTTCTATTATGCTGCGGAAATGGATGCGGAAGTAATATTTAAGCCTGACCTGGTAGAACTGTGTCTGACTTATTACAGAGGGGGCAAAGCATTGAATGACTTTCTTATTTCAGGGATGCAAAGATAGATTCATTATGAGAAGCAAAGTGTTGATTATTAAGAATTCCATCTTATTGTGCTGTCTTTCTGGCCTGGTTTTGATGTTTATACATTCCTGTGGCAAGGACGACGGGAATGATACCTCATTGTTGCTCCCTGTCGTCCTTACGAGTGATCTATCGGTAGTTACGGATACCATCATTCAGACGGGTGGGGAAGTGGTCAGCGATGGCGGAGAGCCCATTATGATGCGCGGGGTATGTTGGAGTACAGCGTCAAATCCTACCCTCGAATGTAATTATACTGAAGATGGGATGGGGATGGGGAACTTCACAAGTACCATCGAAGGCTTGGCGCTTAATACCCGCTATTATATCAGAGCCTATGCTTCCAATGCGAATGGGACAGGATATGGAAATGAAATTGCTTTAAAAACGCCCCCCGCACCCTTGCAGATTGGTCAGCAGTATCAGGGAGGGAGAATTGCCCACATCTTTGAACCGGGAGAATGGGGATATGTGGAAGGAGAGACACACGGATTGATTGCGGCTCCGAGTACCTACGATGCCACTTGGGGTTGCTCTGGGGTAGAAATAAATGGGGCATCCGGATGGGACCTGGGGGATGGACTCCAGAATACGCTCGATATTATCGCAGGATGTCAGGAGTCCGGCATCGCCGCTGCCCTGGCTTATGGTACGGGAGATTGGTTTTTGCCAAGCTTTATGGAACTTGGTTACCTTTGGGTGAATAGAAGTGCAATAGGGTTTTCAGGTATCCACTGGAGTTCATCTCAATGCGATGCAGTAAATGCGGCTGCTCTTTGCTCCTCAGGCGGATTGCTACAATTGAATAAAAATCTGCCTTGTAAGGTCAGACCTATAAAGTATTTTTAGTTTGTTTTTAGAACCAGGAATATGAAATGGTGCCTCTGCTTTATTCTTTTATTCCTCATCCTCCCACTCCCGGCTCAGGAGAAGGAACGGTCTGATCCTGATCAACTTTTTCTCTCCGACCATTGGGCCTTTGGACTGAACCACGGCTTCACACGGGGCGTGGCCGAAGTGGAATCCGGCTTGCTGAGCCCCGACCCAAGGACGGGATATGTCTATGAAGGCATCCTAAGCTATACTGTAAACCTGGATAAATCCCTTGGCTGGCTCTTCGGAACCGGAATGGGTTTATATCCCTTTATCTACCATCTCCACACGCTGGATGCAGGGCGGATGCCCTATTTTGCTGATGTGGAGTTGATGCCTTACTTCCTCGTCACTACGGCTGTGCAATACCGCCACAGCCTCAGCCCGGATTTCCTGCTTCGTGCCAATGCCGGCATAAGCCTGACCACCTTTCAGGATTATGGTATCTACACCGGATTATCAGACGAATTGAATGGACGACTCGCACGGGTGAATATCCAAGCCAAGCGGGGCTGGAAACCGGCGGCCAGGGCCAGCATCGGTGTCGCACGCATCCTGGCAAACCAGGACCTGCTCTCACTTGATCTTGGATACCGCTATGGTTTCCAGGATATTTTTACCGGCAATTTTACAATGCTGCCCGGTACGGAAGAACATTCATCCGGCCGTTACCTGAATCGGGGACGCTATCCGGAACTTAGCCTGAACTATACCTTTACGAATACACAGAAGCAGCAGCGCATCCTTGCGATCGCAGTTGAATCGAAAAAAGCATCGAACAGGGATGCCAGAAATGAATATCGTTTGGAAGAAAGGAGGAAGAATCTGGAACGTAAATCTGTGATCCAGCCGGGTATCGGGGTCGCCTTCCCAATCAATCGTGCTGTGGATCCGCATCAGGTCTTGCTCGATGCCAGTATGGGAAACCTGATCCTCAGCCTGGCTTATGAGCAGAAACTAAACGAGTATTATTATCTCGAAGCCGGCTTTGCCCGGCAGGAGTATTTCGATGCACTCAAAGTAAGGGATATGCCTTTCTATTCGGGCAGCAATGCCTTTAATGCTTTTCAGCTCAGCCTGGGAGGAGGGAAAAGCCTGATCGGAAAAAATTTATACAATTACCTCAATATCGCTGCCGGGCTTTCCTTATCCTGGCAGGATCGCCCCGTGGGATTGGATGGATGGGGTGGAGGTTCATTTTTCGGATATGCCGGAGATACCATTTTTGCTTCCACTAATGATGCCTGGGTGCTCACAAGGTTTTTTCCTATGGTCTATGTCGGCCTGTCGAAGGATTTCAGAATATACAAGAACTTGCATTTCGGGATGATGTACCGTTATTATCAGGGCCTGACGGATGTGTATGAACAGCGGGTCACGTATCAGTCGAAATGGACCAGCGGCCCCACCAATGCGCGTATCGCGATGAATGGCTCCTACCATACCGTGCAATTTGGATTCAGATATTATTTTGGGGATGCCACCGGGAAAGAATGATCGGAAAAACAGCTTATTATTCTTTACTTAACACGCCATCTCCTGAGGCTTCGTATGTTTGAAAAAAACAGGAATGAAAAGACTTATCCTTACTTTTCTGTTGTTGTCGGTCTTTCTTGCAGCAAGATCGCAACTGTATTTTCCCCCGAATACTCCTGGAATCTGGGATACCCTCTCACCGACTACCCTCGGATGGTGCCAGCATAAGATCGATAGTCTCTACCAATTTCTCGATTCTTCCGATACCAAAGCTTTTATTTTATTGAAAGACGGCAAGATCGTTTTGGAGCAGTATTTCAACGGACATACGGCTGGGGACTTCTGGTACTGGGCTTCCGCCGGGAAAACCCTTACGGCAACGCTGGTCGGCATCGCACAGCAGGAGGGATTGCTTCATATTTCAGATACCAGCCGGCATTATCTGGGGCAGGGATGGACAAATTGCAGCCCTGGCCAGGAGGAGAAAATTACCATCTGGCATCAATTGACAATGACTTCCGGTTTGGATGATGCCGCACCCGACCCCTATTGCACCCTCGATACCTGCCTCAACTATCTGGCGGAAGCGGGCACCCGTTGGGCTTATCACAATGCGCCTTATACACTCCTCGACAGCGTATTGGAAACTGCCACCGGGCTCAGCCTGAACCAATACACCAATCTGAAAGTGAAAGCAGTCACCGGGATGGATGGCCTTTTCTTCCCGCAGGGGTATAACAATCTTTTTATCAGCACACCCAGGAGTATGGCCCGCTTTGGTTTGCTGATCCTCAACCGGGGGACCTGGGATGGTATCCCCATTCTTTTCGATTCTGTGTATTTTAATGCAATGACCATCTCCTCGCAAAACCTCAACGAGGCATACGGTTATCTCTGGTGGTTAAATGGAACAAACAGCTTTATGCTGCCGCAGTCACAGATTGTTTTTCCGGGAAGCCTGTTTCCCAATGCACCTGCTGATATGATTTCCGCCCTGGGGAAAGATGGGCAGATGCTCAATGTTGTGCCTTCTCAAAACCTTGTTTGGCTCAGAATGGGGGAGGCGCCCTCCACTACCTTTGCCCCCTTTCTCCTCAATAATGAAATCTGGGAGTTTGTCAATGATCTGGCCTGTAACCCTGTCGAAACATATCAGTATCCCGCAACTCACACAAATTGGGTTTTATATCCTAATCCAGTCAGGGATGTGGCGCATCTGCAGCGCTCCGGAGAAACAAGCATTTCCACGGAATATGCCCTCTACAATGGAATGGGGAAACTTACAAGAAAGGGCGTTATTTCGGGGGCTGATTTTAGGCTGGATATGAGCAATATGCCCGAGGGGTGTTATTACCTGATTTTGTCTTCCGGTGAAGGGCGGCAAGGCATCCATTTCATCAAGCAATAAATTTGCACTGCGTTTTTTTGCTTTATTCGAAAGCCTTTTTCCACAACACATACATATTTCCTTTTACCTTCGTTTGCCTGCATCGCAATGAAAAAGCAATCCATACTCCTTTTGATGATCAGCTTCTTTGTCGCAGGAGAATACCTCGCAGCGCAGTCTTTGCACTTTGAAAGCGAACGCGTGGAGATCGGTCCTGTACACGACTGGTCACAGGATGTGGCCCGATTTGTTTTTACCAATACCGGGAGAGAAAAGGTGGCCATACTTCGGGCTGATGCTCCCCCTGATGTGCAGGTAGGCTTTCCCCGCCGCTTTATTCATCCCGGAGAAAGAGACACCATCCTGGCCTGGTACCTCCCGGTAGAGCCCGGTCCCTTTCAAACCCGCTTCTCATTGCTTACCCATCTCTCAGAAAAACCCTATACCCTTCATTTTTCAGGAAACGTAATGAGTTATGATGCCTGCCCGAATCCTGCTGTGTATGGATCGCCGGAGGGGCCGGAAAGGCAGATCATTGTCCGCGACAGCTTGAATGGGGATCCGATTGGTGGTGCAAGTATTCAAATGGTACTGAACCACCGGAACCAGATCAAGGCACGAAGCCGTGCCAACGGAAGGGTGGCAATGAACCTGAAGCCCGGCTTGTACCATCTTGCTGTGACAGCGGAAGGCTATGCGCCCCTGCAGGGGGAGTTTTATCTCAATTACAGTCGTCGGGAGCTTGTATTCAGCCTTCTGCCTGAAGAGAATACAAGCCTGCCAATCATAGAAAGTACCTCGGATACAATACGGGATGAGAGTCTTGCGGCACAGCAAGCAGCAGTTTCACCCGATACCCTAGAGGATTTTGTCATCGTTTGGTCGGCTGGGGAGCCCGATGCGGAACCTCCCCCGGCACCGCCCGCTGAGATGTCCGATCTCTCTGAAGATGGCGCCTTGTCCTTGTCTGTGTTTGCCGAAAACAACCTGGTTTTCCTGATCGATGTCAGTTCCTCAATGCGCAGCCAGGGAAGGCTCGATCGCCTGAAGGAGGCAATGGAAAACCTGGTGTTGCGCCTGCGAAATGTGGACAGGGTTTCGCTCATCACCTATGCCCGTCGCACCGAAACACTGCTTGAAGCTTTGCCTGCAGATACCCGCGACAGCTTAATCAATCTCATATATTCTCTGGATGGAAGGGGGGCTACCTATGGCACTTCCGGACTACAGGATGCTTATCAACTGGCAGAGAAGCACTTCATTCCCGGGGGGAATAATCAAGTCATACTGGCAACAGACGGAGAATTCAATAGCCCCGGCTTCAGCGATCGTAAGCTGGAACAGTGGATGAAAGCACAGCGGGATAAGGGGATTATTTTGTCTGTCATCGGATTCGGACAGAATGCGGCCGCGGTAAATAGGATGGAGATGATATCAGGGCTGGGCGGGGGGAAATACCTCGATTTCCGGCCGGGAACGGATACCGGTATTCTGCTCCTGGATGAAATAAAAAGGAACGCCCGCCGGCAATGAGCCAGCAGGGCGTTCACTTTTCACAACAGTTAGGGGTAATGGGGTATTTTTCTATTCGAAGTGGATTTCCACTCTACGGTTCATTGATTTGTTTTCCTGCGTATCATTGGGGGCAACCGGCTTGTCAGGGCCCTCACTTCGCAGCACTACACGACTGGTATCCAAACCGTAGCGGCCAAAATAGTCTTTCAGTGCTTCAGCCCGCATCATTCCCAACAAATGATTTCCATTATAGTCGGTGTGGCCGGTCAGCACCATCTTCAGGCCTGGATTGGCGTTTAACTTTTCCGTTGCATCCTGGGTGTAATCCAGTAAGTCGGCATCCCAACGGATCAGGTTTTCAGCCGCCCAGAAATAAACGATCCTGTCCACTGCATTGGCCTCTTGCTCCTGGACGGGTACAAAGGCAAAACGATAACCGTCGGCTACTTTGCCTTGATCATCAAAGGACAGGTCTTCCATTACCGAAGCAGTCTGCATTCTTTCCGGAGCAATGCCCATTTGTTCAAGCTTTTCTTTAAGATGGGCCGCCCTGGCCATACCCAGGTTTTCAAATCCTTCCGGGCTGCTTTCCTGTACATCATACATCCCTGTAATCCTGAGCATTTGATCCGGGTTATTTCTCAGAAAATGATGAATAGAGTCAAGGGTAGCAACTGCCCCCTCCGGAAATGCGATGGCAGCCTCGTGCATTGTGGCCAGTGGCAGATCCGGAAAGATAAAGATAACCTCATTGTCGCCCAGTACATTGCCGGGAATATTCAACAAGGATGCAGCATCAGCATCGCCGACAGCATCATCGCTCTTTTCAGGCTGACAGGAATAGAGGAAACCAATGCTGAGTGTGAGGAGGAGCAGAGTAGTGTTGCGCATAGGAGCAGATATTGGATTATGCTCTGGATACAACCGTTAATGTCCAGAGAATTGGGCTCTTATACGGGAGTGAATCGAAAAGGTTATTCAAAGATAATGGAGCGCACTTTGTTGTAAGGAAGGTAGGTGGTGCCGCCATCGGGTCCAAAGATCAGCATACCATTATTCTTTGCGCTCACATCCTGCATCTCACCCAACAGGAGGGTTTTGCCTGATTTCAGCACCACGCTGGAGTATCGGTCGTTTTTCGGACTGATGCTGCGGATATTCCGGAAAGGGATTTCCCATTCAGCAAAGCCGTCTTTCCCGTTAAGCATCTCATAGTCGTATGCCTCATCCAGGTCAAAAACAAGAAAGCCCGCTGAAATATCTCCTTCCATACTCTCTACCCGGCCCTTCAGTTTTTCCGGATTGGGAAAATCTTCAATGGATGGATTTTCTGCGGATCCCATATTGAAGTGTACTTTCCTGAACTCCTCCCAGGGGATGCTGATGCGTCCGCTTCCGGGTATGGTGACCAGGATTCCCCGGTTGGCCGGATTGACATCATTGGATCCGGTGAGAAAGAGTTCGCTCCCATCCCTCAAAACCACCAGGCTTCCGCGGCCTTCCCGGGCGATCGAATTGATATCGCTGAAGGGAATGCTGAGTTTGTTTCCCTCCAGGCTGCCATCCAGCACGTCTGCACCACAGCGCTCATCCCGGTCCCACTGCACCTGACCTGTGAACACCCCCTGGGAGGTGTACACATCTCCCCAGAGAATGCCTTTGTAAGGATCTTCCAATCCATCAGGGTTTTGGTGGAAGTTGACCTGATCAACCGCTGACCACGGAATGGTCTTTTCTTGTTTTGACAAGGCATAAACCTGGAGGCTTGCGCCAAGGTCATTGGATCCGCTGTGAAACAGCAAGTTTTCCCCATTGCGCATCAGCACTTCTATGCTGCGCCCCCCGGCGGCTTTGATGCCGGCCACATCTCCGAACTGACAGGCAAAGGCGTGAATGAAAGGCTGTGTGCTGCCCAAGCGTTCACTCAGAAATCCGGAAAGGCCGCCTGAAGGCGTTCCCTGCAAGAGGCGCATCTCTTCTCTTCCCAAATATCGGAGGTAAGGATTCTCTCTTTTTGTGGCATTCAGGCGGTCAGTCCAGTACATTTCCTCTTTTCCCCAGCGAATGAAACCACTTACTTTTTCCCCATCCGTAGTGTAGACCGTGCCGTAGAGATAAGCAGACTGATGTGCCTGTCCGGGCAGTTGGATTTGCAATGCTAACAGCAATATTGCAGTCAGTATCAGCAGGGTGTATTTCATTGCTCTTCTGAATTAGGTTTTTTTATTTTTTCTCTTTCTTTTTCTGCGCACGAAAGCAGGGCATAAATCAAACTGAGGTTGTCCATCTTCTCCAGCACAGCATCGTCAAAGATACAGCGGGAAACAAAGGTTTCAATCGGGTCGCGCTCTTCGATGCCAAAAATTTGAACCAGTTGAGCGTAGCCCACACGCTGCACGATAGACTCAAAGCGACTGCTTTCCCGATGGAGCGCCGCGTGTTTTTTTCTGTTCCGACTTTCACGGCTGAATGCCTCATACAGCAGGCTGACCGGTCCGGGAATAACAATGCCGCCGCCGGGAGAGGCATCCCGTATCGCCTGACGTAAAGCGTCCTCTGAGATTTGAGCCGCTTTGATTTCCTCCGGAAGCTCCAGCTCGACGAAAGCACGCTGGAATGACTTCCAATCCCGGGGCCAGGGGCGGATGATGGCTTCACTGAGCATCAAGGTGTCGTTGAGAAGCGTTATACGGACTGGATAAATCCCGGATTGCAGGGTGTCAGGGATGATAAGTCGTCCGGATTGAAAGCCGACAGCTGTAATGTTGAGCGTGTCCCCGGCATCGATAAACATCCGGAAAGTGCCAAGGTGATCTGCCGCACATCCCCGATTTGCCGTCTTACTTATAATATGTGCGAAAGGGATGCTTCTGCCGTCAGGCCCTGAAACCTGCCCGCGGATGTCTATCCGGTTCTCCTGCTCCTGTTGGGCCAATACAGGAGTCAGGGTCAGAAACAAGCATATCCATAAACAGTTTCTGCACATAAGCGGTAAAGGTAAACGGCTTCTCTTTATACCTCTGTTAAAAGACGTTAATTCAGCAGGCTGGAATTATCCCTTATGCCGGATTTGTATTCCTCTATGAAGACGCCGATCGTCCGCTAATGTTACAGCCAGTGTCGCAATACGGACACTTTCTGTGCTTTTCCGGTTCCAATCCGAAACAAGGCGACTTCTTATTTAAGTGTGAAAGACTTCATATTTGTAATATAAGTGGCTGGTAAATAGGATTGTGGTGGTTTTGTGTATTTATGTATTGTAGAAACGGTTTAGGCTGGAACAGGATTTGCAAAAGGCCATTCAGATTATTGCCTTATGGAAACACTGCCTCAATTGACCCGTAACATCCGTATCCTAGTGATCGATGACGATCCGGACATCCTCGAAAGCTGCCGCCTGGCGCTTAAAAGGAGATTTTCGCATTTGCGCACAGAACAGGATCCAGCAAAGATCAGAGAGATAGTGCAGGATGATCCCTTTGATGTGGTATTAATGGATATGAACTTCCGAAGCGGCGATACTACAGGGGCAGATGGTTTATATTGGCTCCGCAAGATTCGTTTTCTGAATCCGGATGCGGCTGTGATTATGATGACTGCGTATGCCGGGATTAGTCTGGCTGTGCAGGCGATGAAAGAAGGCGCCCTGGATTTCATCACCAAACCCTGGGATAATCAACATCTGGTAGATACGGTCAGCGCTGCAGCTCATTATGCCTTGAGCTCGCGAGAGATGCGACGCTTGCGAATGCAAACCCGGCTTGCACCCTGTGAGGGGGAGCAACTGATGAAATCCCTCGCAGCTCATTCACCTGCTGTCAAAGAAATCTGTGAGGATGTAGCCAAGGTTGCCCCCACGGATGCTTCCATTCTCCTAAGCGGTTCTTCAGGTAGTGGCAAAACAGCTTTAGCTCAAATGCTGCACAGACAGTCATTCAGGTCATCCAGGCCCTTAATCAGTCTTGAACTTGAAGCACTCACGGAGGAGCAGATGGAATTCAGGCTCTTCGGCGGATCCGGGGATTCTTCTCTGCAAAATGGGCACCCTCGGCTCTCACTGCTTGAGCAGGCAAACGGAGGTACCCTGCTTCTTCAAAACATTGATCGCCTGCCGCTGCGCCTGCAATCCCGTTTATTGAGTGCCAAGCAAAACCGTGCTTTTGTTTTTCCCGGAAGAAAATCACCTACTGAATTGAATATACGCTGGTTGACAACAAGCAGACAAAACAGGGCTGCACTTCTGTCGGATGAGGCTTTCCGGAATGATCTTTTGTATGAGCTAGGTACAGTCGAGTTGAGGCTGCCCCTGCTTGCAAATCATCGTGATGAAATCCCGGGGATGATAAGTGGGTTCTTGCGATACTTTGCCCAGAAATATCGTAAAGCGGTCCGAACGCCGGATAAGGCAAGCCTGCGCAAACTCTGTGAATATCCCTGGCCCGGTAATCTGGGAGAAATGCGACAGGAAATGGAATCCCTGGTGGTAAAGGGAGATGCTCCGTATATTGCCGTTGAGGAACTCAGCTTGCACCAACATTCAACGGGGGTGGTCTCCAGAAATAACCTCAATCTGGATGAAATGGAGAAAGCAACTATCCGGATGGCGCTGCAGAAACACAAGGGAAACCTTTCCCGCGCTTCACGGGAACTGGGAGTGGGAAGGACAACCCTGTACAGAAAGCTTGAAAAATATGGTATTTGATATTTCTTGCAATACTTTGGCACATTAAGTGTTATTGTCCGTCAGAGGAGGGTTGGAATCCTCTTTCTTATGGGTTTTGGTTAGAGAAGCTGCCTGCACAGGGCAGCTTCCCTTTTTTATGTGGTCTTCCTCTTTCGGATGAAGGGGAAGAGGCACATCGACAAAAGAACACCGCTACAGAAAGATAGTCCTGCAGATAAAAGGCTAAAACCCTCTCCCTTCAGCGCAACCAGCAGAAGGCCAAACCCCAGTCCTCCTGAGAATAAAAAAAACCAATAAGGATGAATCTTTGCTTTAATAACTTTATGGACAGGCATCTTCCACAGGTAGAACACAATCAACAGGAGGCCGGCTAAACTTGGGAAATGCTGGATAAAGCGGATTAGCGGCATTTGGATGCCTTCTGGTGCAAAGGAAGCAGTCCAGGCATACAAGGATCTGAAGACGTGCCCCTTGTTGTGGGTTAAATCGAGGCTGTCCCAGAATAGGTGGGAAGCAATCCCCATAGCCAGAGAAATGATGACGACGCCCCAGTGCTTTTTGAAATAACTCAACCAGTTCACGTCGATAAAAACAATGAAGCGCTTTCTGAGAGAGGAGGGGAGGTTCAGGATCAGCGGTTTGCGGATGAGTTGATGAAAGGCAAAAATAAGAAGCAAGCCCATCAGGGAATTGAAAATAATCAGATCCGGCCAAAGATTGGCGTATACAGCCTTTACCTCCAGGCGGAGCAGATATTCAAAATCCGGAACCAAGCTGCCTATGATCAGGCCGGTAGCGGAGACATAGCGCTTTGGCAACAAAGTGAGCGGGAGCACAGCGGCTGGATGTGAAAGCGGGAAGGCCATCTGGCATAGGGGTTTTTTCTGCTCAAAAATACAAAAAGCCCAATGCAGGCTGATCCGTGCTTTTTCGTCCCTTCTCCTCCGTCTTTTTGATTCCCAATCTCTCTTATAGAATTATTTAGATATGCTTAATCTGGGGCTAAGGTGCTGTTGTATAGGGTTTTAATATTTTTTGCACGGCTCATTATTTTGTCTATTTTTGTTGCTTTTGCAAGTAGCCTGAACCAGAATGATCATCAATCAATAACCAAAACTAAGACCTATGTTCTCAAAACATCCAAAAGGCCTTGTCGTGGCATTCTTTGCCAATATGGGGGAGCGTTTCGGCTTCTACACGATGATGGCGATTCTCGTATTGTTCCTTCAGGCGAAATATGGCCTGAATGCAGAGAAAGCCGGCAGCATCTACAGCTGGTTCTATTTCGGGATTTATGCCCTGGCCCTGGTGGGTGGCCTTCTGGCAGATGCCACCAAAAAGTACAAGCTGGTTATCCTCTTAGGGATCATTATTATGCTTGGAGGTTACGGACTGCTTGCTATTCCGGGAATGTCCCTGGAGATTACGGTAGCACTGCTCTTTATGATCGCACTGGGGAACGGCCTTTTCAAAGGCAATCTTCAGGCTGTGGTGGGACAGATGTATGACGATCCCAAATACAGCAGTTTGCGGGATTCGGCCTTTATGCTCTTCTATATGGGGATTAATGTAGGCGCTTTCTTCGCTCCTTTTGCCGCTACCGCCATTCGAAACTATATGCTCAAATTAAACGGTTACCTGCACGACGGATCCCTGCCTTCACTTTGCCATCAGTTTAATGACGGGAACCTGCAGGATGTAGCTGTTTTCCAAAGCCTGGCTGACAAAGTGAGCCTGGCCGGCCCGGTGACCGACCTGGCTGCTTTCTCCAATGAGTATCTGGATGTTTTCTCCAGAGGATACAATTATGCTTTTGGTATTGCTGCATTGGCAATGATCATCTCTTTGCTGGTCTATGTTCTCTTTAATCGCTACCTGCCCAGCAAACGCTTTGAGGCTAAAGTGGAAGCCGGCAAAGAAGAAGTCAAGATGAGCTGGGCTGAAGAAAAGCGTCGCCTCGGAGCCCTCGGACTGGTGTTCATTGTGGTCATCTTCTTCTGGATGTCCTTCCATCAGAATGGATTGACTTTGACGATGTTTGCCCGCGACTATACAGCTAAAGAGGTAGGTGGGTTCACCAATATCTTCTTCTACCTGCCTTCTATGCTTGCCTTCCTTCTGGGTGTGGCCGGACTGGTGTTGCTCTTTATCCGTAAATCATCGATGACCCGCAAACTGATGGGAGGTGCGATGCTTGTGGTGGGTGCCCTGCTTACCTTCTTCTTCTATAGCGGGTTCCCGACTATGAATGCCATTGAGCCCGAGATTTTCCAGTCTTTCAATCCGCTCTTTATCGTGGCCCTGACTTTCCTTGTCCTTGGATTCTTTGCCTGGCTGAATAAGAGAGGAATGGAGCCCAGCACGCCCAAGAAAATCGGGATAGGGATGATCATCGCCGCGCTAGGATTTTTGGTGGTTCTGGTTGGGTCTGTAAGCCTGATGTCGCCCCACGAACTGGGTGGTGAACCCGTATTGGACGATATGAGGGTCTCCCCTTACTGGCTCATAAGCAGTTATCTTGTTCTTACCATTGCCGAGCTCTTCCTGAGTCCGATGGGTCTTTCCTTCGTCTCTAAAGTTTCCCCACCACGCTTCCAGGGCCTGATGCAGGGAGGCTGGCTTGGGGCTACCGCAATTGGCAATAAGCTGCTCTTTGTAGGAAGTTTCCTCTGGGATCGGATTGACCTATGGCAGCTCTGGACCATCTTCGTGGTGTGCTGCCTGCTTTCTGCTGCCTTTATCTTCTCCATTCTCAAACGCCTGGAGCGTGCGACGAAGGGAGCGTAAGTGATAGATCGCTGCAATGAAAAAAGGCTTGCTTTCGGGCAGGCCTTTTTTTTCAGATGTGATGTGTTCTGTCTTTATTTGGTTAGCTCCTCATATAAAGCAGCAATGCGGGCGTGAAACTCCGGAGGTGAGGTCACATAAGCGTATCCTTGCTCCATTTGAATGATGCTGCCAAAGGCAGAACCCTCACGGGCTACAATTACGTGGGGGATGTCGTTGTCGCGGAGGATTTCCTCAAGCATCCGTGCTTCGTATTCACTGTTCAGATCTAGGACGTGCTGATACTTTGTCATAATTGGTCATTTTTAAGTTCTCTTAAAGATACATCTCGCCAGGATGATATCCAAGAAGGAATAGGGGTGGCTATGTCAGATTAACTTTTTCCTTTTTTTCAACACTTCCCGGGTGGGCAGGCAGATTCTTTTACTTTTGATGAACCAAAACCAGCAGCAGAATGAAGGATATCAAAGCCCTGAAAAGTATTGCCACTCAGGTTAGAAGGGATATTGTCAGGATGACCCACGGGGCAGCCTCGGGCCATCCTGGAGGTTCCCTGGGTTGTGCTGACCTGATGACGGCACTCTACTTCAGGATACTGGATCATCAACCGCATCCATTCTCGATGAATGGAAAAGACGAAGATGTGTTCTTCCTTTCCAACGGCCATATTTCCCCGGTCTGGTACAGCGTGCTTGCACGGGCGGGATACTTTCCCCTGCCGGAGCTGGCTACTTTTCGCTTACTAAACACACGCCTGCAAGGACATCCTACCACCCACGAGGATCTGCCGGGCGTCAGGATCGCTTCCGGATCCCTGGGAATGGGCCTCTCGGCCGCACTTGGATGTGCTCTGAGCAAAAAACTGAATGGTGATAAAAAGCTAGTATATGTCCTCACCGGCGATGGCGAGCTGGGCGAAGGACAAATATGGGAAGCGGCCATCTTCGGCACTGCCAGGAAAGTCGACAACCTGATCGCCATTGTGGATTACAACCGGCAGCAAATCGATGGTCCCATAGCAGAAGTGCTGGATCTGGGCGATCTGCATCTGAAATGGGAAGCCTTCGGGTGGAAGGTTCTGGAGATGAACGGCAATGATATGGAAGATGTGCTCACAACCCTGGAAACAGCGAAAGCAGAAACAGGGAAACAAAAGCCAGTCATAATTCTGATGCATACCGAAATGGGCAAGGGTGTGGACTTTATGGAAGGAACGCATCACTGGCACGGGGTGGCACCCAACGATGCACAACTCAAACAGGCATTGGCACAACTGGAAGAAACATTGGGAGATTATTGATGAAATCCCATAAGGCATATCCTCTCTTTCTTACAGCATTCTTCCTGATGCTGACCTTCGCCAGCCAGTCTAAACTGATGGCCCAGGAATCCGATGAACCCCGTCAGCCTGAACCGCTAACCCGCATCCTCTTTGTTTTTGATGCTTCCCAGAGTATGTTTGGAAGGTGGCAGAGCGATATGAAAATCAATATCGCCCAGAAACTCCTTTCTGAAATGCTGGATAGCCTTCAGGAAGTGGAAAACCTTGAGCTGGCACTCCGGGTTTATGGGCATCAGAAAAATTTCCCCCCTCAAGATTGCAATGACACCCGCCTGGAGGTTCCTTTCGCCCGCAATAATGCAAAAAAGATCCAGCACAGGCTTAAAACAATTGTTCCCAGAGGCACGACACCCATCGCCAGCAGCCTGGAGAAAGCCGGGGGCGATTTTCCGGAATGCGATCGTTGCCGCAATATTATAATCCTTATCACAGACGGAATTGAAGAATGCGGGGGCGATCCCTGTGCCGTGTCGCGAAGCCTGCAGAAAAGAGGGGTGGTGCTGAAGCCCTTCATCATCGGCATCGGAAAAGATTTTAAGAAGGAATTCGATTGCGTAGGCACGTATTTTGACGCTACCAGTGAGCAAAGCTTCTCCAAAGCCCTCAATGTGGTAATCTCTCAGGCACTGAACTCAACCACCGCACAGATCAACCTGCTGGATGAAGCCGGAAAGCCCACCGAAACCAATGTGAATATGAGTCTGTATGATAATTTCTCCGGAAAAATAAAATATAACTTCATCCACACAATGAATCACCGCGGTCTTCCGGATACACTTATCCTTGATCCGCTCCTTATATATAATCTCCAGGTACACACCATCCCTCCTGTTTTCAAAGACAGCATCCGGCTCAATCCCGGGAAGCATACCACCATTGCGGTGGATGCTCCCCAGGGCGACCTCTTGCTGAAAATGGATGCCTCGCATCGCCAAAGCCGGGATACACGGGCCATCGTACGTCAGTCCGGGAAATACCAGACCCTGAACGTCCATCCGGTAAACCGAAAAGAAAAATATCTCACCGGACATTATGACCTGGAGGTGCTCACCCTGCCGAGGATGTATGTGGAAGATGTGGAGATAAAACAGAGCCATACCACTACGGTCGAGATTCCCGGTCCCGGAATTGCCGTCATTCAGAAGTCCACCCAGGGATTTGGGAGTGTTTACGTAGAGAAGGAAAACCGCCTGGAATGGGTCTATAATCTGAGCGAAGACCAGACCCAGGAATCCCTTCTGCTCCAACCAGGGCGCTATGTGGTCGTATTCCGCGCCCGTTTTGCACGCAATGCGATTAATACTTTAGAAAAATCATTTGAGATATTTACCGGTCGAACCACCCAGGTGGAAATCTATCGCTAATCAGTCATACTGCTTATGAAATTCACAGACACAGGTGCAAAGGATACACGTTCAGGTTTTGGGAAGGCCCTGCTGAAACTCGGTCAGGATAAGCCTAAAGTCGTGGCCCTATGCGCCGACCTCACCGGCTCGTTGAAGATGGATGCCTTCCGGGATGCCTTTCCCGAACGCTTCTTTCAGCTTGGCATATCTGAAGCCAATATGATGAGTGTCGCCGCCGGGATGACCATAGGCGGAATGATCCCCTTTACCGGAACCTTTGCCAATTTTTCCACCGGCCGGGTGTACGATCAGATACGGCAAACCATTGCCTATTCAGGAAAGAATGTGAAAATCTGTGCTTCTCACGCCGGCTTGACTCTCGGGGAAGACGGGGCCACGCACCAGATTCTGGAAGATATTGGACTGATGCGGATGCTGCCCGGGATGACCGTGATCAATCCCTGTGATTTCAACCAGACCTACGCGGCTACCCTGGCTATTGCAGATTACCCTGGTCCGGTATATCTGCGTTTTGGCAGGCCTAAAGTACCCAACTTCACTGATCCTGCGCAGGATTTCCGGATTGGAAAAGCCATACTGATGCGCGTAGGAAGTGATGTAAGTATTTTCGCCACAGGGCATCTGCTCTGGAAAGCCCTGGAAGCCGCCGATGAGCTGGAAAGTGCCGGCCTCTCGGCAGAGGTTATCAATATTCATACGATTAAACCTTTGGACCAGGAAGCTGTCCTACAATCCGTCAGCAAAACCGGATGCCTTGTTTCTGCGGAAGAACATCAGCGGAATGGCGGCTTGGGAGATGCCATCGCTCAGCTCCTGGTACACCACAAGCCCCTCCCGATGGAAATGGTGGCCGTGAATGATCGCTTCGGTGAAAGTGGCAAGCCGGAAGAATTGCTGGAAAAATACGGGCTGGATACCAAGGATATCTTACGTGCAGCCCTGGCCGTAATCCAGCGGAAAAGGCAGGGCTGATCTCTGGTTCGCACCTGCCGGAGCGGCTCTTATGATTTTGCTTATGCAGGACAACAGAGAACAGGAAATTCTTTCTTTACTCAAACAGGGAGCGCATACCCAAGCCTTTCAGCTGCTCGTGAAAGAGTATAGCCGTCGGATATACTGGCACGTCAGGCATATGCTCAATGACCACGAGGACAGCAACGATGTGGTGCAAAATGTCTTCATTAAAATCTGGGAAAACCTGGGTGGCTTTCGTGGCGATGCCAAACTCTATACCTGGATCTACCGCATTGCCTCCAATGAAGCCCTGAATTTTCTCCAGCAAAAAAAACGAAAGCTCCGCCTTGTGCAGGAGGCAGCAGAGGAAGGGGGACAACAGGACCACCAGACTTCTCCTAACCCGGATGGAGAAGTGGTGTATGCCCGCCTTCAGAACGCCATACAGCAATTGCCGGAAAAGCAGCGCCTGGTTTTTAACCTGCGCTATTTTGAAGAAATGCCCTATGAGGAGATGGCGCGTGTGACCGAAACCTCCGTCGGGGCACTCAAGGCATCCTATCATCACGCAGTAAAAAAAATGGAAGAATTTCTGAAAGCAGATTAAACTTTTGGGCGTCAGGAATATCAAAGCAAACAGTTGCACAATGAAAGAAAAATACACATACCCGCAGGCCGCTTCTTCTGAAAGCCAAGGATTGCCACCCCGTCCGGTGTTCCCGGAGGTGGACGAATCCTATTTTCAAGGCCTTGAAGCACGCCTGATGCAGATCCCTGCGCAGCAAAGCCCAGGCAATAAAGGTGGGGTGCGCCGTCTCTGGATTATCAGCAGTGCTGCTGCCGCCATCGCTTTGATGTTGTGGGTCTTTTCAGGTTCACAGCAACAGCAGTTCACATTTAGTTCGGAGGATGTGTATGCTTACCTTGACCAGTCCAACGAATTCTATGGAAATGCCTGGGACGCAACCTTGACGGATGTTTGGGCTGAAGAAAGCCTTGGCCTGGAATCTGACGATCCTACCGATGCCTGGAATGCTTCCGGTGTCTTTCTGGAAGATACCCCTGATGAAGCCATTATGGAATACCTGGAAGACCACAGCGCCCTTTCCGATTTGATGTACGCATTTTAAACCCATAATCCTGATACAATGAAAAAAATACTGCTTATTCTTCTGCTGATCCTGCCCCTGATCGCTGTTGCACAGCGCGGCCCCCGTTTCGAAGAAAACAGGGAGCGTATTGAAGCCCAGAAAATCGCCTATCTGACGGAAAAACTCAGCCTGAGCCCTGCCGAAGCCCAGCAGTTCTGGCCGGTTTATAATGAGTTTAATGCCAAGCGGGAAAAGATTTTGGAAAGAACCCGTGAACGGCACCGCAAACTCAGAACGAGCGAAGAAGGAGGCATCAGCGAGGAAGAAGCCAGCCGCCTGGCCGATGAAGAACTGGTGGAAGCCCAGCAGATGCTCGACCTGAGAAAATCATACCACCAGCAATTCAAATCCGTACTGCCCGCCTCGAAAGTGCTGCGGCTATACAAAGCCGAGGACGAATTCAAGCGCGTTTTGCTTGAGCGACTCCGCAACCGCCATCAGCAAAGAGGGGGACGCTAATCTCATCCTGACTTCATCGCCTCCGGGGGATTCCATACCTTTGCGAAAAATCATTGCGATGAACGTTTCTGTTGAGATCAGCTATTACCCGCTGCATAGCGAATACATTCCACCGATCAAAGACCTTATCGCGCGCCTGAAAGCAACCGAAGGACTGGAAGTGAAATCCAACACAATGAGTACCCAGGTCTTTGGCCCTTATGACCTGGTGATGGACAGTCTCAAAAAAGAACTCAAAACCAGCGCAGCCCTCCCGCATTCCGTTTTTGTGATGAAGCTGGTCAACGCCGACCTCCGTTAAAGTGGAGACCGCCGGCTTCCGGGAGGTATTCCTGGAGAACCTTTATGCCACCACCTGGCTGGAAGGAGTTGCCGTGCTTTTCGGGCTCCTCTCCGTCTGGTATGCCCGAAAAGCCCATATCCTCGTCTATCCCACCGGCATCGTCAGCGTACTCATCTATGTGTATATCTGCTACTTTGCCGGGCTTTATGCGGATATGGGGATCAATGCCTTCTATTTTTGGATGAGTTTGTATGGCTGGTATTTCTGGACACGAAAGGACAGCGCAAAGAAGTTGCCCCCGGTGGCTGCGGCCAAAACCTGGGAAAACCTGGCCTCCATAGCTGCCGCTCTTTTACTGTTCCTGATTCTGCGCTTTCTGCTCTCAAATTATACCGACAGTTCAGTGCCCAATTGGGATTCCCTCACCACGGCCATATTTATTGTCGGGATGTGGATGATGGCACGCAAAAAGATAGAAAACTGGTTGTGGTGGATCGCCGGTGACCTGATCTCGATTCCTTTATATTTTCATAAAGATTTGGTGCTGACAAGCTTTCAGTTCACTGTCTTTCTTGTCATTGCCGTGATGGGCTACATCGAATGGAGAAAAATGATCCGTGAAAGGAGGGTTGTGGAATGAAAAAAATCGCCATTACCGGCCCTGAATCCACGGGAAAATCGGCCCTTGCCAACGCACTCGCCCTGGAGTTCGAAGGCCAATGGGTCCCTGAATTTGCCAGAGATTATCTCCTCTCTCTCCAAAGACCTTATCGTTATGAAGATTTGCTGGATATTGCCCTGGGCCAGTTTTCTCTCGAAAAAGAAAAGGAAGCGCAGAAACCAGCCTTTCTTTTCTGCGATACCGATTTTCTGGTTATCTATATCTGGAGTCACTTCAAATACGGAAGCTGTCATCCCTGGATTGAAGAAATGGTGGATCAGCAACATTATGACCTTCACCTGCTTTGTGATATTGACCTCCCGTGGGAACCGGATCCGCTTCGTGAACATCCTTCTCACAGGAAAGCCTTGTTTAACTTATATTTACAGCAACTTGAGGAAAGAGGAAAGCCATACCGCATTGTCAGGGGCAGGGGCGCTGTTCGTACCCGCAATGCCTTTCTGGCGGTGAATGCCTTCTTCAATCCCTGAGCCTGCTTAACAATGAATTGTGGATCGGAAAAAACAAATACAGGTCCTTTTTCTGCCACGCTGGTATCCCCACCGGGATGATCCACAGCTGGGGGTTTTTATCCGCAAGCAAGCCGAAGCCATTGCGCCGCATTGCGAAGTGGCGGTGATTTACCCCCAAGCTTCCTCTTCAGTGAATAAGGCTTTTGAAGACGATTTCTTTGAACGACAGGGTGTCCAGACCTTTCTTGTTTATTATGCCCACCGAACGGGTGGGATCCTTGCCCATACCGGCAATGCCTTTAGATATATGCGTGCCTTTTTTCGCGCCTGGAAGCAATACCGCCGAAGCCTTCCCTTCCCTGACCTGATCCACGTGCACGTATTGTTGCGCCCCTTGCTGATGGCTTACTTTCTTCGGCTTTTTAAAAAGACCCCCATTGTCCTTTCGGAGCACTGGACCGGCTATGTCTTTGGTTTTTTTGCGCAGAAATCCCTGCTCACGCGCTGGCTTAGCCGGCGTTTGCTTGCCTCCGTCAGCACACTTACCGTCGTTTCGCCTGCCCTGGAGAAGGCAATGAAAGCAAGTGGGTTGTCGCACCCGGATTGCCGCATTGTGCCGAATGTGGTGGAGGTGGGTGACGGAATGAACGAGAAAAAGGAGCACGATGACACCCGCATCCTGACCGTGGCCGACCTGGTGGAGCGGAATAAAAATGTGGCCGGGGTGATCAAAGCGGTGGAACAGATTGCCAGGGACAGGCAGGATTTCAGGTATGATATTATTGGGGGAGGAGAGGATGAGACCTTGCTGAAAAGCCTGGCGAAGCATACAGGGCTTCTCGGAGACCGCATCCATTTCCTGGGTCGGCTCGACAATGAGGAGGTAATCCGCCATATCCGGCAATGTGATTTTCTGGTGGTCAATAGCAATGTGGAGACTTTTTCTGTGATTACAGCAGAATCCCTGGCCTGTGGAAAGCCTGTGATTGCTACCCGTTCAGGTGGGCCCGAGTTTTTTATGACGGAGGAATGTGGTATCCTCATCCCTCCCGGCGATCAGGATGCATTGAAATCAGCTATTTGCGATATGCTGGATCATCACCACGAATATGATCCTGCAGCGATGAGGGCCGTGGTTGAAAAACAATTCAGTGCGGAGGCCGTTGGCCGCCAGTTGCTGTCGCTCTATCAGGAAAAGCTTTCAGAATAATGTTTCGGCGCATCCTTCATACCCTTTTTACGCGCAGCCTGGCTGCCCTTGCCAGTGTGGGCATCGCCATTGTGGTTTCCCGCTTGCTGGGTGCTGAAGGGAAAGGAGACCAAAGCCTGATCATCACGACCGTTTCGATGATCTTAGTAGGCTCAAATCTCCTGGCCGGTGCGGCCCTGGTCTATCTGGCCCCGCGCTACCGCCTGCAGCGCCTTGCCTTTCCGGCAGTAGCCTGGAGTGCAATGGTTGCGCTTTTGGCTTATTTCCTGCTACGCCTGCTTCCACTGGTGAATGTGCAGTTTATCCCGGATGTAGCCCTGCTTTCCTTCATTGCCGCCCTTTCCGGAATGTCCGGGAATTTCCTCATCGGAAGAGAGCGCATTGCCCGCGCCAATATCCTGGCCCTGCTGCAGCCCGTCCTGGTGCTTGCCTGGCTGGGAGGGTCTTATGGACTTCACGGGTTTATCGAATTGAACGACTATGTCAGCGCACTCTATTTTTCCTTTGGCATAAATAGCTTGCTGGGTTTCCTCCTGCTCTTCCCGGAATGGCGCAAAGCTCCTGCACATTTAATTACCGATGAAAGGCCCTTGCTCCGCCTGATGTGGCATTACGGAATGATGAACCAACTCTCGCATATTCTGCAGTTGCTCAGTTTTCGTATGAGTTTTTATTTTCTGGATGCCTGGGTGGATACTGCCAGTGTGGGTTTGTATTCCAATGCGGTGGCGCTGATGGAGTCGGTGTGGCTAATCAGCAAAAGTATTGCGGTGGTGCAATATGCGAGGATTTCTAATAGTGATGACGAAACCTATAAACAACAATTGACCCTTTCGCTGAACAGAGCCGTATTGGTGATTACGCTGGCCGTGGTGCTGGTGCTATCCGTACTGCCATCCAGCCTTTGGGTATGGATTTTCGGCCCCGAATTCGATGGCCTTCCGTCCCTGATGCGCCTGCTGGCCCCCGGCACGCTCTTTTATACGATGGCACTGCTTTTCGGTCATTATTTCAGTGGCAATGGACGCTACCATCTTAATACTCTGGCCTCTTTTGCGGGTCTTGTTGTGGCTCTCATCCTTTCCTTGCTGCTCATTCCATATATTGGTGCTGCCGGAGCTGCTCTAGCTTCCAGCCTTTCCTATATGACCACTGCTTACTGGGCATTTCGGTTTTTTAGAAAAGACGCGGGTGCCGTGTGGGGAGATTTGCTATTCAAACGCAGCGACTGGATACAGATCAAGGGGCTGTTAAGTCATAAGGCATAAGTCAGAATTCATAAGGAATAAGGCATAAGGAATAGGTCATAAGTAAAGGGAAGAATTAGCTCCTTTGCGTCCACAGCGCATTCCTGGCGCTCATTGCGGTTAAAATAATGCTGCCAGACAGGCACATATCCCCCTGATTACAAGTCATCTCATCAGTTTTTCATCTTTTATTATCGATCTTTTATCTATTATTTTTTATTAAGCGATAGGACAAGATTTTTTTAACGCAAAGCCGCAAAGAAAACGCAGAGAGCGCGAAGGGGCTTTTCGCTTCCCGCTTCTCGCTTTCTTGCCCTGAGCGTAAGCCGAAGGGTCGCTTTCTTGCCCTGAGCGTAAGCCGAAGGGTCGCTTTCTTGCCCTGAGCGTAAGCCGAAGGGTCGCTTTTTCCTCGCTTTTTTCTCCTGCAGATTTCGTAGATGGGCGCGGATCCTTTCAAACCTGAAGCTACCGGTACATAAATTTCATTATCTTCGGTTCTAATTCCTACAACGATGCGCTTTCCATTTCACACCATCACTTTTCTGTTCTTGCTTTTGCTGTTTCCTGGCTTCTTGCTGCACGCCCAGGGATACCCCATCGGAGAGGTGCGACTAACCTTTCTGGATTCCAGCCGGAATGATCGGGAGATTTCTGTAGATGTTTTTTATCCGGCCCTGATCGCCGGAGAGGAGGTTCCTTGTGCACAAGGAGTATTTCCGGTATTGTCACTGGGCCACGGTTTTGTGATGACCATCAATGCATATCATAATTTCAGGGATGTTTTGGTTCCGGAAGGCTTTGTGCTTGCTCTGGTGGATACCGAAACCGGAGCTTCTCCCAGCCACAGTGATTTTGGCCTGGACCTGGCTTTTATCATCCGCGCAATACAAGCACTTTCGATGGATACCGCTTCCCTGTTTTTCAGCCATATCAACAGCAAATTGGTGGTGATGGGCCATTCAATGGGTGGAGGAGCCTCTTTGCTTGCTGCCGCCGCCGATCCCTCCATCACTGCCCTCGTGGGTTTTGCGCCAGCCGAAACCAATCCCTCCGCCATTAACGCAGCCGGGCAAATCTATCAACCTACCCTGCTTTTTGCCGGGGAAGAGGACTGTGTAACCCCGCCCGCTCAGCATCCTGTGCCGATGTTTAATGCCCTGGCTTCCGCTTGCAAAACCTACGTCAGCATTGAGGGAGGAGGACACTGCTATTTTGCCAATTACAATCTTTTATGCTCCATTGGGGAGAATTTGTGTTTCCCAAACCTTACGATCAGCAGGGAAGAACAACAAGCGCGCACCTTCTCCCTGCTCATTCACTGGCTCCATTGTGTGCTCGAAGGGGAAACCAATGCCTGTAGTTCCTTTATGGATACCCTGTCTCAGGCCCCAGGAATCAACTATGTGCATAGCTGCCCCAGCTTGTTCATCCCCGAATCAGGACAGCTCAACCCTCCTGTACGCCTGATCCCCAATCCTTTTCGTCATCGCCTGGCCTTGCTTTCTGAGATACCACTGGAAAAGATCAGCATCAGGGATGCACAGGGACGGCTGTGCTTCTTCTATGCTTTTCCTCGCCTCAGCACTACCTGGGAAGCAGATACCTCCCAACTGATCCCGGGCATTTATTTCATTCATATTGAGACCAGGGACGGCCAGTCCTTTTCCCTCAAAGGAATTAAGCTCTCCTGAATCTTCACTGCAAGCTGCTTCGTTTGTCCCAATCCGGAACAGATGTTTAGAAAACAATATTACGAAATGCGTATGATATTATAAATATCGTAAATTTGTCGTGTTATCGTAATGGGTTTTGCTATGAAGAAACAATCGGAAGATCCCCGCCTGGAAGGACTAATGCAAAGTGCGCATAGTCTTTTCTGGAAATATGGCTTCAGAAAAGTGAGCATCGAAGAGATCTGTCGTGAAGCCGGAGTGAGCAAAATGACTTTTTATAAGCACTTCAAGAATAAACTGGCCATTGCAAAAGCGGTGTTCGACAGGGCGGTGACACGCGGATTATGTGATTTCAGGGCAATCCTCGAGGAAGAAAGTTCGGTGTCTGTCAAGATGAAGAAATTATTGCAGATGAAGCTGGAAGGGGTACACGATATCAGCAGGGAATTTCTGAATGATTTCTACGGCAATCCGGAATTGGGCCTTAAAGCGCATATCGATCAAAAGACAAAAGAGGTGTGGTTGGAAATGCTCGAGGATTGGAAGAAGGCCCAGCAAAAAGGCATCTTCCGTCCTGACCTGAACCTTGCCTTTTATTTCTATGTGGCCCAGAAGCAGGCCGAACTCCTGCACGACCCCTATGTACAATCGCTTTTTCCTGACAGTGAGTCACTGGTGATGGAGTTGACACGTCTGAATGTTTACGGAATTGTCCCACGGGAAGAAGTATAAAATGCCCCGCCTTCACACATACCCGCTCCTTATACTGCTGTTGACAATACTTTCAGTGGCAGATTCTGCTGCCCAGGAAATCCGTTTTCGGGGCCAGGCTTCCGCCTGGACACTTGCCAACACCAGTGCATTGCCTATCTGGGCAGGGGGGCGCTATATTCCGGAACTAAACCTGAGTCAGCAAGGAAAGCAGAAAGGACAATGGGATTTTCAGGCGGCAGGGAATATGTATGGCCTGATAGGTACCCACCCCTTCGACAGCCTGCAATCAGAGGGTGGCATCAAGCCCTACAGGCTCTGGGTACGCTACTCCCTTCCACGATTGGAGGTCAGGGCAGGCCTGCAGAAGATCAATTTTGGCTCAGCCAGCCTCCTGCGCCCCCTGATGTGGTTCGACCGCCTCGACCCCCGTGATCCTTTACAGTTGACAGACGGGGTGTGGGGACTGCTCGGACGGTATTATTTTCTCAATAATGCCAATATCTGGTTATGGGCCCTGTATGGAAATGAAGAAGCCAAAACCTGGGATCTCGTTCCTACCAGCCAGGATCGCCCCGAATTGGGAGGCAGGCTGCAGCTTCCTGCCCTCAAAGGAGAGCTGGGCTTTTCATTCCATCACCGCCTGGCCGACTTTAGCCAGGCATCTTTTCCTGCGCCCCAGCCACTCCTTTCTCCGGAAAACAGGATGGGCCTCGATGGCCGATGGGATAAACTGCTGGGATTCTGGATGGAAGCGGTGTGGATTCAGCGAAAAGAAGCCTTTTTTGATTATACCCATCAGCATTTGTTTAATATGGGTGCCGACTACACCTTCCCCCTGGGTGCCGGGCTGCATCTGGTATATGAACAGCTGTTGACGTATCATCACACCGAAGCTTTTCATTTGAAAGACCCCTTTGCTTTCTCTTTATTATCCGCTAATTATCCGCTGGGCCTGGCCGATCAATTGAGTGCCCTGGTTTATTACGATTGGAATAATGCCCAGTTCTATCAGACCCTTACCTGGCAGCATCAGTTTTCAAAGCTGTCGCTCTATGTTTTGCTTTTTCACAATCCCGAGACATACGCCCTGCCGCTGGCAACCACAGAAGTCAATCTCTTTGCCGGCAGCGGGCTGCAGTTAATGTTGGTCTATCATCATCAAAATACATCAAAATGAAAGAAGCGCTGATTATTGAAACCCGGAACCTGGTCAAACGCTTCCCTGTGGGGAAGGGCAGTTTCACGGCCCTGAAAGGCATCAACCTGCAATTCGGGACGGGGGAGTTCACCGGCCTGATCGGACCGAGCGGTTCAGGCAAGACGACCTTACTGAATATTGTAGGCTCTCTGGATACACCAAGCGAAGGGGAGGCGATGGTACTCGGCCGCGAGATCAGCAAACTGAGCGCGAAAGAAGCGGCGCAGCTTCGCCGGGAAAAGCTGGGGTTCATCTTCCAGAGTTACAACCTGCTGATGGTGCATACGGTATTTGAAAATGTGGAATTTCCATTGCTCTTGCTGAAATATTCCACGGCTGAAAGACGAAAGATGGTAATGGAGGCCCTGGAGTGGGTGGGACTGACCGACAAGGTCAACTCCAAGCCGCCAAAGCTTTCCGGCGGGGAATGTCAGCGTGTGGCCATTGCCCGGGCGATGGTGAAGAAGCCCTCCCTGGTGCTGGCCGATGAACCCACGGCCAACCTCGATGCCGCCAATTCGCACCATATCCTTCAAACAATGGAAAACCTGAACAGGGAACTGAAAACCACCTTCCTTTTTGCCACCCACGATGAGAAAGTGATAGGTTACCTCAGGCGAAAGATATTCCTGCTTGATGGAATGGTAGAAAAAGAGGAGTCGATAAACCCGAAAAACCAGGCCGTATGAAAACTGCATTTAAACTTGCCTGGCGGAACCTGATCGGGGCCGGACTCCGCACCTGGCTTAATGTGCTGGTGCTTTCCTTTTCCTATGTGGTCATTATCTGGATGCAGGGCGTAATGGCCGGATGGGATTACCAGGCGAAAAGGGATATGTCGGAATGGCAGATCGCCGACGGGCAATACTGGCATCAGGATTATGACCCTTATGATCTCTTCACGCTTGCTGAAAGTCACGCACCCATTCCGCAGGTTTTTGAGAAAGAAATCCGGGAAGACAGAATGATGCCCCTTTTGCTTGTACAGGGAACGCTTTATCCTGAAGGACGCCTGCAAACCGTGATCATCAAAGGCATCGATCCAAAGCAAAATATTCTGAAACTGCCTTCACACAGCCTGGATACCCTGGTGGATGCGATTCCCGCTTTCATCGGTCAGGGGATGGCCCGCAACCTGAAATTGGAAAAGGGCGACAGAATGCTGATGCGATGGAGGGATGAGCACGGCACTTTCGATGCCGAAGAGGTGCTAATCGTGGACGTATTCGCTTCCAATGTGCCGGCGGTGGAAGCCGGACAGATTTATATTCCCCTGGAGACCCTGGAGAAGATGACCGGCCTGCATCAGAATGCTACGCTCTTTGTATTCAGGGAAGAGGCAGCAAATATGGCGAATGTGCCCCCCTTTAAGCTGAAAACGAAAGCCGGGCTGACACGCTCAGTGGACGAGCTGATCCAAACCAAGCAGGCAGGGCAGTCGGTGTTTTATATCATCCTCCTGCTGCTGGCGATGCTGGCCATCTTTGATACCCAGGTCCTTTCGGTTTTCCGAAGGCAGAAGGAAATTGGTACATACGTAGCCCTGGGATACACCCGCTGGGCCGTAGTCCGTCTCTTTACCGTGGAAGGGGGAATGCACGCCGTACTGGCTGCCGTGGCCGCCACGGCCTATGGCTTGCCCTTCCTGGCCTGGCAGGCCAAAGCTGGATGGACGATGCCAATGGATGTGAGTGAATACGGGATGGCCATCGCGCAAACCCTTTATCCGAAATACAGCTTGGGACTGGTGGTGTTCACTATTCTGCTGGTGTTGTTCACCACGACTTTGGTGAGTTACCTTCCGTCCCGGAAGATCGCGAAGATGAATCCAACAGATGCATTAAGGGGGAAAATACAATGATACGTTTTCTATGGAAAGGCCTGGTGAGGGATGCCAGCCGCAGCCGGCTGCCGGTGCTGATTGTTGCCATCGGTGTGATGCTGACTGTGTTTATGCACGCCTATATCAATGGCTTTATGGGGGATACCCTGGAGATGAATGCCCGCTTCAACAATGGGCACCTCAAGGTGATGACGCTTGCTTATGCAGAAGAGGCGGAACAAATGCCCAATGACCTGGCCTTGCTGGGCGTGGAAGGCCTGCTCAATCAACTTGGTACCCTCGCTCCTGATGTTGCGTGGGCACCCCGCATCCGTTTTGGCGGGCTGATTGATGTTCCCGGCCCTGAGGGAGAAACCCGTTCACAAGGGCCTGCCGTGGGCACGGCACTCGACTTGCGCTCACCGGGAAGCCGGGAAGCGGAGCGCCTGAACCTGGAAAAAGCACTGGTCAGGGGAAGGCTGATACAGGAGAGCGGAGAGGCAATGCTGAGCGAGGATTTCGCCCGGAAGCTGAAGCTGGATATTGGCCGGGAATTCACCTTCATCGGGAGTACGATGAATGGGAGTATGGCCTTCCATAACTTCCGCCTGGCCGGTACACTGCGCTTCGGAATGGAGGCCCTGGACCGGGGAAGTGTGTTGATGGATTTGGAAGATGCACGCATAGCCCTTGATATGGAGAATGGCGCCGGAGAAATCCTGGGCTTTCTCCCGGAGGGATATTATGATGATGATCAGGCCAGACAAATGGTATCAGCCTTCAATGAGAAACATTCCGATCCCTCAGATCCCTATTCTCCGCTTATGAAAAGCCTGAGCCAGCAGGGAAGTATGGGGCAGTATGTGGCCCTGGCTGACCAATGGGCAGTGTATATCAACCTGATCTTTGTGCTGGCGATGGCTATCGTGCTCTGGAATGCCGGGCTGCTGGGTGCCCTGCGGCGCTATGGGGAATTTGGGGTGAGGCTGGCCATCGGCGAAGAAAAGAAGCACGTGTATCTCACTTTGATCTATGAAGCCCTGCTCATTGGAAGCATTGGTTCGGTGATCGGAACGGGCGTGGGCCTGTTTTTTGCCTGGCTCCTCCAGGTATATGGATTAGATATCAGCGGAATGATGGAAGGGGCTTCAATGCTGATGCCCTCTACCATTCGGGCCCGGATTACACCGGCGGATTATTATATCGGCTTCATCCCCGGACTGCTGTCCACCCTTCTCGGTGCAATGCTAGCCGGGATTGGCATCTTCAAAAGAAAAACTTCTCAACTTTTTAAAGAACTGGAGGCATAGAAAATGAAAGCATTACAAAGCCTTTCCTGGCAATTCCTCAGTGTTTTTTTCTTATTCCCACTTCCGGGTTCAGCACAAGATGCGGCAAGCATCCTCCGAAAGGTGGATCAGAACCTGAATTCAAAAAACAGGGTGATGGAGAGCGAAATGATCATTCACGGCAGGCGTAACTCCCGGACCATCGTTTCCAAAACCTGGGCCGTGGGCGATCAGCAGGCCTTTACGGAATACCTCTCTCCGGCCCGGGAAGCCGGAACGAAAATGCTGAAGCTGGAAGACCAGCTCTGGATTTATTCACCTTCCACAGACCGCATTATTCAGATCTCCGGCCATATGTTGCGACAGTCGGTGATGGGCTCAGACCTCTCGTACGAGGATATGATGGAAGACCGCAGCCTCAGTGAGCTCTATGTCGCCCGCCTGGAGGGCAGAGAAGTGCTTGATGGCCGGGAGGTTTACGTGATTGTGCTCGAAGCCCGCGTGGAGGAGATTGCCTATCAGAAACAAAAGCTCTGGGTAGACGCGGAGCGATTCGTGCCTTTGCGCCAGGAAATGTTCGCCCGCAGTGGACAATTGCTCAAAGAGGTAGTGCTGAGTGATGTTCGAAAGGCTGGAGATCGCTGGTTCCCTTCCACGATGGTGTACCGCGACGTCCTCAAGGATGGGAAGGGAACGGAGTTCAGGATCAGGGAGATCTCTTTCGATGTGGAAATCCCCGGGCATATCTTCACCAAAGCCTCCCTTCGAAAATAATTTTTTGTTTAAGATAGGGGGGATATCGTTTAACAATTTCTTTTCTCCCTTGTTAAGGTGGGAGTGTATTCAGAATAAATTATATCTTTATAGATATGACATCCCACCCCCCCTCTATCGTTATCGGCGCCGGTTTTAGTGGTCTGGCAGCCGCTGCAAGCCTTGCAAAGGCCGGTCATCCCGTGCAATTGTTTGAAAAGCACACCCAGGCAGGTGGCCGAGCCCGCACCTATTCCAGCCAGGGTTTTACTTTTGATCTCGGCCCAAGCTGGTATTGGCTCCCCGATGTTTTCGAGCAGTTTTTTGGTGAGTTCGGAAAACATCCTTCTGATTATTACGAGCTGGTGCGCCTGAACCCGTCTTACCGTGCTTTTTATGCTAAAGACGACTTTGTGGACCTGCCGGCTTCGCTGGAAGGCATTGTGGAACTCTTCGAATCAATGGAAGCTGGAGCAGGGGATAAGTTGCGCCACCTGCTGAAAGAGGCTGAGTTTAAATATAATCTTGGCATTGGCGAACTGGTGCGTAAACCGGCCAATTCCTGGCTGGAGTTTGTCAACTGGAAGGTCGTGAGCGGGGCAATGCGCCTGAATGTCTTCCAGAGTGTTTATACTTATTACCGTAAGCTTTTTCGAAATCCACGCCTGTTCCCCATTCTCGAATTTCCGATGATCTTCCTGGGTGCAACGCCCCACAAGACCCCGGCACTCTATTCTTTGATGAACTGGGCCGATATGGGATTGGGCACCTGGTACCCGATGGGAGGAATGGGCCAGGTAGTGGAAGGAATGAAGAAAGTGGCCGAATCTTTGGGCGTGGACTTCAGGTTGGGAGAGTCGGTGCAGGAGATCCTCGTGGCAGACGGAAGGGCCCGGGGAATCAGAACCGACAAAGGGGATTATCCCGCCAAAGGATTGATTGCCAGTGCCGATTATCACCACGTTGAACAGCACCTGCTCCCGGAAGCCTACCGCAGATATGATGAGACTTATTGGAAGAAAAGGGATCTGGCACCTTCTTCCCTCTTGTATTATCTGGGGGTGGATAAACCCTTGCCCGAGCTTCTTCATCACAACCTTCTCTTTGATGAATCTTTCGACCGTCACGCAGAAGACCTTTTTGAAGAGCAGCAATGGCCTGAAAATCCCCTGCTCTACGTATCCGTCACTTCCCGTACCGATCCTTCTGTGGCTCCGAAGGGTATGGAGAACCTGGTGGTACTGATTCCGGTGGCTCCCGGATTAGAGGATACCGAAGAAGTCAGGGAAAAGTATTTTCAATATATCCTCCATAAACTGGAGAAAGTGGCGGGTGTAGATATCCGCGATCATATTGTGTTCCGGCGTGATTATGCCCACAAAGAATTCATTGCCGACTATAATGCATACCAGGGGAACGCATACGGCCTGGGCAATACCCTGATGCAAACGGCAGTCTTGAAACCCAGGATGAAAAGCAAATTGAATGGATTGTGGTTTGCCGGCCAGATGACCACCCCGGGGCCGGGGGTTCCGCCCAGCATCATTTCCGGACAAGTCGCTGCGCAACAACTAATTCAATGGAGAACCTGATATGAAAGCACTGTACGATCTGGTATCTGCCAAAGCAAGCAAGACCCTGACCACCCATTACAGTACTTCCTTTTCTTTAGGGATCAGGGTTTTCGCAAAGAAATATCACGAACCCATCTACAATATTTACGGATTTGTGCGCCTGGCCGATGAGATCGTGGATACCTTTCACGAATGGGACAAGCACGCAATGATGGCGCGCTTCCGGGAAGATACGGAGCGGGCGGTCAAAGAAGGCATCTCTCTGAACCCCATCCTGCACAGCTTTCAACGTACGGTCAATGCCTACCGGATTGATTATGCCCTGATTGATGCCTTCCTTCGTAGTATGGAAATGGATCTGGATGACAGGGAATATGATCTGGAGACATACAAGAGGTGTATTTTCGGATCCGCCGAAGTGGTGGGCCTGATGTGCCTCAAGGTTTTTGTGGATGGAGATGAAGCGAAGTACCAGCATCTCAAGCCTTTCGCAATGAGTCTGGGTTCGGCTTTTCAAAAGATCAACTTCCTGCGGGATATCCGCGCGGATTACACCAAGTTAGGCCGCACCTATTTCCCCGGGGTGGATTTGGAAAGCTTCAGCCGGGAAGAAAAGAAGGCCATTGAGGAAGACATTGCCCGCGACTTTGATCACGCCCTCATCGGGATTAAGCAGCTGCCTTCCCCGGTGCGCTTTGGCGTCTATCTGGCTTATGTGTATTATGTGACCCTCTTTAAGAAAATCAGGCGGAAATCCCCTGCAGCTGTCCTCAGCCGCCGGATCAGGATTCCGAATTACAAGAAATACTACCTGCTGCTAAAGTCTTACCTTAGCCATCCTTAAGTTTTTATTATGGAATCGGTAATACTGGTAGATGCAATGGATCGGCCAAGGGGCCTGATGGAGAAGATGGAAGCCCACATCAAAGCTGAACTTCATCGTGCTTTTTCTGTTTTTATATTTAACCACAAAGGGGAAACGATGCTGCAGCGCCGTGCGCTCAGCAAGTATCACTCTCCGGGCTTGTGGACCAATACCTGTTGCAGCCATCCAAGGGAGGGGGAATCAGTCGAAGGAGCTGCCCTCAGAAGGATGGAGGAAGAAATGGGCTTCACCACTGAAGTCAATAAGGTCTTTGATTTTGTATATAAAGCGGAGGTGGGGCAGGGACTGATTGAGCACGAGTTTGACCACGTGCTGATTGGTTTTTATGAGAATGCTCCTGCACTGAACCCGGACGAAGCAATGGATTGGAAATGGATGAATATGGCAGATATTACCAGTGAGATGGAAACAAATCCGGAACGTTTTACGGTTTGGTTCCGGATTGCATTCCCGAGGCTTAAAGCTTTTGTGGATGAAAAGATGAATTTTGACAATGTTTAAAAGACAATAATATGGAATGGTATGTAGCACTTTTGATCATCCTGGCTGCTTTCTTTTTTATGGAGTTTGTCGCCTGGTTCACCCATAAGTACGTGATGCACGGCTTTATGTGGTATTTCCATAAAGATCATCACATCCGTGACGGGCGCAAAGTGGAGCGCAACGATTTTTTCGCGCTGATGTTCGCCATCCCGAGTATCGTGCTGATCTACTATGGATGGCCGGCCTTTGATTACCGCTTCTACCTCGGACTGGGGATTGCCCTCTACGGACTGGCTTATTTCCTCTTCCACGATGTGCTGGTGCACGAGCGGGTTAAGTTATTTCGTGGAACACAAAACCGCTACCTGAAAGCAACCATCACTGCGCATATGGATCACCATAAGCCCCATACGCACAGCAATTATGGTTTTCTGATTGCCCCGATGCGCTATTATCGGGATGCATTCTCGAAGAAATCCTGATCAGTTGGCGGAAACCCTGCCCAACTGACGGAAATCGGAGCCGGAAGGATTTTGGAAGACTTCCAGGTCGAAGAGCCGGATGCTGGCCAGGATATGATCAAAAATATCCGCCTGGATGCTCTCGTATTTCGCCCATTCCTGAACCTTGCTGAAAACATAGATCTCCATCGGGATGCCCTTTTCGGTAGGCTCCAGGTGCCTGACCAGAAAAGTCATTTCCTGGTGCACCTGCGGATGCCGGCGCAGGTAGCGCTCCAGGTAGGCCCGGAAAACCCCCAGATTGGTTTGCCGCCGCCCGTTTACGACCACACTCTCATCAATCTGGTATTGGTTATTGTGCTCCTGCAATTCCTTCTCCTTTCCATCAATGTATTCCGAAATGAGCTGGATCTTGCGGAAGCGTTCCAGCATCTCCGGGCTGCAGAATTTCACGCTGTTCATATCGATGCTTATGGACCGCTTGATCCTTCTCCCCCCCGACTCCTCCATTCCTCTCCAGTTCTGGAAGGAATTGGCTACCAGGGCATAGGTTGGGATGGTGGTGATGGTTTTGTCCCAGTTTTGCACCTTCACTGTGGTCAGGTTGATGTCCATCACCGTTCCGTCGGCACCGAAATTGGGCATACTGATCCAGTCTCCCGGACGGATCATATCGTTGGCAGAGAGTTGGACACTGCCGACCAGGCCGAGGATGGTGTCTTTGAAGACCAATAACAGCACCGCTGCGAAAGCACCAAGTCCGGTAAATAGCAAGAGGGGGGATTTCCCGATCAGAATAGCAATAATGGTTATGGTGATGAAAAGGTAAGCAATGATCTTTCCTACCTGGAGATAGCCTTTGATGCTCTTCACCTTTGATATCTCATAATTCTGATAAATGGTGTTGAGGGCATTCAGAAAAGCAATGATCACCATCAATACCACAACCAACATATAAATGCTTGTGGCGCTCTGTATGATTTCAAGCCAGCCAGGGTATTCTTCAAGGGTAGGGGGGGCCAGATAATAAATGACCAAAGCGGGGGCAAGGTGGGATAGTTTGTCGAAAACCTTGCGCTCGAAAAGTACATCGTCCCAAAAGGTTTTGGTTTTGCGTGTGATGACTTTGAGTACCCGCAGCAGGATGGATTTGGCAATAATATTGACCAGATAACTCAGCAGTGCAATTCCGGTAATCAGGATCACAAAGCGGAGAATGCCAGCCGTATCTGCATCCATTCCGGCGGATAGCAGCCATTCGTTCAGGGTGTTAAGCAGGTTTATTTCCATCGTGGGAGGTTTTGATTCAAATCCGGAAATCTTTTATTTGACGCGAATATACTAAACATCCTGGCGATGCAAGGCAGTGTGAGGCGGGTGTCAGGGCAGCAAATCAATCAATTCCGAAAGAGAACAGATACGATGGGTGGCGACATCCTCCAATGGGTTGTCGCCTGTGGTGGTGCACCGGAACCATACCTGGTCGATGCCGGCCCGACGGGCACCCTCAATATCCGAATCCAGGTCGTCCCCAATCATCAGGCATTCTTCGCTGTTTGCCTTGATGCGTTTCATTGCTGCATCGAAAAAGGCCGGTTCCGGTTTGCCAATCCCGACCTCCTCCGAGGACAGGATAAGTTCGAAGAACGGCCTCAAGCCGGACCGAAGCATCTTCTCCTGCTGAACCTGGAAAAACCCATTGGTAAGAATATGCATCCGGTAAGTCCGCTTGCGCAGGATGGAAAGGACCTCCTTTGCCTCAGGAAAAGTATGATCTTCCTGTGTGCTCCTTGCCAGATATTCCTCGCCAAACCAATGCGAGAGGGATGGGTCATCAATTCCAAAATGAGCAAGCGCGAGCTGAAAACGTTTGTTGCTTAATACTTCCCGGCTCATCTCTCCCCTCCGGTAATATGCCCAGAGGTCTTCATTGATCTGCTTGAAAATGCGGTGGAAGCTTTCAAAATCCGCAATCCCTTTATCTTTCAGTCCGGCATCCTTAAATAAGGACGCCAGGCTGTCGAAAGAAGCCTTCCTGAAATCCCACAGCGTTCCATCGAGATCGAAAAGCAGGTGTTTATATCTTTTTGAAATCATCTGTTCCAAATGGGGTATTGGGTGAACAGCCAGCTTAGCACAATGCCGATGAGGAGGGCCGGGATCAGGTTAAGCACGCGGATTTTCTTTATTTCCAAAATATTGATGCCTAAACCGATGAGGATCACCCCTCCGGTGGCCGTCAGGGTGGCAATCATTTCCTCACTCAACCATCCTTCAATGTGGCTGGCAAGAAGCGTCAGTCCGCCCTGATAGATCAGCAGCGGGATCACTGAAAACAATACCCCGAAACCAAGCCCTGCCGCCAGGACGATGGCAGAAAAGCCATCCATAATGGATTTGGTGATCAGCAATTCCGGTTTGCCTCCCAGGCCTTCTTCCAGGGCTCCTAAAATGGTCATAGAGCCCATACAGAACAAGAGGAAGGCCGTCAGCATTCCTTCCGAAAAGCTTTGATGTTTGCTTTTCAGGAGGACTTTAAGTTTCTCACTCCAGCGCATACTGCCCTGCTCCAGTTTCATCCATTCGCCCAAAAGGCCGCCAATCACAAGCGAAAGCACGAGCACCAGGGGGTCAGGGATTTGTAAGGCCATTGTCACCCCCAGAAACAGGGTAAACAATCCGATGGCTTGAAAGACGATGCTCCGGAATTGTTCCGGAAGACGCTGTCCGAAAAGCAAACCCAGGCTGCCGCCCAGCAGCACCGTAATGATATTGATCCAGGTACCTGTCATTTGCCCGCAAAGGTATATAATCGACCTTGCCAGGTGTTTCTGTCTTCCATTTCTTTTTCAATCACCTGCATAATCTGATCATAGCGGAGCCCGCCAAGGTTCTGGGTTCGAAGGAATCGGGGTGGGGCTTCGGCGGCCAGGCGTACGATGGGAATATCCGGGCGAAGCTGCTCCAGGAAATCAATAAGGAGGGTGGCATATTCATTCAAATCGAGCAGCCTGAAATCCTGTGGCTTTTCCAGGAATTCTTTCTCCATTGCTGTGTTCCTGAAAATCTGAAGTTGATGCAGTTTCAGGGCACCTATCGGCAGCGCAGAAATCATTCCGGCTTCCGCCAGGATTTCCTCCCGGCTTTCTCCGGGCAATCCCAGGATAAGATGGACCGTGGGAGGCAGGCCTGCTGCTGCTGCTACCCGTATGGCCTGCTCAGTGCATTGTGCATCGTGGCCGCGCCGGATACGCTGCAGGGTTTTGTTGTACAATGATTCGATGCCCAGCTCCAGGCTGATGGGATGTTGCTTTGCGAGGTGTTTTAAGTAATCCAGAATTTCTTCATCGATACAATCCGGCCTGGTGGCGATGGCCAGGCCACGAACCCCGTCCACCTGCAAGGCTTCTTCGTAGCGGGTTTTCAGGACGGATAGCGGAGCGTAGGTGTTGGAGTATGCCTGGAAATAGGCGATGTAGGCATCGGCACGGCGATAGCGGTTTCGGTGAAAGGTAATCCCTTCCTGCAGTTGCTGTGTGATGCTCTTTTCCGGCTGGCAGTAGCCTGGATTGAAGGCTTCATTGCTGCAGAAAGTACATCCCCCACGCCCCACTTTGCCATCGCGGTTCGGGCAGGTAAAGCCCGCATCCACGCTCAGTTTTTGCCAACGCCCACCTTCCCTGGCACGTTGGCGTGCAGTATAGGCATTCCATCGGCGAGCATCGCCCCAGGGGAATATGCTTGGTGAATCTGACAAGAAATCAGGGATTTGCACTTGCCTTTTCCTTACAAATTTTCCAGAATGAAATCGGTTTTCTTCTGATAAAGATGCAACACCGTATTCTTTCCGGTATAGATGCCGTGATTACTGTTGGGATAGAACATCACATCAAAAGGCTTGTTCGCTTTCACCAGGGCACTGACCAGGTCCACCGTATTCTGGTAATGCACATTATCATCGGCCGTGCCGTGGATCAGCAGGTAGGCCCCTTTTAATTTGTCCACGTGAAAGATGGGGGAATTGTCGTCGTAGCCCGAGGGGTTTTCCTGGGGGGTCCGCATAAAGCGTTCGGTATAAATATTATCGTAATACCGCCAACTGCTCACCGGCGCCACGGCAATGCCTGCCTTGAAAACATCCGCGCCTTTGGTCAAACATAAGGTGGACATAAAGCCGCCATAGCTCCAGCCATAAATCCCAATCCTTTCCGCATCCACATAGGGAAGCTTACCCAGATAAAGGGCCGCCGCAATCTGGTCGATGGTTTCATATTTCCCCAGCTCCAGATAGGTCATTTTTTTAAAGGTTTCCCCGCGTCCCCCGGTCCCCCGGTTATCCACACAGGCGATGAGATAACCCATAGATGCCAGGTACTGGAACCAGGCATTGCGGTAATTGTATGCATTCCTTACCAGCTGGGATCCGGGCCCGCCATAGACAAACATCAGCACGGGGTATTTTTTTTCAGGGTCAAAGTTCCAGGGTTTGATCATATAGCCATTCAATTCCACCTCTTCTCCATCAGGCAGGGTAATCTCGGGACTGCTGAAACGGAAAAACTCCTGAGTGCTGAAACCCAATGCGTTTGCCTTCTCAATCAGATGATTGTTGTTCCGGATCTCGCGGATCACTTTCCCTTTGTGGTTATGCACGGTCACAACGGTAGGGGTGTTCGCATCGGAAAAGCTATTGACGAAATAGGTGAAATCCGCACCGAACTCCACTTTATGGGTACCCGACTGCTGACTGATCATCGTCTTTTTGCCGTTTTTCAGGCTCACACTAAACAGCATTCTTTCCAGGGGGGAGGTTTCTGTCGAAAGGTAATAAACCAGGCCTCGCTTCTCATCCACTCCGAGTAATGCTGATACGTCCCAGGTACCACTGGTGAGAGCGCGCTCACTCCCGTCTTCCAGAGAGATTTTATACAGATGATTGTATCCTGATTTTTCACTGGAGATCACGAAATGTTTTCTGTCGGAGAGAAAGGTCAGGTCGTCCGTAATATCCACATACCAGCGATTGCTTTCCTCATATACGACTTTGGTTTTTCCGGTACGGGCATCGGCGATCAGCAGCTCCAGGTGATTTTGCAGGCGGTTCAGGCGCTGGATGGAAAGGGCAGTGGGATCTTGCGTCCACGACACCCTGGGAATATATATATCCACCTCTTCTCCAATATCCATTGGGATCGTTTTCTTTTGATCCAGGTGATAGACGTGAATACTGACCCTGGAGTTGTCCTCCCCGGCTTTGGGATATTTATAGCGCACTTCTTCCGGATACAGCTCTCCGTAGCGCGGGAAGAAAAACTCTTTTACATCACTTTCATCAAAGCGGTAGTAAGCGATGCTTCTGCTGTCGGGTGACCAGAAGAAGGCCTTGGGGAAAGAGAATTCTTCCTCATACACCCAGTCGGTGGCTCCGTTAATGATCTTGTTCTTTTCCCCGTCGAAGGTGATCTGACGCTCCTCAGCACTTTCTGTATCGACGATGAAAATATTGTTTTCGCGTACAAAGGCCACTTTCCTGCCATCGGGGGAGAAGGTAGCCAGTTGCTGCTTGCCCTTGTCTGAAAGTTTGACAGCCGTCCCGGTTTTTGTATCATAGACATAAAAGTCGGAGCGGAAGGAATGGCGGTAGATTTGTTCGGATTCCGTGGTCAGCAGTATCTTGCTTTCGTCGGCACTAAGGCTGAAATCTTCAATGGCAAGCTCATCCCCGTTCTCCAGACCCATCATTGAGAGATGGAAAAGGTTGCCGGTCATCTTTCCACTTTCGTATGAAAAGATATTGATGCTGTCTGATTCCAGCACACAAAAGCTTGTTCCATCCTTCATCGGGGTCACTGACTGCACGCCCCGGGGCATAAACTGCATTTTAGCCCAGATGGCTTCCAGGGTAAAGCCATTGTCCTGAGAGAATGTGATCGTGCTGATTAGTAGGAGATTGAGTGCGATCAGCGCGCGTCTTGCGATTTTCTTCATAAGGGAGTAATTGGATCGGCCTGCTAAATTAGGAAATTGCAGATATCTTCCTTCTCCTTCTCCCTCTCCCTCTCCCTGTCCCTGTCCCTGTCCCTCTCCCTGAAACCAGACAAAAAAAGCGCAGGACGAATCCTGCGCTTTTCCCAAGGGTCTTGCACAGACCTTGAGATTAAGCTGAAGGAATTATTTTGAGAAGACAAAGTCAGTCGTGGCTGCCGTATGGCAAGCGGCACACATTCCACCCATCAGGTCTGCGCCGCGCATCGGCATCCCATTGTCTTGGGCGATGGACCCATCCGGCATCAGCATAAACCACTCCCAGTCACCCCCTGTCGGGCTGAATTCATTGCCGCGCTTTACCATAGCGGTATATTCATCCACATTTCCGGCCTGGTCGAAAGAGTGCTTAACAATGAGGGTTCCCACGGGGTATTCTCCATTTACCGCACTCTTGTTATCCTTGATATAGATTCTGCGGGTCACGGTGCTGTCGTTACCGGCGTGCGCCATTCCCAGTGCAGGATCTGCCCCAAAATTGGTTGCCACCAGCGGCCAGTTCATAAAATCCTTGAAGGTGTTGTTGTCGGCCACAAATTCAGGATTGGGCTGAGGATCCTCATCCTCATCGTCTTTACAGGATTGCACTGCTACGGAAAGCACCGCCAGGGATGCCAATAACCAAAGTGATACACGTTTTTTCATTGCTTCAGTGATTAGGTTTGGATGATTCAATTTTGATATCAACCAAACAGTCGCAGCGAGGACGCCATCCTGACACTAAGCCTGAAAAATATCAGTGTTTTGGTTCTAATGATTTGATTATGTGTGTTTTGGAGTCTTCAGAGATATGATGCTCCTTATGCCTGTCTGCCTCGATGAGGGCGGATGCCGCTTTATCGATCAACAGGCTTTGCTGCTCAAAGCTGCGACAGGCCGCGCACATTCCGGTATGCAATTTAAGTTGCATATTTTCCAGAGGGTTCAGGCCGTGGGCGTGTTTTTTTTCAATCCTACGCGTGGCTTTCAGGCAGGAAAGCATCATAGCGTGCATTATTTTCTTCATCAACTTCATCGTCCCGTGCTTTTACTGCTTCTCAAACCAGTTCTCTTCCAGGCATTTCTTCATCAGTAGTTTCGTCCGGTGCAGTATTTGCCAGTAATTGGACGGGCTGATGTTCATCTCCTGACAGATCTCCTTTCCGGGTTTTTCCAGCAAATACTTAGCCGTTAGGATAAGCCGCCATTGGTCCGGAAGATGCTCCATACAATATTGCATAGCCTTCAGGAAGTTTGCATCATCCAGCAGTTGGGCCTCATCCTGCCAAAACCGGAAGTGATCCACGTCCTGCCATCCTCCGTCCTGATCGAACATTTGCTCACTCAGTTCGAAACCCCGGGAGACTTTTTCGCTGTCCAGGCTGAGAATATTCCGGGCCTGCTTCCGGTAATAATCCACAATTTTGTTGTTGAGGATAGAGAACAGCCAGGTCTTCGGACTGCTTTTCCCTTCGAAGCGATCCAGTCCGCCGGCTGCTGCCAGAAAGGTGTCCTGAACCAGGTCTTCCGCTATTTCTGTCCTGCCGGTTTTATACCTGGCCCATTGAAACAGTTGATCGCTGTATTCCTCCACCCATTGTCGGAATTCCTCCATTGTTGGTTTTTGGGCTGTAAATATATGATTCTCTGTGATCCCAAATGGAGGAAAAGTATGTCTTCTCCTTTTCATAGGCAGGTAGCGATACCGCTTCAGGCCCACAGGTAACCAATTGTCATTATTTTCGTACGATTTTTCTTCTTCTGGAGGGTTACCTTTTCCTGATTTCGGTATAAATACCCGGACAGGTAACTATTCAGCAAAACTTAACGACAATGAAACGTATCGCTTTTACTCTTGTACTTCTCTTGTTTGCATTGACCTTCAGTAATCTTATCGGGCAATCGGTAACGATGGAAGGCGTCGCTACCTATCGCAGCAACTGGGCTGTGGAAGGGGCAAAAGTCTTTTTGGCAGATAATGTCACTGGTGCTGTGCTCGACTCCGCATACACGGATTCAACCGGTTATTATGCCTTTGCGGGCCTTGTTCCGGGGGATTATCGGGTTGAGCTGGCTGCGACTGCCCCTCCGGGCGGAATAGATTTGGTGGATGCCCTGCTGGTGATTCACTATCTTGCCCAGCCTCCCCAAAATCCCTGGGAGCCCCTGCAACTTCTGGCCGCCGATATGAATGCGGATGGCTCAGTATCTATTCAGGATGCAAGCAGCATTATCTCTTACTGGATCTGGCAGAAAATTAAAGGCTGGAGCAACAATAAGAGCGGAGAAGAAGAAGAGATTGAGTTTATCAATACCGAGGAAGATACCACCAGCCTTCCTCCCGACAGCACAAGCAATGATACGGTGACCGGTAATTATGGCGGCACCAAGCGCGGAGATGTGGATGGGGCATTTGAACCCCAGAAGAAACCTTCCGGTCAGCTTTTGGTCAGGGCTGAGGGCCGGATTCCTGCTGCTGGCGGAGAAATCGTCCGTATCCCGGTGAAGCTGAATGAGGGTATGAGCGTTTCAGCTATGGGTCTGGGATTCGCATTCAACTCCAGAGCCCTCTCTCTCGTTTCCGTCACCACGCCTGTCGAGGGTGCGGTTGTTGAAGTGTTTGAGAACAAAATTCTGATCTATTGGGTAGGATTGAATGCCGAAACCAGATTCCTTCCCGCCGGTGAACTCATCCTGGAGATAGAGGCAATGGTGCATCCGGGAAGCCGTGCCCACGATGCATTGGTCTATGCTTTGCCCGGAAGCCAATGGGTGGATGAAAACTTACGCTTGCGCACCGAAGAATTCATTCAGATTCCTGTTCTCGATGTTAAGCCGGAATCTGCAATCCTGAGCTCCAATTATCCGAATCCGGCGAAGGATTACACCACCTTCGAGCTGGAGCTTCATCAGCAGTCTGCCCTCGTTTATGAGGTGTTTCAAATGAACGGGAGCAAAGTCTTTTCGTCTGCAGCCCACACAATGGAACCGGGCATTCATCCCGTGACCATTCCTTTGTCATCCCTGCCGGCGGGCGCATATATGGTAGTATTTGAGCTGAGTGGCCCCAAGCAGTCCAGACAAACCCTTACCCGGAACATAATCAAAGAATAAGTTTTGCTTTGATTCCTGTCGTCAGAAAGGGCCGGTTATTTCCGGCCCTTTTTGTTTATTTGCAGGCTGGTAATGCCTGTAACCTTTTCCAAAGAAGGGGGTTAAAGGTCTGGAGGATTTGAGTACGTGAAAAGCCATTGGAAAACAGGCTTCGTTTTTCTTTTTCTGGCCATTGGCCTGTGGGCTTATTTTGCCGGTGGTCAGGAGATTCCCGACAACCCGGATGTACTGTACGAGGTGGCTGCACAGCAGGCCAGGAAGGCAGATTACGACGAAGCCATCCGCCTGTACCTTGAAGCGGCCAGGGTTTGGTCAGGGGATGGAAAATGGGAATCGGCCTGCCTTGCTTTACTCAAAGCATCGGAAACAGCCCGGGTGAAGGGCGACTTCGGGCAGGCTGCAGAAAACCTGAGTTCAGCAGAGGAATATTTCACGCGAATCCCATTTCCCAGCCGGGAGATCCGTGCTGAATTCTCGCACCTTCGATCCAATATTTATTCTGATCAGGGGAAGTATCGCGAAGCCATAAAGGAAATGAAGAAGGCCGTCGGCCTGAAGCAGCAGATGGAGCATCCGAGTGATTCGAGCCTGGCCCTCAGCCTCAACAATATCGGTTATAATTATTATTTCCTTAACCGACCCGATTCTGCCTTGTTTTACTACCGGCAGGCCGTGGCCCGTACCGGCGTCTTAAATGAAGTCAATGGAAAGGACCTGGCAATGTTCCTGCAGAATATTGGGATCATCTTTGCTCAGAAGGGAGATCTCGACAGTGCGCTGCATTATATCTCTGCTTCGGCCGATATCAGGGAGAATATCCTGGCTGAGGATGACCCTGACCTGGCATACACCTACACCAATCTGGGGCGTCTATACAGAATGCTGGGCGATGACCCCAGGGCGTTCGACTACAATACCCGGGCCGAAGCGGTGTATATCAAGCATTATGGAACGACTTACCCGGGACTGGGCACCTTGTATCTGAATACCGGCAATATCCTTCGTGTAATGGGAGACTATTCCAGGGCTGTGGATTATTACCGCAAGTCATTGCATATATACCATACCGGAGATAACCCTAACCATCCCAATGTGCCGCGCCTGCATAATAACCTCGGTGCTGTCTATCTGCTCATCAACCAGGACAGTCTGGCAGAACACTATCTCAGCCTGAGTCTGGAAAGCGGGCAAAATGCCATCCTCACCCTGATCACCTACCGCAATCTGGCCCGCATTCAGGAACGGAAAGGAGATTTTGCAGCCGGATTGGATTATATGGCCAAAGCTTTTGCCACTGCCGATCAGGAGCTTCCCCCGGATCATTATGAAAGGGCTAACCTTTATCACGACTATGCTTTGCTTTTCCGGGCGATGGAGCAGGAGGACAAAGCCCTGCTGTTTATTGAAAAGGCCCTGGAGCTCTATTACCGCATCTATGGACCGCATCACCCCGATATTGCAGAAGCATTGGTGTCTAAAGCAGGAATACTTCTACGGCAGGGAGAGTTCGAGCAGGCTCTGGGCCTTTTTCAGGAATCGCTGATGGTGCTGGTGCCGGGCTTTAATGAACCCAATCCTTCCGCCAATCCTAAATGGAATACCGGAATGGTGTCCATCGAATTGTTGGACCCCTTCATTGGAAAGGCTGATGCCTGGTGGGGTATGTATGAACAAAGCAAGGACTCATCTTTGCTTCGTTCATCCCTGGATATGCTTGTGGAGGCTTCAAGGCTGGTTGATGCCATCCGAAATCAAATTACCGACAACAGCAAGCAGCGCTTGACGCAGACCCAGCGCAACCTCTATGAAAAAGGCATCCGGAATGCCATCCGCCTGCACGAGCTCAGCGGAAAGACAGATGTCCTGGAGATTGCCTTCCAACTGATGGAAAAGAGTAAGTATGCGGTATTGCTTTCCTCCCTGAGGGATGTGGAGGCACGCACTTTTGCAGGAATTCCTGACAGCCTGAGAGAGCGGGAGGGTATGTTGCGCGACCGGATTAATACCCTGGTGAAGCAAATCAATGAGGAAAGCCTTTCGGGTAGTCCGGATCAAGAAAAACTGGCCCGTTGGGAGAATATGATCTTTGATCTCAAAAGAGATCAGGAGAAGCTCGTGGCTCAGTTTGAGCAGGATTATCCCCGATATTTTCAGTTGAAGTACGACCTGCGTGTGCTTGCGCTGGAAGCATTACAACAATCTCTGAACCCCTCCACAGCCATTGTGGAGTATTTTGTGGGAGACTCAAGCTTGTATGCTTTATACATCAGCAGGGATACGGTCAAAGCATATAGTCAGCAATATGACAGCAGTTTCATTCAAAATGTCACTCAGATCAGGGCTTCTGTGGAGCCAATGGCACTGAGCCGGCTGAACAGGGAAGTGTTTTTTGAACAGCAGCGGGCCGCTTATGATCTCTATCAGCTCTTACTGAAACCTGGCGAAGCGATATTGCAGGAGAGGGATTTATGGATCATTCCCGATGATATCCTGGGCTATGTTTCTTTTGATTTACTGCTCACTTCGCCCCCGGAGGAGGGAATGATGAATTATGCCGGATTGGATTACCTGATCCGGCGGCATCAGGTATCTTATGCCTATCTGGCTACCCTGAGTTTTGGGGAAGGGGTGAAGAGCAGCAGGGCCGGGAAGACCGTGCTGGGTTTTGCCCCCACATACAGCAACCTGGATGCCATCCCCGAGTCCAGCCTGATTTCGCTGCGGGGTATGGAGCAATATCTTCTGCCCATTCGCTATGCAGGGGAAGAAATGGATTTGCTTTCAGACAGGGTAGGGGCCCGGGTATTCCGCGATGAGCAAGCGAGCGAAGCCAATTTCAAACGTTTTGCCCCGGAAGGAGATATCATCCATCTGGCGATGCACACCGTCATCGATGATGAAAACCCGATGTTTTCAAAGTTGGCCTTTACCCTGGGTCAGGAGGGAGAGGAGGATGGACTGCTGAATACATACGAGATTTATGGAATGGATTTCAATGCACGATTGGTGGTCTTGAGTGCCTGCAATACCGGATCGGGTGCACTGCAAAGGGGAGAGGGGATCATCAGCCTGGCCCGCGCTTTTATGTACGCCGGGGTGCCGGGAATTGTGATGACTTTGTGGGCTGTGGAAGACAAGTCGGGGTTTGAAATAATGGAGGGATTCTATGCCAATCTCAGTGATGGAATGAGCAGGGCAGCCGCTTTGCGGAAGGCGAAGCTCGACTACCTTGCGCAGGCCGATCAGCTCAGAAGTCATCCCTACTTCTGGGCTGCCTATGTCAGCGTAGGCGACGACAGTCCCTTGTATTCCAAAAAGAAACCTCCTGCCATCTGGATAGCAGGAGGTTTGGTCGTGATCGTACTCACATACTTGATCTACAGAGCCAGGAGGAGGGATGGGGGCTCAGTCTTTTAGGTTCTTCAAAATAAATTCTACGCGGGTTTTGTATGCACTCCCCGGGAAGAGCAAATCCCCGAATACTTCTTTGGCTTTGTCGGTGCGTCCTGTTTTGATGTAGCAGAGGCCCTGGTACCAGAGTGCCTGCTCCACAAACAGATTTTGCTGGTCATCCAGGATGGTCTGGAAGGATCGGATGGCTTCATTAAAATGCTCTATTTCCATATAGGCCAGCCCGGAATAGAAATGGACCATCAGATTGGAATTGTCTTTCTTCAGCAGTTTCAGTGCTCCTTCAAAGTCATTGTTCTCATATTTGCGCAGGGCTTCCATCAGCATAGCTTCTTCACTTCCGCTGCTCCCCGACCTCATCACCATTACGGCATCATCCGGCTGGTAATACATTTCGTAGATGTCTTCCGCGCTCAGGCTGGATTGGTTCATCAGGGTGAATATCCAGGCGCTGGCGACCAACAGCAGGGCGACGGCTGCCACCGCCGTAATCGCCTGAAGAGGCCTAAGACTAAGGATGCGCACCTCATCCCTGGAACGGGAAGCTTTGCGGTGCATCCGCTTCAGCTGGGAACGCAACCTGAGTATATCCGTTTCGGCCAGAGCCGCATCAACCTCTCGGTGAAGGTTCACTTCATTGCGCAGCAGTTCATCCTTTTTCATCTCGGCCTCGAAGGCTTCTTTTTCGGATTCACTCAAACTACCATCAAGGTAGGGGTGGATAAGTTCGTAGTATTTCATAATCGTGTTGTTTTCACAAATCCTGAAATCGTGGGTCAGATTTTATTCGGTTGATCAGGTTTTCCTTGCATTGATACTTTCGTTTCTTGGCGTATTTTTCACTGGAGAGTCCCATCAGCTTTGCAATGTCTTTGATCGGAAGTTTCTGATAGAACAGGCGCAATAATTTCTGACACTGCTCACTCAGCTGAAGAAAATGCTCCTGGTAGATCTGATACCGCACGTCTTTTCGACCCACTGTACTGTCTCCGGTGTCATCTCCCTCAAAGGCTTCCCACCCCTCGAGCCGTCCTTTACTGAGTTTTTTTCTTTCCAGCTCCTTCAACCACAAGCGCTTGGCGATAGAATAGAGGTAGGTGCTCAATGAACAGCTCAGCCTGAGATTCTCATATTTCAATTTACGATAAACAACAATGATGCTTTCCTGAAAAATATCTTCCGCATCTGCTTCATTCCCGCTATTCCGCATCACAAGATTTCTTACCGAAGGGTAAAACATCTTGTATATAAAGTCCAGAGTGTCGCTGTCCTGCTTCTTGAGGTTTTCAATGATTAGCTCACCGTCCTTGTACATCTGGAACCATTTATTAATACAGTAAGTGGCAAAAGGTAACCCTGTCCTGAAGGTTTTTTTTTAAATAATCATTAAAAATTATCCTACCGTCGTGAATTGCCTAACAAAAGTGTAAAGGTAAAAAAAACTCAAAACCCCAAATGATTGATTTTATTGGCGGATCACAGGAATACCCCATTTCAGCATTCCGCCCTCCATATTGCCTTTAATCATCAATGCAGGTTGCTCTTCTGCTTTCAAAGGCCCTCTGATAAGCAGATAGACATCCTCTTCTTCGCCCGGTTTCAGCCTTTTTTTCTCCATCGCGGCCTCCATTGCAGTATGTGAACCCTGCAAGGCATCCGGGATGAAAACTTCCCGCCCTGTGTTGATGATGCTTACCCTCATCACCTGGTGCTTCCCGCTGTCCAGGGGTAGGATCAGTGCATCCCGGCTTTGCAGGCTGATGCTGGTGACACCGCTGCGTTTGCCCCGGTATCCGTCCACGCTGCCGTAGAGGATGCTTACCCTTCTTTCCTGCGATGCTTCGGGACTGTATACCGCATTCCGTGGGTCATTCCGGTTGGCGCTCACTTTGCTTGCCGATTCCGAAACACCGATGGGCATTGAAATAATCTTCAGCAAGGGGTCCTCTCCTTCCATAAAGGTGGCCAGGGAGCCCTGGTCAACGGTGGAGAGGTAGTTGTGAAAAGAAGCAATGCGTCGTGCCGCGAGCTTTTCATTGTAAGCGCGTGTGTTGAGCGGACTGGCATAGCCCCGGACGATCAGCTCAACTTTGTTTCCTTCCCGGAGGCTTGTCAGTAAACTTTTTTGGAGGGTATCCAGCAGTGGGAGAGCGGGACGCACCTTCTCTGCGAAAAACGTGTTGATCTCCTGCCTGGCCTGCAGCCTGGCCTGCATATTGCCTTCGGTGGCATAAGCGGCTTCAAAATCCGCTTCCCGCCCCAGATATGCTTTCAGCAATTCAGCCAGATTGGCGTCAGTGTCTGCTGATGTGCTGCCCGGATCAGGCTGGTCATTGTCAAAATACAGCTCCAGGGGCAGCAGGCTATTCAGGGCCTCGGCCTTTTCGCGGGCTTGCATTTCAACCACATCCTCCTCATCCGCAAGGCTTAGCTTAGGTTCAGGCACCGGACGGTGCAAAAAGATATCGTAACAGCAGGTTTCCCCGGCATAATGCAGGCTTCCTTTCCGATTCGATACCAGCAATCCGGGCCGCATCTCTGAGGACGGAGTAAACCAGAGGTCATCAGCCGGAGAGTTGAGCGGAATGCCCAGGTTCTTTGGTTTTTCCCACTTACTGAGCCCTCCCTGGCTGACAAAGAGGTCATAGCCTCCCAGCCCGGGAAGGCCGTCGCTGCTGAAATAGAGATGACCATCGGGAAAAGCCCTGGGTGTCCATTCATTGCCTGCCGTATTGATGCCGGGACCCAGATTCACTGCCGCCCCTGGCCTTCCCTTCTGAAGGACGGTATACCAGAGATCCCATCCCCCCATCCCCCCTTTGCGGTCGGAGGCAAAATACAGGATTTCTTTGCCTTCAATCTCCACCACACTGGGGTGGGCATTGCTGCTTTTCGGATCATTCACAAAATCGTCGAGGGGCCGGGCCCGGCCCCAGTTGCCCCGGATCTGATCTGAATACCATATCTCACATTCAATATTCACCTTGCCCCGGGTGCAGCGGGAAAAATACAAACGTTGGCCATCAGGAGAAAGGCAGGGATTGGCATTGTGCCAGGAGGGCTCATTGATCCTTTTTCCCAATTCCCGTGGAGTATGTAAACCATTGATATCGAAGTCCGCACGGTAAAGACGAAATACCTGATCTTCAACGTACTCTTCCTCGAAAGTTTCCTCCGGACTTCCCGAACTGTAAAAAACCAGGCTGTCGCCACTCAGGTAGGGACCGCTTTCAGCATACATTGTATTGATATGTTCTCCGGCATTCCAGACCTTGATATAATGTGTGTCGGCCAGCAGGGCGCGTACCAGGGCTACAGAAGCAAAGGCGTCGCGAATGGCTTGTTCATCCTCCGACCCGCTCAGCGTCTCATCCTGCATAATTTCCTTCAGCATCGCTTCCCATTGGTCATAGTCCCCGGCTTGCTGGTACATCCTGGCTGCCGCAAAGCGGATCCCGGGGTAAGCCCTTTCCGGCTCCAGGCTCAGGTAGCGGGCATAGGCCGTGGAGGCAGCCACATAGTCCCGGGCAGCCTCCGCTGCAGCGGCCAGCTTCAGAACCAGCCTGGCATCATCCGGGTCACTTTCCTGAGCCTGTTGATACGAATAGAGGGCATTCACATAATCCCCTGCTTTCATCATTGCATCTCCGCTCCTTACCCACTCTCGTTTGCCCTGCCCCCAAAGGCTTGGCATTGCAAGGAGTCCTGTTACAAGGCAGAGGAGGAACATTCTTCTGAATCCGGGCATAGTTTTTCTTTTAAAGGATAAGACATCCTGCTTTGTGTGTCAGGGCCGGTGCCAGGCGATGCAACTGATACCCCAGGCTCAGTTCCCACCCTCCGCGCCAGGCCGAAGCAGCTTTTAGTCCTGAATAATTGATCTCATAACTCATTGCGGCATTCCAACCGCTGTGACTGCCGCCAATCCCCAGGATGAGCGCATCGCCGGCGCGGGTGAAGAGGCCGGCATCCAGGGTGATCCTTTCCGGGAAAGCCTGGGTGTAATAGCGGCTGATCCAGGCTCCAACCAGTACTTCATAATGGGTGCCCTGCTTCATCAGCAAAGCGCCCGGCTGAATAAAGAGGTCAGGGCGCAGGAGGTAGGATGCACTGTGATACAGCGTCCAACGGGATTGCAAGGTGGCGGCCGGGTCTTCAAAATGACTCAGTTGCGGGCGATGTGGATGGTGCACCACCCATCCGAATTTCTGAAATCGTTGCCACTCACGACGATACATATAGGTGAGGCCGAAGGCAAGATCAGGGTAAGGGTGTGTGGGGCTGCCACTGACGTCCAGGGCTGAGATTCCGGGATCGAAAGTATTTCCGTTATACTGCTCATCGAAATAAAGCTTACTGCGGTCGAAACTCCTTTCCATTATCCCTCCGCTTGCTCCGGCAATAAGCGTATGTTGATCCACCAAAGGTATGCGAAGGCTGAGATGCAGCAAGACCCCTGTACTGCCATAATCTGCGTCCCCGGCTTTATCCTGCAAAACTGTTGCTCCCCATCCCATACCTGCCTTGCCTTTTAATACCCTGGTTTTCCCGTCAAAAGAGAAATGCGTGGAAACAAAGGGCTTGCTGACGGAGGCCCACTGGCTGCGGTAGCCTCCCGTAAAACGGTATTTTCCCTCAGATTGCCCTGCTTCAGCCGGACTCAGCAAAGGGCCGATGGAGTGGTAATGGAAGAAATGCATATCCTGGCCCTTTGCCGTCATTCCCAACAAGAGTAGGAGAATGATAAGAAGGAAGGGGAGGGTACTGCGCTGCATAGTTTTCCTGGATTATCTGATGAGCGTGACATTGCCTTTCTTTTCAAAAATCTGCTGATCGAAGCAGCGCACTTCCAGGTAATATACATACACTCCCGGCTCACACGCTTTGCCCTTGTATGTGCCGTCCCACCCTTTCAGCTGCTCCTTCGTTTCAAATACCTTCACCCCCCAGCGGTCATAAATCAGCAGCGTCATCTCTGCTGCTACTTGAGAACGGACATACAATACGTCATTCAACTGATCTTCGTTGGGCGTAAAAGCATTGGGGATATAAATATACGGTTCCCGGCAGATCACCTCCTTTACCCATATCCTGAGCGTGTCGGTGAAGCGGCAGCCGTAAGGGTCTGTGGCGCTAAGCACAAAAGTAGTGCTTTGTTCAGGGAAGGCCATTGTTTCAGCCAGGCCTGGGCTGATCACGTAGAATGCAGGTTCCCATTGGTAGGTGATCCCCGGGATGTGGGTGGCTGCGATATAGGCTTGCTGTCCGCGGAAAATGGTGTCGGGCGATCCCCATACTTCCAGGCCTCCAAAAACCCAGTCCACTTCCAGTGTATCCCGGCTGATGATGACGCAGCCATTCTGGTCGGTGACCGTAATGGCATAGGTGCCGGCACAGAGCCCGCTTGCTGTGGCCTGGGTAGATCCGTCTTCCCAGAGGTACTGATAAGGCGGTGTTCCTCTGCTGATGCCCGGGTCGAGGGTTCCGATGCACACTTCCAGGCAGGGCAGGGTGCTTCCCACAGGCTGATCGCTCAGTGGAGGAGGTTGGTTGAGCGCCTCCCCGGCAATGGAAACACATCCCTGGGCATCGGTAATGGTGACGGTATAGTTGCCGGCACAGAGATTCCTGGCGGTATCACTACTGTGGCCGGAGCTCCATTGAAAGAGGTAGGGGGGAGTGCCCCCTGAGGCCGAAGCCCACATCCATCCGTCGCAAAGCCCGTAACAGGAAGGCATCTGAGTCTGGATAGGGGCTGTGAGGATCAGGAAATCAATATGGATGCTGTCTGTCGCTTCGCATAAGCCGTCTGAGACCCTCAGGTAGATGGTCTGTGCCCCGCTGATGGTGAGTTGGAGGGAATCGGCGTAGATATTGGTGTTGAGAATGTTTGAAAAATCAGGCTGGCTTGACCAGTGAAAAGTGAGACCGGCTTTATTGACTTCAGCCCGCAGCAAAAGCTGATTGTCGCATACTGCCGTGTCGGGTCCCAGCTCAACTTCCACCTCGTGAACAAGGATGCGCTGGTAGAGGGTGTCGGCGCATTGTGCGTTGCTGATGATGAGCTGATAATCCTGGCTTTGTGCAACACTGGCTATGGGATTGGGGACCTGGTTGTCGCTCAGTCCGGTGGAGGGCGTCCATTGATATTGAATGGCCGTGTCCGGGCTGGGAGGCAGGCCGATCTGTACCAGGTCGCCCACACAAATGTGGACATCCGGCAGGCTGTCGCTGATTCCCGACAAAACCACCACAAACCTTTGCAGGGTGTCGGCATAGTTGCAGGCGCCGGAGTCGCTGACAACCAGCGTCACCGTATATATCCCCGAGCTTGTCCAGGTGTGCACCGGGTTCTGCAGGGAAGAGCTTGCCCCGTCGCCGAAATCCCATTCCCAGGCCTGGGGGGTGGTGTTGATCCCTTTGGATTTGTCGGTCATTGTGACGGAATAGGGGGCGCAACCCGAGGGAATGGCTTGAAAGTCTGCAATGACCAGGGGCAGTTCAAAGTCCATTTTGATGACGCCATTATTGCAATTGGTGCTGCCATTCAGCTGCGACCAGGCACCGGGCGTGGTGGGAAAGTCGTCTTTTCCCCCGCATCCTGCGCATACCGATTGGTAGATGATCCCTTTTCTGTCGAAACGGCTGGTTCCTCCATCCACGTGCTCGCTGCTCGAGCCGCCATAAAAGGTGGCATAGACCGGTTGGCTCACATCGGGGTTCAAAACCAGAAAATAATAATCTTCATCGTCGGTGGTAGCGTAGAGGGCGTCGGGGGTGAGGGGAAGGCCTGCCGTACCCCCGAAACCATTCAGGGCATTGCCTCCCCAGGCAGAGAGGTAGATGTTGTCGCAGACGTCCACCATAAAGGCCGAGGGAGAGACATCCGGGCCTCCGTTGCCGGTACCCCAGGCGGTACTCCAGATGCGGCTGGCCAGGCCGGGGTGATATTTCGAGATGAACTGCCCTCCTTTGGGCTGGAACCAGCTCACATTGTCGATGAAGTAGCCATTGGTATCGGCGGTCTGTCCCAGCACATAGACTTCTCCGTTCTTATTGGTTTCGATAAAATAACTTTGGTCGTATCGGTTGCTTCCGCAATAGGTGGCAGCCAGGAGGCTTTTCCCGTCGTTGGCGATGCAGTATATATAGCCATCGCTGGAAGTGCCCCCTCCAAAAGCAGCTTGATGTCCTCCGCTTGTATTCAGGTTTGGGGAGGTGGTTCCTCCGGTGGCATAGAGCTCTCCATTCTTACCCAGGGCAATGCTGTATCCGGCATCCAGTCCGCTGCCTCCGACATAGCTGGCCCACATCCTGACGGCCATATCCCGGCTGAACTTGGCGATCACGGCATCCTGTCCACCTCCTCCGTAGGCCGCCTGGATCACCCCGGGCGAGACGGGGATGTTGTTTGAGGAGGTGGAGGAGGTCAGATAAATATTATCCTGCTCATCCACAATCACTTCTCCCCGGATGTCGTCTCCATAATTCTTTTTCAGGGGCGCGCTCATATTCAGCCCGTCGTTGCCGCTGCCCCCGAAATAGCTTGCCGAAAGAAGCTGGGTGCCATCGGGAGAGAAGCGTGCCAGCACCAGGTCGGCTCCCATCGGAAACTGGATCACATTGGTCAGGGTATAGGGAGTGCCCTGGTTGAAGGAAGGATCGTATGCCCCTGCCGGGATGGGGAAGTCGGCAGAACCGGTGGTTCCCAGTACGATCAGCTCGTTGCTGTTGTTTACCACCAGGCTGCTGGGTACCTCATTTCCTGATCCTCCCAGGTAGGTGGCATACCTCAGGAAGCTTCCGCTTGTATCATACTTGCTGAGGGCAATGTCTACCACTCCGGCGGCAAAATTGACCTGGTATGCTCCGGTGGTGACAGGAAAGCCTGTGCCGAAAGCGATGCCGCCTGCATAGAGAAAGCCTTCCTCATCGTAGGTGGCGGTGTAGCCCCAGTTGTCGGCGGTAGATCCGGAATAGGAGGCAAAGGAAAGCACCGGGTCGATGATGAGGGTGTCGGAAGCAACATAGCGGCCCAGCTCAAAGCCCACTTCCTTTCGTTTGTGGATACGGAATCGGCAATCTGCCATTTCTTTTTTCCCTGCAGACCTGGTCCAGGCTATGGGGGCGGCATCTTTGGCCGCACCGAAAGGGGTGGGAATGCTGAGGCGCCCGACCACATCCCTGCTGATTTTCTTCTCCGGGTCGAAAGTAAAACGGATCACTGCGGGATCGCTCCCCGGGGCCACTTGCCAGGTGTACTTCAGCTGCCCTTCTTCCGTGCTGAGCAAAAGATCGATGCCGGGGTATATCTCTTTCACGCAAAGACTTTCATAGGCCGCCACGCCACCGGCCCAGGCGGCGGGGTCGTTGCCCTGAAAGAAATTCAGGTAATAGCTCCGGGATTGCCGGCCAAGGGTTTTGCTTTCTTTGTTTGTATTCAGGAATCGCTGTCGGAAGGCATAATGATCGATGAGGAAGGCTTCTTCCTGCAGAGGGGGAGAAGTGCCCGGACTGGCTTTGTAGGCGGTCAGGCGGTCCACCGCTGCCTGGTCGCGGAGTACAAAGAGCAGGGCATCCTGTTGAATGTACACCACCGCATCGCGCAGCTCCGCCCTGAAGAGCACAGAGGCATCCCACTGCCCCTGGTTCGGCACGAAATCGTAGCGGCTGCGTGCGTGTGGGTCATTGTGCCCGGTAAGAATCAGGACGTGTGACAGCAACAAAAAAACAAAAAGGCGGAAGCCCTTTCCGCGATGGCTAATCATATTGAATCCTCCTACATACAAATATACAAATTAATTGCAGTCAGTGAGCCTGGCCATAATTGGGCAGGAAGGGAAAAAGAATGATCAAATCTGAATGAGCCCTGGCATTGAAGCTAGAACATTGTTTCATTGAAGCTTGAAAAATTCTCCTCCTTTTTCCTCCGTTTTAATACCTAATTTTGTCTATTCTGGTAATCAAAGGCATTTTTATGAAGCATTGCTTTACACTGTCAACCCTTTTTACCCCACACCGCTTGCTGTTCCTGCTTTTGCTGCTTGCGCTCACCCTCCAGCCACAGGCACCCAAAGCACAGGATACGCTGGCTTTTTACCGCTTCGAAAACAACCTCTTCCCCGAACCGGGTTTTCCGGTGCAGGATACGTTGGAGTTTTCAGTTGCATCTGCCTACTATACCCCCGCTGGTTATGAGGGGAGTGCTTTTATTTTTCTATTCGGTGGAAATCATCTGGTTAGTAATTTGCATACGATAAATTATGAAAATGTTTACATCTCGGTCCGGATAAAGAATAATACATCAGGTCCGAAAGTGTTTGAAATTGCATACGATACCGGTATGGGTTTTTTTTCTGACACCACTCTTAACATTCCGGCTAACAACAACTTCGTTGAGTTTCAACTTTCATTGCCTCAATACTGTTGGCACAATCCCGGTTTCGCGATAAGAATTGCTCAAACAACCTCCACATACTGGGGCAACTTTTTCATCGACAACCTCCTCATCTCCGGACAGTATGCTGAGTTTTCCGTCGATCACATCCTGCCCGCTTCCGGTCCGCCGGGTACCCAGGTGCAAATCCACGGAAGCGGATTCCTCAACCTTGTCAACCTAAAGTATGGTAGCGATAGTCTGTTTTATCAAGTTGTCAACGACAGCTTGATCCTCCTGGAAATTCCGGCAGGGGCCACTGTTTCCGCACCTTTCACCCTCTTGGGAAGTGCAGCTTACCAAAGTCCTCAGGAATTTAATCTTATCCTGAACTCAGGCAATTGCTATACGGGGACAGGATTGTTTATTTCTGAATTATGTGAACCAGATTACTCAACTCAGAACTATAACAAGTACATTGAGATCTACAATCCTACTCAAGATATAATTGATTTGCAGGGTTGGGCTGTTATTGCTTATTGCAACATTGGACACTTAACTGCTGATTCTTTCTTCTGGAACCTATCTGGATATATTTATCCTGGCCAAGCAATGACTTGTGGAGCCAATGATCCTGTGCTTACTGCCATTGTGCACGATTTTGCGGAATCTGGCTGGATAGGTGCAGCAGGAAACGTAGCATTTCAATGGGATGGTCAGCATAGGGATGGAGTAGCTTTGCGTCACAATGGAAGCATTGTTGATAAAGTCATAATTGATAATCCGATTGATCCTTATGATGAGTGGTTTAAAAACAGTGTTCTGGTTAGAAATGATTCAATATGTGCACCAAGTCCACAATTGGATTTGACTCAGTGGTCTCGATTACAAAGTCCAACAAGTTTCAATGCGGGTGACCCCCCCAGCACCCCAAAATCCCATACGGTCACCTGCCAGGCCTCGCCCTTCACCTGGAATGCTTACCCTGAGAATGATTCGGTATGTGAAGGAGGGGAGATGGTATTTGGATTAGCCCTGGATGGTGGAGGTTATGCCATTGATTATCAATGGTACGTGCATATGCCCGGAGATACAGCCTGGACGCCCCTTGCCAATGGTGCCGGCATCAGCGGGGCACAAAGCGATAGTTTGCGCATTGCCCAGGCAAGCCTGCAATGGGCGGATGCCCAGTTTTACTGTGAGGCCGAGGCCGCCAGCATATCCTGCGGGGTCACCAGCCGTGCCGTCCGTGCCATCCTGCTGCCAACGCCATCGTCAAGCATCAGCAATGATACCATCGTCTGTGCGGGTAGTCAGGTGCAACTATTCGCCTCTGGCGGAACTGCTTATCTCTGGAGCAACGGAAGCAGTGGCGATACGGTGTCGGTCACGCCTGTGAATGATGGCTACTATAGCGTAAGTGTCAGCAATGTCTTTGGCTGCACCAGCACAGATTCGGTTTTTGTGCAGGTACATCCCCTCCCACTGATCAGCCTGAGCCCGGATACCTCCCTGTGTGCCGGCGACAGTGCCACCCTCTTCGCCTCGGCGCCCAATGCACAAAGCTATCTCTGGTCTACCCAGGACAGTACCCAGAGTATCCGGGTGGGTTCCTCCCCGGCCACCTACAACCTGAGCGTTAGCGACTTCAATGGCTGTCAGGCAGATACATCGGTGAGTATCACCCAACTTCAACTTCCCAATGTAGGGTTTACTTTTCCCCTCTATATGACCTTCTGCATCGGTGATACTGTCCAAATCATTGGTCACAACGCTCAAACATATTTATGGAATGGCATCTATACAGGGGATACCTTCCTGATGGTTCTGGCATCTCAGATGAATATTGTGAATGTGATAGGGACAGACTCCAATGGCTGCAGCAAGTCAGTGACCAATCAGCTCCCGATCGTTTACAGTCTTCCACAACTTTCGCTGTTGATTACTGAGGATACATTGTGTGAGGGAGAGACAACAATTATTAATATTAGCGGCGCCTCAACATATTCGTGGAATCAGGGGCTCGGAAATGGCAGTCAAAAGCAGCTAAGTCCCAATACCACAACTACATACAGTGTAACCGGCACAAGTGCTCAAGGTTGTAAGGAAGACACAAGCTTCACCATCACCGTCCACCCATTGCCGCAAGTGAGCTTGGCGGCTATTGCTCCGGTCTGCGAGGATCAGAGCAGCCTAATCCTGAGCGGAGGCAGTCCTGCCGGCGGTACCTATTCCGGGAGCAATGTCAGCGGTGGCATTTTTAATATTGCTGCTGCCGGTCCGGGAACGCATTCTATCGCCTACACCTATCTGGATCCGCTTACTTTGTGCGAAAACTCAGCCACAGAAAGCATTACCGTGAATGAACTCCCACAGGTGAGCCTTGCTTCTTTCGCCCCGGTCTGCGAGGATCAGAGCAGCCTAATCCTGAGCGGAGGCAGTCCTGCCGGCGGCACCTATTCCGGGAGCAATGTCAGCGGTGGCATTTTTAATATTGCTGCTGCCGGTCCGGGAACGCATTCTATCACCTATACCTATCTGAATCCGCTTACTTTGTGCGAAAACTCAGCCACAGAAAGCATTACTGTATATGAATTGCCACAGGTGAGCCTGGCTTCTTTCGCCCCGGTCTGCGTGGATCAGAGCAACCTAATCCTGAGCGGAGGCAGTCCTGCCGGCGGCACCTATTCCGGGAGCAATGTCAGCGGTGGCATTTTTAATATTGCTGCTGCCGGTCCGGGAACGCATTCTATCGCCTATACCTATCTGGATCCGCTTACTTTGTGTGAAAACTCAGCCACAGAAAGCATTACTGTATATGAATTGCCCCAGGTGAGCCTGGCTTCTTTCGCCCCGGTCTGCGAGGATCAGAGCAGCCTAATCCTGAGCGGAGGCAGTCCTGCCGGCGGTACCTATTCCGGGAGCAATGTCAGCGGTGGGATTTTTAATATTGCTGCTGCCGGTCCGGGAACGCATTCTATCGCCTACACCTATCTGGATCCGCTTACTTTGTGTGAAAACTCAGCCACAGAAAGCATTACCGTGAATGAACTCCCACAGGTGAGCCTGGCTTCTTTCGCCCCGGTCTGCGTGGATCAGAGCAGCCTAATCCTGAGCGGAGGCAGTCCTGCCGGCGGCACCTATTCCGGGAGCAATGTCAGCGGTGGCATTTTTAATATTGCTGCTGCCGGTCCGGGAACGCATTCTATCGCCTACACCTATCTGGATCCGCTTACTTTGTGTGAAAACTCAGCCACAGAAAGCATTACCGTGAATGAACTCCCCCAGGTGAGCCTGGCTTCTTTCGCCCCGGTCTGCGAAGATCAGAGCAGCCTAATCCTGAGCGGAGGCAGTCCTACCGGCGGTACCTATTCCGGGAGCAATGTCAGCGGTGGCATTTTTAATATTGCTGCTGCCGGTCCGGGAACGCATTCTATCACCTATACCTATCTGAATCCGCTTACTTTGTGCGAAAACTCAGCCACAGAAAGCATTACTGTATATGAATTGCCACAGGTGAGCCTGGCTTCTTTCGCTCCGGTCTGCGAGGATCAGAGCAGCCTAATCCTGAGCGGAGGCAGTCCTGTCGGCGGCACCTATTCCGGGAGCAATGTCAGCGGTGGGATTTTTAATATTGCTGCTGCCGGTCCGGGAACGCATTCTATCGCCTACACCTATCTGGATCCGCTTACTTTGTGCGAAAACTCAGCCACAGAAAGCATTACTGTATATGAATTGCCACAGGTGAGCCTGGCTTCTTTCGCTCCGGTCTGCGAAGATCAGAGCAGCCTAATCCTGAGCGGAGGCAGTCCTGTCGGCGGCACCTATTCCGGGAGCAATGTCAGCGGTGGGATTTTTAATATTGCTGCTGCCGGTCCGGGAACGCATTCTATCGCCTACACCTATCTGGATCCGCTTACTTTGTGCGAAAACTCAGCCACAGAAAGCATTACCGTGAATGAACTCCCCCAGGTGAGCCTTGCTTCTTTCGCCCCGGTCTGCGAAGATCAGAGCAGCCTAATCCTGAGCGGAGGCAGTCCTGCCGGCGGCACCTATTCCGGGAGCAATGTCAGCGGTGGCATTTTTAATATTACTGCCGCCGGTCCGGGAACGCATTCTATCGCCTACACCTATCTGGATCCGCTTACTTTGTGTGAAAACTCAGCCACAGAAAGCATTACCGTGAATGAACTCCCACAGGTGAGCCTGGCTTCTTTCGCCCCGGTCTGCGTGGATCAGAGCAGCCTAATCCTGAGCGGAGGCAGTCCTGCCGGCGGCACCTATTCCGGGAGCAATGTCAGCGGTGGGATTTTTAATATTGCTGCTGCCGGTCCGGGAACGCATTCTATCACCTACACCTATCTGGATCCGCTTACTTTGTGTGAAAACTCAGCCACAGAAAGCATTACCGTGAATGAACTCCCACAGGTGAGCCTTGCTTCTTTCGCCCCGGTCTGCGAAGATCAGAGCAGCCTAATCCTGAGCGGAGGCAGTCCTGCCGGCGGCACCTATTCCGGGAGCAATGTCAGCGGGGGCATTTTTAATATTACTGCCGCCGGTCCGGGAACGCATTCTATCACCTACACCTATCTGGATCCGCTTACTTTGTGCGAAAACTCAGCCACAGAAAGCATTACCGTGAATGAACTCCCACAGGTGAGCCTTGCTTCTTTCGCCCCGGTCTGCGTGGATCAGAGCAGCCTAATCCTGAGCGGAGGCAGTCCTGCCGGCGGCACCTATTCCGCGAGCAATGTCAGCGGGGGCATTTTTAATATTGCTGCCGCCGGTCCGGGAACGCATTCTATCACCTACACCTATCTGGATCCGCTTACTTTGTGCGAAAACTCAGCCACAGAAAGCATTACCGTGAATGAACTCCCACAGGTGAGCCTTGCTTCTTTCGCCCCGGTCTGCGTGGATCAGAGCAGCCTAATCCTGAGCGGAGGCAGTCCTGCCGGCGGCACCTATTCCGGGAGCAATGTCAGCGGTGGCATTTTTAATATTGCTGCTGCCGGTTCGGGTACGCATTCTATCACCTATACCTATCTGGATCCGCTTACTTTGTGCGAAAACTCAGCCACAGAAAGTATAACAGTAAATGATCTTCCCCAACTCACCCTAAACCTTCCTCCGCCTTTCTGCATCGACGATTCTGTGATGCTGCCCCAATGGGTAAATCCGGGCGGGGGCACCTACAGCGGCACTGGCATCAGCCAGGGGAGTTTTGATCCTCAACTGGCCGGTGCCGGAACACACCAGATCCACTACCATTATAATGATGCGAATAGCTGCAGCGCCGATACCGCTTTCACGGTGGAGGTGGAAATGCGTTACCGTATCGGGGGACATTTATTATATGATGCAGATCCCGCCCGCCCGATGCCAAATCCCAGCCGGGTCTGGGTCAGCAGTGCGAGTCCGCCTTACCTGGATTCAAGCTATGTGCAGAACGGGGCCTTCCGTTTCTCCTGTCTGGAGAGCGGCAACTATCAGCTGCAGGCCGCCACCGATGTGGCCTGGGGCGGCTCCAATGCCTCCGATGCACTGGCAGCCGCACGCTACAGTGTTGGCCTGATGTCCCTCTCACCCCTTCGCCGTCTGGCCGCCGATGTGGATATGTCGGGCTATGTGAATGCCGGCGATGCCCTCTACATCCTGAACCGTTTTGTGGGAAATATTTCTTCTTTCCCCCGTCCTGACTGGATTCTGCCTTCTCAGACCCCTCTTCTGCAAGCACAGCATCTGGACAGCCTGGTGCTGGGTGCGATATGCAGCGGGGATGTGGATGGAAGCCATCAGCCTCAGGGAATCAAGCAGGAGGAATCCTATGCGATGCAGCATTCCCTTCTTCCGATCGAAGAGAAAGAAGGATTCACGGCCAACTTTCCCAGGATTTGGGTGTCTTCTCCCCGGGAATGGGGAGCGGTATCCCTGCGTCTGCGCATTGATCCGCCGGAAGCCTTTGGCGGATTGGAAGCGCTGCTGCCGGATGCGGTCTGGCAGTATAAAGACGGGGAACTGCGCTTTGCAGCTTACAGCCTGGAGGGGCAGCCTTGCACGCAGGAATATCCGCTCTTCTTCCTTCGTAATGCTTCGGAAATGATCAGAAACGTAGCGGTTTTATCGGGCACTGAATTGGCCGATAGGGCAGGAGGGCCGCTGAAAGAGGCGGTGCTGTTGCTGGGGATGCCTCAAAGCACTGTTGCCGGAGTGCAGCTCTGGCCCAATCCGGCCCGCGATGCAGTGCATATCCGGATTAAAGGATGGGAAGAAGGGGAGAAGGTGCGCTGGACATTGCACCAAACATCGGGACAAATAGTGAAAGAAGGCTTAGAAAGAAAAGGAATATTTATGCTCCCTGTGGCCGAACTTGTGCCGGGAGTTTACGTAATAAGCCTGGATTGGGGTGAAGGTGATGCCACCCGCACGGAACATCACCGTATAGTTAAGACAGAATGAAGCTGAAGATACTTTGGGTTTTACTGCTGTGTGGCTTGCTGGGGGCGTCGGGACAGGCACAGTCCATTTCAGTGCATATTGGCAGCGACAGCCTTTGCGGTCCGGGCACGGTGGAAATTCCCGTGACGGTGACGGGCTTTTCTAATGTGGCAGGTTTCACCCTGATCACTCAGTTTGATAGTACCGTACTGCAATATCAGGATATAGTTGGTATTCATCCTTCTTTGCTTTTGGGAAGTGGAGTTGCAGATACTTTATTTTATAATCTCTTCCCCGATTCAGCTACACTTAGCGTAACCTGGCTGAATTTCGCCTCACAAAGCCTGAACAATGGGGATACCCTCTTTGTGATTCAATTCAATTATCTTGGAGGCACATCCTCACTTTCAGTTTTTTCACCAGCGAGTGGTTTTTTCAGTATTTCGGGTTTGCCTGTCGCGGTGTCTTATCACCCCGGCCAGGTTCACCAGGCCAGTCCCCCGGCCATCCTGACCCATCCCTGGGATGAAAGTATTTGCCTTGGTTTTGAGGCTTTTATGGAGGCTTATGGCAGCGGCGCCACGGCCTATCAATGGGAGTATTTGCCTCCCGGAGGTAGTTGGGGTAGTATTCCTCCCACCTCCGGGCAGGGACTGCAGTCGCCCTGGGCAATGTTTTTCCCGGACTCAGCCGGCGTTTATGCCATCCGCTGCATCGTATCGGATTACTGTGCCGATACCACGGATGTGGTCTACCTCACCGTAAACCCGCCCCCTCAGATCCAGGTGCAGATCGATACCACCATTCTGGCCGGACAGCCGGCTTATCTGAGTGCAAATGGCGGAGATTATTACCTATGGAGTACCGGCAGCCAGCAGCCGCAGGATACCGTGAGTCCGCTCCAGAGCACCACCTATAGCGTCACCGTGGCGGATACGAACTATTGCGAAGCCACCGACAGCGGGCTGGTCGTGGTGACCTCCCTGCCCGCAGTAAGCCTCAGCCTGGGCCAGGTGTCGGGCTGTGGGGATACGATCTATGTGCCGGTCATTGGGCAGGGGCTGGATAGTGTGGGGGCGATCAGTATACATATCTTTTTTGATCCGGCACAAATGAGTTTGCCGCTCACTCAGGTCACACCCGCATTGCCTTCCTTTGTTTATCAGTCCAATCTGAATCCTGGAATCCTTCAAGGGAGTGTCTCCGGTAATCTGATAAACATACAATGGTCTCATTTCCCGGGGCCTGTCAGCATACAAAGTGATACCCTCTTGTGGCTCACCTTCATTTCAAATTCGGGTTATTCTACTTTAGAATGGGATAGCCTTAATACAGCCGTTGGCCCTGGGTTGATGGCGCAAAATCCCCTCATTCTTTCAAATGGTTCCATAGAGATTTTTTCCAATCCTCCGCCTCCGGTGGCCAGCGGCGACAGTATTTGCAGCGGAGAGGCCCCAAGCCTTAACGCTGCCGGTACAGGCACCTTGAATTGGTACAACCTGCCGCTTTCGTCACTCCTGCACCAGGGAGCCAATTATGCGCCCGCCCTTACCACCCCTGGCTTATATGCTTACTATGTGAGGCAAATTGACAGCAATGGATGTGAAAGCGCTGGAGATACTGCACAGCTGCGGATTTATCCTGTTCCCCTGGTGGATGCCGGCCTTCCGGATACCATTCCCTTTGGCCAGTTCGTCAACCTGAATGGCAGCGCCAGTGGAGGCAGCCTGCCCTATCAGTTTTCCTGGTCGCCCGACAGCCTCGCCCTGAATCCGGCAGCAGCCACTACGCCCACCCTGCCCCTGACCCAAACCACCTCCTTTGCCCTGGAAGTGGAAGACGCCAACAGCTGTCAGGGCATCGACAGTGTGCTGATTGTGATTACAGGGGGAGCCCTCACCATTGATGTGCTCAGCGCCAGTCCGGCCGCCGCCTGTCCGGGCGACAGCATTCAGATGCACCTGCAGGTCTCCGGTGGCAACCCACCCTTTTCCTATTTCTGGATGCCGGATTTCCTTTTCAGCGATCCTTTTATTGCCAACCCCCGTATGGCTTCCGACAGCAGCGTGCGGGTATATATCGAAATCAGCGATGGATTCAATTGGGTGATGGATTCAATAGATATCGTGATCCATCCCTTGCCGGAGGATGTAGCCTTTGAGGGAGATTCACAATATTGTCCGGGTACCGCCGGGGCGCCCCTCTGGCTGGACAACAGCGGCGACAGCATTCTCTACGAACTTTACCGCGACGGAAACCTGGAGGCCGGACTGATGGGCCTGAACGATACCCTGCATTTCGGGATGTTCTACGATACAGGTGTTTATACGGTACTGGCGATAGACACGGCCACGGGCTGTCAGCGTTGGCTGAGCGACAGTGTGGTTTTGGAAATCCTGGAGGCTCCGGTGGCAGAGATGCTGCCGGATACCAATATGGCCATCTGCCTGGGGGATGCATTGCTCCTTACAGCTACCCAGACAGGCGGGAATACTTTCCAGTGGGTGCGGCAGCCCGGGATTTCCTCCATCCCGACCACCCTTTCTGTATTGAATGATATTCCTTCTCCCCCGGGAATGTATTATTATACCCTGATTGTTACGAATGCCGATGGCTGCAGCGACACCAGCCAAACGGTAGAGGTGCAGGTGAATGCCCTGCCGATCGCTTCGATCTGGGCACCGGCGGAGTTATGTGAAGATGCCTCTGTGCTTATCTCCAGCGCGGGCTCTGCCGGAAGCGGGACCCTTTCTACACAATGGCTGGGCACGGCAACCGGCTATATGGGCAACCTTTTTACCCAGACACCCGCTTTTCAGGGTGCTCCGGCCGGTACTTACAGCCTTGAGTTGATTGTCTGGGATTCCATAGGATGCACGGATACAGCCGCAGTTTCCATCCAGGTAAACCCCAGCCCCCAGCTCAATGCCGGTCCGGATACCACAGTAGCTTACGGCAGTGCGGTGCAGCTTTATGCCGACAGCGGACAGAATATCAACCTGAACTATTCCTGGGCCCCGGCCACTTTGCTGAACAATGCCGGCATCCCCAACCCCCAAACCCTTCCACTCACAACCACCACCTGGTTCAATGTCTATACCTACGACACCAATACCATCTGCGCTGCCTCCGATTCCCTGCTGGTCACCGTACTGGGCAGTGCCGTACGCATCGACAGCCTCTTTGTTTCGGCTCCGGCGGTTTGTCCGAATGATACTATCACCCTACAAGCCTTTGTCAGCGGGGGCAGCGGGCAATATGCCTATCAATGGTCGGCGGGGGCTTTTCCGCAGGGCGATTCCATCGTGCAAATTGTGGCCCCATCCGGCGCCGGTACCCAGTTTTATGCCCTGACCGTCACGGATACCATTACCGGGGAATTTGATACTATAAATGGCTATATCCAGGTCTATTCCCTTCCAGTGGTGCAGTTTCCTTCCCAGAGTGAGTGCGAAGGAGACAGCCTTATTCTGGATGCCATACTCCAGACCCCTTCCCAGGCGCCCTACACCTATTCCTGGTCGGGCCCGGGTAATTTTTCAGCAAGCGGAAATCCTGTGAGCATTCCAAATGCCGCCACAATGAATGCCGGAACCTATCAGCTCTTGATGGAAGATGGCAATGGCTGCCGGGTGCAGTACCAGAACAATGTGATTGTCAGGGATACCCCCAATGTGACGATATTCAGTGCAGATACCCTGATCTGTCCGGCCCAGCCAGCACAGTTGCAGGCCCTTGTAACGGGCGTACTGGCCACTCCTACTTACATTTGGAATACTACCCCTCCGCAAACGGCTTCCAACCCGGTAGTTTATCCGCAGGACACCACCTTATACACGGTAACAGTTACTGCCAGCAATTGCAGCGCCTCGGCTTCCATCCAGATCAATACCCTGCCGGGCGTGGTTTCTTATATCGATACCAGTTTTTGTGAAGGCGATTCCGTCTATCTTAACAACCAATGGTACAGCCAGCCGGGCTTTTATTTTGACTCTACGGTAACCCAGGCGGGCTGTGATTCTATCATCAGCATCACTATCCAAACCTGGCCTTTGCCGGTGGATGTGGGAGAGACGGTTCTGGACACCTCCCTGATTGCCTGTTATCCATTGGATGGGAATGCACAGGATGGCAGTGGAAATGCCTTACACGGGATATTGAATGCCCCTGTGGGTAGCACCAATCGCTCGGGACTGGCAAATGCCGCCTTGGTATTTGACGGGATCAATGATGAAATTGTAGTGCCCCACGCCCCGGAATTGGATTTCGGATCCCAGGATTTCACGCTGGTGGCCTGGATATATCCTACCGACTTCCCTGGGAATATGGGTCTGAATGCCATCCTTACCAAGCATACCGGAGATGATGGTTCCTGGCTTTTCAGGGTGGCACTGGACCCTTCAAACAGCAATTCCCCGAGGATTAATTTCGAGACAAATCATCCGACCCTGCGCTATTACGGCAATACGCCCATACAACTCAATACCTGGCAAATGGTGGCCGTTACGCGCAGCGGAAACAATTATACCTTTTACGTGAACGGGCTTCCGGATGGCAGCTTCAGCGATACCAAATCCTTTTACACAAATGAACCATTGCGTTTCTCCGGACAGGGCAATGTGACCGACGAACGCTTTAGCGGAGCAATGGATGATGTACGCATCTTTGGCAGGGCACTGAGCAGCGCTGAAATGGCAAGTCTGTACACTTCCAGCTGTGTGTGCAACTGCTTCCCGGGAGATTCGCTGGAATTGATCCTGGCCAGGGACACCCTCTGCGAAAACGAGTCCACCAGCCTGCACATCCTGCCTTCACAACCAGGGATACTATATTTCCTTTCCGACACGACGATTCCTTCCTCCTTTATCACCAGTGCTTACGGCAATGGCGACAGCCTGACATTCGCGATTCCTGGCGGTATTGCGGCCACTACTTTCCACATCCTGGCGGTGGACACCCTTTCCGGCTGCTTCCGATACCTGGACACCCTCATCCATATTCACCGCCTTCCCCTGCCTCTTATCAGCATCACTGGCGACAGCCTGATCTGTCAGGGTGAAACAACCCAACTTACTGCAAGTGGTGGGCAAAGCTATCTTTGGAATACCATACCACCTTCGAGTGCGGCTTCGGTGAACGTAAGTCCTTCCGCAACAAACCAATATTCGGTTACGGTAAGCCTGGATGCTTGTGTTGATTCCGCCCAAAGCCTGGTCACGGTCATTCCCCCGGTCTTTACCCAATCCTTTGATACAATATGCGAGGGCGACAGCCTGGAGATCGCCGGACAGTTTTACAGCCAGTCGGGGACCTACAATGATACCCTGGTTGCTTCCAGCGGCTGCGACAGCATTGTAAGCGTCCACCTCACCATTTACCCCGCTCCCTGGGCCATCCTTCCTGCCATCCCTTCGGTTTCCAATTGTACCGACAGCCTGGTGGATCCCCGCGATGGCCGCATCTATGAAACCACCCTGATCGGAAACCAATGCTGGATGGCGGAGAACCTGAATTACGGGACGATGATCAACAGCAGCAACCAGATGGGAAACAATGGGGTGGCTGAAAAATACTGCTATGCCAACCAGCTTTCTTCCTGCAATAGTTTTGGCGGATTATACCAATGGGAAGAGCTGATGCAATATGCATCCACAGCCGGGATACAGGGGGTATGCCCTCCGGGATGGCATATCCCCTCGGATAATGAGTGGAAAGTGCTGGAAGGAAGGGTCGATGGAGTATTTGGTGTGGGCAATGCCGAATGGGACAATGTCGCTTGGCGGGGCTATGATGCCGGGTATCAGTTGAAGGACAGCCTTCTGTGGGCCAATTTTGGCGGTGGGATCAATGGCTATGGTTTCACGGCCAGACCCGGGGGCAACCTGAATCCTACCGGCAGCTTTGTCGGGCTGATAGAACTGGGGTCATTCTGGACCTCTTCCACAGATCCTGTCACATCTCAGCCCTTCCGTCGGCTGCTGAACTGGTCGCAGAACCGGGTTTTCCGTTCTCCTGAAAATCCGGGAGCCGCGCTCTCGGTGCGTTGTGTGAAGGACACCCTCATCAATCCTCCGGGTGCCATCCAGATATGGCATTCCGACAGCATTTGCGAAACAGAAGAAGCATACATCCACATCCTCAGCTCTCAGCCCGGGGTGGAGTATTTCCTGTATGATACCAATACACCCCCTGCCTTCACGGATGTCGGGATGGGCAATGGAGATACCCTGACCTTTGTGATTCCTCCTTTCACGGCGCCGGGAGCTTATGAGATATTCGCAATGGATATGGCTTTTGGGTGTGAACGTCTCTTGGATACACTGATAGAGATTGTGGTGACCCCCTTGCCCCAGGTCAGCCTGACCCAGGATACCGCCATTTGTTATGGCAGCAGCATTACCCTTGTTGCTGGCGGCGGACAGCACTATGCCTGGAATACAATGCCCCCGGCTTTCGGGAACAGCCTGACGATGTACCCGACCATCCTTTACCAATACACCGTTACCGTGACCACCAATGGTTGCAGCGATTCGGCCTCGGTATGGGTGGACGTATTGCCGCTTTCCTACGATACGGTTTATGCGGAGATATGTGAAGGAGATACCTTCTTCTTTGAAAACTACCCTTATACCCAGGCCGGCATCTTCACCGATACGCTTATCAGCAGCAATGGGTGCGACAGTATTCTCTCCCTCAACCTTAGTGTACACCCCTTGCCTTACGGCCTGGGTGCGGCGGTGGCCGTAGTGCCCGGCTGTGCTTCCCCGATGGTTGATCCGCGGGATGGGAAATCCTATGATATTGTGCAGATCGGCACTCAGTGCTGGATGGGGGAGAATCTGGATTACGGGGCGATGATCCCCTTATCCTCAACCCAGAGCAATAATGCACTGGCTGAAAAATATTGCTACGACAACATCCCCGCCAATTGTGACTTATACGGTGGTTTATATACCTGGGATGAGATGATGAGCTATGCTTCCTCTGCAATGAACCAGGGGCTTTGTCCTCCTGGTTGGCGCATTCCCACGGATAATGACTGGAAAGCGCTGGAAGGTGCTTCGGACAATGGCTTCGGCCCCGGCAATGCCGTATGGGACAATACCGGATACCGGGGTACAGATGCCGGCTACCGCTGGAAATCACTGACAGGATGGAACAACAACGGACAGGGCAACAATGCCCTCGGCTTAAATGTCTATGCTTCCGGGCAGGCCCTTCCTTTGTCAGCGTATCAAAACCAGGGCGCCTACGCCCATTTCTGGTCTTCATCCAGTGGCAGTGGCGCCACCTCAGGCCAGGCCTGGAAGCGGGAGCTGAACTGGAACCAAAGCGGGGTGGGCAGGTTGTTCAATGACAAAGGCCGGGCCCTTTCGGTGCGCTGCCTGAAGGATTCACTCTTCTCTTCAGTACCTGTGCTCACCTTACAGCACGGCGATTCGCTTTGCAGCTATGACAGCCTCTATATTTCTCTGGAAAACAGCCAGGACGGCATTCAATATACCCTGATCGAAACCCAGAGCCAGCAATCCTTCTCCTCGCCCCAGGCGGGCAATGGAGGAACTTTGGTATTTGCGGTGCCCCCGGCCTTTACGGGCGGATATTTTGAGATCATTGCAGAAGACACCCTGCATTTCTGTACACGGGTGCTGGATAGCCTGATCCATATCACCGTATTGCCGGATCCCCAGGTTTCCATCAGCCCGGGCGATACTACCCTCTGTGCCGGAGAAAGCATTACGCTGATCGCCGCTGGCGGAGGTACATACCAGTGGACCAATGGTCCGCAGACTGCCCAGAATACCGTCTCACCCCCGATGACGACACAATATGCTGTTTTTGTGAGCCTGGATGGTTGCAGTGCGATGGACAGCGTCACCATCAGTGTGACGCAGCTTCCTATACCTGTCCTTCACCCGGATACCGCCATTTGTGCGGGTGACAGTATTCAGTTGTGGGCTTCCGGAGGCTCCCAGTATTTCTGGTCGCCGGGGGCAGGCCTCAGTCAGCAGGATATTCCGGATCCCTGGGCTTCTCCGGTAACAACAACAATGTATTATTTGACGGTAACAGAACAAAACTGCGGCGCGGAAGACAGTATGCTGATTGAAGTACATCCCTTGCCAATTGTGATGGCAGGGCCTGATACCAGCATTTGCGCGGGCGAAAGCCTCGAGCTTTACGCCAGTGGGGGTAGCACTTATGAATGGAATACAGTGCCGCCCCAATTCGGGGATACCATCCTGTTGCAAGCTTCGTCCTCCTACCTCTATGAAGTGAATGTAACAGACAGCAACGGATGCAGCAATCTGGCCACGGTCCAGGTGAGCGTGAATCCTGTGCCTCTCGTGGATGCGGGTATTGATGTGACTGTCTCCTACGGGTCTGATACTGTGCTATATGGCAGCGCTTCAGGCAGCGCCGGGCCATACAGCTACGCCTGGAATCCTTCGGCCCTTCTGAATAATCCCGGCCTGGCACAGCCTTCCACCCTGCCAATGACCGCCAATACCACCTTCTATCTCAGCGTGACGGATGTGCTCAGTGGCTGTGGCGGCATTGATAGTATGACCGTATTTATCACCGGCGGACCGATGCAGGTGGACAGCTTCAGCGCAAATCCGGATGGGGTTTGTCCGGGAGATTCCTCCAGCCTGGTGGTCTATGTCAGCGGGGGAACGGGACAATACTTCTATCAATGGGAAATCCTCAATGGCCCGGTGATCGGGCAGGATAGCCTGGTGCAGGTTTCTCCTGCCAATACAACCGACTATCGTTGCATTGTTACCGACAGCTTGCGTTGGGACACAGTTTATGTAAGCGTCGAAGTCTTCCCCAACCCTGTCCTGGTTCTTTCACCCGATACCAGCCTTTGCCCGGCGGATACGATTACCCTGACCGCCAGTGGGGGAAGCTGGTACCGCTGGGACAGCCTGCCACTCTCCCAGGCATCACATATCTTATGGCAGGCTAATGCTGCCGGAGCAGTTGTGGTGGAAACCATTGATTCCAATGGATGTACTGCCGTGGATAGCATCCTGATCACTTTGCTGCCTTTGCCGCAGATTCAGACGATCATTTCCAATCCTGTGTGTGAAGACAACCTGATCGCCCTGCTGTCGGATATCGTTCCCGGCGGCGGAACCGTGGCACCCTACCAGGCGCTATGGACCGGACCTTCAGGCTTCAATGCACAGATCTATGATACCGTTATTCCTGCAGCCCAGCTTACAATGGAAGGGATGTATTATTTCAGTCTGACCGATGGAAATGGCTGCCGTGTGCAGGATTCCGGCTATGTGACCGTATATCCGCTGCCTCAGCTCACGATGAGTGTGGTGCCCAATGGGGTTTGTGAGAAGGATAACGCTTTCCTGATCACTGCCACTCCCTGGCCGGGGGGAACTTTCACCGGCACTGGTTTACAGAACAATTTCAACGGAAGCGCCTGGTTCCGACCCTGGATCGCGGGAGCCGGCGGGCCATACGACCTGAGTTATCTTTTCACCGACACCAATGGCTGTGCGACCGATACTACGGCATACATTATCGTGCATCCCCAACCCGATGCCGAGATTCTTGGTCTGCAATCGTCCTATTGTGTGAATGATCCCATCGATACGCTCTTTGGCCAGCCATCGGTTGGCGGAGTATTCACTGGCCCGGGCATTACGAATATCAACCCGGGGGTGGCCCTCTTTGATCCCGCCCTTGCGGGAAGCGGCAGCAACCTTTCGATCCATTACAGCTATCTGGATGTGACGGGTTGCGGAGATGATACGGTTTATACCGTAGATGTCCTGCCTCAACCCACGGTGCTGACCTTTGGGGATACCGCGATCTGTTCCGGAGATACCGCCACGATTTCTGCCTCCGGGGGCACCACGTATCAATGGAGCCCGACGGCGGGGCTATCTTTGCCGGGTATTGCAAATCCGCAGGCCAGTCCGGCAATCACCACAACCTATTATGTGACGGTCACTGAAAGCGGCTGCAGCAGCGTGGACAGCGTAAACGTGGTCGTCCTGCCGCTGCCTCCCGCCTTTGCGGGCAATGATACCTTCTACTGTGCGGGGGACAGTGTGAGCCTGACTGCCAGCGGAGGTATTTCGTATCTATGGAGCAACGGAATGGGCGGGGCGAGCATCACTGTGGCGCCGGTGATCCCTACCCTCTACGGGGTGACGGTAAGCGATGGCATTTGTACAGCAAGTGATACGGTGCAGGTATCGCCCATCGCCTTGCCTGTGGCGGATGCCGGGCCCGACAGCAGCCTTTGTGCCGGCGACAGCCTGCAATTGCAGGCCTCGGGCGGCAGCGGCTACCTGTGGAGTCCCGCCCTCAGCCTGAGCCAATCCAATATTGACAACCCCTTTGCCTTCCCTACGGCATCCACAATGTATTACGTCACGGTGAGTGATCAGGGTTGCAGCGCAGCCGACAGTGTTTTTGTAGAAGTGATTCCGCTTCCTGTCATTACCCTCTCCCAGGACACCACCATTTGTGCCGGAGATACGGCCTTTCTTGCAGGCGGAGGAGGAGGAAGCTACGCCTGGTCACCGCAAGCCGGTTTATCGGCACCCAATGCTTCGCAGACTTTGGCCTTCCCGACGGTGACGACATTATACACCCTCACAGTGGAAGAGAATGGCTGCAGCAGCTCAGCCGGGGTGAATGTACAGGTACAGGCTTTGCCACCTGCCAATGCGGGTGCGGATACGGCCTTTTGTGTGGGCGACAGCGTCCAGCTTACAGGCAGCGGTGGCCTGAGCTATGTTTGGAGTACAGGTGCCACAACACCATCCATCTATGTACAGCCGGCCGATACAGTCTATTATTACCTGAGTGTGAGCGATGGATTGTGTGAAGCATCGGACAGTGTGCGGGTGCACCCCAAACCTAATCCCGTGGCGGATGCCGGTCAGGATACCGTGGTCTGTCTGAATGACAGCGTAGCCTTACACGGACAGGGAGGCACTTCCTGGTTGTGGGCACCCGCTGGCGGATTGTCCTCGACCACCGTCGCACAGCCTATGGCTTCTCCAGCCGCTTCCGGCTTTTATTATCTCACCGTCAGTGATAATGGATGTACGGGTACCGACAGCGTCTATGTGGATGTCTTGCCCCTGCCGCCGGCGGATGCAGGTCAGGATACCAGTATTTGTGCCGGGGCTTCAGCCCTGCTGACAGCTTCCGGGGGCACATCCTACACCTGGAGTACCATCCCGGTGCAAACCAGCGCACAGATCAATGTCAGCCCGGCAAATACGACAATCTATTATGTGAGTGTTTCGGATGGACAATGCAGTGCGGTGGATAGTGTTACGGTCAATGTGGATCCACTGCCCCAGATCGTACTGACCCAGGACACGGCTATTTGTGAGGGAGACGATGCGGTACTCAATGTATCAGGCGGAGGAACTTACGTCTGGAGTACCGTGCCGGCTTCAACTGCAGCCCAGGTCACCGTATCTCCTGCCAATACCACCACCTATTATGTGAGTGTGAGCATTGGACTGTGCGAAGCGGTGGACAGCGTAGAAGTAGAAGTTATTCCGCTGCCCCTGGCCGAAGCCGGTCCGGATACCAGCTTCTGTGCCGGTGACAGCATCCGTTTGAATGCCAGCGGGGGCACGCAATACCTTTGGAGTCCTGCCAGTGGCTTGAGTGCCGTCAATGTATTCAACCCCTGGGCTTCACCCGCAGCCAGCCAGATGTACTATGTCGCGGTAAGTGCTTTGGGATGCAGTGCCTCGGATAGTATTTATCTGACAGTTATCCCCCTTCCGCTGGTCGATGCCGGTCCCGATACCAGTATCTGTCCCGGCATCCCGCTCCAGCTCAGTGGCAGCGGAGGCACAAGCTATCAATGGGCTCCGGCGACTTTCCTGGATGATCCCCTGATTGCAAACCCTGTCGCAACACTGAATACCGCGCAAACCTTCTATCTGACAGCCACGGAAAACGGCTGCAGTGCCAGCGATTCTGTAAGGGTGGATATGCATCCTTTACCCTTGCTTGCCGTTGACCCTTCGAATCCTGAAATCTGCGCAGGTGCATCCATTGTCCTTACAGCCACAGGTGGAACGAATTATCAATGGAGTCCGGCATCCGGGTTGAATACGACGGCGGGTGCAGTGGTGATCGCCTCACCCCTTACGAGTACCCTCTATACCCTTAGTGGCGAGAATGCTTTTGGCTGCATCGACAGCATTGATGTCCAGCTTACGGTCCATCCGCCTCCTGTGATCCTGGCCGCCCTCGACGATCCCGTAATCTGCCGGGGCGAAACGGTGGAGATTCAGGCCAGCGGAGCGGAGCACTGGCTATGGTATCCAAAATCGGGATTGAACTCCGATACCAGCGGTACCGTGATCGCCTCTCCCTCCTGGACGACAGTGTATACCCTGGTGGGATTCAGCGCCCAGGGATGCAGCGATACACTCGAGATAGAGATTACCGTGCTGGATCGCATCCGGCTTGACCTGGGTCCGGATCGCCATTATTGCAGCGGGGAGGAAATCTTACTTGAAATCCCTTCCGACAGCAGCATTACTTATGTTGAATGGCAGGATGGTTCATCGACACCCTTCTATATTGTCACCGAGCCCGGAACATATTGGGTTTTTGTGGACAATGGCGTTTGTCCGGAAAGCGATACCCTGATACTCTACCCCTGCACAGATATATGGATACCCAATGCTTTTACGCCCAATGGGGATGGGCTGAATGAATTCTTTGAGGTGAAAGCCTCCACGGATTTATATGCCTATGAGATATGGATTTTTAATCGTTGGGGAGAATTGGTATACAATGCCACAGACATCCGTTTGCCCTGGGATGGCCGGCATAAGGGAGAAGAGGCCCCCATAGGGGTGTATAATTATGTGATCGAGTATACCGGCAGGGCCGATGTGGCCATCCAGCGATCCCATCGTAGAACAGGCAAAATTGTGCTAATCAGGTAGATTGTTCTTTTTTGTATTTTTACCAAAATCCCTCTTATGCCTTCTGCCTTAAAGCGATTCCGCTCCTGGTTCAGGAGCGAGACCCTGGAATCTTATGAAAGTCCGCTTAGCGGGACACTGGAAGTGAGCCTGCTCTGTGGCAAGCCGGTCCTGAATTCTGATACTTCAAATTACAGCTTCGGCAGCCTGCACAAGGTGATGCAGCGTGTGCTGAAGGATGAAGCCTTAAAGGTGATTGAACTGGAACCGGCACTAATCCTGGGCCTGGGCGCAGGGTCGCTGATGCATATTTTCCGTAAGGAGTGGCAGTGGGATGTCCCGGTGACCGGAGTTGAAATCGATCCCATCGTGCTGCAAGCCGGCCGTAAGTATTTTGAGCTGGATAAGTATGAAAACCTGGATATCGTTCAGTCGGATGCGCTGGATTATGTCAGGCAATGCGATCGGGAATACGGCTTGATCATCGTGGATGTGTATGTCGGATCTGAGGTTCCTGCTGCTTTGCAGGAGGAGGCCTTCATTCGGCAGCTGGCCCGAATCACGTCCCGTCCCGGTATGGTGTTGTTTAACCGTATGGTGTCCGATAAGGAAGGCGCACACGCAACGGCCCGCTTGCTGAGCTGGATGGAGCAGCACTTTGACGTGGCCCGTATGCGTCGGATCAAAGGAAGGTGGAGTAATCACATTATTATTGGAGAGTTTGTAAAGAATGACAAAACGGTTTTCGGACAATTCCCGGACGGCAAACGCTGAGCCGTCCTATGATCCTGCCCCGCGTATCGCGCAGGAGCTTCAACTCAGCCTTCGGCAGGTTTCCAATACCCTGCTTTTATTAAGTGATGGAGCCACTGTTCCTTTCATAGCGCGCTACCGGAAGGAGATGACAGGGGGAATGGATGAGGTGCAGATTCGTGCGGTGCGCGAAGGTGCGATCCGTCTGAGAGAGTTGGAAAGACGTCGGCTCTACATCCTTGAGAGTATACGCAGTCAGGATGAGTTGAGTTTGGAGTTGGAGCAGGAAATCCAGGCGGCCGACTCCCTGGAGCGACTCGAGGATTTATACCTGCCCTACAAGCCCAAAAGGAGGACGCGGGCCACAATGGCCAGGGAAAAGGGTCTGGAACCCCTGGCCAGGGTACTGATGGACCAGAAAGAGCAGGATCCGGTACACAGGGCGGCCAGCTTTGTGAATGAAGAGAAAGGGGTGAAGGATGAGCAGGAGGCCCTGGCGGGTGCCCGGGATATCATTGCCGAATGGATCAGCGAGGATGTGCGGGCGCGGGAAAAAATGCGTCAGCTCTTTCGCAGACGGGCCAATATGCAAAGCAGCCTGGTAAAGGGAAAGGAAGAAGAGGGGCAGAAGTACAGCGATTATTTTCAGTATTCGGAAACACTGCATCAAGCCCCTTCACACCGGGTGCTGGCAGTGCTCAGGGGAGAAAGGGAGGGATGCCTGCGACTGCATATCTCGCCTCCGGAAGAAATGGCCCTGGAAAGGCTCTATCCGCTCTTTGTGAAAAATACGAATGCCTCCGCAGTTCAGGTGAAGACCGCCCTGGAAGATGCCTGGAAGCGCCTGCTGCAGCCGTCTTTGGAGAATGAGATGCGCAGCTGGGCTAAAGAGAAAGCAGAAAAGCGTGCCATAGGAGTTTTTTCTGAGAACCTCAGTCAATTGCTGATGGCTCCTCCTTTAGGACGCAAAAGGGTACTGGCCATCGACCCCGGCTATCGAACCGGGTGCAAGCTGGTATGCCTGGATGAGAACGGGCGCCTCCTGCATAACGAAACCATCTACCCCCATCCACCCCGCCGGGAGGTCCGGCAGGCAATGCATAAGATACTGCACCTTACCGACGCCTATCAGATCGAAGCCATCGCCATTGGAAATGGCACTGCCGGGCGGGAAACGGAGGACCTGATCCGTCAGATCCCATTTAGCCGGGATATACACGCTGTGAGTGTCAGTGAGAATGGCGCTTCCGTCTATTCTGCTTCCGATGTGGCACGCAAGGAGTTTCCGGACTACGACGTGACGGTTCGGGGCGCAGTGAGCATAGGACGTCGCTTGATGGACCCCCTGGCAGAACTGGTGAAGATCGACCCCAAATCCATCGGGGTGGGACAGTATCAGCACGATGTGGATCAGACGGCATTGAAATCAAGCCTGACAGAAGTTGTGGAGAGTGCAGTGAATGCTGTGGGGGTGGAAGTAAACACGGCTTCCCCGCATTTGCTGGCCTATGTGAGTGGGGTAGGCCCGGTACTGGCCGGGAATATTGTTGCGCACAGGGACAGCCGGGGCGCTTTTTCAAGCCGGGCTGAGCTGCTGAAGGTGGCGCGATTTGGTCCCCGGGCTTTTGAACAGGCCGCCGGGTTCCTGCGCATCCGCGATGGGACCCACCCCCTGGATGCCAGTGCCGTGCATCCGGAAGCCTATCCCATTGTGGAAAAAATGGCTGCTGACCTGCAATGCAGCGTGGCCAACCTGATGCAGGAAAAGAAATGGCGTGAACAGATCCGGCTGGAAGACTATGTCACGGAGAAGATAGGGATGCCCACCCTGGAGGATATTATGAAGGAGTTGGAAAAGCCGGGCCGGGATCCGCGACAGAAATTCACTTCCTTTGCTTTTGATCCGGGTGTGCGCAGCATCGAAGACCTGCGGGAAGGGATGGAGCTGCCAGGTATCGTGACCAACATCACGGCTTTCGGGGCTTTTGTAGATATCGGGGTGCATCAGGACGGCCTGGTGCATATCAGTGAGATGGCACAGCGCTTTATCAAAGATCCCAATGAAGTGGTGAAGCTGCATCAGCAGGTGCGGGTGAAGGTGACCAGGGTGGAGGTGGAACGCAAACGGATTCAGCTCTCGATGAAACAGGCCGGGGATCAGCCTGTAATGCGCAGCAGGCAATAGGCAGGATCAGATGCCAAGATACCAGGAAGCGATGGAGAAATAAATCAATACCCCCGAAATGTCTGCCAGGGAGGTGATCAGGGGTGCACTGGCAGCAGCAGGGTCCAGCTTGAGCCGTGTGAAAATGAAGGGGAGCAGCAATCCGATAAGGCTGCCGGTCATTACCGTCAGGATCATCGTGCTCACCACCACCACAATGATCTCCGGCGCCCTTAGACTGGCAATAATGCTGACTGCTACGGCCATTGTGATGCCCAAAAGGAAAGAAACCAGCACTTCCTTAGCCAACAACCTGAACCAGTCTTTAACAATGACCTCACCCGTAGCCAGGGAGCGGATCATCAGGGTGGCCGATTGTGCCCCGGCATTTCCCCCGCTGGCGATCAGCAGAGGAAGGAAGAACATCAGCGAGACCATAGCCGCAATAGTGTTTTCAAAGGCCGCCAGGGCAGCCCCGGAGAAAACATTCATAAACACCAGCGCACTCAACCAGAATATCCTGCGCTTGTAGAGTATGCTCACCCGCGCTTTGAGCGGATCGACAATGGCATCCTGGAAGGCACCAAACTTGTGGAAGTCTTCCGTGCTCTCTTCCTCGGCCACATCCATCACATCATCGAAGGTGACGATCCCCACCAAAACCCCACCGGAATCTTTAACTGGCAGGGCAACCCTGTCGTGGTCCTGAAACTCACGAATAGCCTGTTCCTGGTCGTCAAAAGCACTCAGGGAAACATAACGGTGGTCCATCAGCTCGGCAATGGTCTGCTCGGGTTGGGCCAGCAATATTTCGCTGATGCGAATATCGTCCAATAGTTTCCATTGGTTGTCCACCACATAAATAACATTCAGGGTTTCCGACTTGCTTCCGTAATGCCTGATATGCTTCAGGGTTTCGCTAATGGTATAGTGGGGCTTCACCGCCACAAACTCAGGCGTCATCAATCGCCCGATGCTTTCCTCGGGATAACCCAGCAATTGGGTGGCAATGCGTCGCTCTTCCGGAGAGAGTAATTGTAGGAGGCGCTGGGTAACTTCACCGGGCAGCTCTTCGAAAAAGGCAGTACGGTTGTCCGGATCCAGATCGTTGAGCAGGCTGGAAAGCCGGTGTACATTTTGAGCTAATGCTTCGATGACCTGCTCCTGTTGATACTGAGAAAGATTCTGGAAAGTTTCCTTGGCCAGTTCACGGGGCAGAAGGCGGAAGACAATGATATCTTCCTTCTCACTGAGCTCTTCTATGATCTCAGCAACCTGGACCGGTTCAAGGTGAATGAGTTCCTGGCGCAGCGCTTTCCACTGCTGCTCGTCAATGTAAGCCTGGATTTTTTCAAGAAGATCCATCATATCTTTATCTCCTTTGGTTTGGCAACCGCAGGGAAATAAAGTTCCTCAGCGGTTTAGGTTCGCAATGTTTTTCGAGGATAAGGGCCTTCGTCCATAATAATCAGAAAATTGATCAGGATGCAAATGTAGGCTTATTTGGGATTTCTGAAAGTACCCCGGTTTTTTTTGTGGGCGTGGGCAGTTGAAGTGAGACCAGGAGGGGGTGGGAATGTTCTCCAAACAATGAATTCTCCTACGGGAACCTCTGTGTCTTCTCCGTGCACCTCCGTGCAAGAAAAGCTATGAAAAAAAGATCACACGGAAACCTCAGAGGGTTCACAGAGGCGCACCGGGTGGTCATTCCTAGCTCCCTCCTTATGACTTATTCCTTATGAATTCTGCCTTATGACTTATAAGCCCCCTCTTCGGGGCTGGGTAATTCGTGCTCGCACTCGCACTCGGACTCGCCTGCCTACCGGCAGGTAGGCGCACGTGCTCCGTGCACCTCCGTGCAAGAAAAGCTATGAAAAAAAGGTCACACGGAAACCTCAGAGGGTTCACAGAGGCGCACCGGGTGGTCATTCCTAACTCCCTCCTTATGACTTATAAGCCCCCTCTTCGGGGCTGGGTAATTCGTGCTCGCACTCGCACTCGGACTCGCCTGCCTACCGGCAGGTAGGCGCACGTGCTTTTTTTAACGGCAGGGATCGCAAAGAAAACTCAATGGACGCAAAGTGGGCTTCTCCATCTCCCAACTTTCGCCTTATGCCTTTTACCGTTATTCTTATGACTGTACAGATTTGCCGCTTGTCCGCTTGTCCGTTTTCCCCGCTTGTCTTGCTACTTTGTTATTACCACAGATAGCACAGATTAACACAGATTAATATTGGGATAATCATCTCAGAAAATCCGGGCTAAATGATAATTCTTTCGCTGATCAGTTTTTATGCAGCTGGTATTTTCGGGTGATTGTACGAAAAACCATTAAGTCACATAGGGCACTAAGGATCACTAAGTTGAAAGTACTGATATTCTTAGTGTTTCTACGTGTTCTCAGTGCCTAAGTGGTAAATCTGTCCAATATGAACAAACTCCTGGTTATATATTCGACAGAAATAGTTTTTCAATTTTTTAACGCAGAGCCTCGAAGAATAACGCAAAACGCGCAAAGGGTCTTCTCCCTGCCTGCCGGCAGGCAGGCTCATCCTCAAACACATTCTCAAACTCAAACTCACCGCATCATCCTTCGTTCCCAATCCTTGGCACACTCTTCCTTCCCACCTTATGACTTCTTACTTATGCTTTATGAATTATGCCTTAAGCAAGCTACTGACACAGGGGTCTATGTCAGCCGTTAATATCCGTTACTATCCGTTGTTATCCGATATTAACGGCTGATATCCGTTGATATCCGTTGATATCCGTTGATATCCGTTGATATCCGTTGATATCCGTTGATAGCCGTTGACAGCCGTTGATAGCCGTTGATAACCGTTGATAGCCGTTACCAACGGCTATTCCTGACCTGCTGGCTTTAGATTTCTCTCTCGCAGATTTCGCAGATCAACGCAGAAGGTACAGATAGTCCGGCTATTACATAAATTTTGCGTCTTTGATCTACAGTTGAAAAAATGGGACACGTTTTTTAACGCTAATGCGCAAAGAATCACGCAAAGGGCGCGAAGAGGCCTCTCCTTCTCCCGAAACCCCAAGCACCGCATCCTGAATTCCCTTCCAAAACCTTTAAAAACCTGGCCGTTAACATTTATTTAACAAAGTCAACTTAGAACGATTCTAAATAATAGACCTATCATTGTGCACATTACCAATCGCTTCTATCACAAAACTTAAAAAGCCCTTATGAAACACCTCTCCCCTGTCTTCCTGAAAAGCCTACTGAGCCTGGCATTGCTGCTGGTACTGACAATCTCGTCCGTGCGCGCCACATCCCTCACCGCCAGTGGTCCCATCGCCGTCAACACCACCTGGTCAGTGGATACGGTGTTTGTGACCGGTGATATTACTGTGAATAACGGTATTACCCTTACCATTGATCCCGGTGTGCTCGTCCTGTTCACCGATAGCTTCGGCTTGCACATTCAGGGCCGCCTGCTGGCCCAGGGTACGGTGGCTGACAGCATACGGTTTACGATGGAGGATACCACAGGATATTCCACAAACACCCATACAGGTTGGGGGGGTATTCTTTTTATCAATACGCCAGCCACGAACGATTCCAGCATTATTTCTTTCGCTCTTATTGAATTTGGACAAACTGCTTCGCCTTTTCAAGGGGGGGCGATTTCACTTATTGGGGTTAGCAAACTCAGATTATCAAATTCGCTCATTCAATATAATACAGCCCCTTTTGGCGGAGGGATGCATAGCCGTGGTTCAGCCCCACTAATTATCAATAATACATTCAAGAAAAACCTGGCCACTTCGAATGGAGGGGCAATAAGTTTGCTTTATGGCTCTGATGCAAAAATAGTAGGGAATCTCATTACATCGAACCAGGCTTACGTTACGGGTGGAGGAATCGAGGTTTTTGCCAGCAATAGTCCCCTGATTCACAACAATATTATTGCCGAGAATTCCGCTGGTGTTGCAGGTGGAGGATTCCGAATTCATTATTCATCGAATCCTGTTCTTACAAATAATTCAGTAGTTAATAATTCAGCCGGTTCAGGAGGAGGCTATAGTATGTTTGTTGATTGTAACCCCATCCTTACTAATGAAATCGTTTATATGAATACAGCATCTTCAGGAGCGCAGATAGACACATTCAGTAATTGCAATCCTGTGGTTAGTTATTCAAACATTGAAGGCGGGTTCAGCGGAACCGGGAATATCGATACGAATCCAATGTTTATAAATCCAGCAGGGGGCAACTATCGCCTTCTCCCCGCTTCTCCCTGCATAAATGCCGGCACCCCGGATACCACCGGCCTTGGCCTTCCCCTGACCGACCTCGATGGCAATCCCAGGGTTTTCTCCTGCGCCATCGATATGGGAGCCTATGAAAGCCAGAGCAACCTCATCGTGGGTGGAGCGATCACCTCAGATACCACCTGGGCTTCGGATACCGTATTTGTGCATTGTGATGTGGATGTCGCGGATGGAGCAACCCTGACAATAGATCCGGGCGTGGTTGTGATGTTTATGGATCACTATGCTATCAATGTGCAAGGGCGCATTTTGGCTGAAGGTAACGCTGTTGATACCATATTGTTTACCTCCTTCGACACTACGGGATACTCCGGTAATACACATTCTGGCTGGGGAGGTATTCGCTTCTCCTCAACACCGCCATCCAATGACAGCAGCATCATTTCGCATTCTATAGTTGAATATGTGCGAAATGCTACCTATGGCTTCGGCGGGATATCTGCGATCAATGTCAGCAAACTCCGCATACAAAACAACCTGGTTCGGCGTAACCTTGCAGTTGGAGGAGGTGGAGTGTTCATCAATGTCAATTCCAACCCGGTGATCCGGAATAATACCATAAGAGAGAATCGTGCTACTGAGCACGGCGGGGGATTATTGATAGAAGGTGGTTCAAACCCACTTGTTTTGCAGAATACCATCACCGGCAATAGTTCGAATATATGGGGAGGTGGTGTGTCCGTCCGCTGGGGTGCTGCACCACTGCTCACAGGCAACCTCATTGAAGAGAACCTATCGGTCAACTGGGGTGGAGGACTGCATATCTTTCGTTCCACGGGAGCCCGGGTGACTGATAATGTATTTCGGATGAATCATTCCCAATATGAAGGTGGTGGATTGGCAATAGAATGGTGTAACCCGCTCATAGACTCTAACACCTTTGTGAAAAATACCGCAGCATCCGGTGGAGGTGGTATTGCCGTTGTCTTTGATGACCCGGATTCTACAACTGATACGACAAAACTAGTTGGGAATAGAATTAATGGCAATGATGCCACCAATGCCGGAGGAGGAATCTATGCTTATGATTGCAGGATCATCATTGAAGGAAATACGATTGACACCAATCAAAGTAATCAAGGAGGGGGGATCTATTTAAACCAGATCAAATATGGTCATCTTGAGACGAATCTTATCGATACCAATATTGCAGTTAGTAATGGTGGAGGAACATATATAAACAATTCTTCCCCTGAATTGAGATCAAATGTCATTTCAGCAAACCAATCGGGTGAAAACGGCGGGGGATTATATCTGACTAATGCCTCCAATCCAACATTGACTGGGAATATTGTCCACTCCAACTACTGCCAGGGTCTGGGCGGTGCCATCAATATGGTCTTTGGTTGCTCGCCTGCCATCCAGAATGATCTCTATTATGGCAATGTAGCCAATTGGAAAGGGGGTGCAGTCTATGCTGACTTTGGATCTGTTCCGGTTCTGACTAATGTTACCATCGTTAATAATAATGCAAGCGATGCTGGGGGAGGCTTGGTGTGCAGCTCCGGTTCAAATGCGGTGATAAAAAACAGCATCCTTTATGGAAATACTGCAGGGACTTCAGGAGACAATATCTATTTGAATGATGATGCCAGCGATCCGGAGTTTCATTATTCCATCATTGAGGGTGGCCCGGCTGCATTTGCAGGATTAGGTTCCGGAGCAAACTATTCAGGGACATTCGTAAATAACCTGGATATGGATCCCCTTTTTGCCGATGCATCCAGTGACAACTATCGCCTACTGCCTGTATCCCCGGCTATCAATGCGGGCACCCCGGACACCACCGGCCTGGGCCTGCCCCTGACCGACCTCGACGGCAACCCCAGGGTAATTTCTTGTGCCATTGATATGGGAGCCTATGAAAGCCAAAGCAACCTCATTGTTGGTGGAAGCATCAGTTCAGACACCACCTGGGCATCAGATACGGTATATGTGCATTGCGATGTGGATATCGCGGATGGAGCCACCCTGACGATTGATCCGGGGGTCGTGGTGTTGTTCAGTGGTTACTATACAATAAATGTTCAGGGAAGAATATTGGCAAATGGTAGCCTGGCTGATAGTATTCGGTTTATACCGAGCGATACAGTGGGATATGCATCTAATACACATACTGGCTGGGGCGGTATTCGATTCAATAATACACCTTCTTCAAATGATTCTTCTTTGCTCCAGTATTGTGTAGTTGAATATGCGAAGAATGCCGCTATTCTCGGCGGTGGTGTTTACCTAAAGAATTTCAGCAAGCTACGTATTGACAAATCAAGGATCAGTTATTGTTTCTCTTCTCGTGGTGCGGGGATTTATGCCACCTCCAATAGTTCACCCACAATCACAAATAACAGTATAACTAATAACAACGCAGGTTATATTGGTGGTGGAATCTATCTTTATTCCAGCTCCAGTCCACTGATAGCAAATAGCATCATATCGGGGAATACTTCTCCATACCGTGCCGGGGGAATGTATATTGATGTGTTTTCAAATCCCACCCTGGTAAACAACCTGATCACAAATAATTCGGCACCGGAAGGTGGTGGATTGAGTATGTACCTCAGTTCACCCCACATAATAAACACCACTATTGCTGATAATTCAGCCAGTGTTGTGGGAGGTGCATTGCAGAATCTTTCATCGAATCCTACGCTGATTAACTGTATTGTCTGGAATAATACGGCAAATTCATCTCCCGGAATCAGCCCGGGAACTGCCATAATCACGTATTCCAATATTCAGGGTGGCTGGACCGGAACAGGCAATGTGGATGTGGATCCCCTTTTCGCCGATGCGGCAAATGGAGATTTCCGCCTGCTCTCTTGCTCCCCGATGATCAATGCCGGAGATCCGGATACCAACGGGCTCGTACTGCCATCGACTGATTTCTATGGCCAGACCCGCCTGATGCACGATACCGTGGATATCGGTGCCGCAGAATACAATGGTCCCTGGCCCATCCCACAGATCGATATCTGGGCAGCGAAAGACGTCTTCTGCCAGGATGATGCCGGGGAGAAAATCTTTGTCGCCCCGGCCGGTGGACAACTCAGTGGCCCGGGTGTGGGAGGCGGACACTTCTACCCCGCTTTTGCCGGTCCGGGACAGCATTGGCTCTATTACAGCGTTGCCGACAGTGTGGCCTGTCCGACACAAGATAGCCTGCTGATGACCGTACATCCCCTTCCTTCGGTAGTGCATCCTGCCCTGCAGGTTTGTGAAGACGTGCCCAGCCTTGTCCTTGCCGGCGGAAGCCCCGCCACAGGAACTTACAGCGGCGCCTATGTGAGCGCAGGCCTCTTCGATGTGCAAGCCGCCGGAGTGGGCAGCCACAGCGTGGATTACACCTACACCGATCTGCTCACCAATTGTACCCGCACCATCAGCTTCGCTGTAATGGTGACTCCATTGCCTGTGGTGGACTTCCCCGATCCGGCCCCGGCCTGTAATCAGAGCGGACTGCTCACTTTGTCAGCGACGCCAGCCGGCGGAAGCTTCAGCGGTGCCTTTGTCACAGGAAATGCTTTCGATACGGATGCCAGCGGAGAAGGCAGTTTCACCGCTTACTACAGCTATGCAGACAGCAATGGCTGTGTGAATACGGATTCAGCCAGCATCACTGTGCTGCCGCTGCCGACCCTCAGCCTGACGGCCGACACCTCCGTATGTCCGGGCGAATGTGTCCAGTTGCAAGCCAGTGGTGGCATCTCCTACCGCTGGAACACCGGGTATAAATTCGCCTCCTTCAATGCCTGTCCGACCCAAACCACCACCTACTCGGTGACCCTCACCGATGTGAATGGCTGCACCGCGGCCGGCAATGTAACCATCACGGTAAATCCCCTGCCCGCCGCAAATGCCGGAGCCAACGACACCATCTGTCCCGGCGACAGCACGATGCTGGGAGCCGGTCCGAAGAACAAATTCCATAACTACTACTGGAGCAATGGCGCATCGGGCTTATATGTGATGGTCAGTCCCGCAACAACGACCACCTACACCTTAACGGTGGTGGATCGCCTCACAGGCTGCTCAGCAACCGATCAGGTCACTGTCGTCGTGCGCCCTGCACCCGTGGCAAGCGCCAGCTATGCTGATACGGTCTGCCCGGGTGATTGTACCGATCTGACCGCTACGGGCGGGGTATCTTATGCCTGGTCGAGTGGTGGCACAGCTGCTGTTGAAACCGTTTGTCCGGATGTGCCCACCAGCTATACGGTGACCGTAACCGATGCCTTTGGTTGCAGTGCAGAAGCTTCAGTCAGTGTTCCGGTGCATCCTGCCGTTGCAGCCGATGCCGGAGCCGATCAGACCATTTGCCAGGGTGAATCCGCCTTGTTGCAGGCCAGCGGAGGCAACAGCTATGTGTGGATGTCCCCTGCCAGCCAGACTGGCGCACAAATTTCTGTAAGCCCCTTACAGGATCAGAAGTACTACGTGGAAGTCACCTCGGCTGAAGGCTGTACCGCCATTGATTCGGTGATGGTCTATGTAAATGACTCGGTATCGCTGAGTATCAGCGGTGCAGATACCATTCAGCCCGGGGATACCACCCTGCTTACTGCCAATGTGAGTGGCGGGCTGCCTCCATATTCTTACAGTTGGTCGCCGATGGACTTTGTCCTGAATGACAATGGCTCCAGCCTTGAAACGGCTCCTGTGGTCAATACGGCTTACAGTCTGAGTGTGTTGGATGCCAATGGCTGCGCGCGTGTCCGTACCCACCTGATCGCTGTCGATCATCCGGGTGCCGTGGCTGCCGGCCGCATCACCTATGCCAATATCTGGAACAGCCCTATCAACCAGGCAACGGTTTTCCTGAAGGATATGAGCAAATCCTCCCCCATCGTGGACAGCACCCTGACCGACGATCGCGGATTCTTCTATTTCAACGGCCTGGATACGGCTACCTATCTGATTGAGCCCGCCCTGAACGGTCGCTGGGGATGGGGTGGTGTGAATGCTACGGACGGTCTTATGGTCGCCTTGCATTTTGTCAACCTGGTAAACCTGCAGGGTGTATTTCTGGGTGCTGCCGATGTGGATACCAGCAATTACGTCAATGCCACCGATGCCCTGGCCATCAGTCAGCGTTTCACCGGCCTGATCCCCGGCTTTGCCGCCGGCGACTGGCATTTTCCTGAAACCCTGATCCCGGCTAACGGGCAAAGTGGCCCTACTCCCTGGGTTGAGATTCAGACGCTGAATTACGGCGACGTGAATGCGTCCAATATTCCCAGCCTCAAGGTCAGTCCTAAGGTAGAGATCGCCTCCCGGGGTATGATTGCTGCGGAGGAAGTCCGTGCGCTGGGCTTGCCCATAATTTTGGATGCCAGCCTGGAAGCCGGTGCGCTCTCGCTGATCATTCAAACCTCCCTGGCGTCTCAGGTACGTGATATTAAGATGGCCGAAGGCCTGGAAGGTTCGATGCACTGGAACAGTGAAGGCAACGAGCTGCGCTTGAGCTGGTTCAGCCTGCAGCCGGTTGATCTTCTCGCGGGTGAGGTCCTTTGCCGGCTTATCCTGGATCCTGCCGCTCTGAACGGGATGAAGGATATTCAGATGCGTATCTCCGGAAACAGTGAGATCAGCGATGGATTGGCACGGCCTTACGCGGGAGCGAAGCTCTATCATCCGGAAGTAAATATGGAAGCCCTTGCTTCTTCCCTTTCGGTATGGCCGAATCCCGCCACGGAAAATGTTCAGCTGCTGCTGAACCTTGCCGGGGAAGGCCAGGCTGTGCTGCTGCTTCAGGATATCCGCGGAAGGCTGATCGAAACATTACACAGCGCTTGGATGGACTCGGGCGAGCACAGTCTTAGCATCAGGGTAGGCCATTTGCCTTCGGGTACTTATCTGTTGCGCTTCGAGCAATCCGGAGAAGTTCCTTTAAGCAAGAAGCTGCTGATCGTCCGATAAACAATAGGGTTGCGGCCTTTTTTATCGACAATTCTCAAAGCATCCGGTTCCTCTTAGGGCCGGATGTTTTTTCAGTGATCAGTGTATGAATTTGGTTGAGGCGTTTTCCTCCCCTTTACAAATGATGACTATCCCTATCCCTGGCCACAGAGGAAATCCGATATCACTGGAAGCCCAAGCAAATCTGCGCAGATCGGCGCAGAAAGCAACTGGAGCACCTCAGCCATTATTGCCGCAGATAACACAGATTAACACAGATTAAAATTGGGATAATCATCTCAGAAAATCTTGGGTAAATGATGATCCTTTCGCCGACCATTTTTTATGTTGCTGGTGTTTTGGTATGATGGTGAGAAAAACCACTAAGTCACCGAGGGCACTAAGGAACACTAAGTTGGAAGCTCAGATAATCTTAGTGCATCTAGGTGTTCTTCGTGCCTGAGAGGTACATCTGCCCAATAAGGACAAACTCCTAGTTATATATTCGACAGAAATAGTTTTTCAAATTTTTAACGCAGAGCCGCGAAGAATAACGCAAAACGCGCAAAGGGTCTTCTCCCTGCCTGCCGGCAGACAGGCTCATCCTCAACACATTCTCAAACTCAAACTCACCGCATCATCCTCCGTTCCCAATCCTTGGCACACTCTTCCTCCCCACCTTATGACTTCTTACTTATGCCTTCTGAATTATGACTTAAGCAAGCTACTGACACAGGGGTCTATGTCAGCCGTTAATATCCGTTACTATCCGTTGTTATCCGATATTAACGGCTGATATCCGTTGACAGCCGTTGACAGCCGTTGATAGCCGTTACCAACGGCTATTCCTGACCTGCTGGCTTTAGATTTCTCTCTCGCAGATTTCGCAGATCAACGCAGAAGGTACAGATAGTCCGGCTATTACATAAATTTTGCGTCTTTGATCTACAGTTGAACAAATGGGACACGTTTTTTAACGCCAAGGCGCAAAGAATCACGCAAAGGGTCTTTAGATTAGCCCCATCAACAACCCAGAGTTAAGAAAGAGAAAGAATTGTTGTAAGTGCTTGATTTTCTTTTCTTTTTGCTTCTTTTTCTTTTCTTTGTTAGCAAGTCAATAAAGTGTTAATAAAC